>JADHED010001662.1_pt1 | contig 17856 bp, 23 predicted proteins | sample 8952041 | NCBI WGS metagenome assembly JADHED01 (sample SAMN16124423, study PRJNA663239) | bioreactor sludge metagenome | isolation source: sludge (control) | place: India:Bengaluru | collected 2018-09-08
AGCAAGGCCTGGCCCAGATCAAGATTCCTACCGGCTATTGGACGAGCTGGGGCGGAACCTTCGAGAACTTGCAGTCGGCCACGCAGCGCCTGCAGATCGTCGTGCCGGTGTCCCTGCTGCTGGTTTTCGTGCTGCTGTTCGCTATGTTCGGCAACGTCAAGGATGGTCTGCTGGTCTTCACTGGCATCCCATTCGCTTTGACGGGGGGCATCCTGGCGCTTTGGCTTCGCGACATTCCGATGTCTATCTCTGCGGCTGTCGGCTTCATCGCGCTTTCTGGGGTGGCCGTGCTCAATGGTCTGGTGATGATTTCGTACATCCGCAGCTTGAGGGAAGGCGGCGTTGGTCTTGACGAAGCAATCCGTGACGGCGCGCTCACCCGGCTACGGCCGGTTCTGATGACTGCCCTGGTGGCCTCGCTGGGCTTCATTCCCATGGCCATTGCGACAGGCACTGGCGCTGAAGTCCAGCGTCCCCTGGCCACCGTGGTGATCGGCGGAATTCTCTCGTCCACGCTGCTCACGCTTCTCGTGCTGCCGATTCTTTACCGTCTGGCCCACCGGCCCGATGAGGAAGATGAGGACGTGTCCGCTGAGCCCTCGCATCCCCCAGACGTGTCCGCGTCCGCGTAGTTGAAACGGTCCCGCTCGCTGATCGTGGGACCGTCCCTTTTCTCCAACCCCAAAGGAACTGTCATGAAACTCTCCCAACTCATTCTCGCCCTGTCAGTGTCGATCTCGGGCGCAGCCTTCGCTGCGGACAATCACGGTCACGACCTAAAGCCGATGCACGGTGGTGCTGTTGCAGAAGCCAAGGAGGTCGAGTACGAATTCGTTGCTAGCGCCGACAAACTGCAGCTCTATATGCGCGACCACGGGAAGCCCGTTGCTGTGACGGGGATGACCGCCAAGGTCACTCTGTTGGCTGGCAGCGAGAAGCAGGAAGTTCAGCTCCAGGTCGGCGACGGCAAGCTGGAAGCGTCGGGCAGCTTCAAGGTTCCCGCAGGTACCAAAGCCGTCGTCGCCGTCTCGAAGGCCGGCAAGTCGGTTGCCTCCGTTCGCTTCACGCTGAAGTAGTACACGAAGGCCGGCTGGGGGGGATCGCCTTCGCAACGCCTCCAGAAGTGATCCCACTTTCCGCAGTCCGTTCACGTCAAAGCAGCTGACGAGGTCGGACCGCCCATCGGCAACATGCCTGTGCTGGAGGCCAAAAAGGAGCGATCCATGTCAATGCAGGCTGCACAGGTCGCGCTCTTTGCCAAGCTGTTCTGGATTTGGATCGGCTTGTTGATCTCCGTGTTTGTGTTTTGGAGGCTGCGGCGTATCTGGCTCAAACGCCACCCGCCAATGGCGGTGAGAGTCAAGTACAGCCGACGCTTGGCCAAGAGACTGAGGGATCGACAGGCAATGCGTTTGAAACACCGAAAAACACCGAAATCGCGACACCGCCATATGCAATCCAAGGCGGCAGACCGTGGGTGACGGTACCGGAGTCGCTGATGAAGCTTCAGGCAATACGCAACAACCTCCACAGCAAAAGAACAGATCCATGACAAAAATACCTGCATATTCAGGCACCCGCCACCTCTGCGTGATCCTGACCTCTGTGCTGGCAGCTAGCCTGCTGGCGGGTTGTGCTACCTCTACTGGGGCCGATACCTCCGCCGAAGCGCCATACTGCTACAAGACCAGTAAGGGCAGAGTAGTCGCGTGCACTCGGGTGCCCGCCCCCAGCCTGAATGCCGACGCTCAGGCGAAGCGCTTTACTCCCGATCCGAATGCGCTCACCGTCTACGTCGTACGGCGCAACTGGGGAGATGGCGGGCGCTTTGTGAAGATCAGCGCGGATAACGCAATGGCCGCCGAGACTCTCCCCAACACGATGGTGCGCTTCAAGTTGAAGCCAGGAACGCATACGTTCACCTTGGATTTCGAAGGAGAGCGTCAAGTCGCAACCGTGGATGGTAAAGCTGGTGACCTACGATTTCTTCGGATCGATGGAACGGTTTGGGCATGGAAGAGCACGTTTGTATGGGCGACTGACGGCGAGGATGCAATTCGGGAAAGGGCTTACAAGGCTCGCCTGGTCGCCGACCTGACGGTCAAGTGACCTCGGGGGAGCAGACAAAAAAATACCGGGGGTTCAGTGAACGTGTTGATGGTGCACGTCAGGAGCATGGGGATGGGCGTGGGTCATAGGTTCATGGGTGTGCTTGTGACTGTGGCTGCCCTTTGGCATCACATCGTGCAAATGTGAATGGTGCCCATCGTCGTGCCGGTGGGCATGCTCATGCTCAAGCACTTCGTGTGTGTGCTCGTGACCATGGCTTTCCGCCAAGTGCAGTACCACTCCTGCCAGCATCAATACCCCGCCCAGCAGCATCAACAATCCCGCAGGGCGGTCCCCGAAACCGAAGGCCACGGCAGCACCGATGAAGGGCGCGAAAGCAAACACCGAGCCTGTGCGCGCCGCGCCAAACGCCCGCTGGGCAAGAAGGTAAAAGCGCAGACTCAGGCCGTAGCCAGTGGCTCCCACGGCGAGAATGTTGATTTCCACGCAGAAGTGACCCACTAACCCCCGGGAGGGGGTGCGGATTACGCGGAAATCAACAACTAGGCTCCTCCTTGTCGCGCGATGATGCGGATGACTTTCAGTTCAGATGCTGATGCACCAGCCGCTGGAACTCGGGGCGCAGCGCACGCCCGGGATCGAGCGACAGGGCCTCGCGCCGGCCGCTGGGCCAGGCCAGTTCGCCGTGGAGGCCATCGAGCATCAGTACCGCGTGGTCGAAGATCCGTTTGGAAGGGTTGCCACCACTGCACACGATCTGCAGGGACATCACCGTGGTGCTCTCGATCCACAGCCAGCGGGTGGCGCTTCCCTCAGACAGATCGGGGTGCACCAACTCAATCTCGGCCAGACTGCCGTGAGCGGCATTGAGCAACTGCAGCACGGTGTAGTGGATAGGCATGGCATGGCCGTTTGCAGCGGGCATCGTCCGGGCTACCGGCCTGCATCCGTTGCGGTGTCGGGGCAGGAGGGTTACAGCGCAGCGTCCTTGAGCCTCTTCAGCGCGCGAGCCTTGATGCGCACGGTGGCCGGCTTGGCCGCGAACACCTGCTCCTCTTTGGTGAACGGGTTGATGCCCTTGCGCTTGGGCTTGGCCGGCACCTTCTGCACGTCGATCTTGAGCAGGCCGGGCAGGACGAACGCGCCAGCACCCTTCTTGTGAACCGAGCCGAGGACAGCGGACTCAAGCGCGGCCAGCACGGCTTTCACCGCCTTGGGTTCGACGCTCGACTGTTCGGCAAGGTGGGCGACCAGGGCCGACTTCGTGAGCGTTTCCTTGACAGGCTTGATGGTGGCAGCGGGGGCCTTGGCGGCGGGCGCGGGCTTGGTGGATTTCGCTGCAGGTGCCGGCTTGGTGGTTTTCTTCGCAGTTGCCATGGTTCTCGATCTCGTTCGTTGTGGTTGAAGGAAGGATGCGCCACGGCATCTGGGCGCGTTGCGCAGAGCCTATTTTATCGGTCGGGCCTTGCGCGCCGCCTGATTGCCGGGCATTGGTTGATCGTCTGGCCACGAGGGGTGTTGAGGCTGGCTGGCTTCACAGGACGATGACTCCATCGCTCTGCGGCCCAACCGCGAGCCTTTCAGAAGGAGCCTACGGATGACGATCAAACTCCATGCCATGGTGGTGGCGCTGGCCGTGCGTGATGCCTGCAAGCGCGATGTTGAAAAGGACCGCCCCATCGACAACCTCTACATCGATGCCATCGTCGAGCGGGCGCTGCGCGAAGCGGCCGGCAGCTGCCGTGTGCGGATGACGTGTTCGACAGCTCAGCCAGTGCGATCCAGGCGCAAAGCCATTGCGTGGCCACTGAGGCATTCGAACAGGTGCTGCGGCTTGTGGATTCCTCAGCGCCGCTGCACTACTCGCGTTGGCGGCACGGCGGCTGGTACGTGGGCGGCGTTCGCTACCCGAGCGGCGCCTGCGGTTGCGTCAGCAACAACTATCCCGACCGAAAGTGGCGTATCGCCTGCGACGACCGCAGGCAGGCGTTGAATGCACCCGGCGATGTGACCTTCGGCTCACGCGAGTCGGCGGCGCGGGCCGAGCAATTGCTGGCGCTGCAAGCCTGGGAAGCCTTCGTCCGGGCTCCTGCCTGATGGGGAGAGCGCCGCAGCCCCTTGAATGAGGGGCGGGCGGCGAGAGCATGACTGCATCCCCATTCAATGCAGACAGGAGGCACCATGACCGACCCCACCCAGCCGAGCCAGCCCACCTTGCCGATCCGCAGGATCGTCCAGGGCAAGAACCCCCGCGAATACTTCGACCCCGCCGAGATGGCGGAACTGGAGGAGGGCATCCGCGCAGTCGGCGTGCTCGAACCCATCGTCGTGCGGCCCGTGCCGGGTACCGACCTCTACGAAATCATCGCCGGTGAACGCCGCTGGCGCGCCGCGAAGAACGTGTTCGGCGACGGCTACGATATGCCGGTGGTCATCAAGGACGCAAACGACGAAACGGCCGAGGCCATGTCGGTGATCGAGAACTACCACCGCGCCGCGATGTCGCCCGCCGAGGAAGCCCACGCCGCACAGCGCCAGCTCCTGCGCCAGCGCGGCGACAAGGAGGATACCGCCCGCCTCATGGGTTGGTCGCCCGATGTGCTGGAGCGGCGGCTGGCGCTGCTGGCCTGCACGCCCGCCGTGCTCAAGGCACTCACCACCCGCACCATCCAGCTCGGCCACGCCGAACTGCTCTCGGGCATTCCCCCGGACAAGCAGGACAGCGTGCTGGCTGGCATCGTGGCGCAGAAAGTGCCAGTGGCCGTGCTCAAGGCGCAACTGGGCCGATATGCGCGGCGGCTGGCCGACGCGATCTTCGACACCGCGCAGTGCGGCGGCTGTCCGCACAACTCGGCGCGGCAGTCGGGCCTGTTCGGGGAATCCCTGGGCGAGGGCTACTGCCAGCACCCGAGCCACTTCGAGGAACTGACCCAGCAGACCATCGAATCCCGAGCCAATGCGCTGTGCGATGAATACCCGGTCATCCGCATCGTCAAGACCGGCGATGGCTTCACGCCGCTGCCCGTGACCGCCGAGGGCGACCTGGGCGTCGGCGCGCCGCAGTACACGTCCTGCCAGGGATGTCAGTCCTTCGGCTGCGCGGTATCCGCGATGCCGGGCAGCTATGGCGAGGTCACGCGCTCGCTGTGCTTCGACGCCGCATGCAACAGCCAGAAGGTCGCCCTGCGGCGCAAGGCGCAGCGTGATGCCCAGGTGGCGCTGGATGAGGAGCAGGGCAAGGATACGGCGAAGGCGGGTGCAGCCCAGCACCCCGGCAAGAAGCCCAAGCCCGCCGCGCCCAAGAACCAGACGCCGCAGCGTGTCGTCAGCCACCGTGTCATGGAGTGGCGCAAGTGGTTGGCCAAGGCCTTGATGGCGCAGCCGCAGTGCAGCCAGCGGGTGCTGATCGCGCTGGCGCTGGCCGGTCGCGGGGCGGATCTGCGGGAGGCGCAGTTCCGCAACGCCTTCGACCGGCTCGCCGGTCAGGCCGCAGGCGCAGGGTCCGGCGTGCGGGGCGGGCTGCAACGGGCCGCTGCCGCGCCCGAGGCCCAATTGGAGCGGCTGCTGCAAGCCGCCACCGCCTCGGCGGCGTTCGGCGTCACTGTGACCGACCTCGAACTGCTATTGAACTATGCCCAGGTGGATGAAAAGCGGTATTTCCAGTGGAACAAGGAGTTCCTCGACCTGTTCACGATGAGCGAACTGGAGAGCCTTGCCGCAGAAGTCGGGCTCAAGAAGGCGATGGGCTCGGGCTTCAAGGCGGCACGCACCGGCAAGAAGCCTGACTTCATCACGGCGCTTCTCAAGGTGCCGGGCTTTGCGTACCAGGGTACGGTGCCCGCCGTGATGCGCTACCCGCGCCAGCCGATCCTGGCCGATGGAGCGGATGAGGGCGAGAGCACCGAGGCCACACCGGAATTGCAGCCCGAGCCTGCGCTGGCCTGACCTGCCAACCGGCCCCTGGGCAACCACTGGACACCAGGGAGCCGGGTTCTAGCATGGTCTGGACGGCTCCGCATGGGGCCATGTCCCCCATTCCACCAAGGAGCTTCAAATGACGATGTTCGAAGAACTGTTCGCGCTGGCTTGCAGCGCCACGCTCACGATGACCGTGAGCGCCGATGAGAAATCCGGCCGCCTGACGGTCAACGTGATCCCCAAGCCCCGGCAGGATGCGGGCGAACCTGGGCTGACGCAGCCCCTGAGCCTCACGGCCACGCCGCAGGAATTCGACGCGGGGTTCATCGAAGCCCTGCGCGGCTACCGCGAGGTGCGCCAGAGCCTGGCGCAGCAGGCCGAGGCCACGAAGGAAGTGATCGAGGCCGCGAAGGCTTCATCGGTCAAGAAGGCCAGCGATGCCACCGTGAAGGCGGGTGCCTCCAAGTCCGCACCGGCCAAGCCTGTGACAGCCCCGGCGGTATCCGCCTCGGGCGGCTCGGCGGATGACGAGGAAGAGGATGCTGCCTTGCAGGCAGCGGGCGCAACACCGGCCACAGCCGCCACCGCTGGCGGCGAATCCTTCGACCTGTTCGGGTGAGCGGGCGGGCACCCTTGATGCGGGCATCGGCGGCGAGAGACTGAACACATGGCAACCACGGCGGTTGCCGCGTTCATCCCCCAAGGAGCCCAATCCATGTCCATCGAAGTCACCCCCATTGTCCGCACCTTCACCTACAGCGGCATCCTGCTGCCGGATGTGCCCGGCCTCTCGCCCCGTGAGGTGCGCGACCTCTACAGCGCCCAATACCCCGAACTGGTCAGCGCCGAGGTCGAAGCCGGTCCGGTCGCCAACGGACGGCAGGACTTCACGTTCCGCAAGGCCGTGGGCACCAAGGGCGCGGGCCAATCCGAGCAGCCCGGCCCCCGCCTTGCGGCGCTGCTGGCTTGCGTTCAGCCCCGGCAGACCGGCCCGGCCAGCGCGACGGCCAAGCTGTCCCGTGCCGTATCGCAGCGCGCCGTGGTGAATCGCTCGGCGGCCTGGAGCCGCTTTGCTCGCCAGACCCTGGAGCAACACCGGAGCGAAGGCGCGGCCCCGCGCGCAAGCGTCACCAGCGAAATGCTCACCCCGCTGCCGTGATGACCACGGCCATGCCTGTCGCTCCCATGCTGGCGCTGCCCAGCCTGCAACCCGGCATTCCGCTGGCGGTAGCTTCCATGTCCCAGGCCAGCGCGAACGCGGCGCTGTGCCGCTTCCTGATCGCATCGGGCGCGGTACGGGAAGATGACCTGCCGGAGGGCGAGGCCGACCCGCTCAAAGCCTGCCAGCGCGCCATCGACGCCTGGATCAAGCGCCAGATCGGCCCGCTGTACTGCCTGGAGCCGCGCTTCGCCATCAACGTGCTCGACGAGCATGGCCAGCATCCGGCGATGCGCAGCGGTCCGCCGGCCCCCTATGCCCAACTGGACGTGTACTGGTGCGAATACCGCGAGGCCGAGTGGCCAGTGGGCCGCAGCCTGGAGGCGTTGAACGAGGCCATGCCGCACCTGGGGGCCACGGTGTTGCAGGTGCTGCGCCAGCAGGGCCGCTACGTGTACCCCCTGTTCACCCCGGACATTGCCGATGACGTGGCGTCCTACGTGTACTGGCAGGGAGAAATGGATGAGGAGGCGGCGCTGGACATGATGTGCGAGGACAGCGACGACGCCGACCGCGAAGCCATGCGCGAGGAAATGGTCACGCGCCGTATGCTGGACGATGCCTATCCCGAGTGGGCGCGCCGCTGGCTGGTGCGGCCGGACAAGAGTGCGGGTGGGCGCAGGCGCACCCCGGCATGGCGACCATGCAGCCTGCGCCACGCCGCCAGGACGCTGACCGACCCCCACCAACGCCAGATCGCCGCCGACGCGCTGGCGCTGTCCCGCCTGACGCTCACCGACGACTTCCATCCCGACATCGAGGGCGAATACATCGGCTTCGGCGCGGTATTGTCCTGGGAGGAGGGCGACGTCACCACGCGCATCTACGACGACCTGCTCAATCTGGCGCACCAGTCCGAATACTGCGACCGCATGGGCGAGGTGCTGATTCCTCTGGATGACCCCGGCGCGCTGCAAGCCTGGTTCCTGCGCATGGGCCAGCGCTTCGAGGCCATCGCGCTGATCGATCGCTTGATCCACGCCCTCTGCGAAGGACACTGACTCTATATAGATAGGAGGTGTTCCCCATGAACGAGGCGGAGTTTTCCATTCACACGCCCACCGACAACGTGCTGGAGCTGGATCAGGCGGTGCTGCTGTATCACGGACGCTCGGGCAGCGCGCTGGCCACGGTGCATGAAGTCATCACGGTGGACGGCGCCCCGGTGATCGGCGCGGGCCGGGCCATGACCGCCCAGGCGGCACGCGAACTGGCTGCAGCTTTGCTCCAGCGCGCGGCCCATGGCGGCTTTCTGCCCGAGACGGTGCTGTATCTCCAAGGCGATCTGCTGGTGTGGTGGGTGCCACCGGCACGCAGGCATCTGGCGTTCCGCGTGGACGCGGAGCAGGCCGAGGCATCTGGCGTTCCGCGTGGACGCGGAGCAGGCCGAGGCATTTGGCGGACGCGAGCGCGGCGAGACGGTGCCGCAGCCGGGGCTGGTCTTCGCCGCCGCCAGCAACGTCTGGAGGGTGTGGGCCGTGAAGGGCCAGCACCGCCCGACGCCGCAGACGCCGCTGTTCCAGGCCCCGTACTTCAACGTCGATGGCCGGGGCTGCATCTGCCAGGGCAATGTGCCGGTGCCCACCGGTACGACCGTGGAAAAGATCAGCGCCTGGAACGACGCCTTCCTGCGCTCCTACTTCACTCACCCCAACGTGGCGGGCAAGCTGCTGCGCTACCGGGGCGGGGCTTACACCTTCTGGCGCGACATGCTCGACGGGCGCTTCGCGCGCTTTCCCGACCGGGTGCTGGTCGATACCAAGATCACGCTGGGCCAGTTGCTTGGCGAGCCGGGGGCCAAGTGATGGACCCGAGGGACCAAGCCCTGCTCGCCGCCTGCCCGGTGGTCGCCGCGCCGCGCTTCGGCGCGCTGCCGGACATGGGCAACGGCCAGCGCATCATCGTCGCCCGCAACGGCTGGTTCGTGCAGACCAAGCTCGACTGGCTCGACAGCATCGTGGCCTTGGGCCACGATCAGCCGCAGATGCGCCTGCCCTATGGCGAGGTCGCGGAGCGCCTGCGCTTCAGTTTCGGCGTGCTGCCCATCCGCTTGATCGAAGCGTTCGTGGCGGCGAGCCGGGAGCGCCTGCCCAATGAAGCCGCTGGGGTGCTGATCTATTCGCGCTGCTCCGGGCAACTGCGGCTGGCGATGTGCGAGCCCGAGCGGGCCTCGCCTGTCCACATCCGCTACCGGCGTCCCGCGATGGCCGAGGACGAGACGGTGGCGGTGGACCTGCACACGCATGGCCGGGCACCAGCATTCTGGTCGGGCGAGGACGACCGGGATGACCAGGGCATCAAGGTGGCGGGGGTATTCGGCTTGCTCGACCGGCCCCGGCCTTCGGCCTGCTTCCGGTTGGTGATCAATGGCCTGTACCAGCCGCTGGGCAAACACCCCTGGCGGGGCGCGCAGGACGAGTGGCCGGAGCAGGGCGCTGAGGCACAGCGCGGCGAAGGCTGGATGCGCCGCGTGCTGTGGCGCTGGCGGGAGCGCCACCTGCAGGGTTGAAGGCTCCCCCTTCCGCGAGAGACTGGATGCAGGACATTCGATTGGAGGCGCTGGTGGAACACCTGATTCATCCGAAGCTGCTGGAGCGCCGCGTGGCGGTGCATCTGGTGGGCATGGGCGGCAACGGCGCGCAGATGGCCGCCTGCCTTGCCCGCCTGGACATTGCGATGCGCGCCCTTGGCCATCCGCTGGGCCTGCACGTCAAGGCATTCGACGCCGACCGCGTCAGCGAGGCCAATGTGGGGCGGCAGCTCTACAGCGCCGCCGACATCGGCAGGCACAAGGCGTTGGTGACCATCCACCGCCTGAACCAGTTCTATGGACTGGATTGGGAAGCCTATCCCATGCGCTACGAGGAATACGTGCTCGCTCGCCGCTACGCAGCCAGCGGCGACCTGCTGGTCAGTTGCGTGGACAGTCGCTCGGCACGGCAGACACTGCATCGCCTCGCGTGGCGGGACGCCAACCACTACGACTATTGGCTCGACCTTGGCAACACCGAGTCCACCGCGCAGGTGGTGCTGGGCGAACCGCATACCGGCGCGACGTCACGGCAAGGGCAAGGCCCGCGCCTGCCGTGCGTGACCGAACTGTTTCCCGAACTGCTCGACGAGTCTGCGCCCGAGGACAACCAACCTTCCTGCTCGGTGCGCATGTCGCTGGCCTCCCAGGGGCTGTTCGTCAATGACGTGGCGGTGCGCTATGCCGCGCAACTGCTCTACGAACTGTTCTCCAAAGGGAGGCTGTCCGCGCACGGTGTCGTCGTCAATCTCGACTCCAAGCGCAGCGGCCCCATCGAGGTCGATCCGCGCACCTGGGCGCGCTTCGGATTCAGCCACGAGGACGACATGCACCAGGAGCCAGAACTGGAAGCCGTGGCCGAGGAGTGCGCCCCATGACCATGAAGCCATGGAATGTGCGCGTGATGCGCCACGGGCAGGCTGTTCATGTCGGGCAGGTAGCCGAGTCCACCGAGACGCTGGCACGATGCGCTGCGCTGTCGAGATATGGGTTATCCGAAGACGAGGCAGAAGAAGTGGAGCGGGGCCATGCTGGCTCACGCGGCGCGGCGATCTTCCCGGACGAGGAGTTCGACGTGTCGCCCGCGACGTGAGTGCGAGGGCCTGCTATAGACTTGGCTTGTGGTCTGGGTGTGTGACTCGCCCCCACGATCACGCATTCCAACGCATTCCAATGACAAAGGCTGCCATGGCTCGCAAATCTCCCAAACGTACGGCACAGGAAATCGACGCCGAGATCGCCAGATTGCAAAAGGAGCGGGAGCAACTCCGCGACGCCGAGAAGGCAGGCGTGGTGGAGCGCATGAAGGAGGCCATTGCCTACTATGGCATCACCGCCACCGACCTGGCACTGGATGGTGCCAAGCGCAAGGGGCCGGCCAGCGCTGCGAAGGCCAAGGGCTCGAAGACCCAGCGCGCCGCAGGCCGCCTCAAGTACAAGGACGATGCGGGCCACGCATGGTCAGGTTACGGCCCCAAGCCCAAGTGGTTCACCGAGGCACTGGCCGACGGCAAGACCGAGGCCGATCTGCGCGCTGCCTGATGCTTCAGGCCGGTGGGTTCGCCTCCGGCTTGTCGGTGGATGGCCTGCTGCCTGCGCTGCACTTCGGCATTGCCGAGCCGATGTAGGCTCCCGCAGCTCTCATCCGGGCATGACCGGCTCGCTCGGAGACCGTGAGCCGTGCGGCCCGGTCCATGTCGGCGGCCACCGACCCGCCGCCCCGCACCGGTGATGGACCACCAGCGACACCTTCGTAGAGGTCGTTCAGGTTCCCGTGTCGCAACCCGTGGCCCGTCACGCCGGTCTGCCGCTTCGTGATGCCGAACTTCTCCAGCGCATAGTCCAGCCGGCGCAGGTTGCGCTTGAGGGTCAGCGCCGGATCTCCCATGTGGGCATCGCGACTCCTGACCAGTGAGCGCGCCAGCGCCACCGCCGCACGCTGACCTTCCGTCTCCAGCGGCACCCAGCGCACGCGCCCGCCCTTGCCCTTGATCCATACATACTCATCCGCCTTGCGGCTTTCGAGGGGCAGGCCGGTCTGCTCGAAGGGCACGACGTGCTCGTAGGGCCTGAACATCACCGACTCCTTGCGCCGCAACGCCAGCGTGTGCATCAACCGCATTGAAGCCGCGATCCGCGCATCGAACCGTGCCACCTGGGCGAGAACCGTTTCCACGTCGACGCCATGCGCGCTCCAGCTCCTATCGCGCTGCGCGTATTCGTGGCGCTCGTATTCCTCCAGGCTCAGGCCGTAGCGTGCCGGCGGTCGCACGAAGCCCGGCTTGCCAAGCCAAGACGCGAGACCGCGCAGAAAGCTCAGGTAGGTCTGGATCGTGGCGGGCGCCAGCCGCTCGCGCTGCCAGACCTGCACCATCGCGTGCAGATGCTTCTGCCCGAGGTTGCGCGGGTCGGGCACCGTGTGGAAGCCGGCCTTGCGCTTGAGGTCGTGGAAGAAGCGCCGCAGAAAGCGCGCTCGTTCTGCACGAGTCTTGTGCGAGACGGTTTTCTCGCGTGCCGTGTGCCGGGTGTTGAACAGATCGATCAGGGTATCCAACACCCGCAGCGGATCGGCATGGCCGGGCCTCAGGCGGGCCAGGATTTCGTGGGGCGTCTTGCCCGCCCAGGCTTGGGGGCGAGGTCGATCCATGCCAGGGATACGTCCTGGGCTGACCGGATCGGCCGGTCGGGGTGAAGGTGTCGTCATCGTGTTCTCCAAGTGAAGGGACGGCGCGCCGCCCGAACAGCGCACCGGCAGGAATCCGGGAGGGCCAACCCCAGCGACGGATTCAGCCATCCGCTGGAGCGGGTGGTCAGGCGATCACGGCAGCACGCGTGACCACACCGCGTGCCGCCGACCCAAGGGTTGCGCCAGCCACATGCGTGTGCAGGGGCCAACTCGGTCGGTCTTAAAAATGAAAACATGTGATCCGGCTCCGTCCGTGCATTTCTGCAACCACGGAGGCTCGTGACGCGCCACCGCCTCGGGGGCGGGCAGCCGCGTCGGCAGCGAGATCGGGTCTCGCGCCTGCTGGTGGATCAATCCTGGAGTTCGCAGCGCCATCAGCGCGCATGGGTCCGCCCCTGACCGAAAGTCCAGGGCGGTGTCGGGCGTTTGAGCGGGGACCAGCGGGGAGCCCAGGAGGGCAAGCACAACCGCTGGCGGCGTGAAACACGCGTGCTCGGGTGATGGCGGGATCGGGAACCGGCATCGGGTGCCGGAACAGTCAATCGACGGCCTTGACGCGCTTCCAAGAGCGCCCAGCCACAGGGCTGGCACAGGTCGAAGGCACATGCACTACGAAAGAGAACCTCGGGGCGGTCGCCTCGGGGGCGACGGCCACCCCGGTTCAGGACCGGGGCTTGAAGGGCAGGTAACGACTGCGACGCCTTTTGCTCCGCGATGGAGCGGGCCAAGGACGGCCCTCGGGAGTCTGTAGTGGATGACGAAAGGGGCTTGCAGGTCAATGCCGGCGTGGCCATGCGACGGCATGGACGAAGCCTTGCAGGTGGCGCTTGCGGGCACGCGACGGCGTGATAGGGGCGATTTAGTGTCCCGCGCCGCCGCAGAGCAAGGCTGCATGCGGGCTTGACAGGCAAAAGCTCTGCCTCTGGTCCCAAGCGGTGCGCTCTAGTGCTTGCGCAGCTCCAGCGAACCGTGCGGGCTGTCAGCGTGCCGGCGGGGTTGACGAGTGCCAGAGCAGTGGGACCGTGGTGACACACAAGCAGTTCGTCGCGGGGTGGAGCCTCGGCAGGTGTCATTGAACTGCCGCCCGAATCTCATTGGAGTGGCAGCCAGTGGCTCCCGATCCCGAAAGCCGGGTCATTTCGTGCGGGTTGCGCGTGGCGTGGTCGCATCCCCTTGGTGATGCTGACCGTCATGTTTCCCCACTTTGGAGCACTCTCATGGAATTGATCGTCAGAGCGGTGGATGTCGGCTCCGGCAACACCAAACTCGTCACCGGCGTCGCGGGCGCCGACATTCGCTGCGCCAGCTTCCCGTCGGTCGCCTACCCGTCCAGCGGCGAGACGCCGCAGTGGCCCGCCAGCGAAAGGCGCAAGACCTTCTGCATCCCGGTCGGCCCGCTGTTCTACGAGGTCGGGCCGGACGTCGGCTTGGCCGCCGACACCTTCCGCGCCAAGCAGCTGCACGACGAATACACCGAGTCGCCGGAGTACATGGCGCTGCTGCGCGGCGCGCTCAGCATGATGAAGGTGCCGCACATCGACCTGCTGATCGTCGGTCTGCCGGTGGCGCTGTTCACATTGAAGAAGGCGGCACTCGAGAAAGCCATGGTTGGCAACCACCAGGTCGGCGGCGGCAAGACCGTGATGGTCGCCAAGGCGATGGCCGTGGCCCAGCCGCAAGGTGCGCTGGTCCACTACGCGGCCGAGCATCAGAAGATCGAGACCATCGGTACTGAGCAGAGCCTAGTCATCGATCCTGGCTCGCGCACCTTTGACTGGCTCGTGACGCGCGGAATGCGCCTGGTGCAAAAGCAGTCGCACTCCATCAACCGCGGCATGTCCGACGTGCTGCGCCTGCTGGCGGCCGAGATCTCGAAAGACATCGGCACGCCATACCGCGACTACGACGCGATCGACCTGGCGCTGCGCACCGGCAAGGCGCCGGTCATCTTCCAGAAGCCCTATGACATGAAAAAACACCTGCCGCTGGCCGAGAGCGTGGCCCAGCAGGCGGTGTCCACCATGCGGCAGTGGATCGAGACGCCTGAGAGCCTGCAGAACATCATCCTGGTGGGCGGCGGGGCCTTCCTGTTCAAGAAGGCGGTGAAAGCGGCGTTTCCGAAGCATCGGATCCACGAGGTCAAGGAGCCGATGTTCGCCAATGTGCGAGGGTTTCAGCTTGCGGGGCAGAACTACGCCGCCAGCACGATGGCTCCCGGCCGTGATCGTGGGGCAGGGGAGGCCGCATGAACGCACATCCCCAGAACGATCCCAAGCCGGTACGGCTGGTGTTCGAGCTCGCCCGAGACGACAACCCGCGGCTGTATGACGAACTGGCGCGGTTTCCGCAGGGCGCCAAGCGTGTGAACAGGCTGCGTGTGCTGGCCTATGACGGGTTGCTGGTGCAGTACGGGGTGTTTGCCGTGGAGGGTGCTCGCCTGGCGCCGGCCCCCATAGGCGGCGACCCGTCAACGCGCGCGGCCGTGACCAACGACGTCTTCGCGCCGAGTCTGGCCGAGTGAGGTGGGTATGTCCAAGCGAAGAAAAAGACCGGGGGACGAGGTGAGCGCGACGGAGCTGGCGGAGATGGGCTTCTGCGAGAAGAGGGTGCAGCTGGCCTATATATATGGAGAACAGGTCACGCCCGAGCAGCGCCAAGCCATGGTCCGAGGACGGGCGGTTCACCAGCGGTACTTGGAGGAGGGACTGGCAGCGACATCGGATCGCCGGTGCTTCGTGGCCACCTTCGTGTTCGGCCCGGATGCGCAGGAGACGCAGGTGCTTCGTGCGTACCGCGATGCTGTGCTGTTGCGGCAGCGTTGGGGGAGGGGCCTGGTGGCAGCGTACTACCGGGTTGCGCCGACGGGCTGTCGCATCATGGAGCGATCACCCGCGATTGTGGTCGGCGTGAGCTGCCTGCTGCGCATCGTGGTTGCCCGGTGTGAGAAGGTACTGGGCGACAGGAGTTTGCCGTGATCTGGTCGGCCGCCTATGTGCTCGCCGGCTTGGTGCTGACGCTTTGGCTGGTGCGGGTGTGGATCCATCGGCGCCCATCCGGCGAGCGAGCGTCCCGGCCGCGAGAGCTGGCCAATGCTGAGCTGGTCTATATGGAGAAGCTCTTCCGCATCCGAGAGCCCATCCGGCTCGTTGCGAAGGTGGACCGGGTGTACAGGCTCCCAGGAGGATCGCTGGTGCTTGTCGAGTTGAAGACGCGAGGCCAAGACCGCCCTTACCTGACGGACATCATTCAGTTGTCGGCCCAGCGGCTCGCCATTGAGGTTCAGACGGGCGTAGTGGTCGAACCCTACGCCTTCGTTTCCGCCCTTGGACGAAATCGCAAGATGCGTTCGCACCAAGTCCGGCTGCTCGATGCGGCAGCAGTGGTTGATCTCCATCGGCGACGCGAGGCAATCCTCGCCATGCGAGCGTCACCTGTCTATGCCCGCACAGAATCAGTATGCCGAGGCTGCGCATTGCGATTGAGGTGTGATCGCTTCATCAGATAGTTGCCCTTGTCCGGTGCATTGGTCTTGTAGGGAGCGTGATTGGCGATCGGCGCATTGCGCCCCAGTGAGGTCACGAGGCTGCGCACCGCCGTGCTTGCAGCTCCTTCAGCGTCTGAGGACGGGCGGATCACTTGTAAGATGATGTAGTAATCAGTCGAGGACGAACTGAATGGCTGCATCGAAGCGTGGCGGGTCCTCCCGCCCTAAAAATCGAAGAACTGAGGTGCCGGGCCAGGCATTGGGCTATGGTCTGCAGTACACGCGCCTGACGCAAATCCTCTTGAGTGCTCCCGCCGGAAGCTTTTGCAGCATGGAGTATCTCGATGCTGTTGCACAGCAGCACACAGACGGCGGCGTGCGTTTGATCCAGAGCAAGAGCGCGCTGACGGCCAACCCTGTCTCGGATCGCGCCAAGTCGCTCAGGAAGACGCTTTCCAATTGGACGACGCTGGCGACGGAGTCCGATTGCGACTTGGAGAAGACCATCTTCGAGATCTATGTCTCCCGTCCGGTCGGAGGCCAGCTTGTCGAGGCATTCGCCAATGCTTGTACGCTGGAGGAAGCACGGTTGGCCATTATGCGAGCGCGTGACGCCTTGTGGGGGAAGTCTCCCGACTTCGCGCTGAAAAGCACCGTGGCCGACGAGATCGGCCCCTACTTGGAACGCGTCTTCAATGCAGACCCGGCCTGCTTGGAGCGGATCATTTGCAATTTTCAGCTGACTCATGGCAGCGGCAGTCTCCAGGCCGATATCGAGGCCGTGATCCGCACCCACCCGGTTTCCGCGAGCAAGGTCGCTGACATCGCCGACCATATGTGTGGCGTCGTGAAGCGCCGGGGGGATGAACTGCTGGAATCCGGGCGGCCGGCCGTCATCGCCCGTGACGCGTTCTATGGCTGGTACACCGCCTACCTGCGCAAGGTCGATAGGGACACCGTACTGCCCAGCCGAGCCAAGGCGCCGAGCGAGGAGGAGTCGCGCGATCAATTGCCGAAGATCTTCGTGCAGCAATTGGACCTCATCGGGCTGCCCTTTGAGGACAAGCTGGAGGCCGCGAGCGACTATCTAATGGCCGCCGCCGACCGCACGGCTTGGGCCATCAGCGGCGAAGTTGATGAGTCGTCGTTCGATGACCTGGACGCTGCGTTGAAGCGCAGTTGGAAGAACAAGCGACGCACTTGTGGCATCGAGCATGGCAGTAAGCCTGGTCAGATCCAGGGGCTCGCGCTTTACTCCGATTGCATGGACTTCACTACCCCCTTCAAGCCATGCAGCCGCCGGACCACTTCATTCCGGGGTGCTTTCACCGGCTGGCCGATGACATGTCGATCGGATGGCACCCGGACTTTGAGCAGCAGCTTAAGATCAAGAAGGCCGCGTGACGATGCTGGCCCGGGAAGCGCAGAACATCCAAAACCCGGCGCTTGGCGCCGCCGTGCTTTGGCGGTTTTGCTGCAGTTATGTCGAAGCCCATCCGGTTGGCGATCCGCCTCGCCTGCCGATGCTGTTCTTGGTACTGCCTATCGTGCTGCACCAGGCGACCGCTGAGCTCCTGCGGCGAACCCGGACAAGCTCAGGGCTTCGGGCCTTCGCCGCGAAGTTCGGGGACTCACAGGTTTCCAAGCAGGACTTGCTCCTCCAAGTTCACGAGCGTGCGGTCCGCTGGCGCGTGCTCAGTCTCCAATCGATCGAGCTAGCTGCGGCCGGACACCTGATCCAGCTGTTGGAGGGTGGAGAGGTGATCCCCTTGTCGCGCACAAAGGCGCGCGGTCTACCGGATGAAGTGAAGCAGCTGTTGGTCGATGCAGAAAAGCTCGGCGCATGGTGCGGCCAACTGACGCTACATGAGGTGACAACAACATTGAAGGTAAAGCTCTGACCTGACTTTGACAGTTCTAAGGCACATGGGCCCGGTTCTGGCGTGTCG
>JADHED010001663.1_pt1 | contig 17854 bp, 13 predicted proteins | sample 8952041 | NCBI WGS metagenome assembly JADHED01 (sample SAMN16124423, study PRJNA663239) | bioreactor sludge metagenome | isolation source: sludge (control) | place: India:Bengaluru | collected 2018-09-08
GAGATCTGCTTCCACACCGAGGCCAGCACGATCAGCGCCATGGCCTGGTTCTCGTTCATCAGGTGGTTCCAGCCATAGCCCAGCTTGCCCAGGTAGTAGGTCACCACGCCGATCGAGGGCGAGAACAGAAACACCCACAGCACGCCGGCAATCACCGGCGCCACGGCGTAGGGCACGATGAGCAGGGTCTTATAGACCATGGCAAAGCGCACGATGCGGTCGGCGAAGATGGCCAGCGCCAGCGACGCCACGATGCCTATGCCGGCCACCAGCACCGAAAACAGCGCCGTGCGCTGGAAGGAGCCCAGGTAGTCCGGGTTGTCCCAGAGCTGGCGGAAGTTCTCCAACCCCACCCATTCGCGGCTCATGCCAAAGGCGTCCTCCACCTGGAAGGACTGCAGCACGGCCTGGCCGGCGGGCAAAAAGAAGAAGATGCCGATGATGGCCAGCTGCGGCGCGATCAGCACCCAGGGCAGCCAGGCGAACCGAAAGAGAACGCGTTTTTCCATGGCCATGGCGCTTCATCCACGAAAAAAACCAGCGCCCGCGGTGGCAGGGCGCTGGTGATGGGGTTGTGAAATACTCATTTTTTAATAGCTGTTTGCGCTTGATGGATAAGCCGCAGCGGCCATTCTTACTCAAACCCTCCCCCCCGGGGAGGAGAGGGTGAGGCGTTTTACTTCTTGTACGACTTCTCAAAGCGCGCCAGCAGCTCGTTGCCGCGGGTCACGATGGCGTCCAGCGCCTCCTTGGCCGATTTCTTGCCAGACCAGACCTGCTCCAGCTCTTCGTCCTCGATGGTGCGGATCTGCACATAGTTGCCCAGGCGTATGCCGCGCGAGTTGTCGGTCACCTTGCGCACCATCTGGTTCACGGCCACGTCGGTGCCGGGGTTCTTTTGGTAGAAGCCCGATTTGTCGGTCAGCTCGTAGGCGCCCATGGTGATGGGCAGGTAGCCCGTGCGCTGGTGGCTGGCGGCCTGCACCTTGGTCTGCGACAGGAACTCGAAGAACTTGGCCACGCCCTTGTATTCAGGGGCCTTCTTGCCCGACATGACCCACAGCGAGGCGCCGCCGATGACGGTGTTCTGCGGCGCGCCCTTGGCGTCCGGGTAGTAGGGCATGGGGGCCAGGCCGTAGGCAAACTTGGCGTTCTTGGCCACGTCGCCGTAGTAGCCCGAAGAGGTCTGGATCATGGCGCATTCGCCGGCCGTGAAGGAGGCCTGGGCCGCCGAGTTGCGGCCCTTATAGACATACTCGCCGGCCTTGGCGGCCTGGGCCAGGTTGTCGATATGGCGCACATGCAACGGCGAGTTGATCTTCATGCGGGCCTTGTAGCCGTTGGCCGACAGGCCGTTCTTCTCGGTGGCAAATTCCACGTTGTGCCAGGCCGAGAAGGATTCGAGCTGCGTCCAGCCGTTCCAGGCCAGCGTCATGGGGCAGCTGTGGCCGCTGGCCTTGAGCTTCTTGGCGGCGGCAAACACCTCGGGCCAGGTGGCGGGGGCCTTGTCGGCGTTCAGGCCGGCCTTCTTGAAGGCATCCTTGTTGTAATAAAAGATGGTGGTCGAGCTGTTGAACGGAAAGCTCAGCATCTGCCCGTCGGGTGCGGTGTAGTAGGCGGCCACGGCGGGAATGTAGGCGCCGGGGTTGAAGTCCGCGCCCGCGTCCTTCATCACCTTGCCCACGGGCACGGTGGCGCCCTTGCTGGCCATCATGGTGGCCGTGCCCACTTCGAACACCTGCAGGATGTGCGGCGCATTGCCCGAGCGGAAGGCAGCAATGGCGGCGGTCATGCTCTCGTCATAGTTGCCCTTGAAGGTGGGCACCACCTTGTAGTCCTTCTGGCTGGCGTTGAATTCCTTGGCCAGGTCGTTGACCCACTCGTTGTTCACGGCGGTCATCGAATGCCACCACTGGATCTCGGTCTGGGCTTGCGCGGCCAGGCCGGTGGCGAGCAGGGACGCGGCCAGGGCCAGTTGCTTGAACTGCATAAATACTCCTCGTTGATGGACGACAGACATGAAGCCCGCCATGGTGTGGCCGCTTCATGACAACACGGTGTCGTTGTCGCACGCTGAAAATGGCGCAACAACCGGGGAAACCCGCCAGCCGGCGGCAAGGGCAAATTGTGACATTGCCGTGATGCTTTGTGCGCGATGTTGCGCGTTTTTGCGCGATTCATGGCGTTGTCACAAGCATGGGTATGCCATTCCCGGGATGCAGGCAAGGATTTGTGCACTGCACAATGCACCACGTTGTCACTTTGCACACTGCATTTTTTGAACCCACCGCGCCATGCGCGCCCAGCCGGACTGCCAACCCATGACCAAGACTTCCCTGGACAAAAGCAAGATCAGGTTTCTGTTGCTCGAAGGCGTGCACGAGAGTGCCGTGCAGACGCTGCACGCGGCCGGCTACACGCAGGTCGAGCTGCTGCCCGGCGCGCTGGAGGGCGAGGCGCTGCGCCACAAGATTGCCGACGCGCACTTCATCGGCATACGCTCGCGCACGCAGCTGACGGCCGAGGTGCTGGCGCAGGCGCCCAAGCTCGTCGCCATTGGCTGCTTCTGCATAGGCACCAACCAGGTGGATCTGGACGCGGCGCGCGAGCGCGGCATTGCGGTGTTCAACGCGCCGTATTCCAACACCCGATCCGTGGCCGAGCTGGTGCTGGCCGAGGCCATTTTGCTGCTGCGCGGCGTGCCCGAGAAGAACGCCGTGGCGCACCGCGGCGGCTGGCTCAAGAGCGCTGACAACGCCTTCGAGGCGCGCGGCAAGACGCTCGGCATCGTCGGCTACGGCGCCATTGGCTCGCAGCTGTCGGTGCTGGCCGAGAGCCTGGGCATGCAGGTCATCTTCCACGACGTGGTCAACAAGCTGCCGCTGGGCAACGCGCGCCAGGCCGCCGGCCTCAATGACCTGCTTGCGCGCGCCGACATCGTCAGTCTGCATGTGCCCGAGCTGCCCTCCACGCAGTGGATGATGGGCGCGGCGCAGATCGCGGCCATGAAGCCGGGCGCCATCCTCATCAACGCCTCGCGCGGCACGGTGGTGGAGATCGAGCCGCTGGCCCAGGCGCTGCGCGATAAAAAACTGCTGGGCGCGGCGGTAGATGTGTTCCCGGTCGAGCCCAAGAGCAACAAGGACGAGTTCCAGTCGCCGCTGCGCGGGCTGGACAACGTCATCATCACGCCCCATGTGGGCGGCTCCACGCAGGAGGCGCAGGCCAACATCGGCCTGGAGGTGGCCGAGAAGCTCGTCAAGTACAGCGACAACGGCACCAGCACCACCTCGGTCAACTTCCCCGAGGTGGCGCTGCCCGCGCACCCGGGCAAGCACCGCATCCTGCACATCCACCGCAACCGGCCGGGCGTGCTGTCGCAGATCAACAGCATCCTGTCGGAGAACCAGATCAACATCTCGGCCCAGTACCTGCAGACCAACGAGGCCGTGGGCTATGTGGTGATCGACCTGGATGCGCGCTCGTCCGACCTGGCGCTGCAAAAGCTGGCCCAGGTGAGCGGCACCCTGCGCTGCCGGGTGCTGTTTTGAAGCAGCTATTTAAAATATAGCTTGTACCGCTTTACTGGCAAGGGCTACTGGCCTATGTGACTTGTATTTCTTGCGGGACATCCTGCAGGGGCGTAGTGGCACTTGGCCGCAGGCAGCGCCCCCGGGGGGCGTGGCATAAAATGCCCGGCCCCGAGGCATGAGGGCGCGCCGCGCCCAACCCAGGTTGACCCCATGAATGCACCGATAGCGCCCGCAGTGCTGCTGGCTGCGGGCCCCGAGCCCGTGCGCCTGCGCGAGATTCCGTACAACTACACCAGCTTTTCCGATCGCGAGATCGCCATCCGCCTGCTGGGCGCCGACGCCTGGGACGTGCTCGATCACCTGCGGCGCGAGCGCCGCACGGGCCGGTCGGCGCGCATGTTGTACGAAGTGCTGGGCGACATCTGGGCCGTGCAGCGCAACCCCTATCTGCAGGACGACCTGATCCACAACCCCGACCGGTGCAAGATGCTGGTGGACGCCATGCAGCACCGCATGGGCGAGATAGAAAAGCGCCGCACGCCGCACGAAGACCCTGACCGCGACCGCCGCGTGGGCCAGCTGTTGGAGGCTGCCAACCGCGCCATCACCGAGTTCGACGCCACGATGGTCGAAGTCACGGCCATGCGCAAAAGCGTGCAAAAGCGCCTGGCGCGGCACACAGCCAAGGACAACATCAAGTTTGACGGCCTCTCGCGCGTGTCCCATGTGACCGACGCCACCGACTGGCGCGTGGAGTTTCCCTTCGTCGTGCTCACGCCCGACACCGAGGCCGAGATGGCGCAGCTCGTCAAAGCCTGCATCGACCTGGAGCTGACCATCATCCCGCGCGGCGGCGGCACGGGCTACACCGGCGGCGCCATTCCACTGACCTGGCGCAGCGCCGTCATCAACACCGAAAAGCTCGAGGCCATGAGCGAGGTGGAGATGCTGCGCCTGCCGGGGCTTCAGCATGACGTGCCCACGGTGTGGAGCGAGGCCGGCGTGGTCACGCAGCGCGTGGCCGATGCGGCCGAGCGCGGCGGTTTCGTGTTTGCCGTCGATCCCACCTCCATCGAGGCATCGTGCATAGGCGGCAACATCGCCATGAACGCCGGCGGCAAAAAGGCCGTGCTGTGGGGCACGGCGCTGGACAACCTGGCCAGCTGGCGCATGGTGACGCCCGAGGCCCAGTGGCTGGAGGTCACGCGCATCCATCACAACCTGGGCAAGATCCACGACGCTGAAGTTGCCAGCTTCGAGCTGGCGTACTTCGAGGCCGACGGCAAGACGCCCATCCGCACCGAGCGCCTGGACATTCCCGGCAAGGCCTTCCGCAAGGAGGGCCTGGGCAAGGACGTGACGGACAAGTTTTTGTCGGGCCTGCCGGGCGTGCAAAAAGAGGGCACGGACGGCCTGATCACCAGCGCGCGCTGGGTCGTGCACCGCATGCCCGAGCACACGCGCACCGTGTGCCTGGAGTTCTTCGGCTCGGCAAAACTCGCCGTGCCCAGCATCGTCGAGATCAAGGACTTCATGTTTGCCGAGCAGAAACGCAGTGGCGTGCTGCTCGCCGGCCTGGAGCACCTGGACGACCGCTACCTCAAGGCCGTGGGCTACGCCACCAAGAGCAAGAAGGGGGCCGGCCGCCTGCCGAAGATGGTGCTGATCGGCGACCTGGTGGGCGACGACGAAAACGCCGTGGCGCGCGCGGCCGCCGAGGTGGTGCGCATCGCCAACTCGCGCAGTGGCGAGGGCTTTACGGCCGTGAGCCCCGAGGCGCGCAAGAAGTTCTGGCTCGACCGCAAGCGCACGGCGGCGATCTCGCGGCACACCAACGCCTTCAAGATCAACGAGGACGTGGTCATTCCGCTGCCGCGCATGGCCGAGTACACCGACGGCATCGAGCGCATCAACATTGAACTGAGCCTGCGCAACAAGCTCAAGCTGTGCGATGCGCTGGCCGCCTTTTTTGAGCGCACCGATCTGCCCCTTGGCAAGCAGGACGACGCCCAGGGCATTGGCGCGGCCGAGCTGCTGGGCGACCGGGCGGCCCAGGCCAGAAGCCTGGTGGCCGAGGTGCGCGCGCTCTGGCAGGGCTGGCTCGATGGCGTCGAGGCGCTGTTCCCGCAGCTGCAGGACCATACCCTGCGCGCCAGCTGGAAGACGCAGCTGCAACAGCCGCTGGCCGGGATTTTTTCCGGCGCCGCCTTCGAGCCCATTTTGAAAGAGGCCGCCGCCATTCACCAGCGCGTGCTCAAGGGCCGCGTGTGGGTGGCGCTGCACATGCACGCGGGCGACGGCAACGTGCACACCAATATCCCCGTCAACAGCGACGATTACGAGATGCTGCAGACCGCGCACGAGGCCGTGGCGCGCATCATGACGCTTGCGCGCAGCCTGGACGGCGTGATCTCGGGCGAGCACGGCATCGGCATCACAAAATTAGAGTTCCTGACCGACGAGGAGCTGGCGCCGTTTGCCGACTACAAGCGCCGGGTCGATCCCGAGGGGCGCTTCAATCGGGGTAAGTTGCTGCGAAATCAAGAGCTTGTAGCGCAGTCCCATCAAGCGCTGCAGGCCAATTTGGCTCATAAAAACTCGCGCAGTTCGCTGCTCTTTGCCGACTTGACTAACGCCTACACGCCCAGCTTCGGCCTGATGGGCTACGAGTCGCTCATCATGCAGCAGAGCGACATTGGCAGCATCGTCGCCAGCGTCAAGGACTGCCTGCGCTGCGGCAAGTGCAAGCCCGTGTGCGCAACGCATGTGCCGCGCGCCAACCTGCTGTACAGCCCGCGCAACAAGATCCTGGCCACGTCGCTGCTGGCCGAGGCCTTCTTGTACGAAGAGCAGACAAGGCGCGGCGTGTCCAGCCAGCACTGGCAGGAGTTCGAGGACGTGGCCGACCACTGCACCATCTGCCACAAGTGCTTCAACCCCTGCCCGGTGAAGATCGACTTTGGCGATGTGTCCATGGCCATGCGCAGCCTGCTGGTCAAGATGGACAAGAAGAGCTTTCGCCCCGGCAACAAGCTGGCCATGGCCATGCTCAACGCCACCGACCCGCGCACCATCAACCTGCTGCGTGCCGGCATGGTCAACGTGGGCTTCAAGGCCCAGCGCCTGGCGGTCGATGCGCTGCGCAGCGTGGGCCGCCTGCAGACCGCGCGCCCGCCGGCCACCGTGGGCACGGCGCCCATCAAGGAGCAGGTGATCCACTTCGTCAACAAGAAGCTGCCCGGCGGCCTGCCGACCAGGACGGCGCGGGCGCTGCTGGACATACAGGACAAGGACTACGTGCCCATCATCCGCAACCCGCAGACGAGCAGCGACAGCGAGGCGGTGTTCTACTTCCCCGGCTGCGGGTCGGAGCGGCTGTTCAGCCAGGTCGGCCTGGCCACCCAGGCCATGCTGTGGCATGCCGGCGTGCAGACCGTGCTGCCGCCCGGCTACCTGTGCTGCGGCTACCCGCAGCGCGGCAGCGGCCAGGGCGAGAAGGCCGAGAAGATGATCACCGACAACCGCGTGCTGTTCCACCGCGTGGCCAACACGCTCAACTACCTGGACATCAAGACCGTTGTGGTGAGTTGCGGCACCTGCTACGACCAGCTGCAGGGCTACGAGTTTGACAAGATCTTCCCCGGCAGCCGCATCATCGACATCCACGAATTCTTGCTGGAGAAGGGCATTCAATTGCCCGCGGGCCAGGGCGGCTACCTGTACCACGAGCCCTGCCACAACCCCATGAAGCAGGGCGACTCCATGCAGACTGTGCGCGCCCTGGTGGGCGACAAGGTCTTGAAGAGCGACCGCTGCTGCGGCGAATCGGGCACGCTGGGCGTCACGCGGCCCGACGTCTCCACCCAGGTGCGCTTTCGCAAGACCGAGGAGATCAGGAAGGGCGAGGCCCAGCTGCGCGGCACGGGCGCCGTGGGCGCGCAGGACAACATCAAGATCCTGACCAGCTGCCCGAGCTGCCTGCAGGGCATATCGCGCTACCAGGACGACCTGCAGACCGGACTGCTGGAGGCGGATTACATCGTCGTCGAGATGGCGCGCCAGATCCTGGGCGAGAACTGGCTGCCCGAGTACGTGCAGCGCGCCAATGCCGGCGGCATCGAAAGAGTCCTGGTATGAGTTGTGTGCTCTGCGATACGGATGGCGGCGAGCTGGTCTGGCGCGGTGACAAACTGCGCGTGATCCGCGCCGACGAGGCGGGCTTTCCGGCCTTCTACCGCGTGATCTGGAACGCGCATGTGGCCGAGTTTTCCGATATGCCGGCGAGCGACCGCCAACATTGCATGGAGGCCGTGGCCCTGGTCGAGAAGACCCTGCGCGAGCAGCTGCAGCCGACCAAGATCAATCTGGCGGCCCTGGGCAACATGGTGCCGCACCTGCACTGGCATGTGATTGCGCGCTTTGACTGGGACAGCCACTTCCCCGCGCCGGTGTGGGCCCCGCCGCAGCGCGCCAGGGTGCCCGCGCACGAGCAGGAGCTGACGCGGCGCCTGCCGGCGCTCAACGCCCTGCTGTGCCAGGGGTTGGATCGGTTGCAGCAAAAATAATAGCTGTCAGCGCTTTGTGGATGTGCGCTACCGGCCTTTTTAGTCAAGAGTAACGCCTGACAGCTTCACCAGCGCCTCCCATTTGGGCATGTCGCGCTTGTAGTCGGCCAGAAAATTCTGCGGGCCCGAGTCGGGCACCATGCCGTAGCCCATGCCTTCGATGCGCTCCTTCATGGCCGGGTCGGTGAAGGCCTTGCGGATCTCGGCCGCCAGCAGCTCCTGGATCTCCATCGGCGTCCTGGCCGGTGCCGCCATGGCCAGCCAGCCCACGAGCTCGAAGGCGTCGCCCTCCAGGCCGGCTTCGGGCAGGGTGGGCAGGTGGGGCATGGACGGCAGGCGCCTGGTGCCCTGCACGCCGATCGCCTTGAGCCTGCCGGCCTCTACATGCTGCTTGATGTTGAAGGCGCTGGCCCAGGTCATGTGGATCTGGCCGCCCAGCAGGTCCTGCACGCAGGGCGCCTCGCCCTTGTACGCGGCGTGCGTCATGCCGCCATCGGTGATGTGGTTCAGATAGGCGCCCGTCAGGTGCGGGGAAGAACCCTGGCCATAGGAGCCATACGACAGCTTGTTGCGATGGGCCTTGATGTAGGCCATCAGCTCGGTGCCGTTCTTCACGGGCAGGCTGGGGTGCACCACCAGCACGGTGTAGCCATCGGCCGCCTTGTAAACCATGGACAGGTCGCGCAGCGGGTTGTAGGGCAGCTTGGTGTAGAGAAACTGGTTGATCAGCAAGGCGGTGCTGATGTTGAAGCTCAGCGTGTAGCCGTCGGGCGCGGCCTTGGCCACGGCGTCGGTGCCGATGATGCCGCCGGCGCCCGGCTTGTTGTCGATGACGAAAGGCTGGCCCAGCGCATCGCTGAGCTTTTGCGCGATGGCGCGCCCCAGCGTGTCCGTGCCGCCACCGGGCGCGAAGGGCACCACCACGCGCACCGGGCGGCTGGGGTATTTGCCCTGCGCCCGCACGATGGCTGGAAAGCCGAGCAGGGCGGCGCCCAGGGTCTGGAACTGGCGGCGGGAGAGTTGGCTCATGGGTCTGGGCTCGCAGATGATGGGTGGGAAGGCTTGGAAAACCCCTTGTTTTCCACCCTGTATCTTTGGTGCAACCCGGCCCTGGCTGCAGAGGGAAACCACGCATGGCCGCAAGCCCAGTGGGCGCCCGGGGTGAGCACCGCGGGACGCCATGCCCATGCCCGGTGCGGGCATGGCGAACACGGCGACAATAGCGGTTCCCCCTGCTTCGCACGTTGTTCACAGCTAACCATGGCCGGCTTGACCCCCCACACCCCCACGCCCCAATCCATCACCCTGCACGAGAAGTCGCGGCAGCTGGAGCTGGTGTTCTCCGATGGGGCGCAGTTCCGCATCCCGCTGGAACTGCTGCGCGTGTGCTCGCCCTCGGCCGAGGTCATGGGCCATGGCCCGGGCCAGGAGGTGCTGCAAACCGGCAAGCGCGACGTGACCGTGGTGGACTTGCAGCCGGTGGGCAACTACGCCGTGCAACCCACGTTCTCGGACGGGCACAACAGCGGCATCTACACCTGGGCCTATCTCTATGAGCTGGGGCGCGACCAGGAGCAGCTCTGGCAGCGCCACCTGCAGCGCCTGCACGATGCCGGCCTCGATCGTGACGCACCGATGGCGCCCAAGGGGCATTCATCGGGTTGCTCGGGCCATTGATGCTATCGTCGTCATAGCTGGTCACGCTTTATCTGTAAGCGCTGCAAGCATTTTCTTTTTGCGACACATGCCCCACGCTGGCGCGGGGTTGTCGCTGTACGCAGGGCGCACCAGCCCATAGGATGCACCGCCATATGAGTACCACGCATTTCGGATTTGAAACCGTTGAGGAACAAGACAAGGCGCGCCATGTGCGCGGCGTGTTCGATTCGGTCGCGCCCAAGTACGACCTGATGAACGACCTGATGTCCGCCGGCCTGCACCGCGCCTGGAAGGCCTACACCGTCATGGTGGCCAACCTGCGCGAGGGCGACCAGGTGCTGGACATCGCGGGCGGCACGGGCGATCTGTCGCTGGCGTTCTCCAAAAAGGTCGGCAGCACCGGCCGCGTGGTGCACACCGACATCAACCAGGCCATGTTGAGCGTGGGGCGCGACCGCCTCATCAACCTGGGCGTGGTGCTGCCCACCCTGGTCTGCGACGCCGAGGCCTTGCCCTTCCCCGACAACCATTTCGACCTGGTCAGCGTGGCCTTCGGCCTGCGCAACATGACGCACAAGGATCTGGCCCTCAAGGAAATGTGCCGTGTGCTCAAGCCGCGCGGGCGCCTGCTGGTGCTGGAGTTCTCCAAGGTGGCCAAGCCGCTTGAAAAGGCCTACGACTGGTATTCGTTCCAGGTGCTGCCGCGCCTGGGCAAGCTGGTGGCGGGCGACGACTCCAGCTACCGCTACCTGGCCGAGTCGATCCGCATGCACCCGGGCCAGGAAGAACTTAAAACCCTTATGAAAAATAGTGGCTTTGGCCATGTGGACTATCACAACATGACAGGCGGGGTGACCGCATTGCATGTTGGAATCAAGTGCTGAAGCGCAGTCGATATCTGAAAACTATCAATACCTAGGAGAAACACCATGAAGCTGTGGTCTGTCATCTTGGTCGCCATGCTGTCCGTCGCGCATCTGGATGCGGACGCGCGCCGCATGGGCGGGGGCAAATCCGTGGGCAAGCAGTCCAGCAACGTGACCCAGCGCGAGGCCACGCCGCCCGCCGGGCCTGCCGCCCCCATGCAGCAGAACGCCGCCAATACAGCGGCGCCCAAGCCTGCCGCCGCACCCAATGCGGCGGCGGCCGCCCCCAAGAAGCCCTGGGGCGCCATGTTGGGCGGCCTGGCCGCCGGCCTGGGCCTGGCCTGGCTGGCCAGCTCGCTCGGCCTGGGGGCGGAGTTTGGCCAGTTTCTGCTGATGGCGCTGCTGGCGCTGGTGGTGATGGTCGTGATCGGCATGGTGATGCGTGCGCGCAAGCCCGCGGCCAGGCCGGCAGCGAGCGCGCCCTTTGCCTTCCAGGGCGCTGGCGCGCCTGTGCCGGCTGACGCGCAGATGCCGCGCCAGTACAACCCCGAGAAGGTGGGCAACGACGCTTCGGCGCGCCCGTGGGAGCAGTTCCCGGCCAGCCCGCAGCAGGGCGGCGGCAGCCTGATCGGCTCGGCCCTGGCGGGTTCGCAGAACTGGGGCGTGCCGGCCGATTTCGACACCGACGGCTTCCTGTCGGCCGCCAAGCGCAACTTCACCACGCTGCAGGCCGCGTGGGATCGCTCCGACATCGCCACGCTGCGCTCCATGATGACCGACAGCATGGTGGACGAGATTCGCGTGCAGTTGAGCGAGCGCGAGTCGCAGCGCGGTGACGCGCAGCCCAACCACACCGAGGTGGTGCTGCTGGAGGCGCAGCTGCTCGGCATCGAAGACCTGGGCGACGGCTACATGGCCAGCGTGGAGTTCTCCGGCATGATCCGCGAAGAGCCTTCGGCCGGCCCCAGCCCGTTCCGTGAGGTCTGGAACATGACCAAGCCCAAGAACGGCGCCAGCGGCTGGCTGGTGGCGGGCCTGCAGGCGCTGCAATAAACACTCCGGCGCCAGCGGCTGAAAAGCCGTGGGGCCGAATAATCAGATAATCGGGGGCTATGGCAACACAGTCCCCTTTTTCTTTGCTGAGCGGTTTGTTCGATCGCGTTCTGGCCGGCCCGCAGCCACCCGCATGGCTGGTGCATGAACTGCAGCACCGCGTGGTGCTGTTCCTGAACCATGTGCTGATGCAGGAAAGAGAGGCCATGGAGCGCCTGACGCGCCAGCGTGGCCGCGTGGCCCTGGTGCAGTGGCGCGCTTTTTCCATGGCGCTGCAGATCACGCCCGCGGGCCTGTTCGATCTGGCGGCGCAGGATGCCGTGCCCGATCTGCGCCTGGAGGTCTCCGAGCCCTCGCCGCTGACGCTGGCAGCGGGCGCCCTGCGTGGCGACAAGCCCAGCATTCGCATCGACGGCGACGTGCAGTTCGCCAGTGAGATCAACTGGCTCGTTGACCATGTGCGCTGGGACGTGGAGGAAGACCTGGCGCGCGTGATCGGTGATGCGCCGGCGCGGGTGGTGGCCTCGGTGACCGCGCGCGCTGCGGGTGCGCTGCGCAGCTTCGTGGGCGCGCGCATGGGCCAGGGCGCGGCGGCTTCGGATCGCATGCGCCTATGAGCCGCTTTTTTCGGGGCATCACCATCGTCTGGGTGGTGTTGCGCTATGGGCTCGATGAGCTGGTGCTGTCCAGCTTTCAGCACCCGTGGCTGCGCGCCGTCACGCGCGTCATCACCATAGGGCGCAAGCTCGACGCGCCGCGCGGCCAGCGCCTGCGCGAGGCGCTGGAGCGCCTGGGGCCGATCTTCGTCAAGTTCGGCCAGGTGCTCTCCACCCGGCGCGACCTGATGCCGCCGGACATCGCCGACGAACTGGCGCTGCTGCAAGACCGCGTGCCGCCGTTTGCCCCCGAGATCGCCATTGCCACCATAGAGCGCGCCTTTCGGCGCCCCCTGGGCGAGATCTTCGTGTCCTTCGAGCGCGAGCCCGTGGCCAGCGCCTCCATCGCCCAGGTGCATTTCGCCGTCATCCGCGACCGTGACGGGCGCCAGCGCGACGTGGCCGTGAAGGTGCTGCGCCCCAATATGCTGCCGGTGATCGACAAGGATCTGGCGCTGATGCGCATGATGGCCGGCTGGGTGGAGAGCCTGTCGGCCGACGGCAAGCGCCTCAAACCCCGCGAGGTGGTGGCCGAGTTCGACAACTACCTGCACGACGAGCTGGACCTGGTGCGCGAGGCCGCCAACGCCGCCCAGCTGCGGCGCAACATGGACGGGCTGGATCTGGTGCTCATCCCCGAGGTGTTCTGGGACTTCTGCCATGCCGACGTGGCGGTGATGGAGCGCATGAACGGCGTGCCCATCAACCAGGTGGAACGCCTGCGCGCGGCCGGCGTGGATATCCCCAAGCTGGCGCGCGACGGCGTGACCATCTTCTTCACCCAGGTGTTTCGCGACGGCTTCTTTCATGCCGACATGCACCCGGGCAACATCCAGGTCAGCCTGGATGCGGCCAGCTTTGGCCGCTACATCTCGCTCGACTTCGGCATCGTCGGCGCGCTCACCGAGTTCGACAAGGAATACCTGGCGCAGAACTTCACGGCTTTCTTTCGGCGCGACTACAAGCGCGTGGCCGAGCTGCACATCGAGAGCGGCTGGGTGCCCGCGAGCACGCGCGTGAACGACCTGGAGGCGGCGATACGCACGGTGTGCGAGCCGTATTTCGACCGCCCGCTCAAGGAAATTTCTCTGGGCATGGTGCTGCTGCGCCTGTTCCAGACCTCGCGGCGCTTTCAGGTGGAGATACAGCCGCAGCTGGTGCTGCTGCAAAAGACGCTGCTCAACATCGAGGGACTGGGGCGACAGCTCGACCCCGAGCTCGACTTGTGGAGCACGGCCAAGCCCTTCCTTGAAAAATGGATGCTCGACCAGATGGGCCCGCAGCGCCTGTGGCGCGAGCTCAAGGCCGAGGCGCCGCGCTACGCCCAGATGCTGCCCGACCTGCCGCGCCTGGTGCATGACTATCTGCGCCAGCGTCCGCACGACAGCCGCGCCGAGCTGCAGGAGCTGCTGGCTGCGCAAAAGCGCACCAACCGGCTGCTGCAAAGCATCATCTATGGCGGCCTGGGATTTGTGCTGGGGCTGCTGGCCATGCAGCTGCTGGTGCGCCTGCGTTTTCTCTAACCCCGCATTTTTCTCATCTTCAGGAGTCGCAGCGTGTTGCTCTTCATGGTGATTGCCTACCTGTTCGTCACCATCGGCATCGGCCTGTGGGCCGCCCAACGGGTGAAGAACACGGCCGATTTCGCGATAGCCGGGCGCCACCTGCCCATGTACATGATCATCACCACCACGTTTGCGACGTGGTTCGGCTCCGAGATCGTGCTGGGCGTGCCGGCCAAGTTCATCGAGGGCGGCCTGAACGCCGTGGTCGAGGATCCGTTCGGCGCCGGCATGTGCCTGATCCTGGTGGGCCTGTTCTTTGCGGGCAAGCTCTACCGCATGACGCTGCTCACCATCAGCGACTACTACCGCGAGCGCTATGGCCGGGCGGTGGAGATCGTGTGCTCGCTGATCATCATGCTCAGCTACCTGGGCTGGGTGTCGGCGCAGGTCACGGCGCTGGGGCTGGTGTTCAACCTGCTGTCGGGCGGCGCGGTCAGCATTTCCTGGGGCATGGTCATCGGCGTGCTGTCCATCCTGATCTATACGCTGTGGGGCGGTATGTGGTCGGTCGCCGTCACGGATTTCATCCAGATGATCATCCTGGTGCTGGGCTTGGTGATCCTGTCGTGGTTTGCCGCCGACATGGCCGGCGGCGCCGGCAAGGTGGTGGATCTGATCACCAGCCGCGACATGCTGCGCTTCTGGCCCGAGCCCACCTGGCATGAGGTGCTGTTCTTCTTTGGCGCCGCCATCACCATGATGCTGGGCTCGATTCCGCAGCAGGACGTGTTTCAGCGCGTCATGTCGGCCAACAGCGAAAAGGCTGCCACGCATGGCACGGTGATCGGCGGCACGGCCTACATCTTGTTTGCCTTCGTGCCCATGTTCCTGGTGGCCAGCGCGTTGCTCATCATGCCCGAGCAGGCGGCCGAGCTGCTCAAGGACGACCCGCAGAAGGTGCTGCCCACGCTGGTGATGGAGCGCATGCCGGTGGTCATGCAGGTGCTGTTCTTTGGCGCGCTGCTGTCGGCCATCAAGTCCTGCGCCTCGGCCACGCTGCTGGCGCCCAGCGTGACGTTTACCGAGAACATCTGGCGCCAGTTTCGCCCGGAGCACATCAGCGACCGCGAGAAGCTGCTCACCATGCGCATCAGCGTGCTGGTCTTCGCCCTGTGCGTGCTGGCCTACTCCATCAAGATGGAGGGCACGCCCATTTATGAACTGGTGTCCAGCGCTTACCAGGTGCCGCTGGTGGGGGCCTTTGTGCCCCTGGTGTTCGGCCTGTACTGGAAGCGTGCCAACACCCAGGGTGCCATCTGCGCCGTGGTGCTGGGCATTGGCGTGTGGGTGGTGTTCATGCTCACGCCGGCGCTGCATGAGGCTTTCCCGCAGCAGCTCGCCGGCCTGCTGTCGGCGGCGTTTGGCATGGTGGCCGGGTCGCTCGGGCCGCAGCTGGTGCGCAACACGCGCGCGCCCCATCACCGCGTGGCGGGGGTGGAGTAGGGAGCGCCATGCGCTTCGTGTGCGCCTACTTATAATCAAAAGCTTTGCAGATTTTTCGCAGCTCTTTCGCAGCTCTTCGCAATGCCTATTTACGCCTACCAATGCGGCACCTGTGGCCATGCCAAGGACGTGCTGCAAAAAATGTCCGACGCACCCCTGACCCAGTGCCCCGCCTGTGGCGCGCAGACCTTTGCCAAACAGCTGACGGCCGCCGGCTTTCAGCTCAAGGGTTCAGGCTGGTACGTGACCGACTTTCGTGGCGGCAACAGCGGCGGCGGCGGCAACAACAACAACAACAAGGCCAGCAGCCCCGAGGCTGCCGCGCCCGCAGCCTCGGATGCTCCTAAAAAAGAAGCTGTTAGCGCAGCACCAGCAAGCGCTACGACCAGTTCTGATACATAAGGCTGAATATTTCCATGGCTGCACTGCGCAAATGGCTTTTCACGGGCCTGCTGGTCATCGTGCCCGGCGTCATCACCGCCTGGGTGTTGAGCTGGATCGTCAGCACGCTGGACCAGACGCTGCAAATCCTGCCTGGCGCCTGGCATCCGGACAGGCTGCTCGGCTTTCACATCCCCGGCTTTGGCGTGCTGCTCACGCTGGCCATCCTGCTCATCGTGGGCGCGTTTGCCAGCAATTTTGCCGGGCGCAAGATGGTGTCCTGGGGCGACGGCCTGGTCACCCGCATTCCGGTGGTGCGCTCCATTTACTCCAGCGTCAAGCAGGTCTCGGACACATTGTTTTCTGAAAGCGGCAACGCCTTTCGCACCGCCGTGCTGGTGCAGTGGCCGCGCGAAGGGGTGTGGACGGTGGCCTTCATCACCGGCACGCCCAGTGGCGAAGTGGCAAGCTACCTGCGCGACGAATTCGTCAGCGTCTATGTGCCCACCACACCCAATCCGACGAGCGGCTACTTCATGCTCATGCGCAGGAGCGACTGCGTCGAACTGGACATGAGCATTGATGCGGCCCTCAAGTACATTGTGTCCATGGGCGTGGTCACGCCGCCCAGCCCCATGGGCCTGGAAGCCAGCAAGTAACACCCTCCGCCCCATGCCCGCATCTGAGAGCCCGAGAGCTTGAGAGCGTGCAGCAAGAACAACCCCTTATCGTCGCGCCCCACGAGGGTGCAGGAAGCTGAATCAACCATGGCCATGCGCTCTGAATACTGCGGTCTTGTGACCGAAGCCCTGATGGGCCAAACCGTCACCCTGTGCGGCTGGGTGAACCGCCGCCGCGACCATGGCGGCGTGATCTTCATCGACCTGCGCGACCGCGAAGGCTACGTGCAGGTGGTGTGCGACCCGGACCGCCCCGAGATGTTCAAGGTGGCCGAGGACATCCGCAACGAGTTCTGCGTGCAAGTCCAAGGCGTGGTGCGCGCCCGCCCCGCCGGCACCACCAACGACAAGCTGAAAAGCGGCCAGATCGAAGTGCTGTGCCATGAGCTGGCCGTGCTCAATGCATCGGTGACGCCCCCGTTCCAGATGGACGATGACAACCTGTCCGAGACCACGCGCCTGACGCACCGCGTGATGGACCTGCGCCGCCCGGCCATGCAGAAGAACCTGATGCTGCGCTACAAGACGGCCATCCAGGTGCGCAACTACCTCGACAAGCTGGGCTTCATCGACATCGAAACCCCCATGCTGGGCAAGAGCACGCCCGAGGGCGCGCGCGACTACCTGGTGCCCAGCCGCGTGCACGACGGCCAGTTCTTCGCGCTGCCGCAGTCGCCCCAGCTCTACAAGCAGATGCTGATGGTGGCCGGCTACGACCGCTACTACCAGATCACCAAGTGCTTCCGCGACGAGGACCTGCGCGCCGACCGCCAGCCCGAGTTCACGCAGATCGACTGCGAGACCTCGTTCCTGGGTGAAGAGGAAATCCGCGCCATCTTCCAGCAGATGATCACCGAGGTATTCCAGACCCAGCTGGGCGTCGATCTGGGCGAGTTCCCCATCATGGCTTATCAGGAGGCCATGGCGCGCTATGGCTCGGACAAGCCGGATCTGCGCATCAAGCTCGAGTTCACCGAGCTCACCGACGTGATGAAGGATGTCGATTTCAAGGTCTTCTCGGGCGCCGCCAACATGCGGGGCGGCCGCGTGGTGGCCCTGCGCGTGCCCCATGGCTCTGTCGAGGGCGGCGGCATCAGCCGCGGCGAGATCGACCAGTACACCGAGTTCGTCAAGATCTACGGCGCCAAGGGCCTGGCCTACATCCGCGTCAACGAGCTGGCCAAGGGCCGCGATGGCCTGCAGTCGCCCATCGTCAAGAACATCCACGACGCCGCCCTGACCGAGGTCTTGAAGCGCAGCGGCGCGCAGGACGGTGACCTGATCTTCTTCGGCGCCGACAAGGCAAAGATCGTCAACGACGCCATCGGCGCGCTGCGCCTGAAGGTGGGCCACAGCGAATTCGGCAAGAAGAACGGCCTGTTCGAAGACCGCTGGGCGCCGCTGTGGGTGGTGGACTTCCCCATGTTCGAGCACGACGAGGAAGACAACCGCT
>JADHED010001664.1_pt1 | contig 17851 bp, 19 predicted proteins | sample 8952041 | NCBI WGS metagenome assembly JADHED01 (sample SAMN16124423, study PRJNA663239) | bioreactor sludge metagenome | isolation source: sludge (control) | place: India:Bengaluru | collected 2018-09-08
TCTATGCGCAGCTCGTCGGGCGTCCATTGGTGGTGAAAGCGCGGCGTGAACGCGGTCATCGCGCGCCAGGCCGGCCAGCGCCTGCCGATCGAGTTCACCGTGTTCGGCCTCGCGCCCGAGCCCTTCAGCGCCACCGACGTCGTCCTGTGGTCGAAGGTGATGGCCCTCACCCTCAGCACCAACTACCGCGACGAGGTGCTCCGCAGCCGGCTGGCCGCCCGCGTCGGGCACGACGGGGCCGACGCGCTGATGCCCGCCTACAGCGACGACTGGCCGATCATCCTGCCCAGGGGGCTTCGCCCGGCGCCGGCCGGCGGTGGGGTTGCCGGCGCGCCCGTCGCGTCGCTGCCGGCGGGCTGGGCCGCGCGCGTGGCCGCGCTCGGCGCCGGCATTCCCGCCTCGCCGTTCGCGTCGGGCGCCCTGGCCGCCAGCAACAACTGGGTGGTCGCCGGCGCGAGGTCGGCCACCGGCCTGCCCCTGCTCGCCAACGACCCCCACCTGGCCGCGCGCCTGCCGTCCACCTGGTACCTCGCGCACCTCGAGGGCGGGCGGATCAACGCCATCGGCGCCACGCTGCCCGGCGCGCCCGGCATCGTCATCGGCCACAACGCCCGCATCGCCTGGGGCGTGACCAACCTCATGGCCGACGTGCAGGACCTCTACGTGGAGCGGCTCAACGCGAGGGGCGAGGCCGAGTACAACGGCGCCTGGGAGCCGCTGCGCGTCGTGCACGAGGTGATTCGCGTGAAGGGCGGCGACGACGTCCCGCTGGCCGTGCGGATCTCGCGTCACGGGCCGATCCTGAGCGACGCGTTCCCGCACGCACCGGGCGAGGCCCTGGCCCTGCGCTGGACGGCACTCGATCCCGACGACACCACGCTCGAAGCCTTCCTCGGCGTGATGGTGGCCGGCTCGTGGGAGGAGTTCACGCGGGCGCTGTCGGCCTACCGCGTGCCCGTGCAGAACTGGGTGTACGCCGACGTCGAGGGCAACATCGGCTACCTCGCGCCCGGACGGCTGCCGGTGCGGGCGGCGGGCGACGGCACGCTGCCGGTGCCCGGGTGGGTGACCGACTACGAGTGGACCGGGTTCCTGCCCGAACACGAGTGGCCGCGCGCGTTCAACCCGCCCGAGGGCCTGCTGGTGACGGCCAACAACCGCGCCCTGCCGCTCGCCGCGCCTCACGACCTGTCCTCGAACTGGGAGCCGGGCTACCGCGCGCAGCGCATCCTCGACCGCCTGTTCGCCGTCGACCGGCTGTCGGCCGACGACTTCGCCCGGCTGCACGCCGACGTGCAGTCGGCGCAGGTGCCGGCCGTGCTGCCGTGGATGCTGCAGCACGTGGGGGCGCCGGCCGACCTGGCCTCGCAACGCGCCCTCGAGCACGTGCGCGCCTGGGACGGCCACCTCACCCGCGACAGCGCCGGCGCCGCGGTGTTCATGCGCTGGTATCGCCACGCGGTGCGGGCGCTCTGGCGCGACGAGATCGGCGACGACCTGTGGGCCGATTACGAGGCGCTGCCGCACTGGGGCGGCAAGGCGCTGCACGTGCTCGTGCGACGCGGCGACACGTCGTGGTGCGACGACCGCCGGACCCCGTCCGCCGAGTCGTGCGGCGACCTGCTCGCGCGGGCGCTCCGCGACGCGGTGCAGGAGTTGGGGGCTGAGCAGGGCGACGACGCCGGAGGGTGGACGTGGGGGCGCGCCAACGTCGTCACCTTCGGGCACCTGCCGCTCGAGGCCGTGCCGGGGCTCCGGCGGGTGTTCTCGCGGCGGGCCGAGCACGTCGGCCACACCTTCACGGTGACGCCGACCATGCGCGTCGAGCAGCAGACCGTGATCTCGTCCTACCGGCAGGTCCTGGACGTGGCGGACTGGGACCGGTCGCGGTACATCCACCCGCTGGGGCAGTCGGGGCAGCTGCTCAGCCGCCACTACGACGACCTGCACGAACGGTGGCGGGAGGTGGACTACCTGCCGATGCGATTCTCGCGTGCCGCGGTGGATGCGGCGGTGCGGGCGCGGCTGCGGCTGGAGCCGTGAGGCGCGGGCCTCAGGTCTTCGGCTGGTCTCGCCGCATCGACCAGTCGTACTTGCAGCGGTGGCACTCCCAGAAGTAGCGGCTGGGTGTCGCCTCGATGAACTTCACTTCCGCGGAGTCACAGCGTGGACAGGCGCCCGAGACGGCATCGGCCGGCCAGTCGGTCTTCCGGCGGCCGCCGCGGACGTAGCCCCGGCGGTCGGTGCCGGTGCGGCGGTCGGGCTTGGAGGGGTCCCACGTGGACATGGCTGCACGGGTTATCGGCCGCCACTGGCCGGTGCTTCAGGCCATGCCGCGGCCCGAGGGATAATCGGCAACCGTGACGCCGCTCGCCGACTATCGCGCCGAGTTCCCCATCCTCGCCACCTGCACCTACCTCGTGAGCCACTCGCTCGGTGCGATGCCGCGCGGGGCGCGCGCCGAGCTGCACCGCTACGCCGACGAGTGGGAGCGGCGCGGCGTGCGCGCGTGGCACGAGGGCTGGTGGGAGGTGGGACGCACCACCGGCGACCTGCTGGCGCCCGTGCTCGGCGTGCGGCCGGGCACGATCTCGATGCACCAGAACGTGGCCGTGGCGCTCGGCATCATCGCGTCGTGCTACGACTTCGCCGGGCCGCGCAACCGCGTGGTGCTGTCGGCCGCCGAGTTCCCCTCGAACGTCTACCTGTTCGAGGCGTGGCGCCGCTTCGGGGCCGAGGTGGTGCTGGTGCCGGCGCCCGACCCGGTGCACCCGCCGACCGAGGCGCTGCTCGAGGCCATCGACGAGCGGACGGCGCTCGTGCCGTTCTCGTACGTGCTGTTCCGGAGCTCGGCCCTCCAGGACGCCGCCGCCATCGTGGAGCGGGCACGCCGCGTCGGCGCGCACGTCGTCGCCGACGTCTACCAGGCCGCGGGCACCGTCCCGCTCGCCCTCGACGAACTCGGCGTCGAGTACGCCGTGGGCGGGTCCGTGAAGTGGCTGTGCGGGGGGCCGGGCGCGGGGTACCTCTACGTGCGGCCCGACCTGGCGGCGAGGCTGGCCCCGGTCATGGTGGGCTGGGCGGCGCACGCCAGGCCCTTCGCGTTCGAGGTGGGCCCCATCGACTACGCCGAGGCGCCGGAGCGGTTCCAGAGCGGCACGCCCAACGTGCCCGCGCTCTACGCCGCGCGGGCCGGGTACCGCATCGTCGCGGAGGTGGGCGTGGCGCGCATCCGGCAGCGGTCCCTCGAGCTCACGCGGCGCCTCATCGACCACGCGCGGGCGCGGGGCTACGGCGTCAACACGCCGGAGGCGGACGACCGACGTGGCGGCACGGTCACCCTCGACGTGCCGGCGGCCGAGGCCGTGACCCGCGAACTGATTGCGCGGGGCGTCATCGTGGACCACCGCCCCGGCGCGGGCATCCGCCTCGCGCCGCACTTCTATTCCACCGAGGCCGAGATCGACCACGCCCTCGCCGTGCTCGACGAGCTGGTCGCGGGGGCGACTCGCGCCTGAGGAACGGGCGCGGCCGCGCGTCGGCGCCGCGCCGAGGAGTCAACGTGCCAGGACCGCTGCACGGTGTCCGCGTGCTCGAGCTCTCGTCGGTCGTGCTCGGGCCGTGGGCGTGCCAACTGCTCGGCGACATGGGCGCCGAGGTCGTGAAGGTGGAACCGCCGGGCGGCGACAGCAACCGGCACATCGGGCCGGCCCGCCACCCGGGCATGGGCGCGCTGTTCCTCACCTGCAACCGGAACAAGCGCGGCATCGTGCTCGACCTCAAGCAGGAGGCCGGCCGCGAGGCGGCGCTCGACCTCGCTGCCGCGTCCGACGTGCTCGTTCACAACCTGCGGCCGGCCGCGCTCGCGCGGCTCCGGCTGGACTACGCCCACGTGCGCGCGCGCAATCCGCGCATCGTGTTCTGCGGCACCCACGGCTTCGGCAGCCACGGCCCGCTGCGCGACGAGCCGGCCTACGACGATTCCATCCAGGCCGCCAGCGGCCTGGCGATGCTGCAGGCGGCCCTCTCCGGCGAGCCGGGATTCGTGCCGACCATCGTCTGCGACAAGACGACGGCCATGGCCGTCGTCTCGGCGGTCGTCGCCGCCCTGTTCCACCGCGAGCGCACGGGGGAGGGCCAGGAGGTGGAGGTGCCGATGTTCGAGACGATGGTCGGCTTCCTCGCGGCCGAGCACCAGCAGGGGCACGTGTTCGACCCGCCGGCAGGCCCGGCCGGCTATCGCCGCGTGCTGAGCCGGCACCGGCGGCCGTACCGGACGGCCGACGGCTACCTCGCCGTGCTGCCCTACCTCGACGAGCACTGGCGGGCGTTCTGCGGGTTGGCCGGCCGGCCCGACCTCGCCGACGACCCGCGGTACGCCAGGCTGGCGGATCGCTCCGCGCGGATCGACGAGGTGTACGCCGAGACCGAGCGCCTCGTCGCCGGCAAGCCGACCGCCGAGTGGGTGGTGCTGCTGCGGGCGGCCGGGGTGCCGTTCACCGAGGTGCGCAGCTACGACGAACTGGCGGGCGACGAGCACCTGCTGGCGAGCGGGTTCTGGGAACTGCATGAGCACCCGACCGAGGGGCGGATGCGGTTGGCCGGGGTGTCCACCCGCTTCTCGGCGACGCCCGGCGGCATCCGCCGGCTGCCGCCGCGGTTGGGCGAGCACACCGTGGAGGTGCTGCGTGAACTCGGGTACGACGAGGCGCGCATCGCGCGCATGGTGGCGACCGGTGCGGCGCGGCAAGCCTAGCGCGTGGGGGGGGATCGCCTGGAGCCTGTGCCTGGCGGCGCTCGCGTGGGTGCCCGCCGCGGGCGCCACCGATCGCATCGTGCAGCGGGTGCCCGCGGTGGAGGGCCGGCCGCTGCACGTGCGCGTCACCGTGGGGGACGTGCGCGTGCGGGCCGAGGACCGCGCCGACATCGCCATCGTGGTGGAGCGGGAGGTGCCAGCCGGCCAGGCGCCCGAGGCCCTGCCGGTGCACATCGAGCCGGAGGGCGACGCGCTGCGCGTCAGCGCCCTGCAGCCGGGCCAGTCGCGCGACGCCGCGCTCGTGGCGCGCGTGGACGTGGCCGTGCCCGCCTCGACCGCGGTGCTGGTGGAGGTGGGGGAGGGCGCGTGCGAGGTGGTGGGCGTGCGCACGGCGCTCCAGGTGACGGTGGACCGCGGGCCGGCCACGCTGCGGCGCGTGTCGGGCGTGATGCGCGTGGAGACGCGGAGCGGGGACATCCTCGTGGAGGGCGCCGACCTGCCGCCCACCGGGTTGCTGCGCGCGCGGGCGCTGACCGGCAACGTCTCCATCGACCTCGCGACCCGCCCCGCGGACGCCCGCCTGTTGCTGCTCGCCCTGAGCGGCCGGGTGGAGGCGACGGTGCCGCTCGAGGACCGGGGCGGGCCGGGCCGGCGCATCAGGGAAGCGGTGCTGGGCAGCGGCAAGGCCCTGCTGTCGGTGGACGTGGTGCGAGGCGACATCACCGTCCGGATGCCGTGAAGCCGCCGTCGCTGGCCCCCGTACCTGTACGGGGGTCAGGTCTTGCATTTCAACATCCCGAACGATCGTTCGGGAATTCCCGCACGTCGTAGGCCTGCTGCGGATGGCGGTGCCGCCACGTCGCGCGCCGCGGTGCATCGGCGGCGCGGCGAAGTCCGACCTCGGACGCCCTTGATCGCGGCGACGACGCCCCGTAGACTACGCGGCGATGGAACCGCATTCCGTATATCGGAATGATGAGTCGGCCGGCGGGGCCGAGCGCAAGGGGCCACGTCCCGGAGGGGAGCGGCCCACCTCGCTCGACAAGGCGCTGGAACTCTGCGAGATCCTGGCGGGCGCGGTCAGCGGCCTGTCCATCAAGCAACTGGCCCAGACGGCCAGGATGCCGGCGCCGACGGTGCACCGGCTCCTCGCGGTGCTGCGGCGCCGCGGCTACGTCCGGCAGGACGAGGAGACGGGCCGGTACGCGCTCACCCTGAAGATGCTGGACCTCAGCTTCCGCTGGCTCGGCCGGTCGGAACTGCGGCTGCACGCGTACCCGGTGGTGCGGGAGTTCGTGCTGCGGACGGGCGCCCGGGCGTTCATCGCCGTCACGGCGACCGGGGAGGTCACCTACGTCTGGCCGGCGGGGCCCGACGAGGTGGCCATGCACACCATCTACGGACGCGAGATGCCGGCCCACTGCGCGCTCTACGTGCGGGAGGCCGCCGCGAGCGCGCGCCGGCTGAGCTGCCTGAAGCTGGTGCAGCCGGCCGACCTGCTGCGGGGCCACGAGGTGGTGCGGCGGTTCGGCGTGGGCGGGGCGAGCGGCCCCCGCCTGAACTGCACGTGCGCGCCGGTGTGCGACTACACCGGGCGCGAGGTGGCGCGGGTTGGCGTGTTCGGCCACGGGGCCGACGACCGCGCGCTGGTGACCGACACCCACCGCCAGGCCTACGAGGTGGCGCGGCTGGTGTCGGTGCGGCTGGGGCACCTGCCCGCCGCCTATGCCGTGACGGCGTAGGCGCCCGGGCGGCCGGCCGCGTCTTCCGGGAGCGCCAGTGGGTGGCGCCCCGCATCGACGAGAGCGTTCACGGCAGAACGCGAGGAGGAGACGACAAGGTGGCCTACATCATCACCGAGCCCTGCGTGGGCACGAAGGACACGGCGTGCGTGGACGTGTGCCCGGTGGACTGCATCCACCCGCGCAAGGACGAGCCGGAGTTCGCCACGGCCGAGATGCTCTACATCCACCCGGACGAGTGCATCGACTGCGGCGCGTGCGTGCCGGCGTGTCCGGTGGAGGCGATCTTCGCGCTCGACGAAGTGCCCGAGAAGTGGAAGCACTTCATCCCGAAGAACGCAGAGTATTATCAGAAGTAGCGCGGCAGCGGGCTCGCCCCCGCCCGGGGCGGGGGCGGCCGCGGTGGCCGTCGAAGGACGCCCAGATGGGACTGATCGACCATCGGTTCGAGGACAACATCATCACGACGAGCGTGGACCAGGTGCTGGCCTGGGCGCGCCAGTCGTCGCTGTGGCCCATGGGATTCGGGCTCGCGTGCTGCGCCATCGAGATGATGGCCGCCGGCGGCCCGCGGTTCGACATCGCGCGCTTCGGCGCGGAGGTGTTCCGGGCCTCGCCCCGGCAGGCCGACCTGATGATCGTCGCCGGCACGGTCACCAAGAAGATGGCGCCCGTGCTGCGCCGGCTCTACGACCAGATGCCGGAGCCGAAGTGGGTCATCTCGATGGGGTCGTGCAGCAACGCCGGGGGGCCGTTCCCCACCTACAGCGTGCTGCAGGGCGTGGACAAGGTGGTGCCGGTGGACGTCTACGTCTCCGGCTGCCCGCCGCGGCCCGAGGCGCTGCTCTACGGCATCATGCGGCTGCAGGACAAGATCAAGAAGGAAACCGCGGTGCTGCGCCGCGAGCGCGTCATCCCCGCCGGCCAGAGCGAGCCGGTCATCGTCGAGGACCGGAGCTAACGCGATGTCGGCCGTCGCCACCTTCCTTCGCCGCGTCTTCCTCGTCGATCTCCTCAAGGGCCTCTGGCTGACGCTCCGCTACACGCCGCAGCCCGCCTTCACGTTCCAGTACCCGGCCGAGCGCCGCCCGGTGTCGCCCCGCTACCGCGGCGTGCTGCGCCTGCAGGTGGACCCGGAGAACGGGGCGCAGACCTGCATCGTCTGCGACCAGTGCGCCAAGGCCTGCCCCGACGACCTGATCACGCTCGGCGGCCACCGCGAGCCCGGCCAGAAGATCAAGGCCCTCGACTACTTCGACTTCAACCTCTCGCGCTGCACGTTCTGCGGCCTGTGCGCCGAGGTCTGCCCGACCAAGCCCGTGAAGGCGCTCATCATGAGCGAGGACTACGAGCTCGGCAGCTACGACCGCATGTCGCAGGTGATGCGCATCGACGAGATGTACGACGGGTTGCCCATCACGGCCTACAAGCGATAGCGCCGCCCCGTGAAGCGCCCGGCCCCCGCCGGGCGTCTCATGGTCGTTCGCCCCGACGGTTCCGACACCCGTGGCGCGCCCGGCGCGCCCCAGCCGTGAGGTCGCCCCCATGCGTGCCCCCCGGACGCGTCTCGCCGCCACCGCCGCCGCGCTCGCGCTCGTCTGTCTCGCCGCCGCCGCCCCGCACGCGTCACGCGACGCGCCGACGCTCGCCGCGCTGCAGGCCGGCCTCGGCGACCTGCTGGCGCGCGAGGGCCGCTTCCGTGACGCCATCCCACCCTACGAGCAGGCCTTCGCCGGCAGCGAGGGGCAGCGGCGTGTCGAGGTCGGCCAGCAGCTGGTGAAGAGCCTGCTGCGCTCGGCCGAGTTCCGCCGCGCCCGGGAGGTGGCCTACGACGTGGCCCTGGCGTCGCCGTCCGACCCGGAGTCCATCGCGCTCGAGGCCGACACGCTCTGGGCCGCCGGGCTCTTCGACGAGGCCGAGGCGTCGTACCGCCGCGCCCTCCAGGTGAACGCCCAGACGCCGCGGGCGCGCAACGGCCTCGCCCGCTCGCTGCTCTCGCGTGGCGACCTGGCGCAGGCCCACGCCGAGGCCCACGCGGCCATCCTCGCCGAGCCGTGGGAGGCCGACTGGCACCACACGATGGGCAGCATCTTCCAGGCCGAGCGCCGCTACGGCGACGCGGCCCGCGCTTATGCCCGCTACGTGTCGCTGCTGCCGTACCGCCAGACCAGCGAGACGGCCCTCTGGGCGATCCAGCAGGTGAAGTTCCTCAGCGCCTTCGGCAACCGCGAGCCGATGCGCGCGCGGCGGGGCCCCGCCAACGCCGTCCACCGCGTGCCCTTCCGCCTGGAGCGCGACAAGATCCTCGTTTCGGCACGCGTCAACGGCGCCCGTGAGATCCCGTTCGTGGTCGACACGGGGGCCGAGATGACCGTCGTCACCCAGCCGATCGCCGAGCGCCATGGCGTGCGGCCGGAGGTCTACACGCTGACGGCCGGCGTCGGCGCGCTCGGCATGCGCAGCGTGCTGAAGGGACGGATGGAGCGCTTCCAGGTGGGGACGCTCGACCTGGAGCACGTGCCGACGCTGATCAAGAGCCCGCCGCTCGGCGCGATGGCGTCCGAGGCGGAGAGCTTCAACCCCATCGCCTTCGGCCTCTCGGTGGAGATCGACTACCGCAACCGCGTGCTGGTGATGACCCGCGCTCTCGACGACGAGGGCGGGGAGCTGGAACGGCTGCCGATGCGGGTGCACCGCCTGGCCCTCGTGCGGGGCCTCATCAACCGCGACAACCCCGCGCCCTTCGTGGTGGACACGGGCGGCCAGGTGATTTCCATCAGCCGTTCGACCGCCACCGCGCTGCAGCTGCGGCCGCCGCGCCACATCCCGCTGAAGGTGTACGGCGTGTCGGGCATCGACCCCGATGCCTTCCTCATGCCGGGGCTCGACCTCGCGTTCGACAGCGTGCACCTGAAGAACACGGCGGTGGCCGTCCTGAACCTCGACGCGCCGAGCGCGCTGCTCGGCCTGGACCTCGGCGGCATCGTCGGCCACAAGTTCCTGAGCAAGTACCGCGTGGCCATCGACCTGCCCCGCGCCGAGATGCGCTTGCGGTAGCGCGCGTTCACGGGACCAGGGGTGCCGCGACGCGCGCGGCCCTGGGCCTGATCCGTCCCCGACCACGGCGTGCCGCGGGGCCGGGCGCGTACCCGGGTACCAGCGGCCAGGCGATGCAGGAACCTACGCACGAACGACAACGGGCCCGGCTGGCGCTCGCCACCCGGGCCCGTCGCGTGTCTGGCGCCACCGATCGATGGCGCGCGGCGGCGTCCGGCGCCTAGAAGTCGAAGCCCACCCAGACGTCGAACCGCGCCTTGCGGAACGCGCTGCTGCCGCCGTTGGCGGCGAAGAGGGCATCCTCCCACTGCTTGTTGAACAGGGTGCGCCACGACCAGTCGAAGTGGATCGGAAAACCCAGCGCGAAGGTCTGGAGCCCCACGCCGTAGGAGGCGCGACCGTCGCGCAGGCGGAAGCCCGTGATCGTCTGCTCGGGGCCGTAGACCGGGTCCACGAACTGCGTCACCGGGTTGAACTGGTAGCCGGTGATCGGCCGGTACACCTCGTCCTTGCTGGTCGAGAACGTGTAGGGCAGGTCGGCGAACCGGGCGCCGCCGATGCCGAAGAAGAACGACCCGCGGATGCCGCCCAGTACGCCGATCGGCGTGAGGAAGGCCTGCACGAGCGGGAACCGCAGCTCGGCGTTGGCGAAGTAGCCCTCGTTGCCCACGAACTCCAGGTACTCGTACCCGCGCAGCTCGGAGTTGCCGCCGAAGTAGAAGAAGTTCGGCGTGTCGCCCCAGCTCTTGAACCCCTTGGCGCGCAGCGCCAGCAGGCCGGTGCCGCCGATGCGGAAGTAGCGGCGCACGTCGACGTCGGCGGTGGTGCTGCTCAGGCTGTTGCCCACGCTGGGCGCGTACTCGAGCGAGAGCCGCATCGTGTCGCCCGACAACGGGCCGAACTCGCGGAAGATGGTGGTCTCGCGGACGAACGCCCCGCCGATCGGCACCGCCGTGCCGTTGCGGAACACGGTCGTGCCGTAGACCGCCTGCTGGTACTCGTTGGCGAGGAACTCGAGCGCCGGGTCGTCGAACTTCTCCTCGTAGTTCACCACGCCGGCGAACAACTCCACGCGGTTGGCGCGGTTCAGTGGGTAGATGCCGAACACCGAGGCGCCGCGCGACGTGCGGGTGGCGATCGCCTGGTCGCGGTCGAGGAAGCCGAGCCCCGCGTCGTAGAGCAGGCCCGGCTGCAGCCCGTAGAAGAACTGGGTGGTCGAGTAGCCCTGCACGGCGTACTGGAAGCGGCTCGCCAGGTTCACGTAGGAGCCCGAGAACGACCGGTACTGCGAGACCGACGCCGCGTAGAGGTTGAACTGCTTGTCGCCGAGCACGTCGCCGAAGGTGACCTGCGTGCCGCCGAAGAAGTCGCCGCCGCTGGTGACGCCCACGGCCACCGGCGGCCGCCCCTCGAGGAACATCTTCTCGAAGCGGCCCTTGCGCCGCTGGTTGTCGGGCACCAGCGTGTGGGTGAGCGGCGCCTGGAAGTCGATGACCGGGCCGGGCGCGCCGAAGTCGGCCGAGGCGGCCGTGGCGACCGGCTCCTTCGGCACGATCGTGTGCACCCCGTACACGCCCTTGTAGTAGGTGACGAAGGCCACCTTCGGCTCCGCGGCCTTGCCCTCGCCGGCCTCGCGCAGCGGGACGGGGGAGAGGTTGCCCGTCAGCGTGTCCGTGTACTGGCGCAGTTCCCCGGTGCCGAGGTGCAGCGTCCACAGGTTGTAGATGGCGCCGTTGCGCGCCACCTCGGGCTCGATGGGCTTGGCCGGGTCGGTGGCCGTCGAGGCGAACACCAGCGTGTCGGCGTCGAGGAACTGCGCCGCCGAGTCGTCGTGCGTGCCGAAGGTGAGCTGCGTCTTCTTCTTCGTGTCGAGGTCGAGGCGGAACAGCTTGTCGTTGCCGCTGATTCGCGCGATGTAGACGAGCGACTTGCCGTCGGGCGAGAACGTGGGCGCGTAGTCGGCGAACTCGTCCTTCGTGACGTTCTGCAGGTCGCGCGTCTGCAGGTCGAGCAGCCAGATGTCGCCCACCGCGTTCTGCAGGGCCGAGAAGGCCACGTAGCGGCCGTCGGGCGAGATGTCGGGCGACTCCGGCGAGTCGACCTGCGGCAGCTCGATCCGCTCCTCGTACTTGCCCGTCACCGCGTTCTGCAGCATCAGCGCGCGGTACTTCTCCTTGCGCACGAAGTAGGCGATGCGGTCGCCGGCGGGCGCCCACGACATCCACGGCACGGTGTTCCACCGGGCGCCGGGCACGGCGATGTACTCGAAGCCCTTGGAGGTGTCGAAGCCCTTGGTCAGGTTGCGCACCACCTCGCCGTCCTTCGTCGAGATGAGGACGATGTCGAGCTCCTGGTCGCGGCGGTTGCCGGTGACGGCCGCCATGAGGTCACCCGAGGGGGACGGCTCGATCGTGAGGATGGCGGAGTAGCGCGTCTTCTCGGGGTTGGGCGCGAGGTTCCGGCCGTAGTCGGTGGGCCGCTCCTTGTCGCGGAACGGCTTGAAGCGGTCCTTGAGGTACTTCTGGAACTGCTCGTCGAACTCGGCGGCCGACACCTTGAAGGCGTCCTGGTAGGCGCTGTCGCCGCCGCCGATGACGTTCTTCCGCAGGGCGAACAGGAACTGGCGGATGCCCTCCTTGCCCCACTTCGACTCCATGAACTCGAAGGCGGCGTGCCCCAGGTTGTAGACCATACGGGCGTTGTTGAAGTTGCCGTAGCCCTCCATCTCGCTCATCTTGGGCACGTTCTCGGCCACGGCCACGTCGCGGATCGTCATCAGGTCGAGCGGCCGCCAGACGCCGGCGAGGAAGTCGGCGAGCCCTTCGTCCACCCACAGCGGGACGTTCCGCCGGATCAGCGAGCGCGGGATGATGTCGAACTCGAAGATGTGGGTGAGCTCGTGGACGATGAGGCGATAGAGCTGGTCCGGGGGCTCGTCGATGGGCAGCACCAGCCGCGAGCGCGACGGCTCGGCGAAGGCCGCCACCCCCTCGGGCACGTCGCCCTGCAGGATGTTCTGCTGCTGGAACTCGCTCTGCGTCTTGAAGACGACCATCGGCACCTTGAAGGCCAGGTCGTGCTTCAGGTCCGAGCTGATCTGCTGGTAGGCGCTCTCGGCGTAGCCGGCGACCCGCTCCAGGTGGCTCTCGAGTTCGGGGTAGTAGTAGAACTCGAAGTGCTCGGTCGTGTAGATGTGCCAGTTGAAGTTGTCGTACTTGACCCGGTTCTTCCCGAAGTAGGGAACGAAGGGGGTCTGGGCCATCGCCTCCGCCGCCGCGAAGACGACCAGCAGCGTGAGCGCCGCCGCGCGGACCGCGCGCCGGGTTCTCGTGCGCATGACTTCACCTCGAAGCGAGTGTTTCAGCAGAGCAGGGACCGTCTGGCGCGGCCATGTTACTGTGGGTCGCTCGGCCCCGGCAAACGACACGACGGCTCGCACGCCGCTGCGGCGCGCAAGGGACGTACCAAGACGGCCCCCGCGATTCGCGGGCCTCGCCGATGAGACGCCGCGCGGGCACTGTCCGCTCCAGGCGTCGGTCGGCGCCGCCGGAGGACACGGCCCCGCGCCGCACGGTTGCTATACTCCTCGCCGGAATATCCTCGCCGTCCGGGGTGTTAATCCTCCTCGTGGGCGGCCTGGCGATCGCGATGCGAGACGATTTCGACGGCGCCGTGCCCGCCGTCGCCCGCCCCGACCACGCCGACATCCAGCAGGAGGCCGTCACCTATCTCGACGGCCTCTACGCGGCCGCGCTCCGGCTGACCCGCGACCGGACCGCCGCCGAGGACCTCGTGCAGGACACGTACCTCAAGGCGGTGCGCTTCTCCCACCGCTTCGAGCGGGGGACGAACCTGCGAGCCTGGCTGTTCACCATCCTGCACAACACGTTTCGCAACGAGCGCCGCGACGCCGGGCGCGACCCGGTGGAGGTCGACAGCGAGGCCGTGGCCGACGTGGCCGACCGGCGCGGCTCCGACGAGTCGCCCGAGCGCCTGCTGCTGCGTGCCACGCTCGACCATCGCCTCCAGGGCGCGCTCGACGCGCTGCCCGACGCCTATCGCCAGGCGGTGTGGCTGCGCGACGTCGAGGACTTCAGCTACGCCGAGATCGCGGGCATGCTCGGCGTGCCCCTCGGCACCGTCATGTCACGGATCGCGCGCGGCAGGCGTCTACTGTTGCAACACCTGAGCACGACGCCCGCGGGCCAGTCCACGGGCGCACCGGCGCGGCGTACGACCCGTCGCGGCGGGGGAAGCGAGTGATGTCCGAGTTCTGTCAACGCTACGAGGGCCTGCGCGCCCGGTGGGCCGACGGCGACCTGCCGCCGGTCGAGGCCGTGGATCTGCAGCAACACCTGGCGACGTGCCCGGCCTGCGCCGGCGACGTGGCCGCCCAGCGGCACGTGCGCGACGCGCTGCGGCAGGAGGCCGCCGACCTGCGCGGCCGCGCGCCTGACGCCCTGCGCCAGCAGGTGCTCGCGGCCATGGCGGCCCCAGCCCAGGGCGCCCGGGTGCTGCCGATGCGGGCACGACCGTCGCGCCAGCCGTGGAGCGCGCTCACCCGTTGGGTGCCGCGGTCGGCAGCGGCCGCCGTCCTGCTGGCCGTCACCGGGGTGGTGGCGGCCGGCGCCCTGGCGCCCCGCGGCGGCGTGCTGGCGGCCCAGCTCGCCCTCGACCACCTGAAGTGCCTCGTGATCGCCCCCACCGAACCGCACGTGGAGGCCGCCGAGGTCGAGCGGCAGTGGCAGCAGGCGCGCGGGTGGGCGATCGACGTCCCGCCCTCGTCCGGGGACCTGGGGCTGCGCCTCGTGGGGCTGCGCACCTGCCTCTACCACGACGGCCAGATGGCCCACGTCCTGTACGAACACGCGGGACACCGGGTATCCTTGTTCGTGATGCCGCAGCACGAGTCGCCGGCGGCTGCCCTCGACGTGCTGGGCCAGCAGACGCGTACCTGGTCGCACGACGGCCGCACCTACGCGCTGGTGGTGGCCGACGAGGCAGGTTCGCTCGGACAGGTGGAGGGGTACTTCCGCGCCCACGCCCGGTGACGGGCAGGCGCGACGGCCCCGCCGGGACGGGACACGACACGATGAGCAGGAAGTGGATTCTCGCGGTGGCCGCCGTGGCCGCCCTCACGGTGGCGACCACCCCGTTGTGGTGGCCCGGCGACACGCCCTCGGCGGCCTCGACCGCCGCCACGCCCGCCGGCGAGTTCTGCGACGCCCAGTCGCAGCCCGCGCCGCTCGACCACGTGGTCAAGGACATCGACGGCCGGGACGTGCGCCTGGCGTCCTACAAGGGGCAGGTGGTCTTCCTGAACTTCTGGGCCACCTGGTGCGGGCCCTGCAAGATCGAGATCCCGCACTTCGTGAACCTGCAGGCCAAGTACAAGGACCGCGGCGTCACGTTCCTCGGCCTGTCGGTGGACGACACCGTGGAGCAGCTGAAGCCCTTCGCCGAGCAGTACAAGATCAACTACCCGGTGCTCGTCGGGTTGGGCAACGACGCGGTCCAGGAGGCCTTCGGGCCCATCTGGGGCATCCCGATCACCTTCATCATCGACCGCCAGGGCAACATCTGCCGCAAGCACCAGGGCCTGGCCACCGAGGAACAGCTCGACAAGGTGATCCAGTCGCTGCTGTGAACGGCCCTCCGCGCCGGGGTGGGCCGTCGATCCGTAGTATGATCCCCAATCGGGACGTCCACGCTGCCTGTCGGGCTGGCGTCGTGCAAGCCCAGGGCGTGGAGGGCCCGGTGAGCAATGCGTAAAGGGTTCACACACGCGCGGCTGGCCTGCGGGTGCCGCATCTCCTTCCGCGACGGTGTGGAAGGCAGCCCCTTCATCATCGTCGTGGCCGAGAAGTCGCCGGGTTGCCCGTCCCCGCTGCACGTCCGCGACCTGCCGCTCTACGACTACCGCGAGGCCATGCGGCCGCCGACCCGCGCGCTGCCGCCGGAAGAGGAAGAGTACGAGGAAGAGGGGTAGGCCGGCGCGGCCTCACACCCTCGTCCACTTCTTCGACTGCTCCAGGCGCTGCCGGGCCTCCGCCCGCGCGAACCAGCGCGTGAGGCCGCACTGGCGGCACACCACCACGTCGAATTTCGCCCCCTTCCAGAGCGTGCCCAGCCCGGGCAGGTAGTTCGGCGCGTAGCCGCCGCCCGCGCTCACCGACTCGGTGCGGTACAGCACGGTCGCCGCGCAGTTGGGGCACGGTGCGTACTGGCTCACGGTCTACTCCTTCGCGGGGTCCTGCTCCCCGCTCGGCGCCTCGGCGCGGGCACGGCGGCGGCCGCCGGGAGCGTGGCCGCTCCCGGCCACCGGCCGCCTCGCCTCCTGCAGCGCGCGCCGCAGGAGGAACTCGATGTGCCCGTTCACGCTGCGCAGGTCGTCGTTGGCCCAGCGCTGGATGGCGTCGAGCACGTCCGGGTCGATCCGCAGCAGGAACGCCTTTCGGTCCGCCACCGCTGTGCCTACTGGTAGATGGTGCCGGTGTTCACGATGGGCTGAGCGCCCTTCTCGCCGCAGAGGACGACCAGCAGGTTGCTCACCATGGCGGCCTTGCGCTCCTCGTCGAGGCTCACGATCGCCTTGCGCGAGAGCATCTCGAGGGCCATCTCCACCATGCCGACCGCGCCTTCGACGATGCGCTGGCGGGCGGCGATGATGGCGCCCGCCTGCTGGCGCTGGAGCATCGCCGCGGCGATCTCCGGCGCGTAGGCGAGGTGGCTGATGCGCGCCTCGAGGACCTCGACGCCCGCCTTCGCGAGCCGGTCCTGGATCTCGCGCTTCAGGTGCTCGGCCACCTCGGCGGTGTGGCCACGCAGCGAGCGCTGGTGATCGTCGTGCGCGTCGTAGGCGTAGCTGGTGGCGAGGTTGCGCAGCGCGGCCTCGCTCTGGACGTGCACGTAGTTCTCGTAGTCGTCCACCTCGAAGACGGCCTCGGCCGTTTCCACCACGCGCCACACCACGACCGCCGCGATCTCGATGGGGTTGCCCTCGCTGTCGTTCACCTTCAGGCGGGCGCTCTCGAAGTTGCGGACCCGCAGCGAGATGCGGCGCTTCGAGAAGAACGGGTTCGCCCAGCGCAGCCCCGGCGTCTTCGCCGAGCCGGCGTAGCTGCCGAAGAGCTGCAGCACCTGGGCCTCGTTCGGGTTGACGATGAAGAGGCCGGCGAGCAGGAAGATCTCGACGACCAGGCCGACGATTGCCGCCGTCACCAGCCAGGCGTCCTGCTGGCGGATGGCGGCCACCAGGCCCCACACGGTGGCGGCCAGGGCCGCCAGCAGCACCACCAGCACCGGCCCGCCTGCCATTCCCTGCAGCTCACGTTCGCGTACCATGCGTCCCTCCAGGATGGTAGCGAAGTGATATCACTATGGAATCTCAGTTGTCAAGTGTCTGGGGTCAGACCTTGAATTTCAACATCGGAAAAGCGTCGTGAATCCGGGCCGCCGCCGCACACGGCGAGGGGAGAACGACGAATTTCCGCCCGGGAGGTTGTCTGCGGGAGGTCGCCTCAGCGGCCGGCCGGGCGCAGCGGCGTGCCGACGTCCCCGTCGGCGCACAACGTCACCTGCTGGGGTCAGACCTTGAATTTCAACATCGGAAAAGGGCCGTGAATCCGGGCCGCCGCCGCACACCGCGAGGGGAGAACGACGAATTTCCGCCCGGGAGGCTGTCTGCTGGAGGCCGCCTCAGCGGGCGGCCGGCCGCAGCAGCGCGCCGAGGTCCCCGTTGGCGCACAACGTCGCCTGCTGGGGGCCCGCTGGGGTCAGACCTTGAATTTCAACATCGGAATAGAGCCGTGAATCCGGGCCGCCACCGCGCCCGGCGAGGGGAGAACGACGAATTTCCGCGCGGGAGGCTGTCTGCTGGAGGCCGTGTCAGCGAGCGGCCGGGCGCAGCAGCGCGCCGAGGTCCCCGTTGGCGCGCCCCACGACCCACAGCACGTAGGCCGCCGTGGCGACGTTGCCGAGCACGGCGATGGCGAGCAGCCAGGGCACGGCACGGACGGCGCGCCCCTCGCGCAGGCACAGGTAGCCGCCGAAGACGACGAAGCCGAGGTAGACGTCGACGATCGTCACCCAGCCCCAGGGGTCGGCCGCCAGCCGTGGCCCGGCCACGAACAGGCTCTCGGCGCGGATGGCCACGCCGATCTCCCACAACAACAGCGCCGCCAGGGCGGTGACCGCCAGCAGGTAGATCGAACGCCAGATCATCGGGCTTCTCCTGCGGCCAGCGGATCGCGCCAGGGGGCGCCCGCGGCACGCCGGGCGAGTCCGTCGCGTCCTT
>JADHED010001665.1_pt1 | contig 17833 bp, 13 predicted proteins | sample 8952041 | NCBI WGS metagenome assembly JADHED01 (sample SAMN16124423, study PRJNA663239) | bioreactor sludge metagenome | isolation source: sludge (control) | place: India:Bengaluru | collected 2018-09-08
CTACGCGCCTCCGCCGGCCGCCGCGGCGCGCCCGCGGCGCCCGCGGCGCCGCTCCCCCCGTCACGCCGGCCCCGTGCGGGGGGAGCGGCGTGACGGGGCCCGCCTCGATCACGGCGCTCGCGGGCGCCACGCTCGTCGTCTACGGCGCGGACGGCGCCGAGCCGCGCGCGCGGCGCGTCGTCCGCGACGAGACCGGGCGCCCGCAGACCTTCGAGCGGCTCGAGGACGGACGGCACCTGCGCTACGCGTTCGTGCGCGCGGCCGGGGGCTGGCGCGCGCAGCGCGCCCCCGACGCCCCCGCCCCGGCCGCCGCGGGCGACCCGGCGCGGCCGCCGGCGGGGCTCGTGCTGGTGGACGTCGTGCGGCCCGCGACCGAGACGCCCGCGCTCACCGTGCGCCTGCACCGGGCCGACGCGGAGCCGCTGCAGGCCGAGGTGCCGCGCGCCGAGCTGCAGCGTGTCGTGCTGGGGCGCGACGCGGACCCGCGGTCCGGGGTGCCGCTCGGCCTGCTCGACCCGCCCGCACCGCCGCTCGCGGGGGCGCGGACGTTCATGTTCGTCGCCGCGCCCACGGCGACACCGTGGGACGCCGCGCCCGCGCCGGTCCCGGGCGAAGAGGACGCCGCGACGCTCGCCGCCGCCTTCGCGCGCTGGTGGGCGGCCGGGGCATCGCCGGGCGGCGCGCAGGGCGCCGGGCAGGGCGCCGCGCCGGTGGCGGTCGTCGGCACCGACCGGCTGCGCTCGGCGGCGCGCTGGCAGGCCGCGCCGTTCGCCGGGGCCGTGCGCGTGCTGGCCCCCGAGGACGCCTTCCCGCCGCACGCGCGCGACCTGCGCGAAGCGCTGCTGAACGCGACGCCGCGCGGGACCGCGTCGTCCGCCGACGGCGACGCGCCGGTCGTGCTGCTCGCGTCCGCCGAGCCCCCCGCGGCGCTCGCGTCGCGGGTGCGCGCGCTCGCGCGGGACCCCGCCCTGCGCGGGCGTCACCTCGCGGTGCTGTCGTTCACCGGCGGCCTGCGCCGCGACGTCGCGGCGTCGATCGTGGCCGCGGGCGGGATCGCGGGGCTCGGGCTGTGCGAGCCCGCGCTCACGGGCCGCGCGCGGCGGCTCGCGGAGGTCGCCGCGTTCCGCGCGGCGGCCGCGCGCGCGAAGGACACCCGCGTGGAGGCGCTCCCGGGCCCGTTCACCTGGTTCTACTGAGTCCTGCCGGGCGTTGCCAACGGCCGGCGGCCGCCGCGCCGCCCGGGTTCGCGCGGCGCGGGAGGGAGCGGGAGCGGGAGCGGGCGCGGGTGCGGGTGCGGCTCGGAGGAACGTGAGCGGACGGCGTCGCAGGGTGGTCCAAGGACTACCCCTGCACGCCCGCGGTCAATTGCCGGACGATTCCGGCGGACGGCAGCGAACGCCCGCTGCCGCGGCACGGGCATCGAAGCGCCGTTCCCCTTCGCCGCCTCGAAGACGTCGGCGCGTCGATGGCGCCCGCACAAACGGCGGGCGCGTGGCACGCCAGGCCGCCCTTCCCGGGCCTTCGAGAATCGTCCGGCAAGTGACCGTGGACCCGCGGGCCGGTCCCCCGCGCGCGCCCGATCGTCTGCCGCACTCCCGCGCGATCGCATCGACGCATCGGCCTGTCGGAGCGTCGGTACCGCGACGCGCTGTCTCATCGGCACGTCGGCACCGTGGCACGCTGTCTCATCGGGACGTCGGCACCGCGGTACGTTGTCCCGGCGGCACGGCGGCACGCCGCACGGCCGTGCCCGGTGGCGGAGCCGAAAGGAAAACGGCCCCGGGCGGCAGCGCCGCACGGGGCCGTTCGGGCCGGAGGGGCCTCGCCGCGGCTACTTGCCGGCGGGGCAGTTGAAGATGTTGCAGGTGTTCTTGTTCGCGTCGTTGCAGGCCTTGGAGCTGCCCGCGGGACCCGGCGGATCGAAGCTCAGGCCGAGGTCGGCGTTGACCAGCGGCTGCTCGTGGCAGTTGCCGGGCAGCGGCACGCACGCGATCTGGGCGCCCGCCGCGTCGAGGCCGCACGCGGCGTCCTCGTCGCACGGCTCGGTGCCGCCGGCGCACGTCCCCAGCTGGCAGAGCCCGTTGTCCAGCAGCTTGCCGCCGTTGTTGAAGCAGTCGATCGCGTCGACGCAGTGGCCGTACTGCGCGACGTCGCCGTCCGCGCAGGCCTGGTTGCAGGACGCGAACGTGGCGCCGATGCCGATGCCGGTGCACTCGTCGCCGCCGCCGCTCATCACGCAATTCAGGGCGGCCGCGGTGAGCTGGCGCGCGAGCTGCAGGCGCTGCTCACCCTTGGGGCTGACGCAGATCCCCTCGAGCGCCGAGAACGCCTTGGCGACGTCCGTCGAGGTGAGCGTCTTCCCGCAGACGTTGATCGCGCCGCCGTTGGCGTTGATCACGGCCTGGGTGATGTTCTGGCTCTGCGACTTCTCGGCGCCCGCGTGGGTGCCCCAGAAGCCCGGCGTGCGGCAGATCTCGTCTCCCGGCTCGTCGCAGGGGCACTCGGGCAGGTAGAACACCTGCGTCCCGTCGGGGAAGCGGAACACCCCGGCGCCGCTGCCGCCGTGGTTGTTCAGCCAGTCGTAGCGCGCGGGCGGGAAGCGGACGTCGACGACATTCTGCTTGCCGCACATCGGGACGCCCCACGGACGGAACTCGGAGACCGACGCGGTGGTCGCGCCGCTCGCCGCGGTCATCGTCGCCGCGCCGCCGTACGGCGGGAGCGTGACGCCGTCCTGCGCCAGCTGGATGCCCTGCCAGGTGATGTTGATCTCGTCGCCGGTCAGGCCGAAGCCCGTCCCGTCGAAGGTGACGGTGTAGCCGCGGCAGTCGACCTTTATCTTCTGGTCGCCGACGATCGAGCTCGCGGCGGCGGGAACGACGCTACAGAGGGCGGCCGCGGCGGCGGCGAGCAGCAGCGGCGTGGTGCGGAGCTTCATGAACAAAGTCCTCCTGGGGGCGCCGTCAAGGCGACGCGGGGTCCGTTCACGCCGCGGCCGATGCGTGGCCGTTGCGTGGGTGTTGGCGGATGCGGGATCTGACGGAAATTCACTTGGCGACTTTCCGTTTTCTCCCCGTGGTCCCTGACATGTACCGCGTATTACTCGGAACGCACGCACGATATTTCGCGAGCGGGGCGCGGCCCGGAACGGGTGCAAGACGGGAAACCGCCCGGGACAGGGGCGGACCGCGACGGGCGTTCGACGGCGACGGCCGTCCGCCCCCCGCGACGTGAGGGTCCGGCCGACCTGGGGTCGAAAGAGCCGCGCCGACGGGCCCGGGGCCCGCCGGCGCGCGTCACCCGGAGGCGACGGGACGAGGATCAGGGGCAGCTGAAGATCGTGCAGGTGTTCGAGGTCGCGGCATTGCACGCATTCGAACTGCCCGCGGGGCCCGGCGGGTCGAAGTCGAGGCCGAGATCCGCGTTCACGAGCGGACGGTCGTGGCAGTTGCCCGGCAGCGGCACACAGGGGACCGGGTTGCCGAGCGCATCGGGCAGGCAGGCGCCGTCGGAGTCGCACACCGTCACGCCGTCGTTGCCGCACGTCCCGACCTGGCAGTAGCCGTTCGCCAGAAGCGTGCCGCCGTTGTTGAAGCAGTCGACCGCCTTGATGCAGTCGGACACGCCGATCGTGGACGGACCGCCCGCGCACGCGCTGTTGCACTCCTGGAACGTGGCGCCCAGGGTCGTGTTGACGCAGGTCGGGCTGCCGTTCGTCATCACGCAGTTCAGCGCCGCCGCCGTCAGCTGGCGCGCCAGCTGCAGCTTCTGTTCACCCTGGGGGCTGACGCACATCCCCTCGACGGCGGAGTTCATCGCCCTCACCACGGTCGTCGAGATCGACTTCCCGCAGACGGTCAGCGAGCCCACCTCGTCGATCACGGCCTGGGTGATGTTCTGGCTGTTCTTCTTCTCGAGTCCCGCGTGCGTTCCCCAGAATCCGGGGGTGCGGCAGACGTCCGGGCCCGTCGGCGTGCACGGACACGCGATCGTCGGACCGGTCGCGGTGATGTTGGAAAAAGCGCTGCGCAGCAGGTCGCCGTTGTTCGGGTCCGGGTAGCGCCACCAGGTGCCGTTCCCGTCGTCCTGCGCGGGGGCGAGGATCGTCCAGCCACAGAAGTCCCGCGGCCACGACCGCTCGATCTCGGTCGTCGGCCCGTTCACGACGTCCTGGCCGAACAGTTCAACCTGCTGCCCGTCCTTCGTGAGCAGGATGCGCCAGTCCACGACCGTGGACTCGCCGGACACGAAGTTGCTGTTGAAGACCAGCGTGTAGCCGTAGCAGTCCGGCGTCAGCGTCCCGCTCGTGATGGTCGTCGCGCCGGCCGGAGAGCACACTGTGGCGGCCGCGGCGAGAATCAGCATCGTCCTGAGCATCGTCATCGACAGATCCTCCTGCCGGCGCCCCTGCGGGAGGCGCGCACGCCTGCCTCGCCGCCGGGCCGGCAGCGAGGCGATCGGGGGACCGCACCACCCTTCGGGTTCTTCGTGGGAGCGGACTCCGCGTGGGTCCGTCGCGCCGGTCGTTGGCGCGGGCACCCCCGCGGCGGGCGCTCGGCCGGGTAAGGGACATCGGACGGGTCCCTGCGCGGTCGCCGGTCGAAATGTACGGCGCGAGATTTCGCGTATCAGGCGAAAAACGGCTGACCCGGCACGAGTTCGGCGGGATCAGGACGGAGGCAGGACCCCCTCCGGCCGGAGGACGTACCCGGCCCCGGGGACGGTGACGAGGTACCGCGGGCCGGCCGGGTCCTGCTCGAGCTTCTGCCGGAGCCGGTGGACCAGCTGCTTGAGCCGGGTGCGGTCGCCGATCCCCTGGTAGCCCCAGATGTCGCGCGCGAGGCGCTCGGGCGCCACGACCCGCCCCGCCAGGGGGGCGAGCACCTGCAGCAGGCGCAGCTCGAGCGCCGTCAGCTTGACCGGCGCCCCGCCGGCGAGCCGGACTGTCTGCGCCTCGGCGTCGAGGAGCAGGTCGCCGAAGGCCAGCGGCCCCGGCGCCGGCGACCCGGCGCGGCGCGAGAGCGCGCGCACCCGGGCGAGCAGCGTGCGCGGGCTGAACGGCTTGACCAGGTAGTCGTCGGCGCCCAGGTCGAGGCCGCGGACCTGGTCCTCCTCGGAACTCATCACGGTCAGCATCATGACCGGCACGTCGCTGCCCGCCCGCAGCCGGCGCAGCGCCTCGAAGCCGTTCATGACGGGCATGGTGACGTCGAGGATCACGAGGTCGGGCCGCTCGCCCGCGAACGTCGCGAGCGCGTCCGCGCCGTTGACGGCCTCGACGATCGCGTGGCCGTCCTGCCGCAGCGTGAAGCCGACGAGGCCGCGCAGGTCGGCGTCGTCGTCGACGACCAGGATCTTCACGCGCGTCCTCCGTTCCGGCGGGTCGGCGATCTGGGCGGCCATCCGGCTGCGCCGGAGGCCGCGGCCCTACGAGGGGTCCGAGTCCCGATCCCGCGCCGGAGGATCGGCGGGGAGGATTATCTCCATCCGGGCGGCGCCCGGCCCGCCGGTCGCGCGGACGCGGCCGCCGTGGCGCTCGGCGATCGACTTCACGATCGCCAGGCCGAGGCCCGCGCCCCCCTCCTCCGGCTCCTCCCCGGTCGCCCGCCAGAAGCGCGTGAACGGGGCGTCGGCGGCGTCCGGCGGCAGGCCGGGCCCCTCGTCCTGCACCCACAGGACCACGCCTCCCTCGGGGCCGGCGGCCGCGGCGCCCAGCCGCACGGTCGACCCCTCGGGGGCGAACTTGTTGGAGTTCGCCAGCAGGTTGACCAGCGCCTGCACCAGCCGCGGCGCGTCCCCGCCCAGCTCCGGCGCCGGGTACGGCAGGTCCACGACGACGTCCTGGTGCCGCTGGTCGAACAGCGGCCGGGTCGTCTCGACCGCCTCCTCGAGGACCTCCTCGAGCGCGACCGGGCGGCGCCGCAGGCCCGCCTCGCCGGCCTCGATCCTCACGCTCTCGATCAGGTTGTCCACCAGCTGCGCGAGGCGCAGCGTCCCGCGCTGCTGCGCGACGGCGAGCTGCGCGATCTCCTCCCGCCCGAGCGTGGGCAGCCGGTCCAGCAGCAGCTCCAGCGACGCGAGCTGCGCCGACAGGGGCGTGCGGAACTCGTGCGAGATGTTGGCCAGCACCGCGTCGCGCAGCCGGCGCGTCGCCTCGATCTCGGACTCGTCCCGGACGACCTGCACCTGCACGCCCGCCTCGGGCCGGCCGCTCGTCAGCACGACCGTGCGCGGCCCGCCGGCGGTCGTCAGCCGCTCGGTCGCGCGCGCGCCGCCGCGGAAGCGGGCGTGCACGATCGGGCAGTGCTCCTCGCAGGGCCGCGCGCCGCCGACCGGCGCCGGGCGGAGCACGTCGCCGCAGAAACGGCCGACCGCGTCCTTCGGGGCCACGCCGAGCAGCGCCGCGAACTGCGGGTTCACGTAGCGGATCCGCCGCTGGCGGTCCACCGAGAACACCCCCTCGGCCACGCCGGCGATCAGCGCCGCGGCCTCGGCCTCGCGCTGCCGCACCTCGCCGGTGAGCGCCTCGGTGCGGCGCTCGGCCGCGTCGAGCTTGTCCCGCAGCGCCGCCGCGGCGGCGCGGGCGCGCAGCGCGGCCGGGATCGCCAGCGCGAGCGTGGCGAGGGCGAGCACCGCGATCAGCGCGAGCACGGAGGCCGGCAGCGCCGGCAGCGAGGCCGGCAGGGCGGAGGGGGTCAACGGGACGACGCTCCGCGCCGCCGCAGCGCGTCCACGCCGAGGACGAGCGCGAGCGAGAGCAGGCCGAGGACGAGCGCCGAGCCGTAGGCGGCGACGTACTGCCGCTCCTCGAGCGCGCGGTAGATGTAGAGCGTCGCAGTCTCGGTCCGGCCCTGCACGCCGCCGCCGACGACCAGCACCGCGCCGAACTCGCCGAGCGCACGGGCGAACGTGAGCACCGTGCCGTACACGAAGCCCCAGCGCAGCGACGGCAGCACGATCCGCCGGAACGTCTGCCAGCCCGTCGCCCCGAGCGTCGCGGACGCCTGCTCCTGCTCGATGCCGAGCGCCTCGAGCGCCGGCATCAGCTCGCGGATCATCAGCGGGATCGTCACGAACAGCGTCGCCAGCACCATGCCCGGGAACGCGAACGCGACCTTGATCCCGGCGGCCTCGAGCGCCGGGCCGAAGAGCCCGCGCCGGCCGAACAGCAGCAGCAGCATGTAGCCGACGACGACCGGCGACACGGCGAACGGCAGGTCCACGAGGCCGCTGACGAGCTGCCGCAGGCGGAAGCGGTCGCGCACCAGGACCCAGGCCACGAGCGTCCCGGCGAACAGGTGGAAGACGACGCAGATCGCGCCGATCACGACCGTCAGCCGCAGCGAGACCAGCACGTCGCGCGAGACGAGCGCGGCCCCGAGGGCGCCGGCGCCGTCGCGGAACGCGCCGGCCCCGAGCGCCACGAGCGGGGCTGCGATCAGCACCCCCATGTAGGCGACGACGACGCCGACGAGCAGCCCGCGCAGCCACCCCGGCCCGTGCCGCGTCCCGCCGCCCGCGCCGCCGCCCGCGCCGCCGCTCACGCCGCCGCCCTGCGCCGGCTCTGCAGCCGGTCGATCACGATGAACAGCAGGAACGTGATCGCGAGCAGCACGAGCGACATCCCGCTGGCGCCCTGGCGGTTGTCGGACTCGACCTCGCCCAGCACGTACACCGCCGCGGTCTGGGTCTTGAGCGGGATGTTGCCGGCGACGATCACGATCGAGCCGAACTCGCCGATCGCGCGCGCGAAGGCGAGCAGGCAGCCCGTCGCGAGCGGGCTGATCAGCGCCGGCAGCGTCACGCTGCGGAACGTGCGGAACGACGACGCGCCGAGGGTCGAGGCCGCCTCCTCCGGCGCGCGGTCCAGCTCGTGCAGCACCGGCTGCACCGAGCGGACGATCAGCGGGAAGGTCAGGAACAGGAGCGCGAGCACGATGCCGGGCGGCGCGAACACGATCCGCAGCCCGGCCGCCTCCCGCAGCCAGGAGCCGACCGCCGCCTGCGGCCCGTACAGGGCGACCAGCATCACGCCGGTCACGAGCGTCGGCACCGCCAGCGGCAGGTCGACCGTGGCGTCCAGGAAGTGCCGCCCGGGGAAGTCGTAGCGCACCAGCACGTACGCCGCGAGCGTCCCCATCACCGCGTTGACGGCCGTCATCACGACGGCCGTCCAGAGCGTCAGCTTCAGCGACTCCCACGCGGCCGGCTGCCGCACGCCCTCGATCAGCGTGCCGAGGCCGTCCTTCAGGCCGTCCTCGACGATGATCGAGAGCGGCAGCACGAGGAACGCGCCCAGGTAGACGAGCGCGCCGACGCGCAGCCCCCAGCGGCCCCAGGGGTAGTTCCGGCCGTAGAGGACCGCGTCGCCGGGGGCGCTCACCGCGACTGCACCTCCGTGATCGCGCGCGTGTAGACCCCCGCGGGGCCGAAGATCGCCGTCGTCGCCTTCTCCCAGCCGCCGAACTGCTCGATCGTGAACAGGTCGGGGACCTTGGGGAAGCGCGCCGCGGTGGCGGTTTCGACGGCCGGGTCGACCGAGCGCAGGCCGTACTGCGCGAACAGTTCCTGCGCCGGCCGCGCCAGCACGAAGGCGACGAACGCCTCGGCGAGCGCCTGGCTGCCGTGCTTGCCGGCGTAGACGTCCACTACCGCGATCGGGTTCTCGATCAGGATCGTCGAGGACGGGAGCACGAGGTCCATGGCCTCGCCCGCCTGCTGGGCGACGAGGACCTCGTTCTCGTAGGTGATCGCGACGTCGCCGATCCCCTTCTCGAACGACGTGATGCTCTCGCGCGCCGCCTTGTCCATCACGGTCACGTTGGCCAGGACCTTCTTCAGGAAGCCGAGCGCGGCGTCGGGGTCGTTGCCCGGCACGCCGGCCACCTTGCCGCGCAGCGCGGCGCCGTAGGCGCCGAGGACGTTCCACATCGCGCCGCCGCTGGTCTTCGGGTTCGGCGTCAGCACCTCGACCCCCGGTTTCGCGAGGTCGGCCCAGTCGCGGATCCGCTTCGGGTTCCCCTTGCGGACCGCGAACGCCACCACCGAGCGGGAGACCATCCCCTTCGTCGGCCCGGACTTCCAGTCGCGCGTGATCAGCCTTTCCTTCTGGATCCGGGTGACGTCCGCCTCGAGCGAGAGCGCGACGACGTCCGCCTCGAAGCCCTCGACCACCGCGCGGGACTGCGCGCCCGAGCCGAGGTACGACTCCTCGGACGTCACCGTCTCGCCGGTCTTCTTCTTCCACTCGGCCGCGAACAGCGGGAGCAGCTTGCCGTAGGCCTCGCGCGGCGTGGTGTACGCGCCGAGGACGAGGGTCTTCTTCGCCTGCGCCTGGGCCGCGGGCGGGGCACCGATCGCGCCGGCCAGCACGATCAGGAACGCCGCCGCGAGCGGGAGCTTTCCGAGCTTCATCACGTTCTCCTCAGGGACGAACCGGCACCGCGTCCTCAGGGGAGGACCGGCACCGGCGACCCGGTGTAGAGCGAGCGGACGACCAGGACCGGCAGCTCCGGCGCGTCGTCGAGGATGCCGCGGACGACGCCCGAGATCCGGATCCGCCCGTCCGCGGGCGTGAGCGGGGCGCCCACCACCAGCATGTCGTGCCCGCCGGCCCGCAGTTCGCGCGCGACCTCGTCCCGGATGTCGCCGCGGCGCAGCTGCGTCGCGGCCGCGACGCCCATCAGCTCGAGCGAGCGGGCGCCGGCGTCGAGGAAGCGCCGCGCGCGGGCCTCGCCGTCGGTCTCCTCGAACCGCGGCGGCAGCACGCTGACCAGCGTCCCCGTGGCGCCGAGGTGCCGCACGAGGCGCGCCGCGAACTGGACGTCCTCCTTGCCGGGCTCGCCGACGGCGGTGCAGATCAGCACCTGCCGCGGGGACGGGCCCGGGCGCCGGACCATCAGCAGGTGGTGCTCGCCGGCCTGCAGGATCAGCTGCGCGGTCTCGAGGTCGTCCTTCTCGCTCGAGACGCCGAGGATCACGAGGTCGCAGGGCTGCCGGTCCACCTCGAACGCGACGGCCAGCCCCGCCGGGTCGGGCACCGCGCGCGCGTCGAGCGCCGCGAAGCCGCCGCCGAGCCGCTCGCGCGCCTGCTGCAGCTTCGTCTCGTCCGCCGCGATCTCGCGCCCGACGCCGAGCAGGCGCACGCGCGCGTGGGCGAGGCGCGCGATCGCGCCGCCGACGGCGAGCGCCGCCTGCGCGGCGGGCGAGCCGTCGTAGACGAACAGGAAGCTGAGCCCGGGGTGCGTCAGGGCGTGGATCCGCCGCACGCCGACCCAGGTGCGGTCTCCCGGCGCGAGCGGGAAGCGCCGCGCGAGCTCCTGCGAGCGCACGGCGTCCACGAGCAGGGCGTCCACGCCGAACGGGACCGTCGGCGCGATGGTGCGCACGCCCGGGAGCGGCGGCAGGCGCAGCCGCAGCCGCTCGAAGGCCCCGCTGAAGACCTGCTGCTCGACCTGCCCCTCGCCGAGCGCGGGGCCGGACAGGTCGCCGCTGAACGCGGCGAGGTGGACGTCCTCGGGCCGGAACAGCACCTGCACGCGCGCGCGGGGCGGCGCGCCGGGCGCGACGTCGTCGGCGGCGTCGAGCGGGGTGCGGTGGCCGCGGGTCGCGAGCGGGAAACGCAGCGGCCCGACGCGGATCCCCTCCTCGGTGGTCTGGCCGACCATCAGGTTGGCGGTGCCGAGGAAGGTCGCGACGAACTCGGTCTCGGGCCGGTGGTACAGCTCCTCGGGCGGGCCGACCTCGAGCAGGCGGCCGTAGTTCATCACGCCCATCCGGTCGGCGAGCTCGAAGCCTTCTTCCTGGTCGTGGGTGACGAAGATCGCGGAGATCTTGAACTCGCGCTGGACCCGCTTGAGGGTGCGCCGCAGCTCGGTGCGGATCTTCGCGTCGAGGGCGCCGAACGGCTCGTCGAGCAGCAGGACGTCGGGCCGGTGCGCCAGCGCGCGCGCGAGCGCGACGCGCTGCTGCTGGCCGCCGGACAGCTGGTGCGGCATGCGCTGGCCGAGGCCGGAGAGCCCGACGACGTCGAGCAGCTCGTCGCGCCGGCGCCGGCGCTCGGTCAGCGGCACCTTGCGCAGCTTGAGCGCGAACTCGACGTTCTGCGCCACGGTCATGTGCCGGAACAGGGCGTAGTTCTGGAAGACGAAGCCGACCCCCCGCTTCTGCGGCGGCAGGTTCGTGACGTCCCGGTCGTGCAGCAGGACCCGCCCGCGGTCGATGTCGGACAGGCCCGCGATCATCCGCAGGACGGTGGTCTTGCCCGAGCCCGAGGGCCCGAGCAGGACGAAGAACTCCCCCTCCGCGACCTCGAGGTTCACCTGGTTCACGACCGGGTGCCCCTCGTAGCGCTTGGTCAGACCCTCGAGGACGATCGACACGTGGCGCGCCTGCCTCCCGCGAGGATGATCCGGTCTCCCCGGTAACAGGCCGGTGACAATCCCGGGTACTTCGGAGGCCGGGGCGGGTCAGCCCTGCGGCGCCCGGCCTCAGCCGACCTCGACCAGCCGCAGCTTCTCGCCGTACCGGCGGAAGGTCTCCGCCGCGAGCGCCTCCGGCACCCCCGCCTCGCCGGCCCGCTCGAGGAAGCGGAACGCCTCCTCGCGCGCGGCCAGCAGCAGGTCCTGGTGCCGCACCAGGTCCGCGACCTGGAACGCCGGCGCGCCCGACTGCGCCGTCCCCGCGAACTCCCCCGGCCCGCGCAGCTCGAGGTCCTTCTCGGCGATGCGGAACCCGTCCTCGGTCTGCTCCAGCACGCGCAGCCGCTCGAGCGCCTCGGGAGCGGCCTCCGCGGACGCCACGAGCACGCAGTAGCTGCGCAGGTCCCCGCGCCCGACGCGTCCCCGCAGCTGGTGCAGCTGCGCGAGGCCGAAGCGGTCGGCGTCCTCGACGACGATCACCGACGCGTCGCGCACGTCGATCCCGACCTCGATCACGGTCGTCGCGACGAGGATCTGCGCCTCGCCGCGCGCGAACGCCTCGAGGCTCCGCTGGCGGTCGGCCGGGCCCATCCTGCCGTGCACGAGCGCGACGGCCGCGCCCGGGAAGCGCGCGCGGTACTCCTGCAGCCCCTGCTCCGCGGCCTTCATCCCCGCGGCGCCCGCGGCGACCTCGTCCACCGCGGGCCGCACGACGTAGACCTGCCGCTTCTCGGCCAGCGCCCGCGCCAGCCCCTCCAGCACGCGCGGGAGCTGCTCGTGCGTGCGCACGACCGTGCGGATCGGCACGCGCCCCGGCGGCTTCTCGTCGAGGATCGAGACGTCGAGGTCCGCGTACATCACGAGCGCGAGCGTGCGCGGGATCGGCGTCGCCGACATCACGAGCACGTCCGGCCGCTCCCCCTTCCCCACGAGGTCCGCGCGCTGCACGACGCCGAAGCGGTGCTGCTCGTCGATCACGACGAGGCCCAGCCGCGCGAAGCCGACCTTTTCCGAGATCAGCGAGTGCGTGCCGACGACGACCTTCGCGAGCCCGGACGCCAGCCGCTCGCGCGTCGCGCGCTGGCGCGCCGCGGGCAGGCCGGCGGTCAGCACGTCCACCTTCTGGCCCGCCGGGAGCAGGATCTTCTGCAGGTTCGAGGCGTGCTGCTGCGCGAGGATCTCGGTCGGCGCCATCAGCGCGGCCTGGTACCCGCTGCGCACGGCGGACATCATCGCGACCAGCGCGACGGCCGTCTTGCCCGAGCCGACGTCGCCGAGCAGCAGGCGGTTCATCGGCCAGGGCTCCTTGAGGTCGGACCAGATCTCCGCGAGCGCCCGCGCCTGCGCCCCGGTCGGGGTGAACGGCAGCAGGCCGACGAGGTCCTTCTCGGCGCGCGCGCCGAGCGCGTACGACGTCGCGCGCCGCTCGCGCCGGCGCCGCTCGCGGCGGATCGCGAGGCCGAGCTCGAGGAAGAAGAACTCCTCGAACGCGAGCCGGCGGTGCGCCGGCGTGCGGCGGCGCGCGAGGGCGTCGCCGTCGGTCTCGGGCGGCGGCCGGTGCGCGAGGCGAAGCGCGTCGAGCCGCGCCGGCAGGCCGTGGCGCGCGGCGACGTCGGCCGGCAGCGGGTCCGGCAGCCCGGGGCGGCCGTCGTTGACTCCTGCGGCGAGGCCGTCGAGGACCTCGGCCATCGCCGCGCGCACGCGCCGCGGCGAGAGCGGCCCGAGCTTCTCGTAGACCGGCACCCAGCCCGTGACGCGCGCGGGGTCGTCCCCCTCCTTGAGCAGGTCGAAGTCGGGGCCGTGCAGTTCGACGCCGTGGCGCCCGTAGCGCGGCGTGCCGTGGACCAGCAGGCGCCCGCCGCGGGTCAGCAGGTCGCCGAGGTACGAGCGGTTGAAGAACACGATCGGCACGGCCGCGGTGCCGTCGTCGAGGACGACGGTCAGCATCTCCATCCCGCGGCGCCGCGTGCGCACGCGCGACACCGACGAGATCAGCCCGATCGCCGTGGCCGCCTCGCCGGGGCGCAGGTCCGCGAGCGGGACGGGCCGGCGCCGGTCCTCGTAGCGGAACGGCAGGTGGTCGAGCAGGTTGCCGACCGTGCGCACGCCCCGCTCCGCGAGTTCCTCGGCCCACGACGGCCCGATGCCGCGCACCCGCGCGACCGGGTGCCCCGCCTCGTACGGCGGCCCCTTCCGCCCCACGACCGGCGCCGCCCCCGCCCGCTCCGGCGCGGCCGGCGCCGCCCCCGCCGCCCGGGGCGCGGCTCCGCCGGCGTCGTCCGCGCGAGGCGCGGCACGGCCGGTTCCGGCGCGGCCTGGATCCCGTGCGGGCATGGACCGGTCATTGTAGTGGCCGGCGCATCCCCGTCGGAGATCGTCGTCCGGGAGACCGGGAGGGGCGCAGGTGAGACGGCGATCGGGCCGTGGCGATGGGACCGTGCGTGGGGCGGGAGGCGGTCCGCGCGCCGAGGGACAGTTGCCGGAAGGATCCGGGGCCGCGGCGCGGCCCTCCTCGCGCCGCACGCGCCCGCCGACGGCGCTGCGATCCCTCGGCACCCGCGATTCCGCATCCGGAGTCGCAGCCCGCACCGGGCCGCGCCCGCAGGCCGACAGCACGTCCGCTCGCGTCCGCGCCCTGCTTTCCGGCAACTGTCCGCCGGCGTGGGACCCTGCCCCGTGCACGCGGGCAAGCGGGGAGGCCGCGACGCGGCCGCGCCGCGAAGCCGCCGGGACGCGGTGCGCGGGGCGGCCGGGACGCGGAGCACGGGGCGGCCGGGACGCGGACGCGGAGGATCCGCCGGGACTACGAGACGGGCTCGATCGCGCCGCGGTCGATCAGGCGGGCGACGGCGCGCGCGATCTCGAGGTCGGTGCCGTCGCCGGCGTCGAGGACCTGGCGCAGCGTCGAGCGCGCGGCGACGGCCTGCAGCACGTCGCGGTCCACCGGCGAGAGGTCGGCCGCCTGGGCGAACAGCTCGCGCGCGCCCTCGGCGAGCGCGAGCACGGCGTCGTCGGCCGGCAGCGTCGCGCGCACGCGGGCCAGGTCGTCGGTCGCGACCAGCGCGTCCATCAGCTGGCGCTGCGGCGACGGGCCCATGTCGTCGTTGACCTCCGGGTCGTCCACGGGGTCGAACTCGAACGCCGCGTCGGTCCACGTGAGCATCCGGTACAGCGCCTTGCGGCCGTGCGTGCGCAGCGTGGCCGCGCCGACGATCCGGCCCTCGCGCAGCTGGATCCGCCCGCTCTCCTCGGCGCCGCGCAGCCGCAGCGCGCCCGTCTTGCCGTTGATCGCCAGGAACTGCACGAGGTCCGACACGGCCATGTGGCTGGTGTGGCCGGCGAGCGCGGAGCGGCCCGCCGACGCGCCGCGGGCGCGGGTCTCGCGCTCGAGGATCGCGCGCACGCGGACCAGCAGCTCCTCGCTCGAGAACGGCTTGCAGACGTAGTCGTGCGCGCCGAGCCGCAGGCCGCGCAGCCGCTCGGGCACGTCCCGCTGCGACGCGAGGAACACGACCGGGATCTCGCGCAGCCCCGTGTCGGCCTTGAGCGCCTCGCACAGCGCCCAGCCGTCCATGTTCGGCATGACCACGTCGGTCACGACGACGTCCGGCCGCGCCTCGCGGGCGCTGGCCAGGGCCTCGGCCCCGTCGGCCGCGAGGGCGACCTCGAAGCCGGCCTCGCGGAACGTGTCCCGCACCAGCTCGCGCACGAGCCGGTTGTCGTCGACGACGAGGATGCGGGGGGGCCGGTCGGGGCTCATCACGGGGCTGTCGGTTTCTTCATCGTGGTCGGTCTGTCATCGTATCATCGTCGCTTCGGTCGGGCGGCGCCCGGCCGGTCCGCGCCGGCGCGACCCGCCGGACCGCGGCCGGACCGGCGCGCCGACGGCGCCCCACCCCGCGCGAGAGGATCCCACGATGGCTCCAAGGCCCCGCCCCGCGGTGCTGTCCTGCGGCGTGTTCGGCACGCTCGTGGACCGCGACGCCGGCCTGGCGCAGGCGCTCGCGGCCCACGCCGGGATCGCCCACGCCGCGCAGCAGCAGGCGATCGTCGAGGCCTGGCACGACGCGGCCTGGGAGCTGGCCGACGAACTCGAGGAGTTCCGGCCGTACGACGAGCTGCTCGAGGAGGCCCTCGTCCGGGCCGCCGCGCGCAGCGGGGCGCTGCTCGCGCGCACGGCGGCCCGCGCCGCGGTCGCGACCGCGGGCGAGTGGCCGCTGTTCCCGGACGCGGGGCCCGCGCTCGCCCGCTTCGCCGCCGAGCGCCAGCCGCTCGCGCTGGTCAGCAACTACCCCCGCGCGGCCGTCGAGCGCGTCGCGGCGCGGCTCAACGTGACGCCCCGCAGGATCGTCACCGCGGTCGACGTCGAGGCCTACAAGCCCGAGCCGGACCTGCTGCTCGCGCTGCTGCACGAGCTCGAGATGGACGAGGACCAGCTGCTGCACGTCGCGGCGATCCCCGAGTTCGACCTGTTCACGGCCGAGGACCTCGGCGTCCCCGCCGCGTTCGTCGACCGGGCCGGGGAGGGGCTCCCCGAGGACCTCGCGGTGACCTGGCGCGGCCCGGGGCTGGACGCGCTCGCCGACTGGCTGCTGGCGGCGCCGCCCCGCGGCCCGCGGCGCGACGGCGGGGGGCCCCCGGTCGGAGCACGTCGAGCGGGGCCCGGGAGGCCGGGCCCCGGAAAGCCGGGTCCCGGAAGGCCGGGTCCCGGGAAGCCGGGTCCCGCACAGCTGGGTCCCGGGAAACCGGGAGCAGGACCAGGAAGGCCGGGGCCGGAGAGGCCGGGGCCAGGAACGCCGGGGCCGGGAGAGCCGGGACCCCGGAAGCAGAGCTAAACGGAGGACGGTCTGTGTCCGAGAACGCGCGGAAGGTGACGATCCTGGGCTCCGGGCCCGCGGGGCTGACGGCGGCGATCTACGCGGCGCGCGCGAACCTCGCGCCGCTGGTGCTCGAGGGGCTGCAGCCCGGGGGCCAGCTGACGATCACGACGGACGTCGAGAATTTCCCCGGCTTCCCCGACGGCGTCATGGGGCCGGACATGATGGAGCTGTTCCGCAAGCAGGCCGCGCGCTTCGGCGCCGACCTGCAGCAGCGCCAGGCCGTCCGCGCGGACCTCGGCAAGTGGCCGTTCGAGATCGAGATCGACGGCGGCGAGGTCGTCCGGACCCTCGCGCTGATCATCTCGACCGGCGCGACCGCGAAGCACCTCGGGATCCCGTCCGAGCAGCGCCTGCTCGGCCGCGGCGTGTCCTACTGCGCGACGTGCGACGGCTTCTTCTTCCGCGGCCAGGACATCGTCGTGGTCGGCGGCGGCGACACCGCGCTCGAGGAGGCGACGTTCCTCACGCGCTTCGGCAAGACGGTCACGATCGTGCACCGCCGCGAGCGGCTGCGCGCCTCGATCGCGATGCAGCAGCGCGCGCAGGAGAACCCGAAGATCAACTTCGTCTGGGACTCGGTCGTGGACGAGGTGCTGGGCGACCAGAAGGTCAGCGGCGTGCGGCTGAAGAACCTGAAGACGGACGCCTACACCGAGCTGCCGGCGGGCGCACTGTTCGTCGCGATCGGCCACAAGCCGAACACGGACCTGTTCGAGGGGCAGCTCGAGATGAACGAGAGCGGCTACCTGGTCACCGAGCCGCGCAGCACGTACACGAAGGTGCCCGGCGTCTTCGCCTGCGGCGACGTGCAGGACTGGGTCTACCGGCAGGCCGTGACGGCCGCCGGCAGCGGCTGCATGGCGGCGATCGACGCGGAGCGCTGGCTCGAGCTGCAGCACGTCTGACGGGCGTCGGGCGGACCATCGCGCGCCTGCGGCGCGCGAGGCCCGCCCCTACGTCTGACGCGTGGCAAAGGGTCGCGGGGAGGTAGATCGGGTAAAGGAACGACCCACGTCGTCAGGCGTCGGCGGCGTCGTGCGGTCCGTCGTCGGGGGACTCGGCGTCGAGCGCCTCGAGCACGAGGTCGCGGCCGCCGGCGACGGTCCACGAGCCCCCCTCGCAGGCGGGACAGACCTCGTACATCGCGTCCTTCCCCGCGCGGTGCCCGCAGCTGCAGACGATCACCATCGGCTCGAGCTTGAGCTCGATCTCGCACCCCTCGGCGGGGCTGTTGCGCGACAGGGCCTCGAGCGCGAAGCGCAGCGCGCCCGCGTCCACGCCGGCGAACTCGCCGACGCGCACGCGCAGCGCGCGCACGCGCGCGGCCTCGCCCAGCTCGCGGCGCGCGGTGCGCACGGCGGTCTCGAGGATCTCGGCGGCCAGCCCGGCTTCGTGCATGCCCCGAAGCTACCACGGTCTGTGGGGGCGGGGGGGTTGCCCCCCCCCGGGGGGGGCACCCCCCCCCCCCCCCCCCCCCCCCCCCCCCCCCCCCCCCCCGCGCCTCCCCCGGGTCCGGGGCCGGTGCAGTCGTTC
>JADHED010001666.1_pt1 | contig 17829 bp, 15 predicted proteins | sample 8952041 | NCBI WGS metagenome assembly JADHED01 (sample SAMN16124423, study PRJNA663239) | bioreactor sludge metagenome | isolation source: sludge (control) | place: India:Bengaluru | collected 2018-09-08
TCGCCCAGCGCCTCGATCTTGCGTTGGCGTGCCTGGTCGGCGAACAGGTCGAACTACAGGGCGCTGCGCGTGCAAGGTTGGTTCATGAGGGGAATTGTCGGGCCTGTTGGGTGGCAATGAGGACAACTATGGGGGGGTTTTTAGAGGTTCCCTGTGATGAAAAATATGGCACGTTTTATGCACCCAAAAACTCGGCGTGGTTTGTCAACTGCGTTTCACGATCTTCAGGCCATGCACCCAATAGGAGCTCGTTATGAAGAAAACCAAACCAATAGGCATCCACCTTCTTGGTGGGGCCGCTTTGCTCATTGGCGCACTGACAGCAAGCGCCGATGTTGTATATATATAAACTACAATTTAACCCATCTGCGCACGGAGATTTTCAACGACCGCATTGGAAACAGTCGGTTTTTTAATGGTCCGAACACTGATAGCATAAGAGTCTCAACATTCCTTCGACCCTCACCAGATTCAAATGTAATTGGTTTGCCATGCCTTGGAAATAGCGCAGATACATGCTATTCCACCAATGGGCTGCAGACGGCCGTATCGGTCACTCATTCATCATTTGGTTCGTTTAGTCAACCCATGACATTTGTTGGCGTGACATCCGCTGGCGGCGGCGGACAAAACGAGTACACCACCATTTTCAATCGGGCAAATCCTTCGATTGCAAGTCGGCTTGATCAACTCGATGCAACCCCATTTTCCATAACGGCAACAAATCCAAGTTCGCCGGCAGCCCAGACCCTGGTATTTTCTGGCCCAGATTACGACAAGAACGCACTTCCATCGTTTCTTACAGACGTCAAAGTAATCGGCGGTGGCCTGACCCCAACCATCAGCTGGGAGGTGCCGGCAGGAGGCACAGCACCAACAAATGTGAGGTTGCAGGTTCGCATCATCGATGCGGAGTCTGCCGACGGTTCACGCATCACTGCCGCAAGATTGGTGCACAATGAAAATATCCCATTGAGTAGCACCAGCTATACGTTTGGTGCCCCGTTTAGCAATAATGCACTCCCTGGCTTTCCTTCTGGACTGGAAGAGGGTTCTAGATATGAGATTGCCGTAATTCTTGAAAGCCGCACCTCTGGCGGTGAATTAACCGGCAGAGCCAGAACGTTTTTTGAATTCATGCCGCTTCCCAACTCCACTGGTAATGTGGCTGTGTTTCTACCTAGTGTTGGGCCGAGTGGAGAATTCAAATTCAACCTCGAGGTCAAAGCAGGAGAAACCGTTCTAATTGACCCTCTCATCGCCATCGGTTACGACTATCAAATAGGCGCTGGCGATCCAAATTTTGCGAGCGTAACCCTACCAAATATTGGGGATGGTCTTTTTGATCTGTATCTTTGGGACGGAACGGATTGGCTGTTCTCCACGGTTCTGCAAGACGGCATTCAGCACTTTTTTGGCGGAAATGGTGTTGACCGGTTCCGCATCTTGGGCATAGAAACCAGTGCCGGCATCAACCCTTTGTCAACAACCGCTTTCATTACGGGGTTGTCGTTCGTCGGAGACGGACGCTTCACTGGCACGATGACTCCAATCACCACAGAAGTGCCTGAGCCTTCGACGCTGGCGTTGGTTGGGTTGGCACTGGCAGTATTCGGCTTCAGACAAGCCTCACACAACCGCCGCCGCCGGGGCGCCGTTCAGTAACCCATCCAAGACGCGCCGCACACTGCGTTCATGATGCGGTAAGGATCGCCGGTTGCTGTGCTGAACTGGAGCCGCTGACCACAGCGGCGTCCAGGCTTCTGCCGGCGTCGCCGCTATTGCGGCGCTGAGCGCGCACGCCAAGCGCCGTCGGCGTTCAAGCCCTCCAGCACCGCCCGGGTGTGCGCGCCGCTGGCGCATATCTCGCCCGGCGCGTAGGCCGCGCCATCAAAGCGTGGCGCCGGCGCCGCCTGCAGCACGCCGCCCTGCTCGCCGTACACGCCGCGTGCGCGCAGGTGCGGGTGCTGCGCGGCCTCCAGGGGGCTGAGCACGGAGCCAAAGCACACGTCCGTGGGCTCCAGCAATGCCTGCCAGTGCGCGCGCGGCTGGCGCAGGAACAGCGCGGCCAGGCGCGCGCGGCGCTGCGGCCAGGCGGCCTTGTCCCATTGCGCGCCGGAAAAGTCGGCGTCCTCGGCCAGGCCCAGCGTCTGCAGCAGCAGCGCGTAGAACTGCGGCTCCAGGGAGCCTATGGTGATGTGCTCGCCGTCGGCGCAGACATAGGTCTCGTAGAACGGCGCGCTGTCGTGGATGCTGTGGCCGCGCTGGTCGGCCACCAGGCCCTTCTCGCGCGCGCTCAGGTTCAGGTTCAGCATGTGCGCCGCGCCATCAACGATGGCGGCGTCCACCACCGTGCCGCGCCCCGTGGCGCGCGCCTGCACGATGCCCGCGAGCAGCCCCGTCATCAGGTAGAGCGCGCCGCCGCCTATGTCGCCCAGCACCGCAAACGGCGACACCGGCCGCGCGCCCGCCGGGCTGCTGCCCCACAGCGCACCGCTGACGGCCGCGTAGTTGTTGTCATGCCCGGCGCGCGGCGCCAGCGGGCCGCTCTGGCCCCAGCCGGTCATGCGGCCATAGACCAGGCGCGGGTTGACGGCGTGGCAGTCGGCGGGCCCCAGGCCCAGGCGCTCCATGACGCCGGGACGCATGCCTTCGATCAGCGCGTCGGCGTCCTTGACCAGATCCAGCACCAGGCGGCGGCCGTCGTCGGTCTTCAAATCGGCAAACACCGAGCGCTTGCCGCGGTTGAGCAGGTTGCCGGTGGGGCCTGCGTTGGGCGCCTCGCGCACCACCGAGATCACGTCGGCGCCCAGGTCCGCCAGATGCATGGCGCAAAACGGCCCCGGCCCCAGGCCACCGATCTCGAGCACGCGAACGCTGTCCAATACCTTCATAAGGTCTCGTGTCTAAACACCAAGTACGCTTTCCACCGACCGCACCAGGGTGCGCAGGCGCGGCCCCAGGTCGGCTTCCAGTTTGGCGTAGAGCGGGCTGTACACCGGCACCGACACGGCAAACACCCACAGCTCGCCGTCCTGCGGCGCGCTCATGGGCACGGCGATGGATTCGATCTCGCTGTGCAGGTCACCATGGCTGCGGCAGAAGCCGTGGCGCGCCAGGTCGTCGCGCGCGTCCGCCAGGCGCTGCTCCAGCGCGCTAGCGCGCTGTGGGTCGCTGGCCTGCAGATCGCGCACGTAGGCGCGGCGCTCGTCCTCGGCCATGGCCAGCAGGTAGGCACGGCCAGTGGCCGTGCGCGACAGCGACATCCGCACTCCGACCTCGGGGCGGAACACGGTGTTGCCCATGCCATTGGCCAGCTCCACCAGGCACAGCTCTCGCCGGTGGCCCACGGCCAGCTGCACCTGGCCCTCGGTCAGGTCGGCCAGGGCCTGCATGTGCGGGCGCGCAAACTGGCGCAGGGCCATGCGCGCCAGCACCGGCGACGACAGCTGCAGCAGGCCCAGCGCAGGCACGTACTTGGACAGGCGCTCCGAAAAACGCAGCAAACCCAATTCACACAGGGTCTCGGTCAGGCGGAACAGGGTGGGCTTGGGCAGGCCGGTCAGCTCCATCAGCTCCCGGGCGCTGAGCTCCTGGCGCTTGCTGGAAAAGCAGCGCAGTATGGAGACGCCACGCACCAGGGCGCTGACCAGTTTGGCATCTGCTTCCATGTTCATGGGGGGTCTTGGGAAAAGTCGGGGATTCTCGCCTACGCGCCGCGCGGCTGGTAAGACGCGCGCATGTCGCGCCCGCCGCCCAGCGCGGCGCCGCCATCGACCGGAATCACGGCGCCGGTCACATAGCCGGCCTGGGGCGAGGCCAGGAACAGCGCCATGTGGGCAACATCCTGCAGCGTGCCCATGCGCTGCAGCGGCACGCTGGCCACCGCCTTCGCCAGCGCCTCGGGCGATGGGGCAAGCCGGCGCATGCCCTCGGTATCGGCGATCGGGCCGGGCGCGATGGCATTCACGCGCACGCCCGCCCCGCCCCATTCCATGGCCAGCACGCGCGTCATCATGTCGATGCCGGCCTTGGCGGCGCAGGCGTGCACCTGGTACATGGTGGGGTTCACGCCCTGAGGGGCCGAGATGTTGATGATGCTGGCGCCCGGTTTTTTCAGCAGCGGATAGGCCAGGCGCAGCACATGGAAGGTGCCGTTGAGGTCGATGTCCACCACCGTCTTGAAGCCATTGGGCGACAGCTCGGCCGCGGGCGCGATGAAGTTGCCGGCCGCGCCGGAGATCAGCACATCGATATCGCCAAAACGCGCATGGGCCTGGCGCAGCGCGGCCTCCACCGCCGCCGGGTCGCGCACGTCGGCGCTGATGCCGAGCGCCTGGGCGCCCAGGGCACGCAGGCCATCGGCAGCCGCCTGTACCTTGTCCGGCGAGCGGCTGATGACCGTGACATGGGCACCGGCGCGCGCAAACGCCTGGGCCAACCCCAAGTTGATGCCGCTGGTGCCGCCGGCAACGAAGACATGGCGGCCGCTGAAGTAAGGAGATGCAGACATGGGTAGCTTCTTTCCGCGCCGCTTGCTGTCGGCAGAACTATAAAAACGATAGCTTATTGCGCTTGATGGTTAAGCGCTAGAGCCGTTTTTTGCTTAGCGCGGCTGCATGCGGATGGCGCCGTCCAGGCGGATGGTTTCGCCGTTGAGCATGGGGTTCTCCAGGATGTGCAGCGCCGTCATCGCGTACTCAGACGGGTGGCCCAGGCGCGCCGGGTGGGGCACGCTGGCGGCCAGCGACTGGCGAATGTTGTCGGGCAGCTTGGCCAGGATGGGGGTGTCGAACAGGCCCGGGGCGATGGTGCAGACGCGGATGAACTTGGTCGCCAGGTCGCGCGCGGCGACGATGGTCATGCCGATCACGCCGGCCTTGGAGGATGCGTAGGGGATCTGGCCGATCTGCCCCTCGTACCCCGCCACCGACGCCGTGAGCACGCAGGCGCCGCGCTCGCCGTCGATCGGCTCGTTCTTGGCCATGGCGACGGCCGCCAGGCGCAGGGTGTTGAACGTGCCGATCTGGTTCACGCGGATGATGTTGGTGAATTTTTCCAGCGAGCCGGCGCTGCCGTCCTTCTCGATCAGGCGCACCGGCCCGCCGATGCCGGCGCAGTGCACCAGTGCGCGGAAGTTGCCCATGCCTTCGGCCGCAGCAACGGCGGCCTGCATCTGCGCGGCGTCGGACACATCGGCCTTCACGTAGCGCAGGCGGCCGGCGTACTTTTGCTCCATGGCCTGGCCGCGCTCGTCGTTCAAGTCCACGGCGACGACATTCAGGCCGCGCTCCAGCAGCGCAATGGCCGAGGCCTCGCCCAGGCCGGATACGCCGCCGGTGACCAGGGCGGTCATTCCTTGTTGCAGTTTCATGTTGACTCCTTGTGCTCGATGGTTCCGGCTCCTTCCCCCTTTGGGGGAAGGCAGGGATGGGGGCGGCTGGTTCAGGCACTGCTGCACAACCAACGTCGCCGGCCCCCACCCCTACCCTCCCCCGGAGGGGGAGGGAGTAGTGCTAAAAATTACAGTCGCTCGATGATGGTGGCGTTGGCCATGCCCCCCGCCTCGCACATGGACTGCAGGCCGTAGCGTCCGCCGCTGTCCTCCAGCGCGTGCAGCATGGTGGTCATCAGGCGGATGCCCGAGGCGCCCAGCGGGTGGCCCAGGGCGATGGCGCCGCCGCGCGGGTTCAGGCGCTCGCCGTCGGCCTTCAGCTCCTTCTGCCAGGCCATGGGCACGCTGGCGAAGGCCTCGTTGATTTCGTAGTGGTGTATGTCTTCCAGCTTCATCTTCGCCTTGGCCAGCACGCGCTGGGTGGCGGGGATGGGGGCCGTGAGCATGTAGAGCGGGTCGTCGCCCACCACGTCGAAGGCCACGAAGCGCGCGCGGGGGCGCAGGCCCAGCTGCAGCGCCCGCTCCTCGCTCATGATCAGCATGGCGCTGGCGCCGTCGGTCATCTGCGAGGCATTGCCGGCCGTGGTGCTCCACTGGATTTGCGGAAAGCGCTTGGAGAGCTCCTCGGTCTCGAACACGGCCTTCAGGCCGGCGAGCTTTTCCGCCGTGGTGCCGGCTCGGATGGTCTCGTCTGCCAGCACGCGGCCGGCGGGCGTATCGATGCCGACAATTTCGCGCCCAAACTGGCCCGCCGACTGCGCGGCATGCGCGCGCTGGTGCGAGCGCGCGGCGTAGGCGTCCAGCTCGGTGCGGCTCAGCCCCCACTTGGCGGCCACCAGGTCGGCCGATACGCCCTGGCCCACCAGGCCGGGCGCGTAGCGCGCATCGAAGCGCGCGCCGGTGGTGTTCTGGCCCATGCGCGAGCTGCCCATGGGCACGCGGCTCATCGATTCCACGCCACAGGCGATGACGATGTCCTGCGCGCCGGCCATGATGGCCTGGGCCGCGAAGTGCACGGCCTGCTGGCTGGAGCCGCATTTGCGGTCGATGGTGGTGGACGGCACATGGGCCGGCAGGCCGGCGGCCAGCCAGGCCAGGCGCCCGGGCGTGCCGGCCTGCTCACCGGCCTGGCTGACGCAGCCGCAGATCACGTCGTCCACCTGGCCGGGGTCGATCTGGTTGCGCTCCACCAGCTGCTGCAGCACCTGCGACAGCAGATCCACGGGATGCAGCTGGGCCAGCGCGCCATCGGGCTTGGCCCGGGCCATGGGACTGCGGATGGCATCGACGATGACGGGGTTTCTCATGCTTGACTCCATGCGGTTTATGAAACCAATGATCCATTAAAACCCGTTAGTTACCCGTTTGTTTGTACTTAACGCCGTGTTTACCCGGTGATTACTCGCGTTATTCGGTTGAAGAATCGCTGCACGCACCGTTTTTGTGAGACAAGCATGCAGGATTTTTTTGACCGCGCACAGTCGGCCCCTGATCGGGTGGTGCTGGTCATGGCCGAGCAGGGCCACGGCTACACCGCCGGCACACTGGCGCGGCAGGCGCTGCAAATGGCGCAATGGCTGGCGGCCCAGGGCCTGCAGCCGGGCGAGCGTTTTGCCGTGCTGCTGGAAAGCCGCGTCGAGATCCTGGCCCTGGTGCTGGCCGCGCGCCAGGCCGGCCTGTACGCCGCCGTGCTCAGCACGCACCTGACGGCCGACGAGGTGGCCTACATCGTGCAGGACTGCGGCGCGCGGCTGGTGATTGCCTCCAGCCAAACCCTGGCGCAGCTGCAGGGGCAAGCCACCCTGCCCTGCTGGACGGTGGACGAAGCCATGCCCCAAGCCGCCTCGCTGCCCGATGCACTGGCCGCGCTGCAGGGCCCGGAAATCGACCTCAGCGGCCGACCCCTGGGGCGCGACCTGCTGTATTCCTCCGGCACCACGGGCCGGCCCAAGGGCGTGCTCAAACCCCTGTGGCCCGCCGACCTGCGCGGCCAGTGCGACCCCGAGGCGCTCGTCACGGCGCGCCTGATGCAGATGGACGAGAACACGGTTTACCTGTCGCCCGCGCCGCTGTACCACGCCGCGCCACTGCGCTACACGCTGCGCGTGCTGCAGCTGGGCGGGCAGGCCGTGGTCATGGAGCGCTTTGACGCCGAGGCCGCGCTGGCGCTGATAGCGCGCCACCGCGTCACGCACAGCCAGTGGGTGCCGACCATGTTCACCCGCCTGCTCAGGCTGCCCGATGCGGTGCGCCGGCGCCACGACCTGTCCAGCCACCGTGTGGCGATTCACGCCGCCGCGCCCTGCCCCGTCGATGTCAAGCGCGCCATGCTGGACTGGTGGGGCGACATCCTGATGGAGTACTACGCCGGCTCCGAGGGCTGCGGCACCACGATGATCAATTCCGCCGAATGGCGCAAGCGCCCCGGCTCGGTGGGCCGCGCCACCACGGGCCAGCTGCACATCGTGGACGACCAGGGCGCCGAGCTGCCCGCGGGCGAGATCGGCCAGGTGTATTTCTCGGGCGGCGGGCAGTTCAGCTACCTGAACGACCCCGAGAAGACGCGCCAGGCCATCAACGAGCGCGGCTGGGTGACCTATGGCGACATCGGCCATGTGGATGCCGACGGCTACCTGTATTTGAGCGACCGGCGCGCGGATCTGATCCTCTCGGGCGGCGTGAACCTGTACCCGCAGGAGATAGAAAACGCCCTGGCGCGCCACCCGGCCGTGCTGGAGCTGGCCGTGGTCGGCGTGCCCCACCCCGACTTTGGCGAGGTGCCGCTGGCCGCCGTGGTGCTGCGCCCGGGGGCAGAGCCCTCGCAGGCCACGGCGCGCGCCATCGCCGGCCAGGCCGCCGAGACGCTGGCGCGCATCAAGCTGCCGCAGCGCATGGTGTTTGTCGAGAGCCTGCCGCGCCTGGAGACGGGCAAGCTGCTGCGGCGCAAGCTCAAGGAGCGCTTTCGCGATGAGGCGCAGGCCGGCTTTGCCCTGCGTGACTCCTAAAAATATAGCTTTTTGCGCTTGATGGATAAGCGCTACACCCTGATTTGACTTGAATATGTACACGCGCCAGAGCACGCCTGCCTTACTCCTTCCCTCTTTGGGGGAAGGTGGGGATGGGGGCCGGCGACGCCCAAAAATGGCTTGTCCGTGGCCCAAGCCTCGCCGGCCCCCACCCCAACCCTCCTCCAGAGGGGGAGAGAGAAACACCCGCCATTCCGCCGAGTTCTTCCAGACCACCAACGAGCAACGCCATGCAAGACCTGACCACCCGCACCATCTACCGCGAAGACCACGAGCAGTTCCGCGAGCAGGCGCGGCGCTTTTTCGAACGTGAAGTCGTTCCCTTCCACGCCCAGTGGGAGCGCGACGGCATCGTGCCCAAGGAGGTCTGGCGCAAGGCCGGGCGCGAGGGCCTGCTGAACCCCATGCTGCCCGAGCCCTACGGCGGCGGCGGAGACTTCGGCCACGCGGCCGTGCTCATCGAGGAGATAGCGCGCACGGCGGCCAGCGGCCTGGGCTTTCCGCTGCACTCGGACATCGTCGCGCCCTACATCCACGCCTACGGCAGCAAGGAGCAGAAGGACCGCTGGCTGCCGCGCATGGCCACCGGCGAGCTGATAGGCGCCATTGCCATGACCGAGCCCGGCGCGGGCAGCGACCTGAAATCGGTGCGCACCACCGCCACATTGGTGAAGAGCAGCGACGGCGACCACTACGTCATCAACGGCAGCAAGACCTTCATCACCAACGGCATCAACAGCGAGCTGGTCATCGTCGTCGCCAAGACCGCGCCCGAGCTGGGGGCCAAGGGCGTGTCGCTGATCGTGGTGGAGGAGGGCACGCCGGGTTTCAGCAAGGGCCGCAAGCTGGAGAAGATCGGCCTGATGGCGCAGGACACCTCGGAGCTGTTCTTCGACAACGTGCGCGTGCCCGTGGGCAACCTGCTGGGCAAGGAGAACCTGGGCTTCAGGTACCTGATGCAGGAGCTGGCCCAGGAGCGCCTGGTGGTGGCCGTGCGCGCCGCCGCCTCCATTGAAGTCTTCCTGCAGAAAACCGTGGACTACACGCGCGAACGCAAGGCCTTCGGCCAGAGCGTGTTCGAGTTCCAGAACACGCGCTTCAAGCTGGCCGAGGCCAAGGCCCAGGCCACCATGCTGCGCGTATTCGTCGATGACTGCATGCGGCTGCACATGCAGCGCGAACTGAGTCCTGAGCGCGCCGCCATGGTCAAGCTCAACGCCACGGCGCTGCAAAACAAGCTGCTCGACGAGTTTCTGCAGCTGCACGGCGGCTACGGCTACATGACCGAATACCAGGTGGGCCGCGCCTGGACCGACGCGCGCGTGGGCCGCATCTACGGCGGCAGCGACGAGATCATGAAAGAAATCATCGCGCGCACCCTTTGAACCAGGACATCACAGAAGGAGACAACCATGGCATTCAACCGACGCAACACCCTGGCCCTGCTGGCCCTGGCCGCCACCTGCGCCATGGGTGGCGCGCACGCGCAGGACGACTATCCGAACAAACCGCTGCGCGTCATCGTGCCCTACCCCGCCGGCGGCGGCACCGACACCATCGCGCGCCTGATAGGCACGCAGCTCACCCAGCGCTGGGGCCAGCCGGTGGTGGTGGAGAACAAGCCCGGCGCCAGCGGCATGTTGGGCAACGACATCGTGGCCAAGGCGCCCGGCGACGGCTACACCGTGCTGATGGGCATCACCGCCGTGGTGCAGATACCGGCGCTGTACAAGAAGGTGCCCTACAGGCTGGCCGACCTGGCGCCGGTGTCGCAAATCGCCAAGTCGGCCGACCTGCTGATGGTGCCGCGCAGCTCGGGCGTGACCACGCTGGCGCAGTTTGTGGACAAGGCCAGGGCCGCGCCCGGCAGCATGAACTACGGCACCTACGGCAACGCCACCTCGTCGCACATGAACGGCGAGCGCTTCAAGCAGCAGGCCGGCATAGACCTGACCCACATCCCCTACCAGGGCTCGGGCCCCGAGGTGGCGGCCCTGCTGGGCGGGCAGCTGACGCTGGCCTTCGTGGACGCCACGGCCGCCTACCCGCACATCAAGTCGGACAAGGTGAACATCCTGGCCATCACCGGGGCCCAGCGCCACCCCGCCCTGCCCCAGGTGCCCACCATGACCGAGGCCGGCTACCCCGGCCTGGAGGCCAACGGCTGGTTCGGCATGTTCCTGCCCGCCGGCACGCCCAAGCCCATCGTGGACAAGCTGGGCGCCGAGGTGGCTGCGATCGTCAAGTCGCCCGAACTGAACAAACGCCTGACCGACATGGGACTGATCGCCGTGGGATCGCTGCCCGACGACTTCAAGGCCCAGGTCGAGAAGGACGCCGCCCACTGGAAGGCCGTGGCCGAGGGCGCGAAGATCGCGGTGGACTAAGCGTTAACGACGCTGTAGGAGCGGCTTCAGCCGCGAATGGCGCCACTCCAGCATTGCGCCTCGGCGCGAGTGATCTGGAAACGGAATCAGGCCTTGGGCGCGCGTGCGATCAGTTTGAAGCTGCCGGTGGCCAGGGCCACCAGGGTGCCGTCCTCGGCGCGGACTTCGCCGCGTGCGAAGCTGATGGAGCGCCCACGCCGCTCGCAATGCGCGGCGGCAATCAGATCGCCGCTGGCGGCAGAGACGAAGTGCAGCGTCAGGTCTATGGTGGCCACGCCATAGGCCGCAGGGTCGTGTGCGCGCACGCAGGACGCCAAGGTGCAGTCGAGCAGCGTGGCGATGGAGCCGCCATGCACCTCGCCGCGGCTGTTGGCCTGGTCGGCCTGGAAACCCATGCGCACCAGGGCCCTGTCGTTGCCAATGCGCTCGCCGCGCAGCTGCATGGCACGGGCCATGGCCATGGGCAGGCCGAAGAACATATCGGGCGCCTCGCCGGCGAAGGGGCTCGGGGGGATGTCGTCGTGGGTCATGGTCATGTGATTTTCTTGCAGGTCTCTTGCGGCTCAAAAGGTCCATTCATAACGTTCGCGCCCACGTGTGAACATCACGCTGGCGCGCGTGGCCTTGCAGTGCCAGGTCTGCAGCGTCTTGTCCAGCCCGCCCGCGGGCTCGGCCAGGCATGCGGGGTCGAACACCACGGCGCAGCGCAGGCCGCTCGCACGCGCGGACTCATAGGCCAGCCACTGCACGCCGCGTTGCTGCGCGCCTGCGGCTACGGCCTGCGTGGCGGTGTAGTCGTCGCCCTGCGTCCACAGCGCGCGGGCCTGGTTCCAGGGCGGCGCGGTCAGATCCATGGCCTGGCCGTCGATGGCCGCCTGGAAAAAACTGTGCTCGGTCAGCAGCGTCTGATCCTGCAAGCCGGCGCTGTCAAGAATGAAGCGGTGGCGCCAGTACGCCACCTCGGCGCAGGCCGCATACAGCGCTTCGGCCCCATACCACTGCCCGCGCGCGTGCGCCGGCCGAAACCGGCTGGCGTGAAGCGGGCGATAGCGAAACGGCGTCAGCAGCAGGTAGTGCCGGGGCTGGCGGGTTGCGGGCAGCGCGGGCTTGCTGGCTTCAAGCAGTTGCTCCAGCAAATCCTGCTCGGCAGCGCTGTCCACCAGTCGCATGGTGGAGACCACATGCTGCGCCTCCACCCCGCGCCAGGCCAGCATGGCCCGGGCGCCGATGCCAGGCTCCAGCCAGAAGCGCTCCCAGCCCGACCCCGCAGCCATCACGCGGGCGCTCGCATGCCGTCCAGGTAGTTCAGCGTGGCCACCAGCCCGTCGGCCCTTTGCACCAGCTGCAGCGGCAGCCCACCCAGGGCCTGGTTGTGGGTGTTCATCCAGGCGCGGCGTTTGCCATCGTCGGTACCCACCAGCGCGTCCAGCGAGCGGTACACGCGCACCAACAACAGGGCCAACTCGCCCTCCTTGGAGGTGGGGGCTAGGGTCTTCTCGCCACGCAGAATGCGCGAGACCGTGGGCTCGCTCAGGCCAATGGTGCGGGCCAGGGCGACGCCCGTCAGCCCCAGCAGCTCACTGGCCCGGGCCGTGGCCTTGGCCAGCACGGCGGCGGGGTCGGGTTGGGTGTGGAGGGCGGCGCGTTGCATGGCGATTCCTTGGGGCTGAATATTTCTGATGAAATATTTTATCCTTGTGTCTTAATTATTCAACCACTTCATTGCCCAGCACTACGCCCCCCGGTCGCTAACGTCACGTCGCCGTGCCCGGTCAATCCACCTTGGCGCCAGTGGACTTGACCACGGCCGCCCAGCGCGTGATTTCGCGCTCAATATGCGCCTGCAGCGCCTCGGGCGTGGAGCCCACGGGCATGTAGCCACTGGCAGCCAGCTGCGCCTGCAGCTGGGGTTGGCGCAAAGCGCTGGCAATCTCGCTACTCAGGCGCTGGGTGATCTCGGGCGGCGTGCCGGCCGGGGCGATCAGCGCGTACCAGCCGGTCACGTCAAAGCCGGCCACACCCTGCTCCTGCACCGTGGGCACCTCGGGCGCCAGCGCCGAGCGCTGCGCGCTGGTGACGGCCAGCGCATCCATACGGCCACTGCGGATATGCGGCATGGAGGTAGAGATGCTGTCAAAGGTCAGGTCGATGTCGCCAGCCAGCATGGCGTTGACCACGCCGGCGCTGCCCTTGTAGGGCACATGCGTCATCTTGATACCGGCGATGCTGCTGAAATATTCGGCCGCCAGATGCCCGGTGTTGCCGTTACCGGCCGAGCCAAAGGTGAGCGTGCCCGGCGCGGCCTTGGCGGCCTGGATCAGCTCCTGCACGTTCTTTGCCTGCAGCTTGCTGCTACCGGCCACGACCATGGGCAGGTTGGCCACCCAGGACACGGGCGCGAAGTCCTTGCGCGTGTCGTAGGGCAGCCTGGGGTACAGGCTGTCGTTGATGGCATGCGCCGCCAGCACCATGAGCACCGTGTAACCGTCGGGCTTGGCGCGCGCCAGGTACTGCGTGGCCAACGTGCCACCCGCGCCGGGCTTGTATTCCAGCACCACTGGCTGGCCCAGTTGCTGCTGCAGCTGCACAGCCAAGGGACGCCCCAGCAGATCCGCGCTGCCGCCGGGCGGATAGGGAATCACCAGCTGTATGGGCTTGGTGGGCCAGGGGTCGGCGGCATGGGCAGCAGGCGCCAGCAGGGCGGCGGCGGGCAGCAGCAGATTGGCAACCAAGGTGCGGCGCAGTCGCGAGAAATACATCGGCATGGCGGTCTCCTAATTTGAATAATCACTGGCACAAAGGCTGGGAGCGCCGGCCCGCGCGTCAGGCGCTTGCGGGCGGCACATGCAAGTAGCGATCGCGCAACTCGCGCTTGAGCACCTTGCCGATCTCGCTGCGCGGCAGCTGATCGGCCAGGCGCAGGTCGGCCACGCGCTGGGTCTTGCCCACGCGCGTGTTGATCCAGTCGCGCAGCGCGGTGGCTGCGGGCTGGGCGCCGGCGCGCGGCACCACGTAGGCCACGGGGGTCTCGCCCCATTGCTCGGAGGGCACGCCGATCACGGCGCATTCCGCCACCTGCGGGTGCTGCGCCAGCACGGCCTCGATGTCGCTGGGGTAGATGTTGAAGCCGCCGCTGATGATCATGTCCTTCTTGCGGTCGCCCAGTACGATGAAGCCGTCCTCGTCCAGCCGACCCACGTCGCCGCTGCGAATGAAGCGGTTGCCTTCGCTGTCGAACCACTCCACCTCGGCTGTTTTCTCGGGCAAGCGGTAATAGCCGCTCATCATGCCGGCCGATCGCCCCACGATCTCGCCCTGCTCGCCGGGCGGCAGCTCGCGCCCCTGTTCATCAATGAAGCGCATGTCGGCGCCCTCGCCGGGGCGGCCCACGGTGTGCAGCTTGTTCGGAAAGTCGTGGCAGTGCAGTTCGCAGCGCACGCCGCCCTCGGTCAGGCCGTAGTACTCGATGAGCCGGCCCGGCCAGCGGCGCAGTACCTCGGCCTTGAGCTTGGCGCTGAACGGCGCGCTGGTGCAAAACTTGTTCTGCAGGCGGCTCAGATCCGCGCCGTCGAAGTCCGGGCAGGCCATCAGGCGCTGGTACTGCACGGGCACCAGCATGGTATGGGTGGCGCCGTGCTGCTCGGCCAGCCGCAGGTAATGCGCGGCGTCGAACTTGCGCATCAGCACCAGCGTGCCGCCCAGCGCCAGCGTGGGCAGGGCCGCCACCAGCGTGGTGTTGGAATACAACGGCGTGGCGCACAGCGACACCGCATCGGGCCCATACCCGTTGATGACCGCGCGGCGCACATGGGCCCAGCGCATGGCCCAGGACTGGACGATGCCCTTGGGTACACCCGTGGTGCCGGATGAATAGATCACGTTGAACGGCCAGTCGGGTTGGGGCGCGATCGGCGCGGGCGCGCCATCGCCCGCGGCCAGCCACTGCGACCAGGGCTGGCCCGCCTGGGGCGCATCGTCCAGCGCCACGCAGTGCAGCGCCGCGCCCTCGTGCAGCGGCCATTGCGCCGCCACCTCGCGGTCACGCAGCACCAGGTGTGCGCCGCAGTTGTCCAGCATCGCGCTCAGGTGCCCGGCCGTGGCCGAAGGCGCCAGCGGCGCCACGGCCACGCCTGCGCGCAGCGCGCCCAGGTAGGCCAGCACATATTCGATGCTGGTGCCAGCGCAGATGGCCAGCACGTCGCCCGGCCCCATGCCGTCACGCTGCAGGCTGCGCGCCACGCGATCCATGCCAGCGCACAGGGCGGCGTAGTCCAGGCTTTGCCCTTCAAGAATCACAGCCTTGTGGCCGGGGCGCAGCGCGGCCTGGCGCGCGATCAATTCGGGCAGCGAGCCGAAGGGTTGGGACAGCAGGTGTTCGATATCGGGGTGCATGGGTCTTGCCGGTCGGTGAAGGCGTCACGATAAGGCGGCCAGCGTGTCATGGGTTTCGTGATTGGGCAACCCCGGCTTTGGCGCATTCAAAGGACGGTTGCCGCTCTGGCTGTAAGGCCCCCTGAGAAACATTGCCGCGCGCCGTGCGTGCTGGCGCCAACACCCATCGCGGCCGTGCGTGGAACGAGGCCGGGAGCACCAGCATCTTGCCGGCATGAGGGCGTGAACGTCGCCTGCCCCCACCCCAACCCTCCCCCGGGAGGCTTGTGTATGCACACATCTTTTTTATAGCATTTCACGCAACATTGACAACGCTTTGCGGCTGTTTCTCCCTCTCCCGCTGGCGGGAGAGGGTGGGGGTGAGGGTCGTCAAAGCGGGCGCTGCACCCAACCACCCCCTCACCCCCACCCTCTCCCCCAAGGGGGCGAGGGAGTTAAAACCGGCGCCAAACAAGCGTTGCGTGCTATCGAAAGATGTGTACATACACAAGCCCGGGAGGGGAGGGAGAAACAGCCAGAACCGGCGTACTGAAAGCGCAACGCGCTATCAAAATATAAGCGCCGTGCCTCAGCACTCCACGATATTCACCGCCAGCCCGCCACGCGAGGTCTCCTTGTACTTGGTCATCATGTCGGCGCCCGTCTCGCGCATGGTCTTGATGACCTGATCCAGGCTGACGTGGTGCGTGCCGTCGCCGTGCAGCGCCATGCGCGCGGCGTTGATGGCCTTGACGGACGCCAGGGCGTTGCGCTCTATGCAAGGGATTTGCACCAGCCCGCCCACCGGGTCGCAGGTCAGGCCCAGGTGGTGCTCCATGCCGATCTCGGCGGCGTTCTCCACCTGCGCGGGCGTGCCGCCCAGCACGGCGCACAGACCGGCCGCAGCCATGGAGCAGGCCACGCCCACCTCGCCCTGGCAGCCGACCTCGGCGCCGGAGATGGACGCGTTCTCCTTGTACAAAATGCCGATGGCGCCGGCGGTCAGCAGAAAGTCGATCACCCCCGCCTCGGTCGCGCCGTCGATGTAGCGCCAGTAATAGTGCAGCACCGCCGGCACGATGCCCGCCGCGCCATTGGTGGGCGCCGTCACCACGCGCCCGCCGGCGGCGTTCTCTTCATTGACCGCCAGGGCAAACAGATTCACCCAGTCAATCACCTGCAGCGGGTCTTGCTGCATGCCGTGGGCCGCCTGCAGCGCACGGTGCAGGGCGGGCGCGCGTCTGCGCACATGAAAGCCGCCGGGCAGTTCGCCCGCCGCAGCACAGCCACGCGCCACGCAATCCTGCATGGTGCGCCAGATGACCAACAGGCCCGCGTCGATGTCGGCGTCCTGGCGCCAATGGCGCTCGTTGGTGCGCATCACCTGGGCAATGCCGGCGCCCAGGGCCCGCGCCTGCGCCAACAACTGCGCGCCGCTGTGAAACGGCAGCGGCAGCACCTCGGTATCCGGCGCAATCTGCGCCTGGCGCTGCGCGTCCTGGGCCGCCTCTTCGCTGACGATGAAGCCGCCGCCCACCGAGTAATACACCTGCGCGTCCAGCAGGTTGCCGGCCGCATCGAAGGCTTCGAAGCGCATGCCGTTGGCGTGCAGCGGCAGGCTTTCGTCGGCAATCAGCGGCAGGTCAGCGTTCCAGTCGAAGGCAATCTCGGGGCCGCCCTCCAGCGGCAGCCGGTGCTGGCCGCGGATGCGCGCGATCAGCGGATCGATGAGGGCCACATCCACCGTATCCGGCGCATGGCCGCACAGACCCAGCAGCACCGCCCGGTCGCTGGCGTGCCCCCGACCCGTGGCGCCCAGCGAGCCATACAGCGTGCTGCGCACGCGCGCCACCTGCGCCATGCGCCCGCCGCGCGCCAGGCGCTGCACAAACAGCCGCGCCGCGCGCATGGGCCCCACGGTGTGCGAGCTGGACGGGCCTATGCCGATCTTGAAAAGGTCGAAAACGCTGACGGCCATGGCCAACCTCCTGTCTGATGTCGGGGAATGCTACAGCGCATCCAGCGGGCTCAAAATACCCCGCCCGCCCTTGTTGAGCACATGGGTGTAAATCATGGTCGTGCTCACATCGGCATGGCCCAGCAACTCTTGCACCGTGCGAATGTCATAACCAGCCTGCAGCAAATGCGTGGCAAATGAATGGCGCAGCACATGGGGCGACACCGTTTTATGGATATTGGCCAGCCGCGCCGCATCACGCACGGCGCGCTGCACCGATTCGGGGTACACATGGTGGCGGCGCTGGATATTCTGGCTGGTGTGCGCATCGAGCCTAGGAGGCTGTCGGACTTGGGGCGTCGAAAGCGAAAATTGGCCCCAGCGAGCACAGTTTTTGCCGGATTTGCAGCCCAATAGTCGAGCTATTGGGCAAAAAGACGGTGAAAAATGGGCCGCTGCGGACAATTTGCAGCCGACGATTCCCAAGCCCGACAGCCTCCTAGGGTCTGTGGAGCGCACGGGCGACGGAAAAACCCATTGCCACGCCCATTTGGTATCTGCCTGCGGATATTTGACCGCCAGCGCATGCGGCAAATACACCCGCCCAAAACCCGCCGCCAAATCCTTATCATGCAAGGCACGGGCCTTTTGCAATTGATCTTTCAAAGGGGCGATCAGATTTTCTGGCAATAC
>JADHED010001667.1_pt1 | contig 17814 bp, 17 predicted proteins | sample 8952041 | NCBI WGS metagenome assembly JADHED01 (sample SAMN16124423, study PRJNA663239) | bioreactor sludge metagenome | isolation source: sludge (control) | place: India:Bengaluru | collected 2018-09-08
AAATTAAATGAAAAAACGCTGTCTTTTTGAGACAGCCTCCTTTTTAGATTAATTTTCAGTTTTATAAAGTTCAACATCGCATGTTAATGGATGGTCTTCATCAGCACCAGAGGTGCCAAAAACTTGTTGACCATTCACAGTACATATTGGTCCTGATTCTGTAGAACGCATTACAACAGGGTCGCACTCTTCGGTGCTATAGTTGTAAATGTAGCCTTGGCGGTCTAGAAGTTTTTGATTGTTCTTCTTTGCTGTTGAAAGAAAAAAAAGAACAAATTGAAGAGAAGGAGAAAAACAGGCTTACCTGTATCCATTTTACTCAAGTTGGAGTATAAAATCTATCTTTTTTACTCACCCTTCACGGATATGATGCATCAAATAAACAAAGGTCAGAATAAAACGTGCATAATTATTTTTTAACCTAATTTATTATGTATTTACAATAAAGCTAAATCACAAATTCATCAACCGCCTTATCAAGCTCCTCGTCAATAATCTTGGCGTAAATCTGTGTGGTTGATATTTTGGCGTGATCCATAAGTTTGGAGACGTGCTCAATTCGCATACCTTTGTTCAGAGCCATTGTAGCAAAAGTGTGACGGCTTAAATGAAATGAAAGTGTGAAAGGCAACTCAAGTTCTTTCCCTATTTTTCGCAAATGGAATCCACAAATGTTGTTGCAGCTGTTCATAATTTTTTTCTTATCTTTTTCAGAAAGCAGGAAAAAGTTTTTTTCGGAAATTGCAGGGAAAACAAAATCTTCTGGATTTGGATTTTTTGGGAGGTATTTTGAAAGAATCCCTAATGCCGTTTGCCCAAATTTCAAACGGTGTGTTCTCTTGGTCTTTTTAACCTCTTTTCTTATGGTATGCTCCTCCAAATTCACATCCTGCCAACGAAGTGTTACCACATCCGAAAAACGAAGTCCTCCTGCGGAAACGGCAAAAACGAAAAGGTCTCTGTAAAGTTTTGCCTTGCCTCGTTGTGTTGTTTCATGATGTTGCAATTCCTCAAATTGTTCTGCGGAAAGAAACTGTCTTTTGCTCGGTGCAACTTTTAACTTAAGCTTGTTGAAAGGGTAGAGTGTTTCGGGAATGAGCTCTTCTTCCTGTGCATGTTTGAACATCACCGAAAGTACAATCGTACTCAATTTTTGTGAAGTTTCGTTATTTTTGAGTGTATGAGCTAAATAAATCAGATAATCTTTCAATAATGAAACCGTAATGTCATCAAACATCAGTTCATCATCTTTTACAAATTTTTTAAACTTGTCCAACTGCATCTTGTAGATAGCATAAGTATTCTCGGAATAGTTGGGACGGACTTTCTCTAATTTGTTATAAGAATAGTTAAAGAAATTCAAAGCGTCCTTTCCTTTGATTGCTTCTTTTAATTTTCTTGCTGTAATGTGTTTAGACTTTCTCTCAGTATCTGCAATCATTCCAGAAGCATCAGCAATTTTCTGAGCAAGGGTGGCGTTCATCCTTGCACTGTTAGAATGATTTTTTTTAACTTTCTGTTTTTCTTCGTCCCATTCATTGGAATTCAGTTTTATTCCTGTAGTGATAAATTTTGCTTTGCGGTCTTTAATAATCCTGATGTATAGTGGACAAAGTCTCTGCTTATCCTGTTGGTTGTTTCGTAGAATTAATTTAATTGAAGCCATAATAATAATTTTTTGATTGAAAATTGTTATTAATGCAAAACAAAGAAAATAAAAGAAAGCTTATTAAAAGGCAGATTTTCAAAGTAGTGCAACCTAAAACAAAGGTACAACATTTGGTTCAACAAATATCATATTTTATTGCTTTTTTATGCACTTGTTTATAATGAATAAATATCAAATCCCTTTAATAGTGGGCAATTCAGGGAAATTCAATACCTCAAAAAAATAAATTAGTATAACACCCAAATATACGAAAGTTTTGTGAAACCACAAATATTTTTATTATTTATTGTAAATGTTTATTTTATATATGTTTTTTGTGTATTTTTGGTTTCGTATTTTGTGTAGAATTAATGTGTTTTCTGTTTCGTTCTATTTTTTAATCTATATAAAATTCGAAGTTAAATTGCTATGTTATGGATATTAATTTATGAGATTTGAATAATATCATATTTTTATGATAAAAGTGTACGAAAGGAATATTTTTTCCATTTTTTTAGTTTTATAACTTGTTAACTTTTTTTTTAAACTCTTCGTGCAAGACAAGAAGTCCCTATGTCTAGGATTTGCAATCCGTGACCATAACAAAAAAAATAAAACCAAAAAATCCGCATTTTGCGGATTTTTTTATGAGCATCAATTGGAGTTTTCTAAGGCCAAAATAGGAGTTTTGCTTTGGGTTTGTTCGTGGTTTGTTCGTGTTTCCTTCGAGTCACGTTCGGAAAAGTACCCTTTTTTACGAACAAATCACGAACAAACCCAAAACTTGAGTAAAACAAGACCCTAATAAAACTACAGAGAATTGCGCCGTTGCATAAATCGTTTTTAATGATAAATTAGTCGTATTTTTCTGCTCAACAAATCCAAAATTTCCTTATTTTTAACAAAATTTTTTAATCAAAATGCGCATAGAATACGATATAAAATTGGGTTTCAAAGACGTAATGTTTCGCCCAAAACGTTCTACACTTAAATCTCGTTCTCAAGTAAGTTTAGACCGAGAATTTACCTTTAGAAATTCTAAAAAAACATGGACTGGCGTTCCTATTATCGCTGCCAATATGGATACTGTAGGAACTTTTGAAATGGCTACAGCTTTGGCTTCAGAAAAAATAATGACGGCAATTCACAAGCATTATTCTATAGAAGAGTGGGCAGAATTTCTAGAAAACTCACCAGAAAGTATTTATCAATACATCGCCATAAGCTCTGGAACAGGCAGTGCAGACGAAGAAAAAATTAAACAAATTATTGGCAAATTCCCAAAAATAGATTTTATCTGCATTGATGTAGCCAATGGTTATTCGGAGCATTTTGTAAATTTTGTAAAAAAAGTAAGAGCAACGTTTCCAGATAAAACCATTATTGCAGGCAACGTAGTAACCGGAGAAATGGTAGAAGAACTTATTTTGGCTGGTGCAGACATTATAAAAGTAGGAATTGGGCCTGGTTCTGTATGTACAACTAGAGTAAAAACTGGCGTTGGATATCCTCAACTTTCGGCAATTATAGAATGTGCAGATGCAGCGCATGGATTGGGCGGACACATCATTGGTGATGGTGGTTGCAAAGTTCCTGGTGATGTAGCAAAAGCTTTTGGTGGCGGTGCAGATTTTGTAATGCTAGGCGGAATGCTTGCTGGCCATGACGAAAGTGGTGGAGAATTAATTGAAGAAAATGGTAAAAAATTTAGACTTTTCTACGGAATGAGTTCTAAAACCGCAATGGACAAACACAGTGGCGGCGTTGCAGAATACAGAGCTTCTGAAGGAAAAACTGTAAAAGTAAAATACAAAGGTTCGGTTTCTGAAACTACGAAAGATATTTTGGGGGGAGTTCGCTCTACTTGTACTTATGTTGGCGCTTCTCAATTAAAAGAACTTTCTAAAAGAACTACTTTTATACGAGTGCAAGAGCAACACAACGAAGTATTTGGAAATGAATAAATTGAATTTTAAAAAGCCTTATAAATAGGCTTTTTTATCTTAATAAAGAATAGTAAAATTCAATAGTGTAAGATGCATTATTAAAAAATGTTGATTTTAACTAAAATAATTAAATATATTCTTGCGTATTTAATTTATTATTTATATTTTTGCATTCACAAAACACACATGCTAACATATATTATAACTTACTGAGTTATACTATTTTAAATCCTCGCCTCGGGGATTTTTTTTTGCGCTTTTTTCAGCAAACTCGCTTTCATAAATGAAAAAAAAATATTCATAAATTCTTATATTTGAATTATTAATAAAAATATACATTTATTTTGAGAATTTGATAAAAACCAAGAAAGTGCTATTTATCAAATAATATTTTCTTAAAAGCCGAAGCCGCATACTTTACTTGTTCTACCCAATCTTCTGCTGCACCACCATCTGCACCATCAGAAATGAATTTAAGGCTTAAAAAAGGTATATTTTCTTCCTTAGAAACTTTCGCCAATGCAAACGCTTCCATTTCTATAATATTGTATTCTGGGTTTTTGTGCTCCATTTCAAATTGGTCTCCGCTACCACAAATTCCTTTGGGCAAACCTTCTAATTCAATTCCATATTCTAAAATAACGGCATCTGTAGAAAATGGTGTTTCAAATTTTTGAAAGCCTAATGCCATTACATCCATATCTCGTTGTATAAATTCGGTACAACACACTACTTCTCCTTTATTAAATTTGGTGCTTCCAGCAGTTCCAAGGTTGATGATAATATCTGGATTATGCTTTAGAATCGCTTTTAAAAGGTTATACGTTGCATTAATTTTCCCAACGCCTACAAAGGTGACATTTTCTCCAGAAAACGCTGTGCCAGCTTCTTTTTCTAAAGCGAAAACAAAAAGCGGATTTTGATAAATTTTATTGTTTATTTTAATATTTTCCATTGTAAAAATGAAAAGACTTCCGAAGAAGTCTTTTATGTTTATTTATTGATTTTCATTTCATTAAGTAAGCATACCGCCGTCAACATTCAAAACTTGACCCGTAACATAACCAGACATTTCAGAACCTAAGAAAACACAAGCATTAGCTACATCTTCTGGAGTTCCTCCTCTTTTCAATGGGATAGCATCTCTCCAACCTTGAACTGTTTTTTCGTCTAAAACTGCTGTCATTTCGGTTTCTATAAAACCTGGAGCAATGGCATTACATCTAATATTTCTAGAGCCCAATTCTAAAGCCACAGATTTTGTAAAACCAATAACTCCCGCTTTAGAAGCCGCATAATTGGCTTGTCCGGCATTTCCTTTTACACCAACTACAGAAGTCATGTTGATAATAGAACCGTTTCTTGCCTTCATCATTGGTTTAATTACCGCCTTAGTAAGGTTGAATACAGAATCTAAATTTACTTTGATAATGGTATCCCAATCTTCTTTAGACATTCTTAGCATCAAATTATCTCTGGTAATCCCAGCATTATTGATAAGTATATCAATTTTTCCGAATTCTGCCATCACATCATCTACTAATTTCTGTGCAGCTTCGTGGTCTGAAGCATCAGATTGATATGCTTTTATTTGAGTAACAGAACTTAAAGAATTTTCTAATTCTTGCGCTTTTTCTACAGAACCAGCATACGTAAAAGCTACTTTTGCACCTTGAGCCGCAAAAACTTCTACAATTCCTCTGCCAATTCCACGTGTTCCTCCTGTAATAAGAGCCACTTTTCCTTCGAGTAATTTCATTATGTATATATTATTTTTTTACTTTGAATTTTTGCAAATTTAATAGAAAATATTTACTCTTCATTCAAAGCTTTGCTTTCAAATTATTTTAACCAATTAAATAGCATTATTTATTATCAAAACAATCTCCCCTTTCAAGGTTTTACTTTTAGAAAAAGCAATCAATTCATCTATCGTTCCTCGTTTTGTTTCTTCGAATTTTTTAGAGATTTCTCTACTTAAACTCACTTTGGTATTTTCCCCAAAAAACTCTTTAATTTGTTCTAAAGTGGTATTAATTTTATGTGGACTTTCGTACAAAATGATGGTTTTTTTCTCTTCGGCGAGTTGTTTTAGTTTGGTTTGTCTTCCCTTTTTCTGAGGAAGAAATCCTGCGAAATAAAAATCGTGATTGGGCAAACCCGAAACCACCAAAGCTGGAACAAAAGCCGTAGCTCCGGGCAAACAAATCATTTCCAAATCTTCATCTGCACACGCTTTTCCGAGCAAATAACCTGGGTCTGAAATCCCAGGAGTTCCTGCATCGGTAATGATGGCAATGTTTTGTCCAGATTTTAAATCATCAATTACTTTTTCGGTTGCAGTATGTTCGTTATGAAGATGATACGATTTAAGAGGTTTTGAAATTTCGTAATGTTTCAACAAAATTCCCGAAGTTCTGGTGTCTTCGCAGAGAATATAATCTACTTCTTTCAGCACTTTTATCGCTCTGAAAGTCATATCTTCTAGATTTCCAATCGGTGTTGGAACAAAATATAGAATTCCGCTCATTTTAGTTTCTTTTATCTATGAATAAATTCATAGATTCACAAATCGTTCGTTCCTACGGAACTCTCTTAAATCTACAAAGTCGCAGAGCGACGAACGAAATTAAAGTCTGAGATTTTAATCTTAGACCAATTACAATTTCTCAAAAAGTTCTTTACAAAATTCTTCCAAACTTGGGTCTCTCGCTCCCATCAAAAGAAGTACAGAATTATCTGATAATGAAGACTTAACCTCTTTTAAAAAATCATTTCTATCTTCTACAAAAAACGCCTTTTTGCCTTTTGCTTTTATGTCTTTAATTAAATCGTTGGCAGAAATATCTTTAACGGCAGTTCCGCCAGCGTAGAATATTTCGCTCATCCAAATTTCATCATTTTCTCTAAGAACATTTGAAATTTCTTCCACAAAATCTTTTCTCAAAAACCTTGTTGGCCCATAACCATGTGGTTGAAACCAAGCTACTACTTTCTCGGCTAGCGGTTGACAAGCCTTAATACTCGCAGCACATTTTGCAGGATTGTGTGCATAATCATCAATTACCCAAACTCCGTTTTTCTGTCCCAAAATTTGATGACGACGGTAAATTCCTTCGTATTTTGATAAACTTTCGGCACATGTTTTTAAATCAACTCCAATTTGAGTGGCAACTGCAATTGCAGCCGTTGCATTTTCCACAGAATGTTGACCAATGGCGTTCATTTCAAAAGATTGACCATTTAATTCAAAACTCAAATGAAAACCTTCTTGTTTGAAGTTTTTGGCATTAAAACCTGCTTCATTATTCTCAAAACCAAAATCAACTTTAGCATTCGCCGACAAAGATTTAGCCAATATATTCGATTGATTTACAATAAATAAACTCTTAGAATTATTTTTAAAAATGGTAAATAAATGGATAAGTTCTTCTATTTCTTGATGGTCTTTGTCTATATTAAGAAGAAGCCCTATTTCTGGTTCGTATTGAACCACAGAACCATCACTTTCGTCTGCTTCTATAATCAACCAATCTCCTTTTCCCACGGCTGCATTTCCAATTTTTCCTTGTTTGATAATTGATGTTAAACCCGCTCCAGAAATAATAGAAGGTTCTAGATTTGCATCTAATAAAATTTGAAAAAGCATGGCAGAAGTGGTAGATTTACCAGAAGTTCCAGCAACTGCAATAGTTTTTTTACTTTTGGCAATCATCGCCAAAAGTTGACTTCTTTTGATAATCGGAATTCCTAATTCTTTGGCTTTTTTTACTTCGTAAACCGTATCTTCAATTGCAGTAGAAACTACAATTAAATCTGTTTCAGAAGTAATTCCGCTCCCGTCTTGTAAGAAACAATTAATTCCTTCATTTTCAAGTTGTTCTTTGGTTTTATTGTATTCGTTTGGGTGAAAATAGCGATCACTTCCCGAAACATTTTTACCAATTCCTTGTAAATATTGAGCAATTGCGCTCATCCCAACTCCGGCAACTCCTATGAAAAAGGGATTTTTAAAATCTGAAATATTTTGAATCATAATTATTTGTTGGGTGATGGATGTTTGATGATGGATGTTTTTTCTTACATCCAGCTTCCCGCATCCAGCAAATTTTATAAAAATTTATTCTCTACCAAACCCCATAATCTTTGGGCATATTCGTCTACTTTTTGCCAATTTCTTTCGTAGTAAACATCGCTTAGATAATCTTTGGCTTGGTCTAAAGTTTTGTAAGAATTTAATCTAGAAACTACCTCATTCAATTCTACTTGGCTACCCCCGAAAAGCACTTTTGTAAATGCAATTTTATCATTAATATCCAATTTGAAATCTGGCAATTGCTTTTCGGCTTCCATATATTCTTTTGGCATATTATTTTTTACCAAACTAGGATTATGAGCAGGCACTTCCACTTTCGGTTCTTCCTTTATTTCTTCGGGAATATTCATTAAATGGTCATCATCAAAAAGACTTTGCACAATTTGCAAACCTTTGATGTGAGAAAGTTTAAATTTTTTAGAATGATGTGGAGATTCGTGTATTTCAGTAGGTTCTACGGTTTTTTCAGGATGAATTGGTTTCTCTATTTCAACAATTTTTCGGCGTTCTTCGTGCAATCTTTCTTCTTCGTCTTTCTTTTCAATTTCATCTTTTGCACTAGAAATTTCTTGCAATTCTTCGTCTTCCTCATTTTGAAGATTCTCAGACAAAATATTTTGTTCTATCTCTTTTTCTAAGAAATATTCTTCGTCTAAATGCTCTATAACATTAGACTCTTCATCTACAACTTCCTCATTATCAACCGCTTGTTCTTGTTCTGCAATTTCTTCTTCAACCTCTTGAATTTCAATAATTTGCTTAGTCTCGATTTCAAAATTTATCACATTTCTTTCCACAAGCTCTTCTTCTTTCTGTTCTTCAAAAAGAAAATCGCTCACATTGTTGTAAATTTTCAATTCAGAAACTTTTTCAGAAAAGTTTTTAATTTTCTCTAAATTATTGATGAAATCTTCTTGAGAAGAAAAACCAGAAAACTCTTGCAAGAGTGCTTTAACCTCTTGATATACTTTATCTTGAGTTTCTTTTAAAATTTGCATATTAAATCTTTTAAAATTGCTTAATTTTGAAACTAATTTATCTGCTAATTTAGAGAATGTTTTTAGAAAATACAATAAACCACGCAAAACAAAGTGGTTGGATGGAAGTAATCTGTGGATCAATGTTTTCTGGTAAAACCGAAGAATTGATACGCAGATTGCGTCGTGCTGAAATGGCAGGACAAAAAGTGGAAATTTTTAAACCAAAAGTAGACACTAGGTATGACGATGTGGAAGTGGTTTCGCACAATCACAACAAAATTATGAGTACACCTGTAGAAAGTTCTAACGAAATTTTGCTCCTTGGTTCTACTTGTGATGTAATTGGAATTGATGAAGCTCAATTTTTTGACGAAGGAATTGTAGAAGTAGCTAATCAATTGGCAAACAATGGCATAAGAGTTGTTATTGCTGGATTGGATATGGATTTTTTGGGGCGACCTTTCGGGCCAATGCCTTATCTAATGGCAACGGCAGAATATGTAACAAAAGTGCATGCTATTTGTAAAAAAACAGGAAATCTTGCCAATTATTCTATGAGAATTTCTCAAAACCAAGATTTGGTACAACTCGGAGAAACAGACAGTTACGAAGCGGTAAGCCGAAGAGTTTTTGTAGATGATGTTTTGAATAAAAAATAAAAACTTTCCTATTTTTATTATATTTGTAATTAATTATAATATTAAAAAATATTAAAAAATGATAGTAGAAATTCAAAATTATATTAAGATAAGCAATTCAATAGACGAAATATTGAAGAACTCACCGTTTAAACTTAAGTTTATTATAGAAAAAACTGGCATTTCTGAACCTTCTTTTTTTAGAAAAATGAGAGAGAAAAAATTCTCTGCCGAAGAGCTTTTAAAAATAGCTGAAGTAATAGCGCCTGAAGAAGCTTTGTTAAAGTCTTTGCAAGAAGCAGAAGAAGATTTTGAAAAAGGCAATTATTATACTCACCAAGATGTCTTAGAAAATTCTAAAAATAGATTTTTAAGTAAATATGGAAATTAAATGGTCTAAGTTTGCATTAAATGATCTTGAACAGATTGAAGATTATATTGGAAAAAATTTTTCTTTCAAAGAATATGAAAAATTTATAAACTTACTAAACCATAAGATTTCAATCATTATAAATAGAAATGTAAAATTTCAAAAATTAGAAAAATTTCCAAATTATAATAAACTGTTATTAACAGAACAAACCACCTTGATTTATCGTGTAGAAGAAGATTGTTTGAAAATTTTTAGACTTTACAATAATTATCAAGATGATGACAAAAAATTCATCATAGATGATTTAAAATAAATGAACTACACCACAAAACAAATCGCAGAAATTACTCAATCTCAACTGATTGGTAATAAAGATTTGAAAATTCAGCACATTGCTTTTGATAGCAGAAGCATCTATTCGGTAATAAAAACTGCATTTATTGCCATTAATACTCCTACCAATTCTGGAGAAAAATACATTTCTCAAGCTATTGAAAAAGGAATAAAAATTATTATATCAGAAAATTTTCATCCAGAATTTGACGGAATTACGTGGATAATTGTAGAAAATTCTGTGAAATTTTTACAAGAATTAGCAAAATATCAAGTTGAAAAAAATCCTCAACTCAAAACAATAGGAATTACAGGAAGTAACGGAAAAACCATCGTTAAAGAATGGCTCTACCAATGTCTTTGGAACGAAATGCCAACGGTAAAATCTCCAAAAAGTTTCAATTCTCAGATTGGTTTGCCACTTTCTTTGCTTCAAATTTATGAAAAACATCAATTAGTAATTTTTGAAGTAGGAATTTCTAAACCTTAGGAAATGCAAGTTTTAGAAGACATTTTTTCTCCCAAAATAGGCGTTCTTACACATATTGGAACTGCGCATTCTTCAAATTTTAAAAATGAAGAAGAATTGATTAGTGAAAAAATATTGCTTTTTAAAAACTCTGAAACTATTATTTTCAACGGAGATAACGTATTGGTTTACAATAAAATAAAAGACATTTATCCTGAAAAAAAATTGATAAGTTTTGGTTTGGAAAATAGAAATGATGTAAAAATTATTTCCGACCCAGAAAATCTAAACGAAGAAATAAAAGTTCAGTATTTTGACGAAGAATTCTCTTTCCCAGCCAATCAAAGAGACGAAGCTACGCTTACCAATGCTTTGGCTCTAGTGTGTGTGATGAAAGAACTCCACTTTTCTAACGAAAAAATTATAGAAAAAATTAATGCTTTAAAGGCTGTAGAAATGCGTCTTGAGAGTGTAAATGGAGTTCGTAATAATTTGATAATCAATGATTCTTTTAATCTTGATTTGGATTCTTTAATTATTGCTTATCAGTTTATAAAACAATACAATAAAGCCGAAAAAACGCTAATTCTTACTGATATTATAGATGTAAAAGAAGACGAATTTTCTCTTTACAATAAAGTTGCAGACCTCACCAACGAACAAAATTTCTCTCAAGTTTTCTTAATTGGAACTCAGATTACCAGATTTAAAGAAAAATTTAAAGCTAAAACTTTCACTTTTAGAAAAACAAAGGAATTAATTGAAAGTCAACAACTTGAACAATTAGAAAATCAACTGATTTTATTAAAAGGTGCCAGAATTTTCGAAATTGATAAAATAAAAAAACATTTAGAACTTCAGAAACACGATACGGTTTTAGAAATAAATCTGAATGCTATTATTCATAACATCAACGTTCACAAAGCTTTATTGAAACCAGAAACTAAAGTTTGTGCAATGGTAAAAGCATATTCTTATGGTTTGGGAGGCTACGAAATTGCAGAATTTCTGCAACATCATCATATTGATTATCTGGGAGTTGCGTTTGCAGATGAAGGTGTAGATTTGCGAAAAAATGGTATTACTACTCCAATTTTGGTAATGAATCCGGAGCAAGGCAGTTATGATACTATTATTGATTATAATCTGGAACCCGAGATTTACAGTTTACGAGTTTTAGAATTATTTACCCATCAACTTCAACTGAAAGGAATCCAAAGAAAATATCCTATTCATTTAAAAATTGAAACAGGGATGCACCGTCTTGGCTTTAAAGAATATGAAATTGATGAACTTTTGGCTCAACTCAAAAAATACAATGTAAAAGTTGCAAGTATTTTTAGTCATCTTTCTTCGTCTGATATTCCTGAAGAAAAAGAATATACTCTTTCTCAAATAGATATTTTTAAAAGAGTTTCGGATAAAATTATCAAAGAACTAGATTATAAACCAATAAGACATATTCTTAATTCTTCTGGTATTACTAATTATACTGATTATCAATTTGATATGGTAAGAATTGGCATCGGAATGATTGGTATTTCTCCAACGCCAGAGATTAAAGAGCAATTACAAAATGCAGTAACTTTTAAAACCGTAATTTCTCAAATTTCTGAAGTTAAAAAAGGAGATTCTATTGGCTACAGCAGAAGATATAAAGCAGAAAAAGATACCAGAGTTGCCACTATACCAGTAGGTTATGCAGACGGAATACCAAGATTAATTGGTAATAAAATAGGTTTTGTAGGTATTCACAAAGAAAAAGTTCCTATTATTGGGAATATTTGTATGGATATGCTAATGGCAGACATAGGAAATATTGCTGCAAAAGATGGTGATGAAGTAATTATTTTTAACGGAAATCCTAATTTAGAAGAATTCTCAGAATACTGTAAAACAATACCTTACGAAGTTTTAACTTCAATTTCCAGAAGGGTAAAAAGAATATATATCAAAAATTAAAAACCTCAATTCCACAATATGAAAAAAATTATCTCTGTCTTTTTTGTACTCTGTTTCATATTGAGTTTTTCTCAGGTTAAAGAGAATTTAGTAATCCCGAAAAATCCTAAGATTGGACTTTCTTTAGCTGGAGGAGGAGCAAAAGGTTTTGCACATGTGGGTGTTTTAAAAATTTTAGATTCACTGGGTGTAAAGGTAGATTATATCTCCGGAACAAGCATGGGAGCAATTGTAGGAGGTTTATATGCTTCTGGATACACTGGAAAAGATATAGAAAAAATTGTAATGGAAACAGATTTCTATAATCTTCTCAGTAATTCTGACAATAGAGCAGAATCTTCTTTTTTTAATAAATCTGTAGATAAATATCTCTTAAAAGTGCCCATTAAAAACGGAAAAGTTACTTTACCATCTTCTATTTCTTCTGGACAAAAGAATATATATTTATTAAAAGAACTTTTTAAAAATGTATCCAATATTCAAGATTTTAGTAAACTTCCAATCCCTTTTTTGTGTGTAGCAACGAATCTCGAAAGTGGAAAAACAAAGGTTTTTGAAAATGGAGATTTACCAGAAGCTATACTTGCAAGCTCAGCTTTTCCATCATTAATGGATCCTGTAAAAATTGGAGATAGCATCTATGTAGATGGTGCAATGACGGTAAATTATCCTTCGGAATTTCTAAAGAAGAAAGGAATTGATATTGTAATTGGTGTAGACTTAAACCAAGGACTTAGCAAAAGAGATAAAATAAATAGCATTGTAGATATTCTAAATCAAGTGATAGATTTTGGAATTGTAAAAGAAACAAAAAACCAATTAAAATATACTGATGTAAATATTAAACCTAATCTTGAAGGTTTAAACAGTACGAGCTTCGATAAAAAAAATAAAATTCTGAAATCTGGTTATGACGAAGCCATGAAATATATGGAAATTCTAGATAAACTCCCTAAAAAGAATTTTGATAATCTTAGGATGCCCGTCAACCCTATTTTTTCTAATATATATAAAATAGACGATATAGAAGTAGAAAATAATAAAATATATGACAAAGACTATATTATTGGAAAAATGACGCTAAAACTGCCCTCATCTCAAACGTATGGTTCCATAAATAAAATGATTGATAAACTATATGCTACCAATAATTATAAAATAATTAATTACGAAATTATCCAAAAAGATAATAAAAACGTTTTAAAACTTTTTGTAACCGAAGATAACAACAGATTATTCTTAAAATTTGGCTTGCATTACGATGATATTTTTAAATCTGGATTACTTGCAAATATTACAGTAAAAAGACTTTTATTTAAAAATTCGAGTATCTCTATTGACGGAGTTTTTGGAGATAAATCTAGATATTATGTAAACTATTTTATAGATAATGGTTATATTCCTGGTATTGGGCTTAATGCTTCCGGAATGAGTTTTGACCTTAAATCACAAGATAAATTAGCTTATGAAACCTGGAATTGGTACAGAACAGAGCTTTTTATACAATCTACTTGGAGAAATAAATTTGCTATTGGAGGCGGTATAAGCTATGATGTTTTCAATGGTAAGAATCTTTTTACAGGAGATAGAAGAAAAACAGATTACTTAAACCCTTATGTTTTTCTAAAAGGAGATACACAAGATAGTAAAACCTTTCCAAAAAGAGGTTATTACACCAATATAGAAGCGAAATCTTATGATTTCATAGAAAGTGGCACAAAAGAAAAATCTTTTCAAATAAAGGCAGATATTAGAGGTAATTTTCCTATTACAAAATTCCTCACGTATAGATTAAGAACTTTTTATGGAGTTTCATTTAATACAGTTGACGATTTTTATCAATATCACCTCGGAGGTATATTTGAGCAAAATTTGGTAAACTTTGTTAAATTTAACGGTTACGAATTTGGAGAAGCCAGCAACAATAATGTTTTCACCGTTGGAAATGATTTTCAATTTAACTTTATGAAAAATTATTATGTAACGGCAAGTCTTAGTGTAGGAAATTTATTTGATAATTTTAATGATGCAAATTTCATCAAAATTAATTATTCTTCTTTTGGAATTACAGCAGGATATGATTCACCGTTCGGACAAATCAAAATAAATTATAGCAATGCCTTTAAAGATAAACCAGGAATTATAGCAGTAGTTCTTGGTCATTGGTTTTAAATTAAATTAAAAATGATACATTTTTTTTACGAAAACACTTCAGAAATAATAGAAGAAAAAATCAAACCTTGGATTGAAAAAATCATTATTACAGAAGAAAAAAGATTAGGAGAAATTAATTACATATTCTGTGACGACGAATATTTACTCAAAATTAACCAAGATTTTCTGCAACACGATTATTATACAGACATCATAACTTTTGATAGCGTACGTGGAAAAACCATTTCAGGAGAGATTTTTGTATCTTTGCAAAGAATTAAGGATAATGCTAGTCTTATTTCAAAAAACTATGAAGAAGAAACCAGAAGAGTAATTGCTCACGGCATTCTTCACCTTTGTGGTTATAAAGATAAAACTGATGAACAACAAAAAGAAATGAGAGCTAAAGAAGATTTTTATTTAAATATTTTTTAAAAACAAAACTTCAAATTAATTACTTTAAACTTCTTATTACAACCTTTAATTTAACTTTTATAATTCAAAAAAAATAAGAATTATTGGGTATTTTAAAAAGGTTTAAATAATGAATTTTTATTACTAAAAAACCAAAATGTTTCACGTGAAACATTACCATAAAAAAAAAAGGAATTTATATTTAAAAAATTATAGATGTTATTTAACGAAACATATGATGTAATAGTAGTTGGAGCTGGTCACGCTGGTTGCGAAGCCGCTGCTGCTGCTGCTAATCTGGGTTCTAAAACCATGCTTATTACCATGAATATGCAAACCATTGGACAAATGTCTTGTAATCCAGCAATGGGTGGTATTGCAAAAGGACAAATTGTAAGAGAAATAGATGCAATGGGTGGTTTTAGCGGAATTGTAGCTGATAAATCTGCCATTCAGTTTAAGATGCTGAATCTTTCAAAAGGGCCTGCAATGTGGTCTCCTAGAACACAAAATGATAGAATGAAATTCGCAGAAGAATGGCGATATGTTCTAGAAAACACACCAAATCTTGATTTCTTTCAGGACATGGTTAAATCTTTAATCGTAAATAATGGCAAAGTAGAAGGCGTAATTACTTCTTTAGGTATAGAAATTAAAGGAAAATCTGTGGTTTTAACCAATGGAACTTTCCTAAATGGTCTGATTCACGTTGGTGATAAACAGTTAGGAGGAGGAAGAATGGGAGAACCAAAAGCTTATGGAATTACCGAACAATTGGTAGATTTAGGTTTTGAAGCTGGTAGAATGAAAACAGGAACTCCTGTAAGAGTTGACGGTAGAAGCTTAGATTATTCTAAAATGGAAGAGCAAGCTGGAGATACAAATCCACAGAAATTTAGTTATCTAGATACACCAAAATTAACTAAACAACGCAGCTGTTACATTACTTATACCAACGAAACTGTACACGAAATTTTAAGAACAGGATTTGATAAATCTCCTATGTTTAATGGCACTATTCAAAGTATAGGACCAAGATATTGCCCGAGTATTGAAGATAAAATAAACAGATTTGCAGAGAGAAATCGCCATCAATTATTTGCAGAACCTGAAGGCTGGAACACGGTAGAAGTTTACGTTAATGGTTTTAGCTCATCCCTTCCAGAAGATGTACAATTAAAAGCACTTCATCATGTTCCCGGATTTGAAAAAGCTAAAATTTTCAGACCTGGTTACGCTATTGAATACGACTACTTCCCTCCTACTCAATTGAAACATACATTAGAAACAAAATTAGTAGAAAACCTTTATTTTGCTGGTCAAATTAACGGAACTACAGGTTATGAAGAAGCAGCAGGACAAGGTTTAATGTCAGGAATTAACGCACACAATAAAGTACACGAAAAAGAAGAATATATCCTTAGTAGAGACGAAGCATACATCGGTGTTTTAATAGATGATTTAATTACAAAAGGCACAGAAGAACCTTACAGAATGTTTACATCTAGAGCCGAATATAGACTACTTTTAAGACAAGATAACGCGGATATAAGACTTACCGAAAAAGCCTATAAACTAGGTTTAGCACGTGAAGAAAGGCTTAAAAAAATGGAAGAAAAAGTAGAAAAATCTACAGAATTAGAAGAATTTCTAAGAGAAACTTCCTTAAAACCAGGTATTATCAATCGAATTCTTGAAGAAAACGAAAGTTCACCTGTAGACCAAGCATACAGAGCAGCTCAAATATTAACAAGACCTAATATTACTTTAAATAAACTTTCTGGTATTGATATCATCAAAGAAAAAGTAGAAAACTATAACGAAGAACAGAAAGAACAAGCAGAAATTAATATCAAATACAAAGGATATATAGAAAAAGAAAAGGAAAACGTTGCTAAATTATTAAGACTAGAAACTATCAAAATTCCAGAAGATTTTGATTATTCTAAACTTTCTTCTCTATCTACAGAAGCTAAACAAAAATTAAATAAAATAAAACCAGCAACTATTGCACAAGCTGGTAGAATAAGCGGAGTTTCTCCATCAGATATTAATGTTTTATTGATCTATTTAAAATAATGTTTCACGTGAAACAATTCTTGTACAATGTAAAAAGTATTCATGTACATTGTACTTTTTACATAAATACTTTTTACATTTAAAATGAAAATCAAAGACCATTTTCTTTCAAAAGAAGAATTCGAAATTAAAGAAACAGAAATAAAGGGTATTTTTAAAACCTACCCTATTCCAGAAAATATAGGTAAATATTATGAGAGCAAAAATTACATTTCTCACCATCAAGATTCCAATTCTTTAAAAGAGAAAATATATAAATTTGCTCAATCTTTTAATCTTAATTATAAAAGAAATATACTTTCTGAAGTTACTTTCGAAAACGCTAAAGTTTTAGATTACGGTTGTGGAGCTGGCGAATTTCTTAAACATATAGAAAATGATGTAGAAACTTTTGGATTTGAACCAAGCAACGATGCTAGAAATTTTGCAAAACAAAAAACTTCAAAAACCATTTTTATTGAAAATTTGAATGAACTTCAAAATGAGAGTTTAGATGTCATAACACTTTGGCATGTCTTTGAACACATAGAAAATCAGACAGAAATACTCTCTTTATTTAGACAAAAATTAAAACCAAATGGTTCTTTAATTATAGCAGTTCCAAATTGTACTTCGTTCGATGCAAAATATTATAAAGAATTCTGGGCAGCTTATGATGTACCTCGTCACCTATTTCATTTCTCAAAAAATGGAATGAAAAAATTATTCAATACAGAAAATTG
>JADHED010001668.1_pt1 | contig 17797 bp, 20 predicted proteins | sample 8952041 | NCBI WGS metagenome assembly JADHED01 (sample SAMN16124423, study PRJNA663239) | bioreactor sludge metagenome | isolation source: sludge (control) | place: India:Bengaluru | collected 2018-09-08
CCCACTTTCGTCAGTTCCTCAAAAGCTTCACCGAACAGGAACTGATTGATTTCCGGTTCCATTCCAAACGGAATAATGATCTGACGGTTGCCGGAGGAAGTATCCCTTTCAACGAAGGCCAGGAGCACCGACCTGTCGTCCACGGAAACGACGCGCAAAACCTCAAATTGGTTTTTCACCAGAGGGGGCAGGATGTCGCCGGGTTTCAGAATCAGGGAGCCTGCGAGAACATGATACTGGCCGCCTTTCACGGATATTCCCCCGATTTTTACAGCGCCAAGAATCCTGCGCAAACGGGCTTCTTCAGAGGCCCCTTCATTGACATTTTCCTCCTGAACGATTTCCTCGACAATCTGCTGGGCAAAAGGATTCCTTTCGGAAGGGCGCAATTCGATTTTCTGTCGTCCGTCGGGAAGAAGCGAGGGATCGCTGGAGGCTTGGAGGGAGAGAAGAAAAGCCACTCCGGCCAAAAACGGGCCAAGAATCCAAGCGGGGCGAAAATTCCTGAAACTGTTTTCGATGGGAACCAGGCGGGATGGTTTCATTGCTTGAGAAGAGGTTGCTCCAACACCAGTTCCATCCGAAGGTCGTTTGCCCGGCTGCCTTTTGAGAGGCGTACGCTGCTGGCTCTGACAGTGGGCATCTTGACTTCGATGTCTCCAAGCCAGTTCATGAGACGCACGTAATCGTCCTCAAAAGTCAACAGGGCTCTCAGGGAGGTGGGGATGGCTGCATTGTTTTTCAGCGCGGTTTGATCGAATCGTTGGGCGAGGTTGACCAAGTTTGATTCCTTGATCTGCATGGAAAGATTGACTTCGGCGCTTTGGGGATTGTCGATTGTGGTGAAATACGGCTCCCAAATGCGCAGAAATTCGATCAAATCCGCCGATTGTCTGCGCAACTCGGACAGTTGCAGGCGTTCCTGGTTCAATTTGATGTTGGCATCGTTTTCCGCCTGCTGGGCTGTATCTGCCTCCCTTTGAGCTTTGGTTCTGTGGCTCTGAACCCACAGGGTGAGTTGTACAAGAAGGACAATGAAGAGAGCGACGATTCCACATGAAATGTGTTTGGTATTCATTGGGCCACCTTTTCGTTTTGTTGGCGCAATGGGTCTTGGTGAACCAAAGTGGCCTTGTAATCGAGTTCTCCCCGTCCCAGGGTTTGGACGGGAGAAAACGCGCGATAATTCATCAGGGAGATTTTTTCGACGGTGAGATCCAGCTGTTTGGTGGAATCGGTTCCCATTTTCAGGGACATTTTGATTTGCGCGGAATTCTCCGTCGAACGATCCAACCGGAGATCCACAATTGAGGAGCGCGGTCCCATGCTCCGGATGATTTCGACCAGAAGGGGCTGAAGCGGGCGGGAGCAAGCAACCCAATTTTGGATGTCCGTGGCTTTCTTTATTTGCGATTCCAATGCGGTCCGCTGATTGCGCGCATCCTGAATTTGGGTTGAAATCGATCCGGTTTGAATGGTGTGACTGTCTCTTTTCTTGATGGCCAGTTGAAACTGGACGAAAAAAAGCGAGCTCAGAATCACAGCCACAGCAATGGAACAGTAGAAGAGCAACGGCACAAGCCGGAGGATGACGGGCAGAGGCGGAGTAATATCCTTTCGGCCGGACTTGAAGTCGTCGATATGGCGCTCGGTGATCTGCATGGAGTTCCTAGTTCCGAATCATCAAGGTTGCAAGCAAGGCGGGCTGGGAAAGGTCGGTGATCGCCCGGTTGGGAAAGGCGATGGCCAGCCGCTCTGCAAGCCCCGGCAGAGGTTCGTCGCATACGAGCGTGATGCCGATATCGGGTGCAAGGCGGGAGTGAAAGGGAGAGAGAAGATCGGTGATGGGCGTCAGCTCTTCCTCATACACATCGGTGCGGGAACGCAGCTCCAGCCACCGATCCTGATCCTGCACCAAGGCACAGACCGCACCTTCACAACAAACGATGTAAAACGTGCTTGCCGGTGTCTCAGTTCCCTTCGAAGTGTTGGTTGAAGCCAGGGCGTGCTTGAGCAGAACATAGGTGCCGCAACAAACCCTTCCCACACGAAATCCTGCCTCGCCGAAGATGCCTTCTGTTTTTCGAGTCTGATCTTCGTCGAAGGTCAGAAGGATTGAGGAGTTGGTCTCGGGGTTGTGTGTGAGGGCGTAGCGTTTGCCTCTTTCGTAGCGTCCGCCCAGCACCCCGCGGGGATTGGATTTCAACATTTCCTCGCTGCCCGCCCGACGGGACAGGTTTGTTTCCAAGCTGATGACATAACGGGTGTTCAGCGAGATCGCACACCAGCCCCGCTCGGTCATGGGTTTGATATGATCTGCGACCTGTGCCAGAAGCTCCTTTGGTTCGGAACGCTCGAATTCCCTGTTGCCCGGTTTTCCTGAGCGACTGATCGGACGCCATGACAGGCAGGCCCGGCCCAAACCGAAAAAAACCGTTTTCTCGAAGGGAAAACGCTTTTTCCAGGGAGCAGATGGATCGTCCGGTTCCGGACGGAAGGCGGAAAAGTTCAAGATGGATTTCAGATCAATCGATTTCATCTGGAAATTTCCGGTTGACGTTCGAGGTATTCCTCAACCTCGTCCCAGGAGAAGGGCGTGGCTTCCGGGGGAAGTCCGGTGGAGAATCCCTCATCGAATCTCAGGGAAATGCTCTTTGAAAAATTGTACATACCTTTTTTCCATCCTGTTTCCAGTTCCTGATCGAGCTTTTTGAAGTCGCCCCGGCGGATGATGTTGACCACCCCGTCATACTGCAACAGAACCTCATGGATGGGAAAGCGTTTTGATTTCCGTTCATCGAGCAGGAGCCGTTGACACATGACAAGACGGAGGCAGTCCGCCATCGTTTCCTGCGAACTGTCAATCCGTTCAGAGGGGATGAGTTTGAGAAAACGCTGCACGGTTTGGGAAGCGGAGGAGGTGTGGAGGGTGGCCACCACCACATGACCGGTTTCCGAGGCCTGAAGGGCGATTTCCGCAGTTTCCCCGTCACGAATTTCCCCGATGATGATGACATCCGGTGCCTGGCGCAGGGCGGCTCTCAGGGCTTTGGAAAAATCCAGTTCGTCGCTGCCCATTTCCCGCTGGGAAATCAGGGAAGGGAGCCCTTCGGGATAGAGGAACTCGATCGGATCCTCAAAGGAGATGACATGTTCCCTCCTTCGCAAGGCACGGTGCAACACCATGGATGCAATGGTGGTTGATTTTCCGCTTCCCGTGGCTCCGCAGATCAGGAAAAGCCCGTTTTTTGCTTCCAGAAATGATTTGAGGGCGGGAGTCGGAACCTTGATGGAAGCAGGGTGGGGAATCTCGTTTGGCAGAAGCCGCATCACCCACCGCAGGCGCCCCTGCGTGATCATCTGGCTCACACGGAAACGCCGTCCGTGGAGATCCATCGCGCTGTCATCGCAGCCGGGTTCCAGATATTCCGGAACGGCCATTTCAAAAACAGCTTCGTCGTAAATCAACTGCCCGTTGTATTTGTAGGACAACGGTTCTCCGGGGGTAAGGTAAAAGTCGCTCACTCCCTCGGAAAGGGATAAATCCCGAATTCTCTCTCCAACAGGAGAATCTGGCGGAAGTTCAAGAAGTCGCATAAAACAATCAGGTGCGAGAAAGGTGGCAACTTTTCTTTTCGTTCACGGAATTGTCAATACTTGCTCTCATGGCGAAGGAGAAGAGGTTCGGGAATCGGAGGGCGAAGCGCGTGTCAAGGCAGAGCTCCCGCATTTTGAAGTGCTTGTCGCAAGGTGGGATCTGTGCCGTCCAGAAGGGTGTCTCCGGTCATATCCAGCCGATTTATATGTTCGACTGTTGTCGTATTGGGGTTGTCCCAGTCCGAGTAGTAAGTGGCGGGGTCCACCGTATTCAGTGTCGACCAGTCCGGCTGCGTCAGTCCGGAGGTTTTCCAAACAATATCTTCGTAGTCGCGATCTCCCCCTCCGGCCAAGTCCTCAATCGCCATCACATCGTTTCCCAAGGACACTGCCTGACTTTGGGAGAATCCCGTGACATCGCCCGTGTCAAAGGACAGGGAGGTCAACGGGTAGAGATTGGAACTTGTGGAAGGGGAACTGCCTGCAAGATAGGTTTGGGCACTGGAAAATGTACCGTTTGGAATCAGAATGAAAGCGACGGCCGTGCCTGGAGTGAAGGTGAGTTGCTTTCCCTCGCCGTTGCTTGTCATGGCAACTCCTCCTTGCGTTCCTCCCGCCGCCACTCTGCGGACGGCTTCCCGCATAAATGCCAACAAGCCTGCCGCAGTTGTTAGATCGTAAGGGGGATTCCCCATGCCATCGAGCGAAAAAATTCCCAGTGTGCCTGCATACCCGGCTCCATCGTAGTATTTGTCGTCCGTAGTGACAGTGCCGCTAGGACCAACAATTTTGACACCGTTATCCAGACCGGAAGAGATAAAGGAAGCAACGGAGGGATTCACCGCCGTGCCGGTCTCCGGGGAGTACCCCGACGACGCCACTGCGAGAAGAGCGGGGTTTCCATGCTCCCAAACCCAGCCGTCGCCTGTGGATGTTTCCTTGGCCACTGTCCGGGAATCGTCTGTCACCGGGGTTTCTGACGCCAGTTCCTCATTGAGGCGGAATTCCTTCACTCCCCGCCCACCGCTGGAGACGATCTCGAAGCGTCTGGCAGAAGCATTCCAAACCGCCCTTGAGCTTCCCGAGGAGGCTTCCTCGGTTGTTTGGTAAACGGCATAGACCCTGGCATCCAGCGTGCTGCCGGTCACCCCGAGAATTTTTGACGAATCGCCCCGGGTTTTCAATTTTGTCAAGACATCAGAATGGCTTCCGGTGCTGTCATCCGCGCCGGTGACTCCCGTCAAATCACCACCGTTGCTCTCGAAAATCTGGATGGACCGGTTGATGGAGGCAACGTCGGACTCCAATTTGGTGGCCTCCGCATTGGTTTTTGTCTCACTGATCGTGACATACCCGATGCCGCCAATGATGGCCAACCCGGCCAAAACAGCCAGCACTTCGATCATGGTGAAACCTGTGAAGCGGAAGTGGGGGAGCGCTCTCATACATCTCTTTTTATATCCGACAAAGGGGCGGAAAGTCAAGATTTGTTGTTGCATAGTTGCATAACTTTCGGCTAGCTATGCACTAGGAATTTGGTTTACAACCACTTTCCAATCTTTTTTGAGCAATCAAAAAAGCCCCACCGCACCATGTATAAAAGTTATTCACAGTCGAGATATTTGCAGATTCCGCTTTTTATCCCTTCTGTGAGCCATTTTCCCCAGAAAACTTTGTGAGACTGAAATTCCCACAAGCCCTCCGCAACGGGATTTTTTTCCTGTTCATCATCGGCAATTGCCTTTCCCAGCAGCCGGCTCCATTTGTCGTGGAGCCTCCTCCCAATGCGGCTTATCCGGATTATGGAGCCGGCAATCCCGTGGCGTCTCGTTTGCGCCGTGAACCCGCCAAAATGTTCACTTTTGACCGGGCGGCCTTGAGGGATGTGTTGAGGTATCTGTCGGATGACGCAGGGATTCCTTTTGTCGGGATTCCCGAGAGTGATGCCGCAAACAGGCGCTTGGTGACATTCACGATGGAAGCCAGCCCGTTTACGGCCTTGGAAAGCGTGTGCCGGGACAATGGGGTCCGTCTGACTTACGAGAACGGTGTCTGGTATATGCGCACGGTCGATGAGGAGCGTGAACGCCGCATCAAAGAGGAGGAAGACAACAAGCTGGTGGGGATCGCCTACCGGCTGCGTTACGATCCCGTGGATCGGGTGGATTTCCGGATGGATTCGGGTTCGGGTGGTGGTGGGGACAATGGGTCATCTTCCAGCTCGTCATCGAATGTCAGCACGGCTACCAACCCCAACATTCCCCTTCAGAACTCCCAAAGAGTTTTTTCCGCCAAGGCACCGCGGATTGTCAACGAGATCCGGGTCATGCTTGGCCTGACTCCCATCACTTATGGGCCGGATGGCTCTGTTCAGGGGGAAACCGTGAATGCCGGAACCACCACCCAATCCACCTCGCTCGTCAATCCTCAGGGACAAGAAAATGGGAATGCGCCTCAGAGGCTGAACCCCACCTATGTTCCGCCGCAAATGCCGCAGGTGATCTACAATTCCGACACGAATATCTTGTGGGTTGTCGCAACCCGGGCACAACACAAATGGGTGGCGGATTATCTTCTGGCTGTGGATCAACCCCAGGTGCTCATCGCGATCGAGGTCAAATTTTTTGAGACAACAAAAAATCCCAGCAAGGAGTTTGGCATCAACTGGAAAGGGACCATGAATCCTGCTCCAACAACGGGAGACGGGGGACTGACATTGACTGCCAGTGATATTACCGTTTCACCGGGTGGCTCTGTGACGGTGGATTCTCAGCGCCAGCATCAGAATCAGTCAGGAACTGTTCCCCCTGGTTCTTCCGCATACGATTATTATACTGGAAACAAGACCACAACGGCTTCGATTGCGGCTCCATACTCTGCTGTGCTGACATCCAGCGATGTCCAACTGGCTCTGCAGGCGTTTATGTCGGATGACAAGACCAGCATGGTCCAATATCCTCGTGTGCTGACGGTCAACAACCGCGAGGTGGCGATTACCAGTGCGGAAAACACTCCCATCAATGCCGGAGTCACCCAGGTTGCCACGGGCGGAGTTGCGCCCCAGAATGTCGGTACGCTGGGCTATCTGCCTGTGGGCACCCAGATCAACATTCTCCCGAAAGCTCTGGGAATCGATCAAATTGCCCTCACCGTGGCGATTACCATCTCGGACATTTTGAGATTTGAGCCCCTGAATCTGGGAACCGGGACCAACCTTTATCCCGTGACTTCCGAGCGTGTTTACAATGCCGCCCTTCAGGTCAACTCCGGTTACACTCTGGCTGTGGGGGGATTGGAAACGACCGGTGATACCCGTTTCGACAATGGGATCCCCATTCTTCAGGATCTGCCCGGTGTTGGGCAATTCTTCAAGAGCAAGACCCGGACCCGCAGGAAGAAAAACCTGATTGTTTTCATTACCCCGACCATTATTCCGAATCCCAAAGCCACAAGGGGAATCTCCGAGACACCGGAGACCGTGATCCCGATTCGTCCGAACGACCCCACACCGCCGGCCTTCACTCCAGATGGTCAGCTTGTGGGTGGGTTCGATGCCATCAATGCCGCCTTTGCCTGGTTTGACTTCCAACTCAAATGGTTCAAGCAGATCAACAAGGAAAACCGCACTGACAAGACCACCATCAAGCAGCTCCGTGCCGTGATTGCCTCCATGAGGATGCTTTTGCAGGATATTTCCGCCATGCAGCAAACCGCCGAGCCTTCCCGTGCCCAGCAACTTGCCCGATTGGAAGAGCGTGCGGTGGAGCTTTTGACAGAGTTGAACAGGACTCTGGCTGCGGCCCAGGACAATGTGATGTAGAGAGCTCCGGATTTAGAGCTTTCCTTGTTTGCGGATTTTCTTTTTTGGCTTTGGTGGCACGCCCACCCTGGGGTCTTTTTTTCCGGCCAGCATGACAAGCACCCGGGCTGTTGGTTCAAAATTTTTGGCGGTTTCCGGAAGATAAAGCCACTTTTGCAGAACCGGATGGGGAGAAAGAAGAGGGAAGTCCGCCATCAGTGCCTCATGGTGCACTCTGTCCGTGCAGACAAGGAGCCCTTTCCATGGTTCTTCCTTGGCAACAAAGAAGAGCATCAGATTTCCATCCATGTAAACAGCCCGTCCTCCAAACAGAGAGGAAAGAACAAATCCGGGGTTTCCTTCCAACGGTTCCCAAAGCCATTGGAAAGGATGGGATTTTTCCACTTTGATGGTTGGGTGCTCTCGCTTTTTCACGATCCAAAAATGCGCCCTTCCCGGTCTTCCGACAAGTCCGGGAGGAAAGCGGAGGCAAAATATCCTGCGCTGCTTTTTGCTTTCTGACTTGCCAGAACAACTTCATCCGATAATGTTGCACTCCTTTCTGCGCGGTTAGCTCAGTGGTAGAGCACTACCTTGACACGGTAGGGGTCACAGGTTCGAACCCTGTATCGCGCACCATTTTTCAGGACCTCATTTTCGCCCGCAGAACCGCTTAGATACTAGCTCTGCGGGCTTTTTCGTTTCGAAATTGGGAGGATGAAAAATAACGGGGAAAGCTGGTTTCTCTGTTACCCATTGTTACCCAAGAACAGGACGATTTCGGCGAATTGAAGGGGATTTTAGGAGGCACTGGCCTGTCTTTGCGGCTCTCATTGTGGCCGACATTTCGAGAACTACGTTTCTACCCTACCGCCAAGACGATGCGCTACCCGGGCAATCGAATGGATAGAGGAGGAGTTTATGCCTCGTCTTCGTCCAGATATTCCGGTTTCTCCCATTTCGTCTCGCCAATGTTCACGCTGATTTTGACCCGAGGTATGAGAAAATCCTGGAAAAATGCGTGCTGCTCTTTGGGAAAGAAAAGGGTTTCGAGATTTTCACCTATCCAGACCTCAATGCGAAATCCTTCCAGTTCGTTTTCCGAACCGAGAATGTAGTCTGCACCGCTTGCCGTTACGGCTGCCTCCAATAAATCGTCCAGTGTTCGAAAGGGATGGATGCAGAGGATATTCGCGAAACCGGTGTCCGTTTCCTGTCCGCTGTCCCACCGAACCACTACCAATGCTTTGCCGATGCCAAGGGGGCTGCTCGCATGCGTGTAGCAAATCGTACCTCCCGTATCGGCCGGAACATGCACGCGTTTTTTCGTATCCGGCGAAGTTCCCCGGATTTCTTTGAAGCACCAGACTCTCTTCCCCTCATCGGGTTTATTGGAAATTGGTCGGCTCATCGCGCCTTCGATTTAGTCAACACAACCTTTCAAGGTGTCGATACTCGTATAAATCCAGACCCGAATTTGCGGTAGTCCGCCCGAGTATTGGCGATGTTTTCGCTCGCTGAAATACGCATCCAGCCAATGCTCCAGTTCATCAAATTTATCATATTGCCTCACGATGCCGGAGCGAATTGCTCCCATCAGCCGCTGCGCCTCTGCCCAATCCTCGGCGTCACGGTATCCACCGCTGTTTTGCTCGACCAATTCCTGTAGTGATTTGAGCGCATCCGCTGGTTTCATAATTTTCAAAAGAAAGGAGCCGTCATCATGTGCCTCTCTGGGTTAAGGTCATGACAAGGGCAAGGATCACCGGCATCAGCAGCAAGAGCCACTCGCAGCCGGGAGAAGTCCCGGTAATGGCACCAGGTCCCACGCCGATGCCCCTTCCGGTATAGCTGCCCACTTTGTCGCCGAACCAGATGCAGGCCAGCGGCAGGGTCAAAAAGATGACCGTACGCCAGACGAATTCCCAGCCACCGCCAAAAAAAGCGACCGACATGTAGCCAATCGCAACGACGAGGGAAAGGAAGCGGCCTTTGGTCATGCCAATTTTGGAAGTGTATCAGCCGCCTTACCAATTCATCGAGTCATTCTTGTATTCGAGGTAAACGCTCGTCCCCTGACACGCTCCATCCAGGAACGCCGCGAGTTGCGCCATTGCCCGGCGCAAGTTGGCTACATCGAGCCGCTGGACAGTCGGAAGATGCTTTTCCCCACCGTTATCGACCGGATAGCGGAATGCCATAGAGGTCACATCCATCGCCGAAAACTCCAATATCAGGGCTTCAACGTGGTCTAGGTCGGTTTGCGGTCCCTCGGGCCAGATGATTTGCAAATGTGGGCGCACTTTTTTCCACAGGTAATCGATCCTGTGGTTATATCTCCAGTCTTTCGACAGGTCCAAAAGCGAGTAGCACATTTGAATCAACTCCTTGAGCCGCAGTTCAACGTAGTGGCGGCAAAGAAATGCGATTGGATAGATAAAGGGATCGGGCCGAAAACTTGCGGTTTCCCAGCACTCGAACAGCTTTTCGTAAGCGGCTTGATAACCGACGGCGTATTGATGCCAGTCCCGCGCCGTGGGATGTATCCATGCGGTATCCGGTGATGCGGAACCTTCCTCAAAAAGCTTCAACGAACCGTCAGGCCAGGGAAGGGAATGCACGTCCACATTCAGGTCTAGGGGCGGACTGTCGGAATTTTCAGGTGTTGCCATCATTCTGGTTGAGTTTCCGCTTTGGTCATTGCTTCGGTCCACATCTCGTAAAGAGACCGAAGTCGGCTATCGTCGCCCGCCGCAATCGGAAGCATCAGGGAAAGAAACAATGCACTGGAACTCGTCGCTCCATCCAATTCGTCCGAGGTAAACGCCTGTCCTTCCAGATCAGGGTTGGTGTCGATTTCGATGTTCCGAATCCACCAATTATCCATTTTGAAAAGGAGATCATGACATGCGCAGAGCAAATCAACCTTGATGCAATGTTCGATTGTGCCGAGCATCTTCGGCATATTATGCGCGATTTCGTCCCGGTGCTCCCTGACCTCGCGTAGCTTGTCCACGTCAGCCGCGTCTATCGCGCCCATCTTTTGCCACCAAAGCGCCGAGGCAGTATATCGGTGTTTATGGAGAGCAAGAACCTTCGTTTCATATTCCGGGCTGATGTAGTCCTCGCCATCCCGAATTCCGTTCCAGAAAAAATCCTTTGGCCTGCCAATCAGGGATTGTTTCAGCAATTCAAAGGCAGCCAAATACAATCCACCAATTATCAGATTCTGTTTAAGGGCGTCTGGGTTGAGAAATTTTGCCCATGAGGCAACGGTATCGGGATTGACCTTGCCCGCCAAATGACGAATCCGCCGGATTTCCTCGTCAGTCATATCGCGTGGACGTGAGTCGGTGTCTACTTTTCCCCCAACCCTTGGTTCGCGGGTGAAAAAGCTCATTCATGAATTATGTCGGGCATTTCCCCTTCGATTCCTCTTCTTGCTTTTTGATGATGCGTGCATAGGCCGCACCCCGGCGCGTCAATTCATAGACCGAGTATGATTGTTGATGTGAGACCGCTTTTATGAAACCACAAGTTTCGAGAGCATCCATGTCGTCCGATAGAAAACGCGCATCATCGTGCTCAATCGCACCGCTATTCCCGAATTGAACGCCACTGCCGTCCGGGAGAGTTATCAAATTAGTCTCACCGCTGTCCTCGAAATGGCACAACGCAGCCAGGGCAAAATCGGACAGCTTGTCGCCTGGAATCAAGGTTTCAACCATAGGCCCGAATCCCCGCAATCGCGACATTACCTGGGCGAGCGTCTCGTTCGCCGTTTTTAGTTCCTGCAAGATTTGGGAGTGATTGGACTGCAAGACTGAATCGATCTGCTCGGACAGATGGTGCGTATTGCAAATTAGCTCCTTTAGTTCGTCATGCCGGTGGGTTTGCAGCCATTCGAAAAATTGCTCCTTCCGAAGGTTTTTTTCATCCTTTCGTTCATCCATGAACATACCGAGCAATTGCGTGATGGTGGCAAATGCCATGACTGCATCCATTGGGGTCATTATTTATGGAGGATTGAACGACCATTTTATCAGTCTGCCTACAATTCAGCAAGGATACTTCCCCGCCACAACGCGAGCCGGCTGACCATGCCGTAGGGATTCGCGGGCGAGTTCGTAGATCACGAATTCATCGTTGCTGGTGACGAGCAGGAGCAAAACCCATCGAAATTTGAATTCCATCCGCCAAAAGAATCGCTTTCATGCTCGGCGCTCTACATTTCAAATGGTATTGGAAGGATGTGAGTTACCGAGTGGCATTCCCCCAACAACCATCAGGGGCGATGGATTTCCAAATTCATGATTTCCGCGGGACCTCCATTCCTTGGGTGCAAATCTGTGAGTTGATCCGGGCGGATTTGTTGCGCTTGGGGGCGACGGAAGCGAAGGATTTATGGGAAAGATACCGGTTCGAATTGTTCGATGGAACGAACGGATTTGGGGACGATTTTGCAATTCTCGCCGCGTCCGTCAAATGGGAGGAGTATCTGAGTCTCAATAGTCGGCGCGACCAACTTTTTAGACCTGTTCAGTCTCTGGCGCGGATCGTTCAGCGTTCAGCGCATGACAACATTCGGTTCGTTTCCTTTGGATTTGATCCAGCGTCAGAGAATTTCCCACGGGTGGAAATCCCAGCGGTTGTCGATACTGGAGAGGTGGTCCGGGAGGTTCTTCGAGATATGGAATCTACGCTCCGAGACGGTCGGCCACTGTCAGGCGTAGATCGGGCACATACCGCGCTGCACGGCCATATAGAGCACATCCTTTCCCAGGCCGGGATTCCTTTTGCCCCCGACTCCCAGATCACTTTTCTTTTCCGCGAACTGACACAGAAACATCCCGCCTTTTCGGGAAATTTAGCCCTCGGCCCCCATATCAATAATGCGATTGGCGGGCTTGCTCGGGTTGTGGACGCCCTCGGACCTGCACGAAATCGAGGCAGCATTGCGCACCCCAACGGAAACCTTCTGGATGTTCCGGAAGCCGCGCTTTTTGTAGATTCGGCAAATACGCTATTGGGCTATATCGAGCGACGATTGGCCGTAGCGAGAAAGTAGACAACCGAAGAAACGAGGGTTGCCATCAGAGCATCCGACCGAAAAGATTTGCGTTTGCTTCGAATACAGCAGATGATTCGTTTATGAAAACCATCGATCTTCCAGCTTCCCGCACCGTTGTTCCGACTTCGGAGGATTTGGAACTGGCCCGGCAGTCTAGTCGGCGTTTCGGCAGTTTGGTCGGTGCCGGTTCTCAGATAGAAATTCATGCTCAATCTCGGGGAGGCAAACACCCCGAAGCTGCGGCAATTCCCATGGCTGCCTTCCGGCTCCTCGTACAGATCCTGTCCGAGATGGCGGATGGGAATGCCGTTACCGTCATTCCGATGCATCGGGAAATGACATCTCAAGAAGCTGCGGATTTTTTGGAAATGTCGCGTCCTTCGCTTCTCAAACTTCTCGATCAAAAAGAAATTCGATACCGGAAAGTTGGGAAGCACCGCAGGGTTCTTTTTCAGGATGTCGTTGAATACAAGAAGCGGACAATGACAGATCGGCACGCCGCCCTTGATGAACTGGCGCAACAGGCTCAGGAACTTGGGATGGGCTATTGATGACACGCTTCACGGCCATCTATGACGCTTGCGTCCTTTATCCCGCACCTTTGCGAGACTTTCTTCTGCAACTGGCTTGCTCGGGTCTTTTCCGTGCTCGTTGGACAGATGCAATTCATGACGAGTGGATTCGCAACCTGCTTGAAGAGAGGCCCGATCTTGATCCCGCTGCGCTTGCCCGAACGCGGCAGCTAATGAACCGGGCTGTTCCCGATTGTTTGATTGAGAACTACGAAACGTTAATTCAGGGGCTGTCACTTCCTGATCTCGATGACCGCCATGTATTGGCGGCGGCAATTCGCGGTCGTGCTGATGTCATCGTAACATTCAATTTGGACGATTTTCCGTCAGATGCCTTGGCTCCGTATGGGATTGAGGCGCAACACCCCGATGAGTTTGTCAGTAATCTGATTGATCTCGCTCCCGAATCCATTTGTCTTTCCGCAAAAATATGTCGAGAACGCTTGAAGAAGCCGCCTTTTACGGTCCAGGAATACATTGACTGCCTTGCCCGGCAGCAACTCGCTTCAACGACTTCGTTCCTCGAGCGAAACGCTGCGTTGATCTGAACACCGCTATTTTGCGGTTGGGACTTTTTTCTTCCTGCTTTTTCCGGCTGCTTTTTCCTTTTTCTTCCGAGCTACCTTCGGCTTGGGAACTTCAACGATACTACTCGGAGCCTCGACGCCGACAGCCTGTTTGAGGCGGTAGACTCCTTTGCCCAACGCTTCCGTCAAGCCGCTCTTTTTACCCGTCGTGTGAAGCCAGACATGGATGTTTTGCGGCTTGATGGCGAGTTTGGCCGCAAGGTGTCTCACGGCAATCCCCGCTTCACCAGCTTCCTTGAGTCCAGCCAAGATCAGTTCCTTGACCGCTCCACGCTTACCCCGATTTGCAGGTACAGTTTTCCTTTTGGCCGAAACTTTCGGGGAAGAACTACCTGCCGTGCGTCCATGTCCCGTTTCATGTCCAAGTGTTGCCGCCTTGGCAGCAACTCCGCTGCCAAGCGCCTTTGAGATTTCAGTTTCGACCTTGTGTAGTTCGGCCAAAAGCGCATCGCGCTTTTCCGAAAAGGAAAGAACCGAACGGAGAGTGGCGGTGGAAAGATTCAGGCTCATAGGATTAAAGTGCCGCTTTGAAGGCTTTGCCCGCCACAAATTTGACGGTCTTGCTTGCCTTGATTCTGATCTTTTCGCCGGTCTTGGGATTCACGCCAGCGCGTGCTTTGCGGGAAGCCACCTTGAAGGTTCCAAAGCCAACCAACTGGACGCTCTTCTTTTTTTTCACCCCAGCTTTGATACCATCGATCACAGCGGCAAGTGTCCGCTCCGCTTGGGCAGCGCTGGTTTCTTTTCCGAGAGACTTTTGAATTTGGGAGACGAGTTCAGCTTTCGACATATACAGTTCTTCTATCGAATATCCTATTTGAGAGCAATGGGCGAAATTGATCGATGTCCTCTTGATATCGTCTAGATAAACGCTGACTCATCCCATCAAGCTGCTATTTTCAGGTGACCTATGATCACCGGTCGCAATCTTCCGCCCATTGCGGTGCAAAGCCGCCAAGGGACATTTTCTATTGATCTCGATGATGTTGTCGTGTTTCCGCCAGGAATTGAAGGCATCGCGTTGGCAGTTCCCGTCGAAATGACCCTCGAAGAGGGCGAATTCCATTGCAAAATTCGCCTAGCTGAGGGGTTTTCGATTCCGCCGGAACTTCAGACATTTTTTTATCGTCGCGGCAACCAACCAACGACAATCAGCCCGGAGAGGTGCTTCCGGATCACCGGAAGGACACCCGATGGAACGGACGTTGAATTGGAAAACGTATGGCCTCTGCCAGTGCATACCCACACGAGGGTGGGGACAGGTTCGACATACAAATTTTGCTTCAACAAAATTCACCTACCAGGCAGAGGGAGCGACGCTCTGACCATCGCCGAGATGCGCCGGATCTTTGATGATTTGAGTCGGCCCGCCGCCGAGACTACCGCTCCAGAGGATATCGGCACCGAAGACACAGCGAATCAACCCCCTGAAGTTCTCGCGCCCCAGATACCTGTCGCCGAAACTTCTGTACCCGAACCTTCCCCTGCGGAGACACCTGCCTCTCAAAGGGATGAAGCTTTTGCGATTGTTCCTGATGTTGAGCTACTGATCCATCCCGACCAGGTTACTTGCGTGACCACACATCCCTACCTCTCCGAAACGACTTCATTCGACCACACCTGTTTTGTTGGTCAACTTTTGGGAGGAATTTTCTGTCTGGAGGCGAAAGACGGGGACGTGCTGCTTTTCTACAGGCGCCAAACTCAGTTACCATTGGACACGGCCATTCCGGCTACTCAAGTCCTGAGCGGTCTTCTCGATGCGTTGAAATTCACGCATGCTTGCCAACCGTGGCCATATTATCAGGAGCGACGCGAGAATGATCGCGTCGTTGAACGTTGGATTTTACCGAATAGAGGCTGTCAGCGGGACTCCCTTACGCCCTTGGCCAAAAGCCGGCTGAGCCTTTCTCAGGAGGCCCAGAACCTTTTCATCTGTGCAGCAGAATACTTTGCACGGGATACCGAAGCGGCCCAAACGACAAGCCGTGCTCTCTGGCTTTTGCATGAAGCATGCAAATCTGGAATGCCCTACGAACTCCGATTGATCACCCTTTGCAGCATTTACGAAGGGCTGATTCACGGCTTGGAATCGAGACTCCTCTCGGAAACTGAGCGTGCAAGGACGGTACCTCGTGTCCAAAAATGGCAGATGATCCTTCAGCGTCTCAACCTGCCCTGGGACGGTGTTTTTGAGCATGTTTTTGAAAGCTGGGAATTCTATCGACACCCATTGTCTCATGGCTTTCAGGAGAGGACTGCGGATTCGGCCGACAGGACTTTTGCTGCCTATTCACGGATTACGGCGGCAATTTACATGCTGATGGCGAAGGACATGGAATTTGAGGGCTACATGGAAAGATCCATGCTGGAAGACACCGAATTGGTGCACATTCATTAAGGCGGAGTCTAGTTGGTTGGTCCGTCAAGCTGTCGATTTTCGAAGGCATGATCTGGAAACGGTGTGAAACGCAGGCCGTATACCTCGCCACGTGGTGTATGACCGAACATGCGACTCCGCTTTTTGTGGGAATGCTCTCGCATCTTTTGTGTGCGTCCACGCGGCGCGAAACGTCGCAATCCGTTTTCTTTTTCCGGGCAGACAACGGGCTTATTTGTCGATTTCAGAACGCACAGTGATTCCATGTTTGGCGGAATACTGCGTTGATAGACCTTTGCCCAGCGGCCTATACGAAGGGAATGTCAGGGAAGTTTTCCACGCCTTGGGCTTCCCTGCTTGGCCATTCCGATCAGAGTGTCAATTATGACGGTTCGCAATTTGGTGTGAATGGCGGCAGTTTCATGGTTGTTTGCGTGTTTACAGGCTACCTGAAACGCTCGAACTTTTTTCAAGTCTGGCTCACGGAGGTCAATGAGAGGCATGACTAAAATATCAGCCCACTTGGCTGCGGTAACACGAGAACGGTTCAATTGAGGGAGTTCTAGACTTTGAATAAAAATCTTGGACTCGCTTTCTTGGAGAGCGGTGGGTTTGAAGGCATAGTCCGTCAGCACATTCAGAATCTCCTTCTCCAGGGGCCGATCCTCCCGATGCTTAGCGGCACGTTTCAAATTTTGCCATTCCCACAAGATCTCAAAGAGATATTTGTTGAGATCCTTCCACTGATAACGCGCATTCTCAGATGCCTCAATGACGCAGGTTTCTCCCAGACGAACGTGCTTCGCCATCAACTTGAAGGCTTGAGGAATACTTTTGCGAGCAGATAGCAGGTAGGGCCAGTTGGGATAGTCTTCGCCAATTCCTTTCGCCGCTTCAGGAAACCTCTCGCAAAGTTCGGTGAAGTGACCGGTGAGAGTGTGAAGATGAAACGCATAGTCACCCAGCAGCTCGCGCATTTCTTCAACACTTTGGTCGGAAAGAACTATGTCGCGTTCCAATGCTTTCACAAATTGGTTGGTTCGTCGCATCGGAGCCGTTACTTCCACTGTGAGGTCGCGGGTGCGTGTCTTGGCGGCCCGAATGTCTGGCCAAAGATTGACGCCCGATTGTTTCAATCTTGCCAGGGCAAAGTCACAGTAATCCGCAAGTTCGCGAGAACTACTACCTTCGAGCTCGTTATCGTCCACATAATTTGCAACCATAGCCATGCTACTGGCGAACTGGCTTGCCCATTTGGCAATAACGATGGCTTTTTGCACGTGGTTTTTCCCTTGCTTGATGCGAATTGCATCTTGTTCGGTTTTCGGAAGAGCAACGAAACGCTCCGCTTCTCGGAAGATTCTTTTTTGCTCAGTCGTCCAAGTAGAAGGGAGTTTGATTTTTTTGGAAGGTTGGGCTGGACTGGCCTTCACAGATTTCTTGGGCGACATAGTCGTTTTGTATAGTCACAGATGGTGGGAGGCTCAATTCTCGTTTGAGCAGGATGGAAGCGAATAATCTGAATGTTCGACTGCAATGCCGGGACCGAATAGCAGCCTCCGAGTCGACATTGTTGAGAACTCAAAATTTATCCAAATTCGGAGAATAGGGGCCGTTTTCATTCGCCACAGTGACGGCGATGAAAACGCATACCCTTCCCGAAAACGACATCCGCCACTCTGACCGCCGTCACCCGGTGGACTTCCTTGAACCTCTCCCAACCCCAGAGGACCAGCTTCAACCCGGATCATGCAATAGAAGCAGAGGAATGAAGGTTTGGGCAGTCAGGAA
>JADHED010001669.1_pt1 | contig 17796 bp, 17 predicted proteins | sample 8952041 | NCBI WGS metagenome assembly JADHED01 (sample SAMN16124423, study PRJNA663239) | bioreactor sludge metagenome | isolation source: sludge (control) | place: India:Bengaluru | collected 2018-09-08
TGACCATGCTGCCCTACCTGGCCACCATCGTGGTGCTGGCGCTGATCTCGCGCAATCCCACGTGGATCCGGGTCAACATGCCCGCCTCGCTGGGCAAACCGTTCTTCCCCGGCTCATAATGGCCATTTTTTCAACCTTGACTTTTCAGGAACTCCCATGACCGATCTTCACAAGCGCTCCATGCTCAAGGCGGTGGCCTTCACGGCCGTCGCCGCCGCGGCCCTCGCCGGTTGCGGCAAGAAAGAAGAAGCCAAGCCGGCCGAGGCGCCCAAGCCCGTGGCCTCGGCGCCCGCGCCGGCCAAGCCGGAGCCGCTCAAAGTCGCCTTCGCCTACGTCGGTCCGGTGGGCGACGGCGGCTGGACCTTCGCGCACGACAACGGGCGCAAGGCCGTCGAGAAAGAATTCGGCGACAAGGTCGTCACCAGCTTTGTCGAGAAGGTGCCCGAGAGCGCGGACGCCGAGCGCGTGTTCCGCGACATGGTTGGCCAGGGCAACAAGCTGATCTTCGGCACCACCTTCGGCTACATGGAGCCGATGCTCAAGGTGGCGCCCGACGCCAAGGATGTGAAGTTCGAGCACGCCACGGGCTACAAGACCGCCGACAACCTGCGCACCTACGACAGCCGCACCTACGAAGGCGCCTACATGGCCGGCGTGATCGCCGGTAAGATGACCAAGACCAACACGCTGGGCGTGGTGGGCTCCATTCCGATCCCCGAGGTCATCCGCAACATCAACAGCTTCACGCTCGGCGCGCAATCGGTCAATCCCAAGGTCAAGACCAAGGTGGTCTGGGTGGGCGAATGGTTCAACCCGCCCAAGGAAACCGAAGCCGCCACCGCCCTGATCAACGGCGGCGCCGACGTGCTGATGCAGAACACCGACTCGTCCGCCGTGCTGCAGACCGCCGAGAAGATGGGCAAGCGCGCCTTCGGCTGGGACAGCGACATGACCGCCTACGGCCCCAAGGCCCATCTCGGCTCGGCCGTCATCAACTGGGGCCCGTACTACATCAAGGCCGTCGGGGATGCGCTCAACGGCAAGTGGACCACCGGCCAGGCCTGGTGGGGTGTGAAGGAAGGCGCGATCGACATGGTGTCCATCGCGCCGGACGTGTCGGAAGACGCCAAGAAGAAGGTCGACGAGGTCAAGGCCGGCCTGAAGGACGGCAGCTTCGTGATCTGGAAGGGCCCGATCGTCGGCCAGGACGGCAAGGAAGTGCTGGCCAAGGACGCCGTGGCGGACGACAAGTTCCTGGGCGGCATCAACTTCTACGTCAAGGGCGTGGAAGGCAAAATTCCCGGTGGAGATAAAAAATAATCCGCAGGTGACCTGATGCCGGGGCCGCCTTCGGGCGGCCCTGTTTTTTTCCGGAGTCCAACATGTTCAAAGTCCATCCCGTCGCGCCGCACCGCCTGCCCGAGCTGCTGCGCACCATGCCCAAGGCCGAGCTGCACATCCACATCGAGGGTTCGCTGGAGCCCGAGATGATCTTCGCGCTGGCGCAGCGCAATGGCGTCGCCTTGCCCTACGCCAACGTGGAGGCCTTGCGCGCGGCCTACGCCTTCACCGACCTGCAGAGCTTTCTCGACATCTACTACGCTGGCGCCAGCGTGCTGCTGAAGGAGCAGGATTTCTACGACATGGCCTGGGCCTACTTCGAGAAGGCCGCCGCCGACCACGTGGTGCGCGCCGAGCTGTTCTTCGACCCGCAGACCCACACCGCGCGCGGCGTGCCGATGCAGGCCGTCATCACCGGCCTGCACCGCGCCTGCGTGGACGCGGGCACCCGGCTGGGCATCAGCGCCGACCTGATCCTGTGTTTCCTGCGCCACCTCAGCGAGGAGGAGGCCTTCGCCACGCTGGAGCAGGCGCTGCCGTTTCGCGATCGCTTCATCGGCGTCGGGCTCGACTCCAGCGAAGTCGGCCATCCGCCGGAGAAGTTCGCGCGCGTGTTCGCCCGCTGCGCCGAACTCGGCCTGCACCTCGTGGCCCACGCGGGCGAGGAAGGGCCGCCGGCCTACATCTGGAGCGCGCTCGACGTGCTCAAGGTTCAGCGCATCGACCACGGCGTGCAAAGCGCCAAAGACCCGGCCCTGATGGACCGCCTGGCGCAGGAGCGCACCCCGCTCACCGTGTGCCCGTTGTCGAACCAGAAGCTCTGCGTCTTCCCCGACCTGAAAGACCACAACCTGCGCGCGCTGCTCGACGCCGGCCTGTGCGCCACCATCAACTCGGACGACCCCGCCTACTTCGGCGGCTACCTCAACGAGAACTTCCTGCAGACCTTCGCCGCGCTGCACCTCACCACCCAGCACGCCTGGGCCCTGGCACGCAACAGCATCGAAGCCAGCTTCGCGCCCGACGCCGACAAACAGCGCTGGATGCACGAACTGAAGCAGACCTTCGAGCGCTTTGTGGAACACGATGACTGAGGGGCGGAGTTCAATCGGCTGTCGAGATGAAAGGACACATTTCCATGCACAGGCTCACACTGATCGAGATCGGCGATTCGCTCGGCGCCATCCTTCCCGACGAACTGCTGACGCAGCTCAGTCTGAAAGCTGGCGACGAGCTCCGGGCGGCTGAAACGCCAGATGGGTACATCCTGACAACCGGCACAACGCCGCAGGTGGACGAGGTCCAGGCTGGTCGGGAATTCATGGCCGACTTCAGCGACACATTCGGCAAGCTCGCCAAATAGCCACGGCCGGGCGATAGATCAGCAAACCCGACCGTTCCGACGATCGACGATCCAGGTCCCGACCTCACACCGGCGGCAGCAGCCGCCCTTGCACCAACAGCACCAGCGTGCGCGCCAGCAGGTAGGCGATCACCGCGCTGGCCACGGCCACGGCCAGCGTGCCCACCCACAGCGGCCAGTCGCCGCGGCGCACCGCCTCCACCGTGGTGGACGCGAAGGCCGCCAGCGGGAACGAGAACGACCAGAAGCCCACGTTGAACGGCACCTCGCTCCAGTAGCGCCAGCGCGTCAGCACCGCCAGCACCGGGCCGCTGGCCAGGCCCAGCATCACCATCAGCGCGTCGGCGGGCAGGGCGGGCCACAGCGCGCACACCGCCAGCGAGCCCACCGCCGCCGGCGCCATCTCGATGCCCAGCGTGGGCCGCAGCGCGGGCGGCAGCGGACCGGCGAACAGGCGGTTCAGGATGCGCATCTCCAGCAGCGCCCAGGCGCCCAGGCCCATGCCCATCAGCAGCGAGGCCCAGCCGTGCAGGCCCAGCGCCTCCAGCGCCATCGCGCCGACAAAACCACCCGGCACCGTGGGCAGGTACAGCGCTGGCGTCACCCACTCGGGCGGCGTCTTGCCGGTGGACAGGTCGGCCACCACATGCCAGGCCATCACCGCCTGCCCGATCAGCACCGCGGCCGCCACCGGCACCATCGCCGGCAGCAGTGCCGGCCAACGCCCGGCCACCAGCGCCACCGCCATCATCGTGGCCACCGGCATCAGCGCCAGCAGCGCGCCCTGCACCGGGTGGCGCCATTCCTGCCGCAGCACGTCGCCGTGGCGCAGCAGCTTGGCGATCCACAGCACCAGCATCAGCGCCAGCAGCGCCAGCGCGCCCTCCAGCAGGGTGTCGCCCACCGCCTGCGCGCCCGCCAGCCCCGCGCGCCCCAGCCGCAGCCAGGCCCCGGCCAGGCCCAGCAGACCCAGCGCCATGCCGAACAGCGACGGATGTAGCCGCGCCAGCCAGGGGCGCGGCGGCGCGGCGGCAACGGCGGTGGAAACGGGCGCAGCGGGGGAGGGCGAGGCGGACAAGGTCATGGGAACCGCAGTCTAGACATTGGTGCGGCGCAACACGTCACCCATTTTTGTGGGCTTGATTTGTGTCAAGTATGGCCACTCCCACGGCCCCATGCGCTTCGATGGGCCCGGGGTGCCTTTCGGGCCCATGATTTGAAGCCAAAACAAGCTTTCCCCGTCGCCAAATGGCCGCAATCCGCTACGAAAAAGAGAGTTATCTGAGCCTCCAAAACCCCCGCCCGCTATGATGCGCCGCATGGGAGCCGACACCGACCACACCCCGGGCACGGCCGATGCCGGCCACGCGGCCGCCGCCGCCTTCATCGCTCGCTGGCGCGGCGTCACCGCCAGCGAGCTGTCCACCGCGCAGAGCTTCGTGATCGAGCTGTGCGCGCTGCTCGGCGTGGAGCCGCCGCGCCACGAGGCGCACTACCAGTTCGAGCGCCCCATCACCTTCACCCACGGTGACGGCAGCACCAGTGCCGGGCGCATCGACTGCTACCTGCGCGGCCACTTCGTCTGGGAGAGCAAGAAGCTCAAGGGCGGTGAGGCCCAGGCCGCCGCCGGCAGCCGGCGCTTCGACGAATCCCTGCTCAAGGCCCGGCAGCAGGCCGAGAACTACGCCCGCGCCTTGCCGGCCGCCGAAGGCCGCCCGCCCTTCGTGGTGGTGGTGGACGTGGGCCACGTCATCGAGCTGTACGCCGAGTTCACCCGCAGTGGCGCCACCTACACCCCGTTCCCCGACCCGCGCAGTCACCGCATCCGGCTGGAGCAGCTGGCCGACCCCGCCATTTGCGCGCGCCTGAAAGCCCTGTGGACCGACCCGCTGAGCCTGGACCCCAGCCGCGCCAGCGCCCGCGTCACGCGCGAGGTGGCCGCCGAACTGGCCGAGCTGGCCCGCAGCCTGGAGGCCGCCGGCCACACGCCGCACCACGTCGCCGGCTTTCTGACGCGCTGCCTGTTCAGCATGTTTGCCGAGGACGTGGGTCTGCTGCCCAGGAGCGGGCCCGAGGGCCTGGGCAGCTTCGTGCACCTGCTGCGCCAGCACCGGGAGCAGCCCGCCACCCTGGCGCAGATGCTGAAGGTGTTCTGGTCCGGCATGGACGCGGGTGGCTTCAACGCCGCCATCGCCGCCGAGGTGCTGCGCTTCAACGGCAAGCTGTTCAAGGGCGCGGGGGCGGATGGCTACGTGCTGCCACTCACCACCGCGCAGATCGACGGCCTGCTGCGCGCCGCCCGCGCCAACTGGACGGAAGTGGAGCCCGCCATCTTCGGCACGCTGCTGGAGCGCGCGCTCGACCCCACCGAGCGCCACGCTCTGGGCGCGCACTACACGCCGCGCGCGTATGTGGAGCGCCTGGTGCTGCCCACCGTGGTGGAGCCGCTGCGCGCCGACTGGGCCAACGCCCAGGCCGCCGCCATCGTGCTGGCGCGCGAGGCCGAGGAACTGGAAGCCAACCCGCCGGAGCGAAAAGCCGGCACCACCCATGAGACCTTCGACCCGCGAATCCTCGCCAAGGAAAAAAAGGCGCTGGGCGAATACGAACGCAAGGTTCGGGACAAGTGGGCCGATGCTCGCGCCGAAATTCGGCGCTTCCACCACCAGCTATGCACCACCCGTGTTCTTGATCCGGCCTGCGGCAGTGGAAATTTCCTGTACGTGACTCTGGAGCACCTGAAGCGCCTGGAAGGCGAGGTTCTCAATGAATTGCAAGCCCTGGGTGTGGAGTCTGAAGCGTTCACTGAAGGTGAGACAGTGACGCTCAAGCAGTTCTTGGGTATCGAGCTAAACCCTCGCGCCGCTGCCTTGGCTGAACTCGTTCTGTGGATCGGCTGGCTGCAATGGCAGGTGCGCACACGTGGCTTGGCCAGCATGGTTGAACCTGTTGTGCACGATTACGGAAATATCGAGAACCGTGACGCCGTGCTGGCCTATGACAGCGCCGAGCTGGCCACCGACGAGCACGGCAGGGTGCTGACGCGCTGGGACGGCACCACCTTCAAGAAGCACCCGGTAACGGGCGAGGACGTGCCCGACGAGGCCGCGCAGGTGCCGCAGTGGCGCTACGTGAACCCGCGCCCCGCCGAGTGGCCACCGGCGGATTTCATCGTGGGGAACCCGCCGTTCATTGGAAAAGGGAAGTCGCTGCGTGATGCCCTGGGAGATGGCTACGTGGCGGCATTGAGCGATGCATGGGCTGAAGTTCCGGATGGCACGGACTTCGTTGCCTACTGGTGGCACAAAGCCGCGCAGTTAGTCGGCCAGGGGACAGCAAGACGATTCGGGTTCATCACGACCAATAGCATCAAACAGCATTTCAATCGGCGAGTTCTGGCGTCCGCTTTGACCAGCAAGACGCCCGTAAGCCTCATTTATGTGATTCCCGACCATCCGTGGGTGGACAGTGCGAACGGCGCGGCAGTTCGCATCGCCATGACCGTTGGCCGAGCCGGCGGTGGCGAAGGAACGCTATTGACCGTGGTCGATGAACGGGGTGCTGAGAACGGTGAAGTTGCGGTGTCGTTGATGGCATGTGCGGGGCTGATTCACCCGGACTTGCGTGTCGGGGCAAATGTCGCCAAAGCCTCCCGCCTAGCTGCGAATCTGCGATTAACCAACATGGGATACATCCTCGGCGGTCGCGGATTCTTGTTGAAGCCGGAAGAAGCCACGGCGCTCGAAGAAACCGGCAGCGCGAGGGGCTTAATCCATGAACTGCTCAACGGAGACGATGTGCTATCACGACCGCGCGGCCTGTTGGTTGTGGACTGTCATGGTCTCTCGGAGACTGCGCTGCGAAAAAAATCGCCAGCGATTTGGCAATTGCTGCGCGACAGGGTCTACCCGGAACGCGCTGTCAATCCCGACCCGAAGGTTCGAGCAAATTGGTGGCTGTTTCGTCGAACAAACGAACAGCTGAGAGCCGCGACGGTGGGGCTTGACCGATTCATCGTCACGTCTGAAACAGCCAAACATCGGATATTCACTTTCATCGACGGCAAGGCGCGGCCTGAGCACAAGTTGGTCGTAGCGGCGACAAGCGACGCTTTGCACTTGGGCGTAATGAGCAGCTCGGCACATGTCACGTGGGCAACCGCGACGGGCAGCACGCTTGAAGATCGTCCGGTCTACGTCAAGACCACTTGCTTCGAGAAATACCCGTTCCCCTCCGACGACACCGGCCTCACCCCCGAACTCACCGAGCGCATCCGCAGTCTGGCCGAGCAGCTGGACGCGCACCGCAAGGCGCGGCAGGCGGCGTTTGACACCGTCACGCTCACCGGCCTGTACAACGTGCTCGACAAACTGCGTCGCGGCGAGGCGCTTTCACCCAAGGAAAAGGTCTTGCACGAGCAAGGCCTGGTCAGCGTGCTGCGCAGCCTGCACGACGATCTGGACGCCGCCGTGCTGGCCGCCTACGGCTGGAGTGACCTCGGCCCTGTGCCCTGGGGTGACGACGCCGCCCGCGCTGCCTGGACCGAGGCCGTGCTGGCGCGCCTGGTGGCCCTCAACGCCCGCCGCGCCGCCGAGGAGGCCGCCGGCACCATCCGCTGGCTGCGCCCCGACTTCCAGGACCCGGCGCGTCGCGCCGAGCGCGAAGCTGCCGCCGCCCAAGCCGCCCAGGCCAGCGCCGAAGAACTCCTGAATCAGGAGCGCCCCGTGGCCATTCCACGCTGGGAGCAGCCCGATTTGGGCATGAAAATGGCCGAAAATCCGGCCCCGGAAGCCCTTCAGCGGCCTGAAACGGCCACCGACGCCGCCCCCGGCTCGTCCGGCGCCCCCGCAGCCGCCCTGACGGCCCAGCCCTGGCCCGCCACCCTGCCCGAGCAGGTGCGCGCCGTCGCCCAGCTGCTCGCCGCCAGCCCGGCCCCGCTGCCCGTGCCGGCCATCGAAGCCGGCTTCAAGGGCAAAGGCCCCTGGAAAAAAGGCCTGCCCCGCATCCTCGACACACTCGAAGCCCTCGGCCGCGCCCGGCGCGAGGGGGCGGGGTGGAGGGGGTGAGGCGGGCGGCTAGGGGTTTGCGGCCTGCTGTCTAGAATCAAGCCACGTTTCAGGAAAGGCGAAACCATGTTGCACACCTGCGAGGCCGAGTTGCGGGGCAATCAGGCCGCCTGGCTTGGTGCGGTGCCGCCGCCCATTGGTCCGCCGCGACGGGTGGTGGTGGCTCTGGATGACCCGACGGACGAGCGGGCATCATCGTCGCTGGCCCAGATCCTGCGCAATGTGCGAGGCGCGCTGGGGCGCGGCAATCGAAAAGCCGCACTGGGCGAACTGGCTCGTTCCCGCCAGGAATGGGAGCGTTGATCGCCACGACCACCGTGCGCCTGCTTGCTTTCCATGCCCAAGAAACTCTGGAAACCAGCCAGTGCAAGATCGACAAGAAGAGCGTCCAGCGCTGGCGCCATGACCCGGAAAAGCTGCGCGATGTGGTGCGGCTGCTGACCGCCTGACTCGCTGGATTGACCATGGAATCAAGAACCATTGTTGCGGTGCTGGCAATAAGCGCCCTGGTCTGGCTCTGGCGCAAGGCAAGACGAGCTTCGACGCGGCGCCCTCGAAAAAAGACCGTCTTCAAGCTGCGATCGGCGAGGGAGCAGCGCAACCCGATCGACACGGTCTACAACCCGAAGGCGTTCCGCAGGCCGAGAAAGTAGTCCGCGATGTCTCGGGTGCCTGCAACAATGGAGGCTGGAGGGAGATCAGAATGAGATCAAGGGTCTGGCTTGTGGGTGCTTTGCTGCTGTCGCTGGGGGGCACCGCGCCAGCGGGCGAGGTTTTCCTGTGCAAGAGCTATGGGGGTGGAGCGTTCTGGTCCAGCGCGCATTGCAGCCGTCACAACGCGCTGATCGAGCGCATCGTGAGCGTGCCTGATGGCATGCCCTTCGATCAGCAGGTCAAGCTGGCCGAGCAGGACCGAGCGGCCGCGGCAGGGCTGGTTGCGCAGCAGACGCCCGGTTATGTCCCACAAGCTGTGCCGACGCCGTCGAACCTGACCGAGTGCCAGACGCTGGACACGCAGATTCGGCAGTGGGACGCGATGGCCCGCCAACCGCAGACGGCCCAGATGCAGGACTGGATCACGCTGCAACGGCGCAAGGCGCGCGACCGGCAGCTGCGGCTTCGCTGCTGAAGTCGAGCTTTCAGACCGCGCCTGATACCGGAAACGGGTGTCGGCGTATGGAAGACCGCCCGCCGTTCACTCCTGAATCAGGAGCGCCCCGTGGCCATTCCACGCTGGGAAAGGGCCGATATGGGCATGAAAGCAGCCGAAAACGTGGCCCCGCTGGCCTCCGAGGGCTCCGAAGGGCCTGCCCCGCATCCTCGACACCCTGGAAGCCCTCGGCCGCGCCCGGCGCGAAGGGGCAGGGTGGCGGGGGTGAGTCGGGCGAGGGTTCGGCCGGACGGCTGCGGTGTTGAAAATCCGGGCAGACTGATGTTTGTTCCAGACCTCTGAAGCGCCGTATGGGTCGAGATTTGTACATGATAGTAATATACGACCATGATCGACCTGCAGAGAATTACAGGATTCAACTGGGACACTGGCAATGCCCGGAAAAACGAAAAACATGGCGTGTCCACGGCTGAAGCGGAACAAGTCTTCTTTAATGTCCCTCTGCTTCTGCTTGAGGATGCCGCCCACAGTCAGGATGAACCGAGGATTCACGCACTGGGCAAGACCGACGATGGGCGGGCGCTGCACATCACATTCACTTTGCGCCAGTCAGACCAGTTGATTCGTGTGATTTCTGCCCGAGACATGCACCGGAAGGAGCGAGCCATCTATGAACAAACCGACTAAAGCCATCCCGAAATTCGACACCGAAGCACAGGAGCGGGCGTACTGGGAAACGCACGACTCGACGGAGCACCTGGACTGGACAAAGGCCAAAAGCGCCACGCTGCCGAACCTGAAACCCACCACCCGGACGATCTCGCTTCGCCTGCCGCAGCATTTGCTGGACTCCATCAAGGCGGCTGCGAATGCCCGCGATGTGCCGTACCAGTCGCTGATCAAGGTCTGGCTGCAGGAAAAGCTTCACAACCACTGAAGCGCGGTAGGGATAGCTGCAGCGACTTGAAGAAGAATGATCCCCATGCCCAAGACTGATGCCTACGAAGCCGACCTGTTGGCCGCTTTTGACAAGGGCGCGCTCAAGTCGGTGGCCACCAAGGCCGAACTGTCCCGCTTCAAGGCGGCGGCGCGCGCCACGGCGCCTAGCGCAAGCGACACAGGTCCAGGAGCTCCCCATCGGCGCCGTACAGCAGGTATTCGCCGTCGACCGCGATGACGTAGCGCGCCGGATTTCGGAACCTGGCGCCATGCTCGCGAATGACTTGCGGCACGCGAGGGTCGTCCACAAACCAGACATCCTCGCCTTCCCAATCTTCGTTCAGGATTTCCATCGTGATATCCATCAAGGTGTTCAAGGTTGGGAACTGTGCCACACGCATCGCGAAACAGTCGCTGTTCGGCCGTGCGAGGGCAGGCCATGCGAAGGGCGGCGTCCGCGAGTGAACCGTCTGCGTCACTATGATGGCCGGCATGCAATGCGCCGGTTCCATCCCTGAAGGCCGGTCGCCCGGTGTCCGGGCGCGGGTCTGGCTGTCCGCCGACGAGCTGGGCGAGGCCGACGGCGACGCCCGCGTCTGGCTGCATCTGGACGATGGGCAGGTGCGCGTTTTTCGCCTGCCGGGGCCCTGCCTGGGTGACGATGCCGTGTTGGCGCCTTTGGTGGCCGCGGCGATCGCCGATGCACGCGGCCTGTTGCTGGAGGTGAACGACCCAGCGTTCAGGTTCGCGATCGCGGTGTACGCGGCGCCGGCCACGCCCCTGCCGCGCGCCGGGCGCTGGAGCCCCGCGCACGCGGCCGCGTTGTCGTTTGCGCGGGGGCTGGACGCCGAACTGCTGCAGGCGCTGGCGATGCTCGACTCGCAGCGCACCTGGGGCTCCGCCCGCAACTACACCCGCCTGGCGATCCTGCCGCCGGCGTTGCGCCAGCGCCGCCTGCAGGCGATCACGCGCTTCCCGCTGCTGGTGGCGCCGGTGCTGCTGTCGGCGCACCACCGGCTGGAGCTGTTCGGCGGCAAGCGCCATGCCTGGCGCGCCCATGACGACGCGGTGATCGAGGCGGTGGACCTTGGCCGCGATCTGACCGGTGTGCTGGCCGCGCATTACGGCGTTTCGCGCGGCCTGGTGCGCTCGCCCCTGTGCGCCCGGATGTGGGGCAGCACGGCGCTGTCGCATCAGAACTTCCTGCGCCTGATGGACGCGCTCACGCCCCAGCAGCGGCCAGCCGGCTGGGCCGAAATCGACCCGTTTGTCCCGGCGCTGCCCGCGCTGGAGAGCCTGGTGGGCGGTACGGAGCGCCTGATCGGGGCGGCGCGCGATGTGTTCCGGCCCGGCTGGACGGCGGTGTGGCGGGCTTGCGAGCAGGACTTTGCGCCGTTGCCGGCGGCGGTGTCGGATGCGGCGGATTTCGCGCGCGCGGCAGCCGGGCATGCCGCCAACGTGGCCGCGCTCGGGCCCGAGGAACTGGCGCGCGCCTGGCTGCGTGAGCGCGGGTTGCTGGCGTTGTTGCGGGCCTCGGCCCGTTGGCACGCCGTCCGCAGGCCGGCGCCCCAGCCCGTCGACGATGGCGAGACCCTGCCGGCGGTGCTCGGCCAGTGGGAGGATGGCGGCGCCACCGCCACCGAACTGACCACGGCATCGGCCCTGGCGCGCGAAGGTGACGACATGGACCATTGCGTGGCCGACTACTGGAGCCAATGCCGCGACGAGGGCATCCGCATCGTCGCCCTGCGCCTGCCGGACGACGAACGCGCCACCGCGCAGTACAACCCGCGCGCCACCGAGGGTGACGCGCCGGACTACGCGCTGGTCCAGCTTCGCGGGCCGGGCAACGCGGCCAGCAGCATGGCGATGAGGGCATGGGCCGAACGGGTGGCGGTGGCGCTCAACCAACCGGAACGTCGGGCTGCGCGGGCCCGCGCGCTGGCCGCGGCGGCCCAACGGCGACGCTCGCGAGGATGGTGGATGGAGCGGGTCGTGGGTCCGCTCGACCCAGCAAGCGAGCAGGAGCTGGCGCGGGTGCTCGCCCGCCACGCGGCCCGCCCGGAAAACCGCCCGTTACCGGGCGAAATCCTGCGCGCCGCAGTGGCCGGATTCGCCTACCACGGCGGCGAGACAGTGTTGGCGCAACTGTGTGAGCGCCCGCCGCTTGCGCTGGTGCGGGAGCCCGACAACCCGCACGACCCGCTGGCCGTGCGCATCGACGGCTGCGGCGTGACGCTGGGCTATGTGCCGCGCTCGGTCAACGCCGCCATCGCCACACGTCTGGACGCCGGGGAGGACCTGGCCGCTCAGGTGATCCAATTTGATCCGCAGGCCGATCCCTGGACGAGGCTGGTGTTCGCGATCACCGGCGCGCCTGCTGTGGCGCCGGGACCGGCTCGTTACGATTGAACCCATGGTCGAGCATTCCCACCCCGGAGCCCCCGCCCTTCGCGGCGGCCTGCTCGCCGTGCTGGCCGCCCTGCTGTTCGGCGTGAGCACGCCGCTGATCCAGCGCCTGGGGGTGGGGCTGGGCGCGTTCACCACCGCGGCGCTGCTGTATGCGGGCGCGGCGGGTGCCGGGGCGCTGTTGCGGCAGCCGCCCGAGCACGAGGCGCGGTTGCGCCGGTCTGACCTGGCGCGGCTGGTGTGGGTGGCGATCGCGGGCGCACTGGTGGGGCCGGTGACCCTGGCCTGGGGGCTGCAGCGCACCAGCGGGACCAGTGCGTCGCTGATGCTCACGCTCGAAGCGGTGTTCACCGCCGCGCTTGCGTGGCGCCTGTATGGCGAGACGCTGGACCGGCGCGTGGCCGCGGCGATGGCGCTGCTGGCGGGCGGCGGGGTGGCCCTGGTGCTGGACCAGCGCGCCAGCGGCGCGGTCGGCGCGTGGGGCCTGCTGGCGGTTCTGGTGGCCACGGCGGCGTGGGGGTTGGACAACGCCTGGTCGCGCCCGCTGGCCGAGCGCGACCCCGGCCAGGTGGTGCTGGCCAAGGCGGCGCTGGGCGCGGCCTGCGCGGCCACGGTGGCCTGGCTAAGCGGCGAGCCGCTGCCAAGCGGGGCGCAGGCCGCGGGGCTGCTGGCGGTGGGGGCGACGGGCTACGGCCTGAGCTTGCGCCTGTACCTGCTGGCGCAGCGCCACTTCGGTGCTGCGCGGACCGGCTCGGTCTTTGCGCTGGCGCCGTTCTTCGGCGCGGCGGCAGCCTGGGCGCTGGGCGAGCGTGGCGCCGGGCCGATGTGGTGGGTGGGCGCCGCGCTCATGCTGGCCGGCGTGCTGCTGCACCTGCTGGAGCGCCACGCCCATGCCCACGAGCACGGGCCCCTGGCGCACGAGCACGCCCACACCCACGACGACGGCCACCACCTGCACCGGCACGACCCCATGCCCGCAGGCGCGCACAGCCATTGGCACCAGCACGATCCGCTGGGCCACACCCACGCCCACGTGCCCGATGCCCACCATCGGCACGCGCATGAGGGGTGAGCCGCCTCAGCGCCGGCGCGCGATCAGGTACTGGAAGACCTGCGGCGCGCCGCCGGGCGTGGTGTGGAGGTCCCGTTCGCTGGCCAGCGCCTCGAAGCCGGGCTCGAACAGCGCCGCCAGCGCGTCAGCGTCGTAACGCATGACGTCGAGCGCGCTGCAGCGCGTCGGGCCGTCGGAGGCGAAGGTGGCGATGACCAGGTGGCCGCCGGGGCGCACACTGCGCGTGGCCTGGGCCACATAGGCGTCGCGCTGGGCCGGGTCGGTCAGGAAGTGCAGCACGGCCCGGTCGTGCCAAAGGTCGAAGCCGGCGTCGGGCAGGGCCAGGCGCGTGGCGTCACCGGCCAGCCACCGCAGGTCGGCGCAGGCCTCGGCGCCGAAACGCGCCAGCAGGCGCTGGCACAGGTGCTCCAGCGCGGTGACCGAGAGATCCACCAGCGTCAGCGAGCGGTAGCCGCGGGCCAGCAGGTCGTCGGCGAGCGTCGATTCGCCCGTGCCCACGTCGATGACGCGCGCGGCGGTGTCGCCCGCCGTCAGCTCGCCGATCCAGTGCAGGGAACGCTCCAGGTGCGGGCGGTTCCAGCTCATGCCGGCGGGCCGGCCTTCGGCGTTGCCGAGCCGCTGGTAGACGGCGTCCCAATGGGCGCTGATGTCGGGGGCGTCGTTCATGACAGTCGGCGGTTTGTCGCAAAACGGGGCAAGATCGGCAGGCTTTTTATGAATTAATATTCAACGAAATTATTGAATATGCGCAAACATCTGTCCACCCCGGTTCAGCCCTCGGGCGTCAAACCCGCGCTGTTCGAGCAGTTCGCACGCATTGGGCGGGCCATGTCGCACGGCCAGCGGCTGGAGCTGCTGGAGTTGCTGGCGCAGGCGGAGACCCCGGTCGATGCGCTGGCGCGCGCCATGAAGCTGCCCATCGCCAACGTGTCGCAGCATCTGCAGCAGCTCAAGCAGGCCGGGCTGGTGCAGGCGCGCCGGGATGGTCGCTCCATCATTTACCGCCTGGCCAACGCCGGCGTGGTGGACCTGCTGACGCAGATGCAGGAGGTGGCCCAGGATACGCTGGGCGAGGTGGATGCGCTGGTGCGGAGCTGTCTGGCGCCGAAGGACGCGCTGGAGCCGGTGCCGCTGGCGGAAGTGATGCAGCGTGCGCAGGATGGCCTGGTCACGATCGTCGATGTGCGGCCGCCGCATGAGTTTGCCGCCGCCCACCTGCCCGGCGCCATCAACCTGCCGCTGGGTGACCTGGCGCAACGCCTGGGTGAACTGCCCGCCGGCCGCGAGGTGGCGGCTTACTGCCGGGGGCGTTATTGCGTGCTGTCGTTCGAAGCCGTGGCCCGCCTGCGCGCTGCCGGCATCCAGGCCCGCCGCATCGAAGACGGCATCCCGCGCTGGATGGCGGACGGGCGGCCGCTGGAGGGGGCGCAGACGCGGTATTGAACCGGACGCCGCGCCCGCAAACCAAGCGGCCCGGATCGACGCGACGGCCTTGCCGCGGGCGCGCCCTTGGTAAAATTGCGTCAAAGGCTGCGCCCCGGCAGCCTTTTTCTTTGTCGTCATCCGGGGCCATGTAGAGGAACACCATGTACAAAAACCTCGTGCCGGTGGGCGCCCTGGCGCTCGCGGCCGTCTGTTTTTCACTCCCCGTTTTTTCCCAGCCCAGGCCAGCCGCCAGCGAGCCGGTCAAGGCCGGTTTTGTCTACGTCTCGCCGATCACCGACGCCGGGTGGACCAAGCAGCACGACGAGGGCCGCAAGGCCGTCGAGGCCGCGCTGGGCGCGGGCGTGAAGACCACCTTCGTCGAGAACGTGCCCGAGGGCGCCGATGCCGAGCGCGTGATCCGCGACCTGGCCCGCCAGGGCAACCGCATCATCTTCACACCCAGCTTCGGCTACATGGAGCCCACGCTGAAGGTGGCCAAGGAGTTTCCCGAGGTGAAGTTCGAGTCCATCACCGGCTACAAGACCGCGCCCAACGTGGCCACCGCCAACGCGCGCTACTACGAGGGACGTTACCTGGCTGGCATCGCCGCCGGGCGCATGTCGCAGACCGGCGTGGCCGGCTACGTGTTGGGCTTCCCGATTCCGGAGGTGTTGCAGGGCATCAACGCCTTCACGCTGGGCATGCGTTCGGTCAACCCCAAGGCCGAGGTCAAGGTGGTTTGGCTCAACGCCTGGTTCGACCCGCCCAAGGAGCGCGACGCGGCGATGGCGCTGTTCAACCAGAACGTGGACGTGGTTGCCTTCCACACCGGCAGCACCGCGGTGATGGCCGCCGCCCAGGAGCGCGGCAAGCTGGCCGTGGCCTACCACTCCGACATGCGCACGGTGGCGCCGGACGCGCAGATCGTCGCGGTGACGCACCAGTGGGGCGACTACTACACGCGCCGCATCCGCGCCGTGGCCGACGGCAGCTGGAGTACCGGCAAGGTCTGGGGCGGGGTGAAGCAGGGCATGATCCGCGTCGGCGATTTCGGGCCGAAGGTGCCCAAGGCGGTGCAGCAGGAGGTGCTGGCACGCCAGAAGGACATCGCCGCCGGCCGCCTGAAACCGTTCGCCGGGCCGATTGTCGACAACGAGGGCCGCGAGGTGGTGCCCAAGGGCCAGGCCATGACGGACGAGCAGATACTGTCTATGAACTTTCTCGTATCCGGGGTGCAGGGCCGCATCGCAAAATAGGGGCATGAAAGCCTATCGCGCCTCACTGCTCCGATTCGACGACGCCGGTGCGGCCGTCTTTGACACCGACGGCCTGCTGGTCACCGGCCCGGATGCCACCGGCCGGCGGGTGGTGCAGGCGGCGGGCAGCCATGACGCCCTGGCCGCGCGCTATGCCCATGTGCCCGTCGAGCGCCTGCCCGGTCGCATCCTCGCACCGGGTTTCCTGGACCTGCACATCCACTACCCCCAGACCGACGTGATCGGCTCGCCGGCCGAGGGCCTGCTGCCCTGGCTGGAGCACTACACCTTTCCGCACGAGGCGCGGTTTGCCGAAGCGGCCTACGCGGCCGAAGTGGCCACGTTCTTTCTTGACGAACTCGCGCGCAACGGCGTCACCACGGCGCTGACCTTTGCCACCTCGCACCCGGGCTCGGTGCACGCGCTGTTTTCAGAGGCGCAACGCCGGGGCCTGCGCCTGATCACCGGCAAGGTGCTGCAGGACCGCCACAGCCCCGACGGCGTCCGCGACGAGACGGAGCAAAGCCTCATCGACACCGAGGCGCTGATCCGCCGCTGGCACGGCGTGGACCGTCTGGGCTACGCCATCACGCCGCGCTTCGCACCCAGCTGCACCGAGGCGCAGCTGCGCGGCGCGGGCGAGCTGGCCGCGCGCTACGGCGATGTGTGGATCCAGTCGCACGTGTCGGAAAACCTCGACGAGGTGCGCTGGGCGCGCGAGTTGTTCCCGGCCTCGCGCTCGTACCTGGCGGTCTACGACGACCACGGCCTGATGCGCGAGCGCGCCGTCTATGCGCACTGCATCCACTTCGACGACGACGACCGCGCGCTGATGCGCGACACCGGCACCGCCGCCGCCGTGAGCCCCACCAGCAACCTGTTCCTGGGCAGCGGCTTTTTCGACTACGCGGGCGCCGAGCGCGTGGGCTTCCGTTTCGGCCTGGCCAGCGACGTGGGCGGCGGCACCAGCTTCAGCCCCTTCCACACCATGCTGGCGGCCTACACCGCCGGCCGCGAAGGCCAGACCAAGGACGGCCTGAGCCTGAGCCCGCAGCACCTGTGGTGGCAACACACCGCGGGCGCCGCGCAGGCGCTGGGCCTGGGCGGCGTGGTGGGCAACCTGCAGCCGGGCTTCGAGGCCGACTTCATCGTGCTGAACCCGGCCGCCACACCCCTGCTGGCGCGGCGCACCGGCCAGGCGCAGACGCTGGACGAGCTGCTGTTCGCAATGATCGTGCTGGGGGACGACCGGCTGGTCGAAAAGACCGTTATTTCGGGCTGAAAAGGCCTCAACCCATGGCCGGATGGCCACGGGGCGCTACGGATTTCGGAGTGACTGCGCACGCTCGGCACGCCGACGCGGTGGGTGCGAGCCCGCTTCTACAATCGACGGCAACACCGAGGTATCGCGATGAGCATCAAGAGCGACAAATGGATCCGGCGCATGGCCGAGCAGCACGGGATGATCGAGCCCTTCGAGCCCGGCCAGATCCGGCAGGACCCGGACGGCCGCAAGATCGTCAGCTACGGCACCAGCAGCTACGGCTACGACATCCGCTGCGCGCCCGAGTTCAAGGTGTTCACCAACATTCACAGCACGGTGGTGGACCCGAAGGCCTTCGACGAAAAAAGCTTCGTCGATTTCAACGAAGACGTCTGCATCATCCCTCCCAACAGCTTCGCGCTGGCGCGCACCGTGGAGTACTTCCGCATCCCGCGCAACGTGCTGACGATCTGCCTGGGCAAGAGCACCTACGCACGCTGCGGCATCATCGTCAACGTCACGCCCTTCGAGCCCGAGTGGGAAGGCTACG
>JADHED010001671.1_pt1 | contig 17796 bp, 16 predicted proteins | sample 8952041 | NCBI WGS metagenome assembly JADHED01 (sample SAMN16124423, study PRJNA663239) | bioreactor sludge metagenome | isolation source: sludge (control) | place: India:Bengaluru | collected 2018-09-08
GGGACATGTCGCAGCGGTTACGGAGCTGTGCCGGAACCTCCCGGGGATGGGCATGGCGCTCAGCCTCGGATATATCCCGGGATTCGTTATCGATACGTATGGCAATGCGGCCCAGCGCGAGAAATACATCCGCCCGGTCGTCGAGGGCCGGTATGTATCCGCGATAAGCGTTACCGAGCCGGACGCGGGAAGTGACCTGGGGTCCGTAAAGACACGGTTGGAAGAAAAGGATGACCATTACCTTGTGAACGGCTCCAAGGTTTTTACAACGAACGCAGGCTACGCTGACTTTTACACGCTGATGGGACGCGACGGCGACGGCCTCTCGCTGATAATCATCGACAAGGAGGCCGTGGCGTCGAACGGCCCCGGGCATTTCGAGATCAACGACCTCGGGCGGAAAATGGGCATCAATACCACGACATCGGGAGAGCTCGTCTTCAGCGATTTCCGGGTCCCGAAGGAGAACATCCTCGGAAAGCGCGGAAAAGGGCTCAGAATGGTCCTCGACGGGTTCGAGCTCGGCAGGATCGTCATAGCCGCGCAGGCTTTCGGTACAATGCTCTACGGTTACGAACGGGCAGTATCCCACGCCAGAAAGCGCAAGCAGTTCGGAAAGCCGATAATCAGGTTCCAGGCTGTCGAACATGACCTCGTGGGCATGTACGTCGAGATCGAGAAATGCCGGAACATCCTGTACAAGGCCGCCTGGCTTTATGACAAGAAAGACCCCGAATCCAAGAAATACTCATCGATGGTCAAGCTCACCATCCCGGAGAATGCGATCGACATCCTGAACCGGGCGGTCGATATCCTCGGAGGCTACGGCTACATGCGCGACCAGGGCCTCGAAGGCGCCCTGCGCGACGTCCGCATCACGTCGATATACGAGGGAACGGGTAATATACAGAAGAACGCGATAGCGAGGATGCTTTTTTAACGTTCTACGTTCTACGTTCCGCGTTCCACGTTAAAAAAACCAATAATTTTGCGATAAAATACCGACGCAAACGAAACTGTGGTATCTTTTTGAGAAAAATTGTAAACGTAGAACGTAGAACGTAGAACGTAGAACGTAGAACGATTTCCTATATTTCCCGCAATCTCTCCTCAAATTCCCTTGCCAGCGCGTCGTGTTCCACGGTTATCATTTCCAGTTCATCGAAGAGGCTGTCGATCTGTTTTTTTGTTTCGTGGATGGACATCGAAAGGTCCATGATCGCCTTTCCGTCTCCCCGTTGGGAGGCGGCGACGAGGGATTCGTTATCACGGGTGAGCTGTCTTTCCGCTGAGGTGATCGCCGACTCTATTTCGTTGATCCGGGCCTTCAGGGGTGACATCACCCGGGAGCGCTCGTTGATGATATCGGCGCGGACCCTTTTGGATTCTTTTTTCAGGGCGCTCTTTGCCGGGGCCCCTTCCCTGCCGGCCTCACCCCCCTCCCGCTCAGCCTCGTCCTCCCAGCCGACCCGCGAAAGGAAATCTTCATAGCTTCCCTCGAAAACGTCTACCCTGTTCCCGTCGAACACGATGAGCCGTTCCGCCACGGCGTCGAGTATCATCTCGCTGTGCGTTACGATGATGACGGCCCCGTCGAAGCTGTTGAGCGCCTCAATGAGCGAGTCGATCGATTCCATGTCGAGATGATTGGTCGGCTCGTCAAGGAGCAGGAGGTTCGCGGGCTCGGCGATGATCTTGCCGAGGAGCACCCGGCTTCTCTCGCCGCCCGACAACACCCCTATCTTCTTCAGGGCCCTGTCGCCGTCGAACATCATCGCCCCGCAGATGTTCCGGACGGCGGTTTTGCTGCGGGAGGGCTCGACACTCCATATTTCATCCTCGATCGTTATGTTCGGGTCGAGCCGGTCGACATTCATCTGCCCGAAATATCCCTGCTTCATGTTCTGGCTGTACGTGACCGTCCCGGTGACGGGCTTCAACACCCCGGCCAGAACATTGAGAAGCGTCGTCTTGCCCTTGCCGTTCTTGCCGATGACCCCTATCCGGTCGCGCTTTTTTATCGCCAGCTTAAGGCCGCGGATGAGGTCGGGGCCTTGCGGGTAGGAAAACCCCACGCCGTCAGCCTCGAGGAGCCACCGGCCCGGAAAAGGAGCGGCGTTGAAGGAAAACTCGAGATTTTCGAGGGTTGAAAGCTTTTCCATCTTCTCCTTTTTCTGGAGCTGGCGTATCCGCGACTGGACGGAACGTGCCCGCGTCGCCTGGGCGCGGAACCTGTTGATGAAGAGCTCTATCTCCTTGCGCTTTTTTTCCTCGTTGATGCGGGTCTGTTCATAGACCTCCTCTTCCTCGATGATCTGTTCGTACAGCTTGTGTGTCGACCCCGCTATCTTGCGCATCCTCATCCGGTGGATGGCCATCGTGTGGGTCGTCACGGAGTCCATGAAATCACGGTCGTGCGTGATCAGGACCATCTCCCCCTTCCACCCTTTGAGGAACTGGACGAGCCACCGGATCGAAACGATGTCCAGGTAGTTTGTCGGCTCGTCGAGCAGCAGCATCCTGGGTTCGGAGATGAGGACCCTCGCCAGGTTGAGCCGCACCTGGAAGCCTCCGCTTAAGTTTCGCGGGTCGCTGTCGAGGTCGGCCTCCGTGAATCCAAGCCCTGCGAGAACGGTCCTGGCCTTGTATGTCTCGTCCCGCCCGTCATCGCGGACCGGAAGGCCGGCCGACGCCTCTGCGAGCACCGAGCCCGAAGCAAACGCAATATGCTGGGACAGGTGCCGGATCTCATAGCCCCGGGGGATGATTATCTCGCCCGAATCCGGCCCCTCCTCCCCCAGTATCATCCTGAAAAGGGTTGTCTTGCCCGTACCGTTGCGCCCGACAAGCCCGAGGCGCTCACCGGTCCCGACGGTAAAGCTCGCCTCCCTGAAAAGCGTCTGGGTGCCGTAGGCTTTGGAAAGGTTGTTTACGATCAACATGGTCTCGATGCCGAAGTCTTCTTAAAGGAGCATAATCATATCCCACCATCGCCGCAAAATCAAACCATTATTTTCTTGAAACGCAGGCCCGGTTAGAGGGCCGGAAGCCCGGGAAAGAACAGGTTGGGTATGATCGACACAAGAGGGATGATGACAAACCCCGATATCATTATGACGATAAAGTACATCAGGAGCTGGTCCCGGGGGGTTTCCATCACGACGGGAAGCCCGAGGTACAAAAGAACAAGGCCCCAGAGAGCTACGAAGACCCATATAAACCCGATATACGGTAATAATATCAGGACTTCACCCAGCCAGGCGGGTATTACGGAAAATACTGCCAGACTGGCAGCAAGGTCAAAGTCCTTCCGTGAACGGAAGGAAGGGGCGAGGGCAAAGACCAAGGATGCGAGGGCGAACACCCCGGCAAGGCTCAGCACATAATACAGGCACGCGTGGACCAGCCCGACCGCGACCGGGACCCGGAAACGAAGGCCCAGCAAAGCCGTACCTATGACGGACATCTTTATGAACTGCACCGCGGCCGGCACTATTGCCAGTGTCAGGGCATACGTGACGAAAAGTTTTTTCGCCGGAAGCTTTTCATTCTTTATTTCCGTCCACCCCGTGCCCGGTTTGAGAATAACATCAGCGATCCGCTGCCGGGAAAGGCTCATCCCGTATCCCCGGGAACGCCGAAAGAAACAGGAACGGAAAAACAAAACTCCCCTGTCGTCTGGAAATCCATCATGTCTGCGGCTTAGTTCTGGATCTGTTTTTCAGCTATATCCCCTATTACGGGAAGTTTGTACAGTTCACCCTGATATGCTTTCATCATGAGAACTATCCAGAGGATCAATCCCAGTAAGCTCAGCAATATGCTGATGACCCATCCGATATAAGGGACAAAGCCGAGAATGATCTGCGCCACGAAGAGGCCGCCGGATACAAAGATCGATTGCATGGCATGAAACCTCACGAATTTGCTTTCTTTTTCGATGACCATGAACACGATCCCCGTAACAAAACCAACAAGATAACAAAGGAGCCCTTCCACGTTCGGTTGCATCCCGGTTGATGTTTTTTCGGTGACGTTTGGACTCATGCTGCCCTCCCTGGCTTTTTTGGATTATCTATGGGATTCTAATAATTGTCAGGAAGAATGACAAGCAGAAAATGATCCTTTCGGCTGATCTTCTCATCCTTGCATAAAACCTTACCCGGCCTATTTCCTGCGCGCGAAGAAACCGGCGCTCATGACCATGATTGCGCAGGCCGTGACAGGCCACAACGGGTGGACCACTTTGTGAAGGCCAAAGATAAATGAAGCCGCGACGATAACGACCGTCCCCAGGAGCACCGCGAACGCGAAAGCGCTCCTGATCCCGGGCAGGAACCACCCCGCGAAGACAATGTAGACGATCGAGCTCAAGAAAACTGCAAGCCATGTGACCTCGCGCAAGATCTCCCTCACGAAGAACCCGAGGACGAGTGACAGGCCGCCTATCGCGAGCGTGGTCAGGCGCGATACAAAAAGGACCCGCCTGTCATTTTCGATCTTGAACAGGGGCGCGAGGTACCCCTTCACCGCGAGCGTCGTTGCCCCCATGAGGAACGGGGAACCGGAGCTCATGAGCGGCGCCCACATGCTTATGAGAAAGAAGACTCCGACAAAGGGAGGAACGATCGCAAGAAGCGACGGCAGGGCGGCAAGCGAATTTATCCCCGGAAAGCGGTATTTCGCTATTATCCCGCACAATGCCGCCATGATGACGACCGGTATGGCGATCAGGTTCCCTATGATTATCCCCTTCCTTCCCTCACCCGGCGTCTTCGCGGATGCCGCCGTGTTAATAACAGGCTGGGCGAGGACGCCGAGGGTGAAGTTGATGAAGCACCAGCTTAAGGCCTGGGACGCCCCGAGATCGCCGAAGACCGTATAGTAATGGCCGGACTGCGCCATCGCCTCAAGGCCCCCGGTCGAAAAAATAACGTAGATACCCCCCAGAAAGATGCCGAAGACGATCGCGCAGATGTGGATCAGGTTGGTATACGCCGTCGCGACAAACCCTCCCATGACATTGTACAGCGTGAAAACGATCGCGGTGAGGGCCATGCCCTGATTATAGGAGATCGCGCGGTTCGTGAGAACGGACAGGATAGCGCCCCCTCCGACGATCTGCATCGTAACGATCCAGATCGAGAAGACGAGTTGAAGGATGCCGGCAAGTCTCGTCGTTTTGCGGTCGTACAGGCCCCCGACGACGTCGAGGATCGAATACGTCTTCTTCCCGCCCAGCACCCGCGCTAGCAGCGCCGCGGTCACGAACATGGCGATCCAGATCCCGGCCTGGAACCACAATGCGGACAGGCCATGGATAAAAGACCCCTGCGCCATGCCGACAATGGAAACCCCGCCTATCCATGTGCCGGCGATGAGGACCGCGATAAACGGGACGGAAAGGCCGCGCGACGCGACAAGGTACGCATCGGACGACCGTGACCTGCGCGTGACGAGGATCCCCGTCATCCAGAGGATCGCGATATACGCCGCTATTGCGATAAGATAGAGCGCGTTCATGACCTGTACGGCTTCACGGTTTATTTTTTACTGAAAAACTCGTCCAATCTCTGCTTAAACAGGGGTTTGGACGCGAATTCGGCGACATACCGGCGTTCCCGGTCAAGATGTGTCTCGAGGCCGAAGAAAAGGCACCGGTTGACGAGGTCCTTGTAATTGGCGATGGTTTCCATCGGCAGGGCCCGCAATGAACGGAGAAGCTTGTCGAGTTCACCGTCAATTTCCGTATCGTCGCAGACGATATTGACGAGACCGAGGGATTTCGCCTCGTCCATGGTAATATTCCGGGACAGGAGGTACATCTCGCCGAAGAGCTTCGCGCCGACGATACGGGGAAGAAAGATGCTGCCGCCCCCGTCGGGCGTAAGCCCTATCCGCCGGTAACCCATGTTCATGATGGTCTTTTTCGTCGCGATCGACAGGTCGCAGGCGAGCGCGAGCCCGACCCCCGCACCGACGGCAACCCCCTCCACGACGGCGATGACGACGGACGGGATGTTGCGTATAGCCTTGATGCTTTCGTTCAAGACACCAGCCTCCGCATCGATGAGCGCCTCGGCATCTTCGGCCTCCCGGAAGGCCATGATGTCACCGCCCGAACAAAAGGCCCCGCCCGAGCCCCTTATAACGACAAAGGGTGTTTTCTCCCGGGCGGCGTTCTTCATCGCTTCGTAAAGACCGGCCAGAAGGTCGTAATCCATCGCATTTTTCCTGTCCGGCCTGTTCAGCGTGATCGTAAAAACATCGTCTTTCACAGATTCCAGCACAACGGGCATAAAAAACCTCCTGAAAAGATGGGCGATAGGCTATAGGCAATGGGTGACAGGCAAAAAACCAGGGAATTAAGGTTTTCCTATTGCCCATCGCCCATCGCCTGTATTCCTAAGTCTTCCCCATCCGGGCACGTTTTTCAAGCTAAAATCATGCCGCACGCCCCTTAATTATTGCAAACAATTCACCTTTTTGACCAGATGGTTAACAGTGTCCTGCGGGGAGGGTGCAAGGGCGGCGCCAGCGCAGCCGTACTTCCTTAATATTAAGACTTTTTGTCTTGACATAGATACTGTCTCAAAGATAATATTAAGTTTATAAAATTTTTCACAATTGAAGTATCTTGAAGAAGTCTTTGGTTGTACAAAATGACGAAAAGGAGAGGCCGTTATGAAGTTAGAGGGCAAGAACGCAATTGTAACGGGCGGTGGAAGAGGCGTGGGGCGGGCGATCAGCGTCGCATTCGCACAGGAGGGGGCGAATGTCGTTGTTAACTATGCCGGGAACCAGAAAGCCGCGGATGAGGTCGTCGAGATCATCAAGGGAATGGGAAGAAAGGCAGTCGCCGTGAAAGGCGATGTCGGAACGGAAGCGGATGCGCAGAAGATCGTCGAGACCTGCGCCGAGGCATTCGGCTCCGTCCATATCATCATAAACAACGCCGGGATTTCCAAGCCGTCGATGATGCATAAGATGAGCGTCGAGACCTGGGACGAGGTCGTCAACGTTCAGATGAGGGGCCCGTGGCTCATGGCCAAGGCCGCATCGAAGTATTTCATGCAGCAGAGCTACGGACGCATCGTCAACGTCACATCGGTCGCCGGTGTGGTCGGCACGATCGGCCAGATCAACTACAGCGCCGCCAAGGGCGGGGTCATCTCCATGACCAAATCAATGGCGAGAGAACTTGCAAAATTCAATGTCACGGCCAATGTCATCTCCCTCGGTATTGTAACGACAGAAATGACCCATACAATATCGACCGATGAGAAACTGAAAGAGATCTATACAAAGCGTATCCTTCTCGGAAGATATGCGGACCCGGAAGATGTCGCACCGGCGTTCGTATTTTTTGCTTCCGATGATGCCCGCTATATCACGGGCCAGCTTCTGTGCGTCGACGGCGGTTACGGAATGACGTAAGATTCAAGGAGGTGTGCAGTTTTCACTCAAATATATAAGGAGGTATTGTAATGGGAGAAGTGCCGAAAACAATAAAACAGTGGCAGATGGTCCAACCGACCGTGTTTAACAGAGAGACCAAGGAAACCACGCCGGGCAAGCTGGAGATCGCGGAAGTCCCGGTCCCCGAACTGAAGGCCGGCGAAGTTCTCGTCGAGATCGCCGGGTGCGGCGTATGCCACACCGACCTTGGCTATTTCTATGATGGCGTACCGACCGTCAGCAAACCCCCGCTGGCCCTCGGACACGAAATTGCCGGTACCGTTATCGCGGGCGATCCGGCATGGGTCGGGAAAGAAGTTATCATCCCGGCCGTTATGCCATGCCGTCAGTGCGACCTGTGCAAGACCGGCAGGGGCAACAGGTGCCTTTTCCAGAAGATGCCCGGCAACTCGATCGGCTACTGGGGCGGCTTTGCAAGCCATATCGTCGTCCCCTCAGTCGACCTCTGCCTTGTCCGGGACAAAAAAGGCTATAAACTGGAACAGCTGGCAGTCGTTGCCGACGCCGTTACGACCCCGTACCAGGCAAGTAAGAGAGCAGACGTACAGCCCGGCGATAATTGCATAGTCATCGGCGCGACCGGCGGCGTGGGCGTCTACATGGCCCAGACCCTGAAAGCGCTCGGCGCGAAGACCGTTATCGGCATCGCCCGGAACCCCGACAAGCTGAAAAGGGCCCTCGACTATGGTTGCGACATGACGATCTCAACACTCGACAAGACGAACAAAGACGTAGTCGGCGAGTGGAGGAATTACTGCAAGGCCAACGGCCTTCCCAACACATCATGGAAGATATTTGAAGTTACCGGTTCCAAGGCCGGTCAGGAACTTGCCCTCGACCTTCTGTCCTTCGTCGGCAAACTCATCCTCGTCGGCTTCGGCATGGCGAAGAGCGAATACATGTTCTCGAAACTGATGGCCTTCGACGCCGAAGTCATCGGCACATGGGGCTGTCTGCCCGAGTATTACCCGATCGTGCTCGACATGGTCCTCAGCAAGAAGATCCAGATCGACCCGTTCGTTGAAGTACGGCCGATGAGCACCATCGCGGCAACATTTGACGAGATCCACAAAGCAGGCTCGCCTGCGAAACGCGTTGTCCTGACACCTGATTTTTAGGGTTCATCACAAAAACTTTAGGAGGAATAGTATGGGATTAGAATGGGTACCAAGAGAAAATGGATTGAAAGACCACAACAGGCACTCGACACAGTGGTGGGGAACTGAAGCCCCCTGCGTGGTGTACGAAAGAAAGCCCCTGACAGACCCGAAGGGCAATGTGATCCCCGGCCTGTACGTAGCATGGATCAGGCTCAACAACCCGGGACAGTACAACTCCTACACGACCGAGATGGTCAAGGGCGTCATTGCCGGCTTCGAGAACTCCTCCACAGACCGTGAAGTGGTCGGCGTTGTCTTCACAGGCACCGGCCCGAACGCATTCTGCACCGGCGGCAACACGAAAGAATATTCAGAATATTACAGCAAGAGGCCGGAAGAATACGGCTCATACATGGAACTCTTCAACAACATGGTCGACAGCATCCTTATGTGCAAGAAACCGGTTGTTTGCCGCGTAAACGGCATGAGGGTTGCGGGCGGCCAGGAGATCGGCCTTGCATGCGACATCGCGATCGCATCAGACCTTGCGATCTTCGGTCAGGCAGGCCCGAGGCATGGTTCAGCCCCTGTCGGCGGCGCCTCCGACTTCCTCCCGTGGTACCTCAGTGCAGAAGATGCAATGTGGAACTGCGTAAGCTGCGAGATGTGGTCAGCATACAAGATGAAAGCCAAGAACCTCATCTCCAAGGCAATCCCCGTCCTGAAAGACGACAAGGGCGCCTGGGTACGGAACCCGCAGGTCATCACCGATTCGTATGTTAAAGACGGCGAGATCGTGTACGGCGAACCGAAGTCAGGCCAGGAAGCAAAAGACGCCAGGGCATGGGTACAGGAAAAACTGAAAAACAACGACTACGACTTCGCACTTCTCGATGCAGAGACCAACAGGATCATGTGGGTCTTCGCCAACCTCTTCCCGGGATGCCTGATGAAATCCATCGACGGTATCCGCCAGAAAAAGAAATTCTTCTGGGACCAGATCAAGAACGACCACAGGTACTGGCTGGCCACCAACATGATGGGCGAGGCATACCTCGGATTCGGCGCGTTCAACACGAAGAGGATCACCGGTATGGACACCATCGACTTCATCAAGAACCGCCAGCTCATCGCACAGGGCGCTCTCAACAGCGACGAGTACATGGAACAGGTGCTCGGCAAACCGCAGGCGAAGTAATAAGCCGGCATACGATAGGGGGGAGTCACTCCCCCCTATTTTTTTTGAATAAGGAGGTACCACAATGGCCTTTACACACATCACGTTTGAAAAAAGAACAAGGTCGCCACGATCACGCTCAATGAGCCGGTATCGAACTGTCTGACGATCCTCATGATGAGTGAAATCGTCGAAGCGATCATGGATGTCAAGAAGGACCCGACGATCCAGCTCCTCGTCTTCGATCATGCCGGGGAAAAGGCGTTTTGCGACGGCGTTGACGTTGCCGACCATACGGAAGACAAGGTCCTCGATATGATCGAGATCTTCCACCGCATGTTCAGGGTCATGGAAGAGCTTGACTGCACAACCGTGGCGCTCGTCAACGGCAGGTCGCTCGGCGGCGGATGCGAGCTCATGAGCTTCTGCGATATCGTCATCGCGTCCGAGAAGGCGAAGATCGGCCAGCCCGAGATCGCTGTCGGCGTATTCCCCCCGATCGCCGCGGCGTGGTTCCCGAAGATCATCGGTCTCAAGAACACATACGAGCTGCTCCTCACCGGCAAGATCATCGGCGCGCAGGAAGCGAAGCAGATGGGCCTTGTCAATGTTGTGCTCCCTGTCGAGAATTTCAAGGCGGAAGCCGAGAAGTTCATGCAGGGCTTCTTAAACCAGAGCCGGCCGGTGGCCATGTGGACCAAACGCGCCATCAAGGCGGGGCTCAACGTCAATTTCCTCGAAGCCTTGCGGGCATCCGAGATATGCTACCTCGACGGCTGCATGAAGACAAAAGACGCTGTCGAAGGCATCAGTGCATTTATGGAAAAACGGAAAGCGGTCTGGAAAGACGAGTAATCCATTAATGGGGCTCACGTCGCCCCTTCCCCGGGCAAAGCCCGCGGAACCAACCCCTCTCGCCCGGCGTACGGGCTAGAAGGAGAATGAACGCGAAATGAAATATGCTCCAAAAGAAGAAATAGACGCACGCATTGAAAAGCTGAAAGTGTTAATGGAGAAGGCCTCGCTCGATGGGGCCTTTTTTCATTACAAAGTCGATTACTATTATCTTTCCGGGACGATGCAGGATTGCCTGCTCTTCGTCCCGCTCGACGCGGAGCCCATCCTTTTCGTCAAGCGCGAAATATCGCGGGCGCGCAGGGAATCACCGCTCACAAACCTCATCTCGTACAGGTCGATCAAGGACATCCCTCAGCATGTAAAACCGATGAAGCGGATCGGCATGCAGCTCGATGTCATCCCCTACAACGATGTGGTCAAATTCTGGAATCTATTCGGCAATGCCGAATTCACCGATTGCTCGCCGCTCACGAAGGAAGTCCGCAAGAAGAAGTCGCCCTTCGAGATCGCGATGATGGAGAAGGCCGCACAGATCGGCCGGAAGGTCTACGCGAAGGTCCCTGAATTTCTCCATGAAGGAACGACGGAGATCGAGGTCGGCGGCAAGATGGAGGCATACGCCAAGTCGCTCGGGCACGAGGGACTGCTCAGGGTGCGCTCCCTTAACTACGAGGCATACACGTGGCACGTCCTGAGCGGTCGCACCGGCAGCATCGTCAGCCAGTCCGATTCCCCGATGGGGGGACTCGGCCTGTCGCCTGCCTTCCCCGTCGGTGCCAGCTTCAAGAAGATCAAAAAGAATGAGCCGGTCCTCATCGACTTCGGGATCTGCTACCACGGCTACCAGGTCGACCAGACACGCATGTACGCGATAGGGTCCATGCCCGACCTGTTCGTAAAAGGCTACCGGGCGTGCAAAGACATCCATGACCGGGTCCTCGAAAAGGTTGTCGAGGGATACACCAGCAGGGAGCTTTTTGAATATTCGAAGGAGTTGGCGGAGAAAGCGGGTTATGCCGACTGGTACCTCGGCTTCAAGCCGCACAAAGTGAGATTCCTCGGCCACGGCATAGGCATCGAGCTCGCCGAGTTCCCGTACATCGCCGCCACGCACACCTACCCGATCGAGGACGGTGCCGTCTTTGCGATCGAGCCGAAAATGGTCTGGCCCCGGAAGGGCTGCTGCGGCTACGAGAACACCATCCACTTCACGAACGGGAAATGCCGCATAATAACCGATACTGATGACAACATCATTATCGTATGAAATACATCTTCTCCACAGGCTGCCTCTATCACCTGCCCATCGAAGAGATATTTCTGCTCGCTTCCGAGGCGCACTTCGACGGCTGTGAGGTCGTCATTGACCAGCGGTTCATGAGCGACGGATATCTCGACAGGGTCGTCGCCTGCCGCGATATCCTTCCCGTCCACACCATTCACGCGCCGTTCCTCAAGATGAAGAAATGGGGAACCAAGGTCGAGGAACTGAAAAGGACCATCGATATCGCGCGCATCCTCGGGGCAAGCGTCGTGAATTTCCATCCGCCGGCCTGGCTCACCATGGAGATAGGGTTCGCGAAATGGCTCAACAGTGTCGACGACTTCCAGAAGGAGCTGGACATGGGCGACATGGCGCTCACCATCGAGAACATGCCGCGCGCCGGAAAACGGCTTATGCTGGAGTCTTATCTCCTGAACGATATCAATGATCTCGTCGGCTTCGGCGTCGCGCACAATCTCTATTTCACGTTTGATACGACCCACCTCGCCACCTTCGGGAACGATATCATCGCGCCATTCATCAAGGTCATGGGTACAGGGCGCCTGCGGAACATCCACTTAAGTGACCACGGCGACCACCAGAGCCACCTTTTTCTCGGCCGCGGCGATCTGCCCATAGCGAGGTTCCTGAACACCGTCCGGAGGCTCGGGTACGATGGGATGATCACATATGAGGTCGGGCCCCGGGAGCTTCCCCGGAACCGCGAATGGCTCGTCAGGCTCATGGAGTACCAGGCAAGGCTGATACGGCTCCATACGGGGGCATCCTATGACTAAGTCGGCGAAGAGAACGGTCTTTGCCTGCACAACCTGCGGATATGAGACCTTGAAATGGCTGGGCAAATGCCCGATGTGCCAGGGCTGGGACACGTTCAAGGAAATGGCGCCCGCTTCTTCCGGCCATGACGGCAGGGAGCCGAAACGCCCGGTCATCCTGTCCGACGAGGAGCTTGCCGACGAGGAACGCATCGCCACGGGCATCGAAGAAATGGACCGCGTCCTCGGAGGCGGCATGACGATAGGCTCCGCCATACTGCTTGGCGGCGATCCGGGGATCGGTAAAACGACCTTATGCTTCGAGATCGCGTCAAGACTGACCGGACACGGGCTCAAGGCCCTCTATGTTTCGGGTGAGGAATCCCTCAGGCAGCTGGCATCCCGGAAGAAAAGGCTCGGGCTCGGCGCCGGTTTTGCCTTCCTGACAACGAACCACCTCGACGACGTTCTGTCGGCAATGGCGGCGGAGCGCTACGGCCTGATCATCCTCGATTCCGTGCAGTCCATTTACAACCCGAAACTGCCGATGCTGCCGGGGAGCATGGGCCAGGTCAAGGAGGTGGCGACGCGCCTCACCATGGAGGCCAAGGCCGTCGACACGAGCCTCATCATTATAGGTCACGTCACGAAGGAAGGCGTCATAGCGGGCCCCAGGGTACTCGAGCATATGGTTGACACCGTCCTGTACTTCGAGGGGGACAAGATGCTCCCCTACCGCCTCCTGCGGACGATCAAGAACAGGTACGGGGCCGTGGAAGAGGTCGGGATCTTCCAGATGTCGGGCAACGGCCTTATCAGTGTCGAGAACCCTTCGCAATTTTTCATGTCCCAGCGCGGCGATATCGGCGAGGGAAGCAGCCTCTTCCCCTACATTACGGGATCGCGCCCCATCATACTCGAGGTCCAGGCGATCACCCAGAAGACAAATTTCTCGATGCCGAGGCGCCTTTCTCTCGGCTACGACGTCAATCGTCTCTTCATCCTCATCTCGGTCATCGAAAAAGCCATTGGGAAGCCGTTTTTCGACAGGGACATCTACGTGAACATAACCGGCGGGATGAAGGTGAACGAGCCCGGCATCGACCTGCCCGTTGCGGCAGCCATCCTCTCCAGCTTCAAAGAAACCGCCCTCGGCCGCGACACAGCCTTCTTCGGCGAGATCGGCCTCACCGGCGAGGTCCGCAAAATAGTCAACATGGACATGCGCACAAAGGAATGCCAGCGTATAGGCATAAAACGCATCCTCTGCCCCGCCGACGGCACGCACAACGCCGGTGGGATCGAAATTGTAAACGTACGAAATATCAGGGAGTTATATAAGAAGATAGGCGATGGGCGATAGGCAACGGGAAAGGGCTCTTTCTCCTATCGCCCCTTGCCCATCGCCCATAGCCTGTCTTTTTAGGGCATCTTGAACTCTTTCCCCTTCGGCCGTATCGTCATCACCGGGCAGGGGGATTTGCGGACTACCTTTTCGGCTACGTTGCCGATCAGGATGTGCTCTATGGCGCTGTGGCCGTGGGTGCCCATAACGATGAGGTCTATGGATTCCGTTTTCGCGTAATCGATGATCTCCACAAAGGGGACCCCCGTCCTTATGGCCCTTTTCGTGGGGACGTTATCGTGCTTGAGTAGTTTCGTAAAGTTCTTTTCTACCTCGTCCTGGATGTTCTTTTCGATCGCGACCAGGTTCTCCGGCGTGAGAAACGATTCATACGGGGTGAAGTATGTCATATTCGGGACAACATGCATGACGTGAAGTTCCGCACCGTACTTCTCTGCAAGGTCCAGGGCGTAATTGACCACGTCTTGTGTGAATTGTGAAAAATCAACGGGACACAGTATTTTCTTGAACATTTTTTACCCCTCCTTTAACCACTTTATAACTCCTTTTCCGGTTTAGTCAATGCAATTATGATCGATAATCACTAAGTGGATAAATTCACAAACTGGTTAAAATCCGCCTTGACAAAAATACGGCCCAGTAGCTATAATTATTCTAGCGTTGAGCGACTGACACCAGTAAATGCCCTAAAAACAACTACTTAGGGCATTTTTTACTGCCCGGAGACTGAATGACGATCAAAAACCACAGCGAGATACAGCACCTCGTAGACATCGGCACCGAGAAGGGCTACCTGACCCCGGATGAGATCAACGACTACCTGCCCCAGAACATCTTTTCACCCGAAGACATCGAGGATATCTTCGATTTCCTGACCGAATCCAACATAGATATCGTCGATACGATCAAGGAAAAGATAGAGGCCGCCCCGGAAGAGGAATCTCAGGAATGGGGTGAGATGGAGCGTTTCCCGTCGGAGCGGACCGACAATATCATCTGGGCGTACCTCAAAGACATCGGCCGCGTGTCCCTTCTCAATTCGGAAGAAGAATACATGATCGCGAAGAGGATCGAGGACGGCGAGCGGATGATCCGGAACCTGCTTTTCGACCTCCCCCACGCGATCCAGGAACTGATGGAGATAGCAGGCCTCCTGAAGAAAGAGGCGATCAACATCGTTGATGTCGTCAAAAATATCGACGAACTGAACTACACGAAAAAAGATGAGGACAAATATAGAAAGAAGACGGTTTCGCTTATCAACAGCATCCGGAACCAGCATGAGAAGAAAGAAGAACTGAGAAAGAGTTCGGGCAAGGCGAAGGTTCCCGAAGCGACCAAAAAGCTCAACGAGAAGAAGCTCAAGGCCCTTGAAAAGAAGGTTGAAGAGAACCTCATCAACCTCAATCTGAACAAGAAGGTGCTTGAGGAGATCATCCGCAAGGTCCAGAGACAGCTCAAATTCATGGACGACAAGGAAGCGCGGAAGGTCAGAAAGAGGCTTTTGGAGATCGGGGAGATCGAGAACGGTCTGAAGACAGTAAAAAACCGCCTTATCCAGGCAAACTTACGACTTGTTATCAATATAGCCAAAAAATACCTTAACCGGGGTCTTTCCTTCCTTGACCTGATCCAGGAAGGGAACATGGGCCTTATGAAGGCGGCCGAGAAATACGACTACCAGAAGGGCTACAAGTTCTCGACGTACTCCACCTGGTGGATCCGGCAGGCGATCACGAGGGCGATAGCCGATTATGCCCGTACCATACGGGTCCCCGTTCACGTCCTCGAGACGATGAACAAGATCACAAAGGTGACGATCTCCCTCTTCCAGGAACTCGGGCGGGAACCGAACCTCGACGAGATATCCCTCAAGGCCGGCCTTCCCCTGGAAAAGGTCCGGAAGATAATGAAGGTCTCCAACGAGCCGATATCCATCGAGACCCCTATCGGCGACGACGAATCGAAGCTCGGCGATTTCATAGCAGACCCGAAATCCCCCTCGCCCTTCAACGAACTCGTCAGCATATCCCTGAAGGAAGAAATCGACAAGGTCCTTTCCACCCTCACCCCGCGTGAGGAGAAGGTCATCCGCATGAGGCTCGGCATCGGCGAGAAGACGGATTACACCCTCGAAGAGGTCGGTGAGGTCTTCGGCCTCACCCGCGAACGCATCCGCCAGATAGAGGCAAAGGCTTTGAGGAAACTGAAACATCCGTCAAGACGGAAAAGGCTCGAATCCTTCCTCGAATAGAACATCCCGAACACTGTCAAGGCCTGCGGGTCAATTCCCGCAGGCCTTTTTATTCACTGGCGGTATACCGTGTCTCCCGTGATTCTCACCGGATATCCCTAAATTGCCGGAAACCTTCGATAACAGGCATTCCCGGCACGGAGACTGTGTCAACCCCCTGTCCGTCACTCACGTGTCCGTCACCCCGGCAAGTGCTCGCCCCCATACCCCCATCGTCACCCCGGCGCTTGACGCCGGAATGACGGCAGACCGGAAACTTGAAACAATTCTATTACCGGTAAAGCCCTAAATCGGATTTTTTAACGCCCAGGTCGTCAAGCCGCATGCTTTTGGCCTGTTTCAGGCCTTTTCCCGCCATGATGTCCGCTACGTTCTTCTTGATCTTGTCCATTTTATCAGGGCTGAAGGGTTTCACGCGCGCGTACCCGGGGTTCAGGGTAATGTCCGGACGGAAGGTCTGGATGATGAGGTCCTTTGCACCCTCAAGCTCCTCGGCCACGGTGTAGACATCCGCCTCCTGGTGAAGGAACGGGACGACCGTCATCCTGAAGTGATAATCGATCCCGGACCCCATGATAAATTCGATGCTTTCCCGGATCGTTCCCGCGTCGACTTCGCAGTCGCACCAGCGCGGGTACCTGTCGAGAGGGCCTTTGACGTCCATTGCTATGCAGTCGATAAGCCCGTCGTTGACGAGGCCCTTGACCATGGAAGGATTGGAGCCGTTCGTGTCCAGCTTGACCGACATGCCTTCCCTCTTCAAAAGCCCGATCAACCTGAAGAGGCTCTTGTGTATCGTCGGTTCACCGCCCGTCACGACGACCCTGTCAACCCAGTGTTTGTATTTCCTGAAGGTCGCCACGACGTATTCGAGGGGAATGTCTTCGAAACCGCCGGGACTGAGAACGAGGTCACGATTGTGGCAGAAAGGGCACCGGAAATTACACCCGCCGAGAAAGAGGACGGACGACATATGGCCCTTCCAGTCGACAAAGCTCGTTTCTATGAACCCTTTTACAGCCGGGCAATCAGGCGCTCTGGACGGCACTGAGCACCTCGTCGATAGGGGGCACATTGCCCCGCCATTCGCCGATGGAATTCTCCGCGTCATCTTCCACGAGAATGGTGGGCAATGCCATGACGCGGTAATATGTGGCCTCGGCCAGACCGTCTGTCGTTCCAACATTGTAATCGCCGACGGCAACGTTCATATCCCGAAGATTGTCTTTAAGTTTCTTTGCCGCCGGGCACATCGGGCAATCATCTTTGTAAAAGATCTTCACTATCCCCATTTTCCCCTACCCCTTTGTTCTATAAATTAACTGCTTCTTTCAATCATTCGCCGCGGCTTTCGGGTTTTCCCGGGGAAAGAACTCGACGTTCCGGTAACGGTCCTTGAGTTCGCCCAGTTTCCCCTTGTTCCAGCTCGACACCTTTGTAAAATAACCGGTTATCCGCGTTATGCCGTCAACATCCGTGGAACCGCAGTATGAACAGGCGTCGAGCTGGAACAAGGGGAAAC
>JADHED010001672.1_pt1 | contig 17795 bp, 12 predicted proteins | sample 8952041 | NCBI WGS metagenome assembly JADHED01 (sample SAMN16124423, study PRJNA663239) | bioreactor sludge metagenome | isolation source: sludge (control) | place: India:Bengaluru | collected 2018-09-08
ATCACGGTTACTCGCGTCATCGGCGCGGAAATCGTGGGTTTTTAGAGGTGCCCAAAACATGTCGCATGAACGAATGGCGGTTTCCTTTTTGCCGCCCCCGGCACTGGCGCAAATGGGCATGGCCCCCGATGCGGCGCATATTGCGCATATTTGACGCAATATGTGCGGTGAATGTTGGGTGCGTGCGGTCCTTCCAGGTCATAATCTCCGCATGAATAGCGATGATTACACCTACATCTGGCAGGCCAGCGACTGGCCCGCTTGGCGCTTCGACCTGGCGGCGCTGGCCGAACCCATGGCGCAAGTCAGCCGTGCCCAGGGTTTGTTGTTGGGGCGCTTGGCCGATGTGGGGCTGGCGCTGCGCGATCAGGCGAGCCTGGTGGCACTGACCGAGGATGTGCTCAAGACCAGCGAGATTGAGGGCGAGAAGCTCAACGCTGAATCGGTGCGCTCTTCCATCGCCCGCAGGCTGGGTGTGGACATTGGCGCGCTCGTGCCGGTCGATCGGTATGTCGAGGGCGTGGTCGAAATGGTGCTGGACGCCGCCGCCAACTACCAGGCGCCGATGACGCAGGAGCGTTTGTTCGGTTGGCATGCAGCGCTGTTTCCCACAGGCTACTCGGGTCTTTCTAAGATCAAGATCGGCGGCTGGCGCGATGATGCCAACGGCCCCATGCAGGTGGTGTCCGGCCCTATTGGCAGGCAGCGGGTGCATTTCCAAGCCCCACCGGCCGATTGCCTGCATTTTGAGATCCGCCGTTTTCTTGCCTGGCTCAATGGCGCGTCGGGTGAACCACCTTTAATCAAGGCCGGGCTGGGGCAGCTTTGGTTCGTCACCTTGCATCCGTTCGATGACGGCAATGGCCGCATCGCTAGAGCCATTGGCGACTTGCTGCTGGCCCGCGCCGATGGCAGTGCCCAGCGCTTCTACAGCCTGTCGGCGCAGATCCAGCGCGAACGCAAGGCGTACTACGACATCCTGGAGCGCACCCAGAAAGGGCCTATGGACGTAACCGAGTGGCTGGCCTGGTTCTTGGGCACGCTGCACCGCGCGGTTGACCAGGCGCAGCACACGCTCGATGCAGTGCTGGCCAAGGCGCGCTTTTGGCAGTGCTGGGCCAGCACGCCCTTGAACGAGCGCCAGGTGAAGTTGCTCAACCGCTTGCTCGATGGTTTGGAGGGCAAGCTCACCAGCAGCAAATGGGCGGCCATGGCCAAGTGCTCTGCCGACACGGCGCTGCGCGACATCAACGACCTGCTGGTGCGCGGCGTGCTGCGCAAAACGGCTGCGGGCGGGCGCAGCACCAGTTATGAACTGGGTAATGGGCCGAAGTAATTGTGTTTACAGGCCCGCTGCCACCAGATCACGCAGCAGTGCCGTCCCTATGGCGATGCGATCTTCGCTGTCCACCCCGTTGACCTGCGGCACGGCGCACAGGTTGTTGATGATTTGGTGCTGAGCGGCAATTGGGTCAAAAACCTGACGTTGATCGGCCTGGGTGGGTAGGTTGGTGACGCCCCAGCCGTTTTCCAGGCAGCGGATTTGCAGCCCGCTGCGGCGCAGCTTCAGGAGGCGCTCCTCGGTTTGGTCACCGGGAAAGCACCGCGGCCAGCCTTCGTTGCCGATGTGCTCTGGCGGCACGGCGGCCTCTTGCACCAGCGCCAACAGGTACGCATCGTGGTGGTAGCTGCGGCTGTCGCAGGAGTCGGTTTTTGGAATGCAGATGGCATAGCCCGTGCCTGCAATCACATAGTTGCCGGCAGCTTCCAGTTGCGCACTGCGCATGGCCGGGTATTTGGCCAGGTAGTAGCGCCAGTCTTTGGCGGTGTGGGGGTGTTGGGTGAATTGATCGACGATTGTTTGCGGCGATGGGCCTGCGGCCATATCGTCCAGCAGGGCCATCAACGCAACAAAGCTGGGGTGGGGATGCTCGTTGTAGCGGGCACGCCAATGGTCTTCCCACAGGCCGGTTTGCCGTGGTTTGGCGGCGCCCAGGTAGGTAAAACGATAGCTATCTCTATTTCTGTAAATACGCCCTTCATGCCCCTTGGCCACCAAGGCGGCACTGACGGTCTCGAAAGGGCTGTTGAACAGTCGTTCAAACTGCGTGGCTCGCTGGGTGAAGGTGGCTGCATCCTGTGTGGGCGCCAGGTCAAACACGGTCAGGCCGCCGCGCAAAAGAGGGTGGTCTTCCAAGCGGCAGAGCGCATCGAGCAGCGTCGGGTGCTGGGCCAGCAGCGCGCGTTTGGCCTGCTCGTTGCGCAGCTGCACCTGGTTGAACGTTTTGATGTCCCCTAGCGGGCCATCTGCCATGAGGTGATCGACCTCGCGCAGCAAGGCGGGCATGTTGTTGCGCGTGTCGTCGGCGCGAATTTCGTACTCGGAGCCTTCGATCAGGTTGCGCAGCAGGCGCAAACGCGGGTGCAGCTCGGGCAGGGTCAATCCAGCCATCAAACCTTGCAACACGCCGTAGAAGAGTACGGTGTGCGGCAGCTTCCAGGGCCGGGTGCCGTACAGCGCGCAACAGGCATGGAATAAGTCCACCCCCACGGGGGCATCGCCAAAATCACCGAAGTTAAACACCCGCAGCGGGGTAGTGGCGCTGTGTGCTTGGCGGGTGAAGAGTTCTGCAAACAGCGCTGCAATGGCCTTGGGCTGGCGGTGGCCCTGGGCGTCGGCGTCGAGCCAAATATCTAACGCCTGGTTGATCCAGGCAAAGTCTTCAGGGGCATGGGCGGCACCGTTGCCCAGCAGCGCCTTGGACAGGCGCAGCACAGCTTGCGGATCGCCCTCTTTGGACTGCACATCGTGCCCGCGCTGCCAGGCGCGCACTTCCAGCAAAAAGCGCAGGTAGCGCATGAACTCTTCGTCGATCAGGTGGTTATCGCCCCGGTAATTCCAGAACAAATCGGCCCAGTCGGTGTCGATCTTGTGGGAAAAGGTTTCGACGGCTGTCGGATCAATGGCCGAGTTTTTGTGCAGCAGGGCTTCGAGCTCGGCCTTGAAGTTTTCAAATGCGGTCAGTGGCCGCCCGCGTGAATTCATCTTCACGTACAGCGTGTTGTCCAGCTTTTGCGCCGCCACTGGCAGCAGCAGAAAGCCGATGGCGGGCTGGTGGGGGTCGGTCAGGCGTTGCCAGGCAGCGTGCAGGCGCTCAGGCGCTTGTCCCCGGTAATGCTGGTGCAAGGCATCCAGCACCACCAACATGCCCTGGATGCTGGGGTCGTGCTTCCAGGTGGGCAGGTAGCAGGCCTGGTCGCACAGCCAGGCGGGCAAATTTTCTTGCGCCATGTCGGGGCGGCATTGGGTCAAAAATTCACAAAAATCGCGTGCGCCGGGGCGTGTGGCGTAGCGGAAGGCGTGCCACGGCTGGGGCGGCATTTCTGCCTGGTGCCAGGCCAGGTAGCAATGCAGCAAAAACAGCGTGGTCAGGCGCTGTTGGCCGTCCAGCGGGTAGAGGGTGCCTTGCACTACGTCGCCAAAGACGAAATCCAGATGCAGGCGGGGGCCGCTGTCCAATGCAGCGCACAGGTCGGCAATAAAGCGCTCGCGCACCTGGCTGGCCTGCTCGGTCTGGCGCCCTTGGGCGTAGTCGCGCTGAAAGAGCGGAATCTCAATGGCTTGCACCTGCGTGCCGTTGATGGTCTGGCCAAACAGTTGCGCCAGGCTGGTGGGAGTGCTGCGCTCTGCGGCATCCGTGGGGGTGTGGGTCATGGCGTGGTTTTTTGCAGGTAAGCGTTCAAGGTGGCTTGGATGTGGGCCCGGTAGGCGATCTTGTCGTCCTCGCCCCAAAAATGCGGTTGCAGCCTGTCTGCCGGGGTGTAGTACTTGAGGAAGACGTTGCGCGTGGCGGTCGGGATGTAGTCCCCGCGCTTGTCTCGCTCCAGCACCCGCTGGCGTTTGACCTCGAACACGGCATTGTTCAGCGCGGCATTGGCGTCGTGCTGCAGCAGGGCGAGGTTGGCCAGGCTGTGGTCGGCCTCTTCGATCACGCCGTTGTTGAGCTCCCGCAAGATCCGCTCGGCCAGGGTGTTGAACTGCTCCTGGCCAAACTGCGGGGTGCGCACCGTGGGCAGAGCGGTGGCGATGGCTTCTAACAGGGGCGTGATGGTGGCCGCATTGTGTGGGACCTGGACGGTTTGCAGCGCCTGGTGGTGGATCTGCAGCCAGGTATCCCACTGCTCGGCACGGTTCAATTTTTGCGCCTGTTGGGCATGGATGTGTTCTAACGACCATGCCTGCCCCACATGCTGCTCAAAGGGGAAGCGCCCCCGGCAGGTGGCGATGTTGAATAGCAGCAGGATGCGTTGCAGCTTTTCGTAATCGGTTCGGCTCTCGTAGTGCAGCGCGTCCAGGTCGTCGTTGATGCCGGTCCGCAGGGCTTCGCGGATGCGCTGGTTCAAAAGAGCTTCAAAAACGCTTTTGGCCGGTGCTTCTTTGCCATCTGCGCCTTGCGCCCAGCCCAAAATATCGCCAATCGGTGTGCCACAGGCCACCAGAAAACCAATTTTGTTGTACAGGTGCGGCGCATCAAACCAGCCCATGATTTGCGCGTGCAAAGCCACAACCTTTTTCCACAAGGCCAGGCCCTGGGCTTTGGCTCTTTCCTGCAAGGCATCGAATGTGAAATAGCGCCGGGCTCCGCTGGCAGGCTTGTGGGCCAGCGCGTCGAGCAGCAGGTCGATGCGCGTGCCCTGTGCTCCAGCGCCATGGAGGCTGGCGTGCGCCGCAAAGGCCCAAATTTCATCGCGCTGTAGATCGCGCTCAATGCCGTCCCACTGCGCGGCGATTTCGGTTTCGCGCCCCGGCTTGACCTGCTCTACATGGGTGAGCAGCACGGCCTTGATCAGCTCGGCATCGGTCAGCGGAATGCGGCCTTGATTGAGGCGGGTGAACAGCGGAATGGGCGGCTCGTCCGCTGGGATTTCGTACCAGATGACGCGCACCGAGGTGCAGAGAAAGCGAAACATCTCATCAATCAAAAACTGCTGGTAGGCCGCCCCCATTTTTTCAGTGAACCAATGGGTAATGGTGGTGTGCGCCTGGTGGATGTGAAAGTAATCGATGTTCTGCGTGGCCAGTGCGGGGCCGAGCTGCTGCAAATAGGCTTGGCTGCCAGGCCGCGTTGCATATTCCAGGCTGTAGCGCATATCGCCTTTGCGCATAAATCGCAGCAACAGCCACAGGGAGGTCAGGCGCTGCTGGCCATCGATCAATGTCCAAGCGCCGCCATCCTCGGTGCGTTGCACGACGATGGGCTGCAGGCTGTAGGGCTGGCCTGCGCTCTCCCAGATATCGTCTAGCAATTTGCGCACTTCGTCCTGTGTCCAGCGGTAGCCGCGCTGGTAGGACGGGATAAAAAACACCCCCTCAATGCCTTGGGTGGGCTGGCGCGTGTGGGGGTCGATGCCAAAGCCAATGGTTCTGTGTTCGAGTGTGTAGCCCATTTTTTGTAACTATTGCTTCTGTGAATCAAAGTGATTTTTACCGATCTGCGAGGGCGGCTTTACACAAACCCCATCACCCCCTTCGCCCCCTCCTTGAGCGCGCATTCCCCCTCCAACCCCGCCACCAGCGCCGCCGCGCTGCCCAGGGGTTTGAAGCGCCCCTGGCGCAGCACGGCGGCGAAGTCGCCGGGGGTGAGTTGGCGCAGGCGTGCCAGACAGGCTTGCTCTTGCACCCCCGGCGCGGCCAGCCCCAGCTGCGCGCAGTGGCGCTGCAAGAGCGCCCAAGCCTGCTCGGGGCGCAAAAAGTCCAGTTTGACCTTCAAATCAAAGCGGCGCAGCGCCGCCGGGTCCAACCCACCCATCAGGTTGGTGCTGGCGATGAAGACGCCATTGAACGCCTCCATCTGCGTGAGCATTTCGTTGACCTGGCTGACCTCCCAGCTGCGTTGTGCGCCCCGGCGGTCTTGCAAAAAGCTGTCCACCTCGTCGATCAGCAGCAGGGCGCCGTCCTGCTCGGCTGCGCGAAAGGCGCGGGCCAGGTTCTTCTCGCATTCGCCCACGTACATGGATTGCAGATCGCTGGCGCGTTTGACCAAGAGCGGCATGTCCAGCTGCTGCGCCAGCCAGCGGCCGTAGGCGGTTTTGCCGGTGCCCGGTGGGCCGTACAGGCACAGGCGGGCGTTTTTGTGCGCGGCGATACCTTGGGCGATGGCGGCCAGGTCGGTGTCGGCGGCGATGAAGGCGGGGTCGTACACCTCGGGCAGGCGCGTGGCGTCGTGGCGCGCCAGGGGTGCGTGGCCCTGGGCCTGCAGGGTGCTGTCCACCAGGCGCTCCAGCGCGGCGCCGGTGTGCGTGGCGGGCAGGGCGCCGTCGATGCGACGCAGCACCTGCGCGGCGCGCGCCACCACGGCGGGGGCCAGCGTTTCGACCGCGCTCAGGCGGGCGATGGCGTCCGTGCCCAGCAGACCGGCGCATTGCGCGGCGATGATGCGCGCGCGCTGCTTTTGCGGCGGCACGGGCAGCTCGAACACCATGTCAAAGCGGCGGATGAAGGCGCTGTCCAGGGCGCTGCTGTTCGATAGCCACAGCGTGGGCACGGGGTTGTCTTCCAGCATGTGGTTGATCCAGGCCTTGCGCAGCTGCGCCGTGCTTTTGCGGCCCATGAAGCCTTCGCCGTCGTTGAACACGTCTTCGGCCTCGTCAAACACCAGCAGGGCGCGGCGCTGGCTGAAAAAGCTTTGCGCGGCGCGAAAGGCGCGCAGGCGTTTTTCGGCGTTGATAGGGTCGCCGTCCTCGTCTTCGCTGGCCACCTCGAACAGCTCGCAGCCCAGCGCCTGCGCCAGGGCGCGCGCCAGCTCGGTTTTGCCGGTACCGGGCGCGCCGTGGATGAAGAGGTTGACGCCTTTTTGGCCGCTAGCGCCCGCCTGGCGCAGATAGGGCAGGGCAATATCGAGCTGCGGCTGGATGTGGGCGTAGTCCGCGAGCTGCAACTGCGCCCCGGGGGCGGCGCAGACCTTGCCGCGCAGCAGCTGCAGCAGGTCGCTCGTTTCGGTGTGCATCAGGTCGGCAAACTGGCCCGATAGCAGGTCCAGCCGGCTGCGCAGCCAGCCCCGGCCACTGCGGTCGAGCGCCACCAGGCCGGTGCGCGCCAGCACGGCCTGCGGTGCCAGGGCGGCGCGCACCTCAGCCAGCGGCAAATCCAGCACGGTGGCCAGGCAGACGGCCACGCGCGCCGAAGACAGCTCGCCCAGGCGGTCGGCGCAGTCGTCGAGCAGCGGGTGGCTGTGGATGGCGCAGGCAAATTCCAGAATGCGGCAGTCCGTGGGGCTCAGTTGCGCCAGCTGCGCCAGCTGGGCCACGTTGTGCTGTAGGGCGGCGTCCACGCGCAGCTGCGGGGCTTGCTTTTCGGCCTGGGCGTGCAGCTGGCGCAGCTCCTGGCGCACGGCCTGGGGGTCGAACGCGCGCTCGGACTCATCGAGCCAATGTCCAAGGCCCAGCACCTGCGCCAGGGCGTCGGTGGAAAGACCATGGGGCTGCACCCATTCCTTGTGCCCGCCCAGGCTTTGCAGAATGCGCAGCAGCCAAAGGCGCACGATGGGGCTGGTGGCTTCATCGTGCGGGGTGGCGTGGTGTTGGCTGGGGCGGTAGCGGCGGGACATGGCTTCTCCGGTGTAACTGGAAACTCATGATGCGCCTGGGGTACGACGAAATGCGTCGCATGGCATGGTCTGCAGTGGCCGCCCCTGCGGGCACTGGCGAGCCAATGCGCGCCAGCTGGCGGCGTGGCGGCAAGGAGCGGCGGCGTCAGCCTGTCTTGCTTGCACCGGCACTCATCGCCGTCAGCCGCCCAGCGCCTGTCCCAGCGCCTGCTGCAGCGCCCGCGCCAGCTGGCGCGCATCGGGCGGCGTGGCGCTGAGTCGGGTGCAGTCCACCGTGCGCCGGCGCATGGCAGCCTCGTCCTGCGACTGGCCCATGGCGGCGCACAACAGCGCCCAGTCGGGCGGCGTGACCAGGGTGCCGGCCACCAGCAGCACGCCGGTGCGCTGGCGCCGCTGCGCCAGGCCGACGAGTTTGCGCCCGGCGGCGTCCACCACCTCCCAGGGCGCCAGGCTGCCGTAGCAGGCCCAGGGCACGATGGGGCCGGTGCGCGCGTTGCAGGCATCCACCTGATCGGGCGGCAGGGCCATGGAGGGCACGCCCAGGCTTGAGAGCAGGTCCACATGCAGCTGGCCCAGGCCGTGGTAGCTGTCGGGCAGGCGGCCCTGCACCCAGGGGTGATCCAGCGGCAGCACCACCGAGCAGCTGACCATCCACGGCCCGGTGAGCACCGCGCCGCCGCCCGAGGGGCGCAGCAGCAGCTCCACCTCCGGCGCCAGGCGCGCGCGTGCGTCCTCCTCAAAGCGGCGCTGCGAGCAGCCGAGCACGATGGCCGGCGCCTCGTATTGCCAGACGGCAAAGCGCGGCCGGGTCACGGGCTCCAGCATCTGCTGGCGGTTCCAGGCCTGCTCCTGGACTATGGTTGAAAGGGGGCTCTCTTGGGCGGTCATGGGCGCGAAGGCTATCACCTGCCGGGGGAGCGAATCGGGATGTGGGGGACAATGCCAGCCATGCATCTGTCCAGCCCCACCCCCTTCCCCGCCAACCGTCCGCGCCGCCTGCGCCGCGACGCCTTCACCCGCAACCTGGTGCGCGAGAACGCGCTCACGCCGCACGATTTCATCTACCCGGTGTTCGTGCACGAGGGCCAGAACCAGCGCGTGGCCGTGCCCTCCATGCCCGGCGTGGAGCGCCTGAGCCTGGACCTGCTGCTGCCCGTGGCCGAGGAATGCTTGCGCCTGGGCATTCCCTACCTGGCGCTGTTCCCCTCCATCGACGCGCAGCTGAAGACCCCCGACGGCCGCGAGGCGCTGAACCCCGAGGGCCTGATCCCGCGCGTGGTGCGCGCGCTGAAGAAGGAATTCCCCGAGCTCGGCGTGATGACCGACGTGGCGCTCGACCCCTACACCAGCCACGGCCAGGACGGCGTGCTGGACGACACCGGCTACATCCTGAACGACGAGACCGTGGAGATCCTCACCGGCCAGGCCCTCACCCACGCCCAGGCCGGCGTGGACATGGTCGCGCCCAGCGACATGATGGACGGGCGCATAGGTGCCATCCGCGAGGCGCTGGAGGCCCACGGCCTGATCCACACGCGCATCATGGCCTACAGCGCCAAGTACGCCAGCGCCTTCTACGGGCCGTTCCGCGACGCCGTGGGCTCGTCGGCCAACCTCGGGCGCAGCAACAAGGACGTCTATCAGATGGACCCGGCCAACAGCGACGAGGCCCTGCGCGAGGTGGCGCTGGACATTGCCGAGGGCGCCGACATGGTCATGGTCAAGCCCGGCATGCCCTACCTGGACGTGCTGCGCCGCGTGAAGGACGAGTTCAAGGTGCCGACCTTCGCCTACCAGGTGTCGGGCGAATACGCCATGCTCAAGGCCGCCGCCGCCAACGGCTGGCTGGACCACGACAAGGTCATGCTGGAGGCGCTACTGGCCTTCAAGCGCGCGGGGGCCGACGGCATCCTGACCTACTTTGCCATCGATGCGGCTCGATTGCTAAAAAAATGATAGCTGTTTGCGCTTTACAGGTAAGCGCTGGAGGTATGTTTGACTGAAAAACCTCTGCAGCCGATACGGGTCTTCCACCTGCAGCCCGGCGGCGGCGCGCAAGAGCTGGACGCCCTGCCCGCCGCGCCGCCGGCGCAGGGCTTTTACTGGATTGCCTGCACCCGCACGGCCTTCAGCGCCGAACAGGCCCGCCTGCAGGCCACGCTGCAAACGCTGACCGGGCAGCAGCTGGTGGATCTGCATGTGTCCGACCTGCTCAACGCCCAGCTGCCATCGCGCTACGACTACACCGCGCAGTACGACCTGCTGGTGCTGCGCCGCCTGGCCCAGGCCCAGGCCGGCGCTGCGGCGCCCCTGCCCGGCACCACGGCGCGCGGCGGCCCGCCGGTGTTGCGCCGCATAGATACCAGCCCCGTGGGCTTTGCGGTGTTCGACCAGGTGCTGCTGTCGGTGCACCCCGAGGACTGCAGCGTGCGCGATGCCTATGCCGCACGCCTGGCCGCCGCTATGCCGCCCGCCCCCAGCGAGACCGCGGCGCGCGACCCGCGCAGCGGCGCCGTGGCCGGCGCGCGCTCACCCGCCAGCAGCGCCGACCTGATGCTGCGCGTGGCCAACCTCATCGTGGACCAGTACCTGGAGCTGCGCCGCGAGCTCTCGCGCCAGCTCGACCACTGGCAGGCCGAGCTGCTGCGCCCGCGCACGCGCTTCTCCAACTGGGGCGCGCTGCTGGATGCGCGCCTGAACCTGCACCAGCTCGACGAGATCTGCGAAGACCAGCGCAGCGCCCTGCAGGCCTGGCTGGACGCGCTGGAGGGCTGGGCCCTGCCCGATAGTCCGGCCGCGCTGCGCGAGCTGGATCTGCTCAAGGTGCGCAGCCGCGACGTGCTCGAACACATAGAACGCGTGGTGCACCATGTGCGCCGCCTGGAGCACAGCATAGAAACCGCCGTGCAAATCCATTTCAGCGTGCAGAGCAACCGCACCAACGACATCATGCGCACCCTCACGGCGCTCACCGCCGTGTTTCTGCCGCTGAACCTGATCGCCGGCATCTTCGGCATGAACTTCGACTTCATCCCGCTGATACATCAGCAAGACGGCTTCTGGTGGGCCATGGGCTCCATGGGCGCCATCAGCATCGCCCTGGTGGCGCTGTTCTGGCGCAAGCGCTACCTGGCGCGCACCGGCCAGGACTGAAACCCTTGGGCGCAGCAGGGTTTCAGCACAGGCTCTTGGCTAATAATTGACTAGGCAATTATTGTCACGCCCATGAAAACGCCGAATAAAGAAGACGCCCCGGCCAGCCATGGCCTGCGCCCGCTGTCGGACCCGTCGCTCCCCGTGCCGTTCGCGGTGGAGCGCAGCATAGGCTTGCAGTTGCGCCGCATCACCACCCTGCTGGGCGCCGAGGTGGAACGCCGCATGGAGCCCCTGGGCCTGACCGACGCCCAGTGGAAGCCCCTGCTGCGCCTGCTGCTCCAGCCGCCCGACACGGCCGCAGCGCTGGCGCGCGCGTGCCACCTGGATGCGGGCGGCCTCACCCGGCTGATCGACCGCCTGGAGGCCAAGGGTCTGTGCCAGCGCGAGCGCTCGCTGGAGGATCGGCGCGTGGTGAACATTGCCCTCACGCCCGAAGGCCGCTCCGTGGCCGAGCAGCTACCGGCCATCCTGACCGGCGTGCAGCGCGAGCTGCTGGCCGGCTTCAGCGAAACCGAGGATGCGCAGCTGCGCGACTTCCTGGCCCGCATCTACGCCAACACCCAAGCGATGGAATGAAACACCCCCTGAGTCGCTTCGCGCCTTCCCTCTCCACGCTGCGCGCTACGGGAGGGGGACGCAGCCAGCGCGGCGGGGCGGCCCTTGCGCGGCTGCCCGCGCTTGGGCCGCGCCAGTTTCATGGGCCGTGGGTGGTGCACAGCCCCATGGAAAGCTGAATTGAAAATTCAACGAACCTCCAACTCAAGACACGAGTGCAATGTTCGACGCTATCTGGAACATAAAACCGCGCTTTTTCGGCCTGGGCGGCGTTGCAAATCCTCGCGATAGCTACGGCTATCGCTCCGGTTTGCGCCTAGCCCAGACCAAAAATCCATCGGTTTTATTTGTTCCATCAAGCGTCGAACACTGCACTAGAAACCCATCGAGAAAACCATAACATGAAGAACCAGCTCTCACCCCCTCCCGCCCTGTACCAGGCCGCCGCGCTGGCTGCGGCGCTGCTGGCACTCACGGGCTGCGCCGACACGGGCGGCATCGCCCCGCAGGCGCGGCTGCGCGACACGGCCACGCTGGTCGCGCCCGGCACACCGGATGTGGCCGTGGCGCCCGACTGGTGGCGCACCTTCGGCGACGCCCAGCTCGACGCGCTGGTGCAGCAGGCGCTGGAAGGCAACCCCGGCCTGCGCCAGGCCCAGGCGCGCATCGCCCGCGCCGAGGCCTTCACCCATGCCGCGCGCGCCGCGCTCGGCCCGCAGGTCAACGCCAGCGCAGACATCCTGCGCCAGCGCTACAGCGAAAACGGCCCCTACCCGCCCGGCCAGGCGGGCAGCACGCTGAACATCGACACGGCGCGCCTGTCGGGCAGCTGGGAGATCGACTTCTTCGGCAAGAACCGCGCCGCACTCGAATCGGCCCTGGGCACGGCCCGCGCCGCGCGCGCCGATGCCGATGCCGCGCGCCTGCTGCTGGCGGCCAACGTGGTGCACGCCTACCTGCAGCTTGCGCGACTGCAGGAGCAGCAGCAGGTGGCCGAGCGCACCCTGGCCCAGCGCAGCGAAATGCTGCGCCTGGTGCAGCGCCGCGTAAACGCCGGGCTGGACACCCGGCTGGAGCTGCGCCAGAGCGAAGGCGCACTGCCCGAAGCGCGCCAGCAGATCGAAGCGCTGCGTGAGCAGGCCGCCCTCACCCGCAACGCCCTGGGCGCTTTAATTGCAGAGCCAAAAACAGCCATAGCGCTTAATGCACCTGCGCTGATAGCTATCAAATCAGAAGCGATACCAACCACCCTTCCGGCCGATGTACTGGGCCGCCGCCCCGATGTGGCCGCCGCCCGCTGGCGCGTGGAGGCCAGCACGCAAGACGTGGCCGTGGCGCGTGCGCAGTTCTATCCCAACGTAAGCCTGACGGCCTTCGTGGGCCTGGCCAGCAGGGGGCTGGACCGCTTTGTCGAAGGTGGCAGCCACGAATGGGGCGTGGGCCCGGCGCTGCGCCTGCCGATCTTCGACGCCGGCCGACTGCGCGCCAACCTGGCGGGCAAGTCGGCCGACCTGGACGCGGCGGTGGAGAGCTACAACGCCACGCTGCTGGACGCCGTGCGCGATGCGGCCGACCAGCTTGCATCGAGCGCCTCCGTCGAGCGCCAGATCGCCGAGCAGCGCCAGGCCGGCGAGGCGGCCGAAGCCGCCTACGCCATTGCGCAGAAGCGCTACGAGGCCGGACTGGGCAGTTACCTGCAGGTACTGTCGGCCGAGACGCAGGTGCTCGCCCAGCGCCGCCAGGCCGTCGATCTGGCCGCACGCCGCCTGGACGCCCAGGCCGGCGTGATGCGCGCCCTCGGCGGCGGCTACGCCGCGAGTTGACCCCCCCCCCCCACACACACCCGTTTTCACCATGAACGCACCGCAATCGCCCGCCACCTTCGCGGCCAAGCCCGCCAACCGCCGCAAGGCCCTGTTCACCCTCGCCAGCGTGGTCGTGCTCGCCGGCGCCGCCTGGGGCCTGTACGAGTGGCTGGTCTCCAGCCACTACGAGAGCACCGACAACGCCTACGTGCAGGGCAACGTCATCCAGATCACGCCGCAGACCGCCGGCACGGTGACCGCCATCCTGGCCGACGACACCGACCTGGTGCGCGCCGGCAGCGCGCTGATCCGGCTCGACCCGGCCGACGCCCGCGTCGCGCTGCAGCAGGCCGAGGCCGCGCTGGCACAGACCGTGCGCCAGGCCCGCCAGCTCTACGCCAACAACGGCACGCTGACGGCCCAGGTGCGCCTGCGCGAGGCCGACGTGGCGCGCGCCCAGTCCGACATCGCCCGTGCGCAGGACGACCTGCGCCGCCGCCAGATGCTGACGGGCGACGGCGCCGTCTCCAAGGAAGAGCTGCACCACGCGCAAAGCCAGCTGGACACCGCGCGCACCCAGCTCGCGGCCGCGCAGGCCGGCGTGGCGGCCGCGCGCGAGCAGCTCGCCAGCAACCAGTCGCTCACGCAGGGCGTGGCCGTGCAGGAGCACCCCAGCGTGCTTGCCGCCGCCGCCAAGGTGCGCGAGGCCTACCTGGCCGACCGCCGCACCGCCCTGCCCGCGCCGGTGGACGGCTACGTGGCCAAGCGCAGCGTGCAGCTCGGCCAGCGCGTGGCGGCGGGCACGCCGCTCTTGTCCATCGTGCCGCTGCACGGGGTATGGGTGGACGCGAATTTCAAAGAGAACCAGCTGCGCCACCTGCGCCTGGGCCAGCCCGCGAAGCTGACGGCCGACCTGTACGGCAAGAAGGTCGAATACACCGGCACCGTGGCGGGCCTGGGCGTGGGCACGGGCTCGGCCTTCGCGCTGCTGCCGGCGCAGAACGCCACGGGCAACTGGATCAAGGTGGTGCAGCGCGTGCCCGTACGCATCGCGCTGGACGCCGCGCAGCTCACCGAACACCCGCTGCGCGTGGGCCTGTCGATGGAGGTGACGGTTGACACGCAGGAGCGCGGCGGCGCGGCGCTGGCCGACGCGCCGCGCAAGGAAGCCGTGGCGCAAACAGCCGTCTATGCCTCGCTCGACGCAGGCGCGGACGCCGACGTGGCCCGCATCATCCGGGCCAACATGGGGGCAACCCCCTGAGCGACTTCGTCGCTTCCCCCTTCTCTCGGCTTCGCCGGGAAAGGGGACGCCATCAGCGCTGCGGGGCGGCCCTTGCGCGATGGCCCTCGCCTGGCGCGCGTCGATTCCACGCGCGCGGCTAATGCAGAAACGATCAAAAGGTTCACGCTGCCATGACAGCCTCCGCAACCCCGCCCCTGCCGCACCCGCCGCTCACCGGCAGCGCGCGCACCTGGGGCACGCTGGCCCTGTCGGGGGCCACGTTCATGAACGTGCTGGACACGTCCATCGCCAACGTGTCGCTGCCCGCCATCGCGGGCGACCTGGGCGTGAGTCCCACGCAGGGCACCTGGGTCATCACCAGCTTCGCGGTGGCCAACGCCATCGCCGTGCCGCTCACGGGCTGGCTGTCGCAGCGCTTTGGGCAGGTGCGGCTGTTCGTGGCCAGCGTCACGCTGTTCGTGATCGCCTCGCTCTTGTGCGGCCTGGCGCCCAACATGACGTTGCTGATCGCGGCGCGCGCACTGCAGGGCTTTGTCGCGGGGCCGATGATCCCGCTGTCGCAGTCGCTGCTGCTGTCGAGCTACCCGCGCGCGCTTGCCGGGCTGGCGATGGCCATGTGGTCCATGACCACGCTGATAGCGCCCGTCACCGGGCCGCTCCTGGGCGGCTGGATCACCGACAACATGGCCTGGCCGTGGATCTTCTACATCAACGTGCCCGTGGGCATAGCCGCCGTGCTGCTCACCTGGGGCATCTTCCACAAGCGCGAGACGGTGCGGCGCCAACTCCCCATCGACTCCATGGGCCTCGCGCTGCTGGTGATCTGGGTGGGCGCCATGCAGATCATGCTGGACATCGGCAAAGAGCATGACTGGTTCGAATCGCCCTGGGTCGTGGCCTGCGCGCTGGTGGCGGCCGTGGGCCTTGCGGCCTTCCTGATCTGGGAGCGTGGCGACGACCACCCCGTGGTCGATCTGACGCTGTTTGCCAACCGCAACTTCTGGGCTGGCGCGCTTGCCACCTCCGTGGGCTACGGCCTGTTCTTCGGTAACGTGGTGCTGCTGCCGCTGTGGCTGCAGCAATACATGGGCTACACCGCCACGCAGGCCGGCGAGGTGATGGCACCCGTGGGCCTGCTGGCGCTGGTGCTGTCGCCCTGGGTGGGCAAGAACATCGGCAGGACCGACCCGCGCCGCTTCGCCACCTTCGCGTTCCTGGTATTCGCGCTGGTGCTGTGGATGCGCTCCAACTTCAACACCCAGGCTGACCTGGCGACCATCATGGTGCCCACCATCGTGCAGGGCATCGCCATGGCGTTCTTCTTCATCCCGCTGGTGACCATCACGCTGTCCGAGATCCCGATCGACCGCATACCCGCCGCCTCGGGCCTGTCGAACTTCATGCGCATCACCGCCGGCGCGGTGGGCACGTCCATTGCCACCACGCTGTGGGAACGCCGCGCCACGCTGCACCACGCCCAGCTTACCGAGGGGCTTACCCAGGGCAATACAGTGCTGGCGCAGACGCTGCAAGGCCTGCAAGCGGGCGGCCTCACGCCCGAGCAGGCACTGGCGCAGGTCGAGCGCATGGTGAACCAGCAAGCCTTCATGCTCGCCGCCAACGACATCTTCTACAGCTCGGCCGTGCTGTTCCTGCTGCTGATCCCCCTGGTCTGGCTGGCCCACGCGCCGCGCGCGTCAGCAGGCAGCGCAGATGCCACAGCCGGGGCGCATTGACTCCTGAAACCATAGCTGCTTGCGCTTGCCAGATAAGCGCCATCAGCCATTTTTCTGAGTATCCACATGTCCCAAGCCCCCGCATGCAGCCGATGGGGGCGCGCTGGCCGACAGGCAGGCGCTTGACCACCATCAGCACCCACCGTCACCGGGCTTGCAGAACACCCCCAACCGCGCAACCATTGACCGTATGAAATCCATCAAAACCTCCCTGGTCGGGCTGTTCGCCGGCATGACGGTGCTGTGGCTGGCGGCCGAGGCGCCGGCGTTGTCCGTGGCGCATGGGTTGTTCCCGTGGCGGCGCCTGCTGGTGCAGTACACGGGCCTGCTGGCCATGGGGGCGATGTCGGCGGCCATGCTGCTGGCGGTGCGCCCGGCCTGGCTGGAGCCGCGCCTGCACGGGCTGGACAAGATGTACCGGCTGCACAAATGGCTGGGCATTGGCGGCTTGGTGCTGGCCGTCACGCACTGGCTGTGGGCCCAGGGCGTGAAATGGCTGGTGCAGGCCGGGCTGCTGGTGCGGCCGGGGCGCGGGCCGCGCGCGGAGGAGACGGTGGAGCTGTTTCGCCTGCTGCGCAGCCTGCGCGGCCTGGCCGAAGACCTGGGCGAGAAGGCCTTCTATGTGGCCGTGGTGTTGATCACACTGGCGCTGGTCAAGCGCTTTCCCTACCGGCATTTCTTTCGCACGCACCGCTGGCTGGCTCTGGTCTATCTGGTGCTGGTGTTCCACAGCCTGGTGCTGATGGAGTTCCCGTACTGGGGCCAGCCGGTGGGCTGGGCCATGGGCCTGCTGCTGGCCGCGGGCAGCGTGGCCGCTGCCATCAGCCTGCTGCGGCGCATTGGCGTGCGGCGCAAGGCCGTGGGCGAGATCGTGCGGCTGGACTACCTGAGCGACGTGCAGGTGCATGCCGTGACGCTGCAGCTCAAGACACCCTGGGCCGGCCATGAGGCCGGGCAGTTTGCCTTTGTCACCTTTGACGAGGCCGAGGGCGCGCACCCGTTCACCATCTCATCGGCCTGGGCGGGCGACGGGCGGCTGCTGTTTCTCATCAAGGCCCTGGGCGACTACACGCGCACGCTGGGCCATGCCCTGCGCGTGGGCGACGCGGTAACCGTGGAGGGCCCCTACGGGCGCTTTCAGTTCAACGGCCAGGCGCAGCGCCAGGTGTGGATTGGCGCGGGCATTGGCGTGACGCCCTTCGTCGCGCGCATGCAGGCGCTGGCCGTGGAGCCCGACGGCCGCGCGGTGGACTTCTTCCACGTCACGGCCGACGTGGACGAGCGCGCCCTGGCACTGCTGCGCGCCGACGCCCAGGCCGCGGGCGTGCGCCTGCATGTCATCGTCTCCGGCCGGGGTGAGCAGGACGAACGCTTCACGGGCGAGCGCCTGCGCGCGCTGGCTCCCGACTGGCGGCAGGCCGACGTCTGGTTCTGCGGCCCGGCCGCCTTTGGCGATGCACTCAGCGAGGATCTGGTAGCCCATGGCCTGGCGCCCGGCAGCTTCCACCGCGAGCTGTTCGAGATGCGCTGATTGCTATCGTATAAGTAGCTGCAAGCGTTTACCTATCAAGCGCTACAGCCATTTTTACCTGATTAGGCATATACCTCAGACTGTGCCGCGAGCCCTCACCCCAACCCTTGTATCTTCTAAACCTCGATGTTCAGGACATGGTTTCGGAAAGTTGTCCAC
>JADHED010001673.1_pt1 | contig 17794 bp, 13 predicted proteins | sample 8952041 | NCBI WGS metagenome assembly JADHED01 (sample SAMN16124423, study PRJNA663239) | bioreactor sludge metagenome | isolation source: sludge (control) | place: India:Bengaluru | collected 2018-09-08
AAGGGCCCGCGCCGGTTTGGCGCGGGCCCGGACACAATCTCGGTGGCACAACCTAACGGACCGAGGACATTAGGGCGGCCATGTCGGCCGCCTCCTTGAACCCTGTCACCGTCTTCCCATGCAGGATCTCGCCCCGGCTGTCGATGAAGGCGATCGTCGGCAGGCCGCCGACCTGGAACTCCGCCCAGATGGCCTCCATCTCGGGATCCATCTCCGTGCAATCGATCTTCACCGCCTGGAAGCGCGCGCTCTCGGCGATCACCGCGGGGTCGACCCAGACCTTCTTGTCCAGGACCTGGCAGACCTTGCACCAGGTGGCCCAGAAGTCGATGACGACGGGGCGGCCCGTCTCCTTGGCCGTGGCGATCTTCGCGTCGAGGAAGGCGCGGACGTTCTCGCCGGAGTGAACCACTTCGAAAGGCACCTTCGCCGGGAGCGTGGCCACCGGGTCGGCGCCGGTGGGCGCGGCGGCCGCGTGGGTCGGGGAGGCGACGGTCGTCGCCGGGGTCTGATTCAGCGGCGGCAACAGCCAGCCGTACTGGACCCACGAGCCGACGAGGAGCCACAGGCCGGCGGCGAGGAACAGCAGGCCGAGGGCCTTGCGGGTGCGGTCCCACCAGGAACTGGTGTCGACGAGACGATCGAAGGCGCCCATGAACGTGGCCACCACGACGGTCACGGCGCCGAGCAGCGGATAGAAGACCTTGGCCGGTAGCACCAGGCCGGGGCGGAGGAAGAAGAACGCCATGAAGACCAGGAGCAGGCCCATGGCCTTCTTCACGGTGTCCATCCAGCCGCCGCTCTGCGGCAGCGAGCCCATGGCCGCGGGGAAGGTGCCGACCACGACGAGCAGGACGCTGAGGCCGAGGCCGAAGACGAAGAGGGTCCAGAAGCCGAGCCCGATGCTGCCCGTGGTGCCGACCCAGAGCAGGAGCGCGCCCAGGAAGGGGCCGACGCACGGCGAGGCGACCAGCCCGGCGATCATGCCCATGACCAGCGCGCCGAAGATGCCGGCGCGATTGCCGCCGGGGCCCTGCAGACGGTTGCGCAGGAACGCGGGCGCCTGCAGTTCGTAGGCGCCGAACATCGCGAAGCTCAGACCGAACATCAGCAAGGCGATCGGGACCAGCACGACCGGACTCTGCAGGAAGGCGGTGACGCCGCTGAAGACGGTCGCGCTCACGGCGCCGATCACCGCATACACGAGGGCGAGCCCGAGTCCGTAGGTGAGGGCCAGCAGGAAGCCCTTCACGACACCCTTGTCGGTGCTCTGGGCGCCGATGACGGCGAGGGTGATGGGGATCATCGGGTAGATGCAGGGCGTGAAGCTCATCAGGATGCCGAAGCCGAACACGACGAGCAGGAAGAGCGGCAGGCCCTTGTTGGCGATGAACCAGGTGATGCGGGCGCTGCTCCACTTGCCGCCGAAGTCGAGCTGGACATCGCCGGACCAGGTCGCCTCGACGGTGCCGGCGTCGCCGGGATAGGTGACGGCGAGGCGCAGCGGAACGGTGCCAGGCTCGGCGTCGGGTTTGACGGGGGCGGCGAATTCGTAGCGGCCGCCGCCGAGGGCCTTCACGGGGTAGGGGGCGGCGAGGAAGTCGCCCGTTGCCGTCACCGCGAGCTGGGCCGGCGCGATGTCGGCCCCGCCCGGGAGTTGGAACTCGAGGACCAGGTCCTGGCCGATCTCGTAGGCACCGGGGTGAGGTGAGACCTGCAGGTCCGCGGCGGCGGCCGCGGCGGCGAGGAGCAGCGCGAAGGTGACGAGGAAGGCCAGCTTGCTGGCAGGCAGGTTTGCAGGCATCGGGCGTCGTCCTTTCACCATCGAACGTCTGGGCTTTCGCTTGCTGGGGCAAAGTTATACCATAGGGGAATCACGAGCCAAGAGAACTTGAGGTCGCCGGACCGTTCCGGCGGAAAGGACCAGCCGTGACCCGCAAGACTCCTCTCGCCGTTTTCCTGCTCCTCCTGTTGACGGCGGCGCCGGCGCTGTCCGGTTGCGGTGACAATCAGAAGCCCTCGGCCGCCGAGGCCACGCCCGCTGCCGAGAAGACGCCGACGACGCCGGCGAGCTTCGGAGTCGGTCAGCCGGCGCCCGACTTCACCCTGACCAGCCTTGCCGGCGGCGAGATCTCCCTGAAGGACTTCCGCGGCAAGGCCGTGCTGGTGGACTTCTGGGCAACCTGGTGCGGACCGTGCCGGATGGCCATGCCGCACTTCCAGGAACTCAGCCAGACCTACAAGGACGACCTCGCCGTCATCGCGGTGTCGCTGGACCAGGAGCCGGCGAAGGTCGTGCCTCCGTACGTCCAGAAGACCGGGTTGACGTTCAACGTCACGGTCGATACGCGGGCGATCGAGGTCGCTCAGGCCTGGGGCGGCGTGCGTAGCATCCCCACCACGTACCTGGTGGATCGTCAGGGCAAGATCGCGATGATGTGGGTGGGATTGAACGCGCGGGAAGTCTACGAGACGGAGATCCGCAAGGCGATCGGGAAGTCCTGAGCCGGACATGAGGAGTCCCTGGCCTGAGTGCGAACCCGGGGCCAGGGACTCAGGTGTTCACGGGCGTCATCGGCGGAGCCACCAGAAGAGATCGATGAGCGTCAACACCACGAGGCCGTAGATTTCAGGACTCATCTCTCTCCCCCCTTTCCTGAGCTAGGGTCCTACTCGGAGGGGACACCGTGCTCTTCGGCAGATCGCGTGGTTTCCTTTAGCGTCTGCGGAGGGGGCGGTGCCCCGAGCGACGCCCGGGCCCGTGCAAGAATAGTGCCTTTCTCTAGAGCGGATCATTCAATCGTCGATCTTCAGCACCATCACCGTCTTGTCGTCCGAGGCCTCGGTCCCGCCGAAGGCCTCGACGGCGGCGAAGATCCGGTCGCATAGCTCGTTCGGCGGTAGGTCCTGCCCTCGCCGGGCAAGCACTTCCAGGCGTTCCAGATCGAAGAACTCGCCCGTGGTCGGCGCGGTCTGATCCGTGATGCCGTCGGTGTAGGCGAGGAGCAGGTCGCCCCTGGCGAGGGGGACGGTGCCGCGTCGGTACGGATGGTCGGGCACCACGCCCAGGACGGGGCCGCCCTTGCGGAGCACGTCCCGCCGTCCGTCGCGATGGAAGATGAGGGGCGGATCCATCCCGGCATTGCAATATGCGAGCTGTTGCAGGTGGGGGTCGAAGACGCCGTAGAAGAAGCTCACGAACTGCGCGTCGGAGAGGACCTCGCGCAGGTGCACGTTGAGGGCCATGACCACGGCCTCGGGGGCCCGGCCAGGCAGGGCCTCGGCGCGGAAGGCGACGCGCACGGTGGTCATCAGCAGCGCCGCCGGGATTCCCTTGCCCGACACGTCGGCGATGCAGATGCCGAGGCTGTCGTGGCCGAGGGAGAAATAGTCGAAGTAGTCGCCGCCGACCTGCCGGCACGGGGACATGCAGCCGGCGACGCGAAAATGCGTCGTCGCGAGGGCGACCGTCGGCAGGAGGTGCGCCTGGATGTCGCGGGCGACCGCGAGTTCGGTCTCGAGTTGCCGGCGCAGCAGGCTCTCGTTGACGAGGCTCAGGCTACGCAGGAGGGCGGCGGCCTGCAGGGCGAGCGCGGAGAGATTCGCGAGGTCGGTCTGGCGATATAGCGAGCCGTCCGGCTTGTGGCCGAAGACCAGCAGGCCGAGCAGCTGGTTGCCGCTGATCAACGGCACCAGCAGCGCCGCGTCGCATCGCGCGAGCAGGGCGCGTCCGTCGGGTTCGTCCGGCGCCGCGGGGAGCGCGTCCTCGACCTCCTCGCGGAACACGGGCCGCCGCAGACGGTCGAGCAGGCGGGCAACGGGTGACGACAGCGGCAGGTCGTGGGACAGGGTCGTCGCCGCGCCGTCCACCAGCGCGCGGGCGGGTCGCAGGGCCGCCGGCGCGTCGCCCTCCGCGAGCAGGAGGGCGAGGGTGCGGGGGCGGAAGAGGTCGTGCAGCCGGCTGAGCAGCAACGCGTGCGCCGCCTCGTGGTCCATCTGGTCGGCGAGCGCGCGGGCGAGGTCCGTGAGCGCCTGACGGTCCGCGCGGCGCGAAGGGAAGAACGCGTGGTCGATGAGCAGCTGGAGCCGCCGCCGCAGCGGCAGCACCAGCAGGCTGCAGGCCGCGATGGCGATGGCGGCGACCGGCTCGCTGTCGATGCCGAAGGTCTTGGTGATGGTCTGGCCGAAGAGGCCGACGGCGAGGAAGTAGGCGATGAGGATCGCCACGGTCAGCAGGCCGTAGATGAGGCTCGTCCGCACCACGAAGGCGGTGTCGAGGGCGCCGTAGCGCATGATCGCCAGCGCGAAGCTCGCCGGGACCAGCAGGACCGAGAACCCCAGGTAGTGCACGAACGGCACGTCGATGCCGAGGCTGTTGACCGCCAGCGCGAACAGGAACGGCGCCATGCCGCAGACCAGCCCGAGCAGGATCACGCGCAGCTTGGTGTGCTGGACCGGCCGATCGCGGCGCAGCACCTTGCGCGCGAAGACCACCAGCCCGTAGACGAAGTACGCGACGAAGTAGACGAGGGCGGCGTTCGAGAGGGCGACGATCAGCGGGCTGGTCGGCTCGACCTTCAGGAGCCGGCCGATCAGCACGAGGGTGACGAGCACGACGGCGGGCGCGTAGACCAGCCGCTGCCGCCCGCTCAACCGCGGCGGCGTCTCCGTTGCGGGGAAGAGCTGGATGAAGCGCAGGAAGAGCACCGGCCAGATCAGCTGCAGGACGTCGCGCAGGAGGTCGAGCACTTGCATGGCGAGGTCGTTGTGACCCGGCGGCACGTTGAGCAGGTAGAAGGCGAAGATCAGGCACAGGCCGAAGAAGTTGCGGGCGACGGCGTCGTGCCGTTTCGCGTAGACCCACCAGCCGATCATGAGGAACGCGACGCCGCCGACCCAGAGGCTGAGGCTGAAGATCAGCCGCGGGCGCGGCGTCCGCTGCGGCAGGAGGACCACGGGGGCCTCGGCGCCGCCGCGGGCGAGCGTCAGGATGACGGGATCGTGGCTGTAGTCGAACGCGCGCGCCTGGAAGAAGTCCATGGACGACGCGAGGGGAACGCCGTCGACGGCCGTGACGACGTCGCCCTTGCTCACGCCGGCGCGTTCGGCGGGGCCGCCGGGGAAGACGACGGCGACCTCGAGGTTGCGCAGGATGAAGCCCAGGTCGGGCGACTTGACGGTGTGGATGGCGGCGGGAATCGCGACCAGCATCATCACCGGCGCGAGGACATAGATGCAGGCAAGCCGCACCAGGCGGCCGCCGCGGGATTCGACGGAGATGGAGGTGGCGGGCACGGAGCCTCCTCGCGGGCGGGCGAGCACGCCGGGAGACTAGCACGGCTGCCGCAACGCAGCCAGATCTGAGTCAGGGGGCGCCGCAGCCGCGCCCGAAGGCGCCGATCGGTTCGCCGCCGTCGAGCAGGCACGGCGACCCGGGCCGCAGGCGGAAGTCGCTGCGCGCCGGGTCGCAGAAGAGCGGATCCAGGGCGAGGTTCCCCAGCCGGTGCCGCTGGTCCGCCAGCGGCGCCGCCCAGTCGGGGCCGCGGTTGCCGAAGAGGTTGCACCGCATCAGCTGGGGGATCGCGGGTCCTTCCACGGCCATCTCGTCGGCGCTGTTGAAGGCGATCAGGCAGCGGTCGAACAGGGACGACGCGTCGACGGCCAGCACGACGCCGCCGTCGGCTTCGGTGCGGTTGCCGGTCAGCGTGCAGCCCACCAGCCGGGCCTCGGTGTCGTCCAGGGCCACGGCGGCGCCGGCCACGCCGGCGGTGTTGTCGGCCAGCCAGCAGTCGCGCAGCGCCAGGGTGGACGCCACGGCGTAGATCGCGCCGCCCGCGCTCCCGGCCGTGTTGTGGCGCAGCTCGCAGGTCTCGAGCCGTCCGCCGCGCACGCCGCGCCAGACGACGGCGCCGCCGGCGTTCTGGGCCTCGTTCTCCCAGATCCGGCAGCCGGCGAGCACGGGGCGGCCGCTGCCGACCACCGCGATCGCGCCGCCCTCGCGCGCGCTGTTGCCGCGCAGGACGCAGTTGCTCAGGCGCGGCGAGGCGTTGCGGCACAGGACCGCGCCGCCGCGGCCGGCATCGCCCTCGCCCGACACGCGGCCGCCGGTGAAGGTGAAGCCCACGATGGCGGAGGTGCTGTCCACGCCCTCGCAGACGAGGACCCGCCCGGCGCCCGCGGCGTCGATGACGACGCACCCGGGCTGCATGGAGCCGCTCCACAGCGAAACCCCGGCGGGGACCACCAGATCGTGCTCGCGATAGGTGCCGCAGGCCACCAGGACGACGTCGCCGGGCCGGGCGAGGGCGAGGCCGCGGGCGATGGTGGGCGCGTCGCCGGGGACGGCGATGGTCGCCGCCTCCGCGACCGGGAGCCACAGCAAGACCGACGCGAGCGCGACGCGCGAGCACCTGGTGATCGAGACCACGGATGGACCTCCCCTCGGGACGACCGGCGGGGGCCGGCGGAATCAGGCGTTACTTTCGGGCAAACGCCGGTGATTGGCCATCAAAATACTTCGCTGGCCGCCGCCGCCGCTTTCCGGCGGCCCGTGTTGATCCCCTGGCTGGTCGGTGCTACATTAGCGCGCATTGTCCCGGCGCCAACCGAGTTCCACCGCCAGCCGTCGCGGCGATTTGCCGTGCGAGGGAGTTCTGCGTGAACGACATCCGGCAACTGGCCCAGTACTCGCCCCAGGGTCTCGAGGACGCCTGGTACGCCCGGTGGGAGGCCGCGGATCTGCTCAAGCCGCGGCCCGCGCCCGACGGCGAGCGATTCGTGATCACCCTGCCGCCGCCAAACGTGACCGGCATCCTGCACATGGGCCACTGCCTGGGCAACTCCATCCAGGACACCCTCATCCGCTGGAACCGGATGCTCGGCCGCGAGGCCCTCTGGGTCCCGGGAACGGACCACGCCAGCATCGCGACCGAGCAGGTCGTCAGCAAGCAGATGCGCGAGCAGGGCCTGGACAAGCGTTCGGCGGGCCGCGAGGCGTTCCTCGCGCGCGCCTGGACGTGGAAGGAACAGACCCACGGCCGCATCACCCAGCAACTGCGCCGCCTCGGCTGCTCGCTCGACTGGTCGCGCGAGGCGTTCACCATGGACGCGGCCCGCAACCGCGCCGTGACCCGCGCCTTCGTCGACCTGCAGGCCAAGGGCCTGATCTATCGCGACCTCTACCTGGTGAACTGGTGCCCCCACTGCCTCACCGCGATCAGCGACGACGAGGTCGACTACCGCGAGATCAACGGCCACATGTGGCACATCCGCTATCCCCTGGCCGACGGCGAGGGATACATCACGGTGGCGACCACGCGGCCGGAGACCCTCTTCGGCGACACCGCCGTCGCCGTGAACCCGGACGACCCCGACCGTCGCGAACTCATCGGCCGGCGGGTGCGCCTGCCCCTGACCGACCGCGAGATCCCGATCATCGGCGACCACCACGCCGACCCCGAGAAGGGCACGGGCACCGTCAAGATCACCCCCGCTCACGATCCCAACGACTTCCAGGTCGGGCGCCGCCACGGCCTGCCGCAGGTGATCTGCATGGACGAGCACGCGGTCATGAACGAGGCCGCGGGCCGCTTCGCGGGCCTCGACCGCACCGCGTGCCGCAAGGCCGCCGTCGAGGCGCTGACGGCGGAGGGCCTGCTCGACAAGGTGGTCCCCAACGTCCACCAGGTGGGCCACCACGACCGCTGCGGCACCATCATCGAGCCCTACCTGTCGCGCCAGTGGTTCCTGCGCATGCACGAGCTGGCCGGCCCGGCCGTCAAGGCCGTCGAGGACGGCACCGTCAAGCTGTATCCCGACCGCTGGGTCGGCGTGTACCACAACTGGATGCGCAACATCCGCGACTGGTGCATCTCGCGGCAGCTCTGGTGGGGCCATCGCATCCCGGTGTGGTACTGCGAGTGCGGCGAGACCATCGTCGCCGCGGAGACGCCGACGCGCTGCCCGGCGTGCGGGTCGACCAGGCTGGAGCAGGATCCCGACGTGCTGGATACCTGGTTCTCGAGCTGGCTGTGGACCTTCTCGCCCCTGGGCTGGCCCGACAAGACGGACGACCTCGCGCGCTACCACCCCAACCAGGTGCTGGTCACCGCGGCGGACATCATCTTCTTCTGGGTCGCGCGCATGATCATGGCGAGCTACGAGTTCCTCAAGGAGCCGCCGTTCACCGAGGTCCTGTTCCACGGCATCGTGAGGGACAGCGACGGCCGCAAGATGAGCAAGTCCCTCGGCAACAGCCCCGATCCGATCGACCTCATCGAGACCTACGGCGCCGATGCTCTGCGCTGCTCGCTGGTCATGCTCACGCCGACCGGCCAGGACATCTTCTTCAGCGAGGCCTCGCTGGAGGTGGGCCGCAACTTCTGCAACAAGATCTTCCAGGCCACCAAGCTGGTGCTCGGCTTCTGGGACGAGGCGGGCCTGCCCGCCAAAGCCCCGGCCGGGGTCGCGCCCGAGCCGGCCCGCCTGGAGCTGAGTGCCGGCCGCGACTGGGACGCCGCGCCAGCCGCGGCGCTGGCCGGCCTGTGGCGGGACACCTTCGGCAGCGCGTTGCCCGTGACCATCGAGGACGACGATCTGACCCTCGAGGATCGCTGGATGCTCGGTCGTCTCTGCGCGACCGCCGCCGAGTGCAACGAGCACTACGAGCGCCGCCGCCTGAACGACGCCTCTTACGCGGCGTTCAACTTCTTCCGCCACGAGCTCTGCGACTGGTACCTGGAGGCCGTCAAGCCGCGCCTGCGCGACCCGGAGCGGCGGGCCACGGCGGTGCTGGCGCCGGTGCTCGCGCTGGGCATGAGCTACAAGCTGCTGCACCCGGTGATGCCCTTCATCACGGAGGAGCTGTGGAGCTGGCTGCCGCCGTCGCGCGGCTTCCTGATGATCTCGCCGTACCCCGTGTGCAAGGGCGAGGCGCCGTTCGCGAGCGCGCAGGCCGCCTTCGTCCAGGTGATGGAGATCACCGGCGTGCTGCGCAACCTCCGCAGCGAACTGGGCGTGGCGCCGGGCCGGCGCGGTCACGCGGTCTTGCGGGTGGCCCGGCCGGAAGATGTCGCGCCGCTGCGCGAGGCCGCCGCCGAGCGGATCGCCCTGCTCGCGAAGCTGGAGCGCGTGGACGTGGTCCACGGCGGCGCCGACCCGCGCCCGGCCGGCGCGGGCGTCGCCGGCCAGGTCGAGGTCTTCCTGCCGATGGAGGGCCTGGTGGACATCGTGCGCGAGCGCGAGCGGCTGGCCAAGGAACTGGCGAAGGTCGAAGGATGGATCGTCGGTTGCCGCGCCAAGCTCGGCAACGAGAAGTTCGTGGCGAGCGCGCCCGCCCAGGTGGTCCAGCAACAGCGGGACCTGCTGGCGGAGAACGAGTCGACCGCTGAGAAGCTGCGCGAGCGACTGGCCGGGCTGTCCGGTTGAGCGCCCGCCGGCGGGAGGCCGCATGAACGACGTGTCCGCGCCCCGGACGCCCGGCGAACTGCTGCGCGATGGACGCCAGGCCCGCGGCCTCAGCGTGGCCGAGGTCAGCGAATGCACCAAGATCCCGCCGCGGCTGATCGAGGCCATGGAGAGCGACGAGTACCACAAGCTCTCCGGCGGGCTCTACGTGAAGAGCTTTCTGCGGACCTACGCCGCGTGCGTCGGCCTCGAGGCGGAGGACCTGCTGGCCGTCTACGAGCGGGCGACAGGCACCGCGGCGCCGCCGCCGGTTCCGGCCGAGGAGGTTTGGGCCCAGGAGGAGACCAGGGTCCGCCAGGTCGGCGCCTCCGCCGGCACGCTGGTCGCGCGGGCCGCCATGGTGCTCGGCGCGCTGGTCCTGGTCGGGGTCCTGGTCTGGCGCCTGGCGTTCGCCGGCCGGAGCGGCTGACGTCGTGGGGCTCTTCACGCTGCAGGCCCCGTTCGAACCCACCGGCGACCAGCCCGAGGCGATCCGCACGCTGGTCGCCGAGGCGCGCGCCGGCAAACGGTTCCAGACCCTCCTCGGCGTGACCGGCTCGGGCAAGACCTTCACGATGGCCAACGTCATCGCCCAGCTCGAACGCCCGGCCCTCATCTTCAGTCATAACAAGACCTTGGCGGCGCAACTTTACGGAGAGCTCAAAGGGTTCTTCCCGTCTCACGCCGTCGAGTACTTCATCAGTTACTACGACTATTACCAGCCCGAGGCCTTCATCCCGGCCACCGGCACCTACATCGAGAAGGACGCGAGCATCAACGACGAGATCGAGCGCCTGCGGCTGCGCACCACCAGCAGCCTGCTCGCGCGCCGCGACGTGATCGTGGTGTGCAGCGTTTCGGCGATCTACGGCCTCGGCAACCCGCGCACCTTCAAGGAGGGCATCGTCCACCTGAGCGCCGGCGAGCGGCTGGATCGCGACGAACTCCTGTCCCGCCTGGTCGACGCCGCCTACGGCCGCAACGACACGGCCCCCGGCTACGGCGACTTCCGCGTGCGCGGCGACGTGGTCGAGGTGCGCGCCGCCCACGAGGAGCGCACCCTGCGCATCGAGTTCTTCGGCGACGAGATCGAGCGCCTCGCCTGGATCGAGCCGCTGACCGGCCACACCCTCGAGCGCGTCGCGCAGGCGGCGATCTTCCCGGCCAGCCAGTTCATCCTCGACCGCTCGGGCGTCGAGGCGGTGGTCGACGAGATCGCGCGCGATCTCGAACAGCGCCTGGCCGAGCTCGACGCCGCGGGCAAGGCCGTGGAGGCGCAGCGCCTGGCCTCGCGCACGCGGTACGACATGGAGATGATCCAGCAGCTCGGGCACTGCCCCGGCGTGGAGAACTACTCGCGCTACTTCGACCGCCGCCAGCCCGGCGAGCGGCCGGCGTGCCTGCTCGACTACTTCCCCGCCGACTACCTGCTCTTCATCGACGAGTCCCACGCGACCATCCCGCAGATCGGCGCGATGTACAACGGCGACCGCTCGCGCAAGCAGTCGCTGGTCGAGCACGGGTTCCGGCTGCCGAGCGCGCTGGACAATCGGCCGTTGCTGTTCGCCGAGTTCGAGCAGATGGTGCCGACCACCGTCTTCGTCTCGGCGACGCCCGGCGACTACGAGCTGCAGCACAGCGAGGGCGTGGTCGTGGAGCAGGTCATCCGTCCGACCGGGCTCATCGACCCGCCGATCGTCGTGCGCCCGGTGGCGACGCAGGTCGACGACCTCATGGCGCGCTGCCGCGAGGTGACCGCCCGCGGCGAGCGCGTGCTGGTGACCACCCTCACCAAGAAGATGTCCGAGGACCTCACCGACTACCTGCAGCAGGCGGGCCTCAAGGTGAGCTACCTGCACTCGGACATCGCCGCGCTCGACCGCATCGAGATCCTGCGCAACCTGCGCCTGGGCGAGAGCGAGATCCTGGTCGGCGTGAACCTGCTGCGCGAGGGCCTCGATCTGCCGGAGGTCTCCCTGGTGGCGATCCTCGACGCCGACCGCGAGGGCTTCCTGCGCAGCGCCCGCTCGCTGATCCAGACCGCGGGCCGCGCCGCGCGCAACGTGAACGGCGAGGTCGTCATGTACGCCGACGTGCTCACCGATTCGATGCGCCGCGCGATCAGCGAGACCGAGCGGCGCCGCACCAAGCAGCTGGCCTACAATCTGGAGCACGGCATCACGCCGCGCACCATCGTCAAGACGCGCGCGCAGATCCTGCAGCAGACCATGGCCGCCGGCGAGATGGCGGCCCCGGCCGGGGACGACCGCCGGCCGTGGGAGGCCGTGCTGCGCGAGGGCCTCTCGCCGCGCGAGCTGGTGCTCATGCTGGAGTCCGAGATGCACGCCGCCGCGGCGGCGCTGGAGTTCGAGAAGGCCGCGCAGATCCGCGACCGGCTCGAGGACCTCAAGGCGCAGTGGGGCATCGGCAAGAAAGGGCGGCCATGAACGCAAGCGCATCCGCCGACCTGGGTTTCCCGCGCGATGCTTGGGTGCAGACCCTCGTGACGCAGGCGCTCGCCGAGGACGTCGGCCCGGGCGACGCGTCCACCGCGGTGACGGCCGTGGGGGAGACCCGCGCTCGCGGCACGGTGGTCGCCAAGGTGCCGGGGGTGATCGCCGGCGTGCCGCTGCTCGCCCTCGTGCTGGGACGACTCGACCCGGGCTGCGCGGTGGAGGTGGTCCGCGGCGACGGATCCGCGGTGGCGCCGGGCGACGTGGTGGCGCGGCTGGCCGGACTGGCCGCGGCGCTCCTGACCGGTGAGCGCTGCGCGCTCAACTTCCTGCAGCAGCTCTCGGGCGTGGCCACGCTGACGGCCCGCTACGTCGCCGCGGTGGCGGGCACGGGCTGCCAAGTCCTGGACACTCGCAAGACGTTGCCGGGGTTCCGTCACCTCGCCAAGTACGCGGTGCGGTGCGGGGGCGGGCACAACCACCGACTCGGCCTGTACGACCGCATCATGCTCAAGGACAACCACTGGGCCGCCGCCGGCGACTCCATCGAGACGCTGGTGGCCAGGGCCCGCGCGAGCTACCCGCACCTGCCCGTCGAGGTGGAGGTCGACTCGCTCGCGCAGCTGGACCGCGTCCTGCCCCTGCGGGTCGAGTGGATCCTGCTGGACAACTTCACCCCGGCGCTGGTGGCGGCCGCGGTGGCCAGGCGCGACGCGGCGGGTCCCGGCACCCTGCTCGAAGCGTCGGGCAACGTCACCCTCGAGACCATCCGCGACTTCGCGCTCGCCGGCGCCGACGCCGCCTCGGTGGGGCGGCTGACGCACTCGGCGCCGGCCCTGGACCTCTCGCTCGAGCTGGAACTGGAGCCGCGATGAGCCTGCTCGTCAACGTCGGCAACACCCGGACCGTCGTGGCGCGCGGTGGCGCGACCGGGCCGTTGGCAGAGGTGTTGGCGGCCGACACGCCGCGCGACGAGGCGGCGGCGGCGGCGCTCGCGGACGCGATTGCCGACCGGCGCGGGGACCACGAACGCGTGGCCGTCGCCAGCGTCGTGCCGCTGGTCGCCGCGGCGCTCGCCGCGCGCCTGCCGGGCGCGGCGTGCGTGGACGACACCTGGGTCTTCCCCTTCGCGCACGAGATCCTGCGGCCGCAGACGGTCGGGGCCGACCGCTGGTGCAACGTCGCGGCCGCCGTCCACGCGGGCCTCACCGACGCGCTGGTGGTGGATGCCGGGACGGCGACCACCTTCGACGTGCTCGCCGGCGGCGTGTTCCTGGGCGGCCTGATCGCGCCGGGCATGGCCTTCGCGGCGCGCAAGCTCCAGGAGGAGGCCGCGCGCCTGTGGGTGGTGCCATTCGCGCCGTGCGAGTTGCGGGCCGGGCGGGACACCGACGAGGCCCTGGCGGCCGGCGCCTTCCACGTCGGCGTCCACGGCGTGCGCGGGACCATCGCGGCGCTGCTCGCGCGCTATCCGCGCTGCGAGGTGGTGGTGACCGGAGGTCTGGGCGCGCACGTGGCGCAGGCGGGTTGGCGGCACGACCCGGCCTGGACGCTGCGCGGTCTCGCCGCGCTGGCGGCCGCCCGGGCCGCATGACCCGGGCGCGCCGCCTCGGCGTCTAGGGATTGGTCGCCTTCACGTTGTCGACGTAGAAGGTGCCGGCGCCGTCGTTCCAGGACGCGAAGCTCACGTGGGTGAGCTTCTTGGGGATCGCGGTGCCGCCCTTGAAGGCCTTGAGCGGCTTGCTCGCCGGGCTCTGGCCGACGCGGACCGTGTAGGTGCCCTTCTTGACGTCGACCGCGACCTCGACCTTGTGCCAGGCCATGAGATCGAGGTTCGTGGCGACCAGCGTGCGGCCCGTCCAGTCCTTGTCGGCCTCGCGCGCGAAGAGGTTGATCTTGCCGGGGGCCTTCGCGTTCTCCCAGCCCAGGAAGACGAAGCGTTCCTTGCCGGTGGAGTTCGGCCCGTTCTTCTTGTCGTAGCTCGCGCCGATCAGGCAGAAGCCGGAGCGGTTGTCGTCCGGGAGGATTTCCTTCACGCAGATGTCGTAGGTGAGGGTGAAGGTGGCCGTCTGCGGCGTCGCGAAGCTCTGGGTGAGGTAGGTGTTCAGGTCCGGGTGCGCCTTGATCATCGCCTTGTGCGTGGCGTTGCCCGCGACCTTCTTGGTGCTGAGCACGAGCAGCTTGGGGCCCTTGTCCGTGTCCTTGCGAGTTTCCGACCAGTCCGGCCCCTTGTTGTCGGTGCGCAGGTCGCCGCTCTTCTTGCAGGCATCGAAGCCGCCGTCGGCGAGCAGGCCGGTGCCGGCGGCGCCCGCGAGGGCGGCCAGCGCGAAGGCCAGGACGAACAGGCTGGCAAGGCGACACGACAGCGAGCGGATGATCATGTCAGACTCCTGGTTCGAGTGGGCGGCGGCGTCCTGCGGACCCGGGCGCCGGTCGGCATCCTGGCAGGAAATGTGCAGTCTGGGCGGGCGGCGTCAAGAGGCAAGCGCTGGTTTCGCGCTCGCCGCGAGTTGGGGAGGCGTTGTGTGGCCGGGCCGCCGCGGGCTGCCTGACCCTGCGGGAAAGGTCGTGAGGAGAAGATGATGCGCAGATGGATCCTGGTGGTGGCCGTGCTGGCCGTGGCGGCGGTGCTGGTGTGGCGGGTGACCGCGAGCCGGGGCAAGGAGACCGCCGCCTGGCGGTTGCTGGAGGTCGCGCGGGGCGATCTCGAGGTGACGGTGAGCTGCACGGGCAACCTGGAGCCGGTGACGACCGTGCAGGTGGGGACCCAGGTCAGCGGGATCGTCGCCGCGATCGGCGCCGACTTCAACGACCGCGTGGCGGCCGGCCAGGTGATCGCCCGCATCGACACCACCCTGCTCGCCTCGGCGGTCCGGGACGCCGCGGCCGGGCTGCAGCGCGCGAACGCCGAGCTGGCGCATGCGCAGCGGGAGCTGGCGCGCACGGAGTCCCTGCACGCGGAGCAACTGGTCTCCGACACCGAGCTGGCCACCGCCATGTACACGCGCGACGTCGCCGAGGCGAACCTGCGATCGGCGGAGGTGTCGCGCGATCGCGCCCGCCAGAATCTCAAGTACGCCACCATCACCTCGCCGATCGACGGCACGGTGATCGCCCGCAGCGTGGAGGTGGGCCAGACCGTGCAGGCGAGCTTCTCCGCTCCCGAGATCTTCAAGATCGCCGGCGATCTGACCAAGATGCGCATCCTCGCCGCGGTGGACGAGAGCGACATCGGCGCGATCGCTCCCGATCAGACCGCGCGCTTCACCGTCCAGGCCTACCCCGACGAGACGTTCACGGGCCGCGTCGACCAGGTGCGCCTGCAGTCGACGGTGCAGGAAAACGTCGTCAATTACACGGTCGTCATCGCCGTCGAGAATCCCGACCAGCGCCTGCTGCCGGGCATGACGGCGACCATCGACATCCTGGTGGACACCGCCGAGAACGTGCTGACCGTGCCCAACGCGGCGCTGCGCTTCAAGGCCGACGAGACCATGCTGGCCGCCATGCGCGCGAGGCGGCAGGCCGCCGGCGGCGGACCGGCCGGCGGGCCGGGCGGCGGCCGGCCCATGGGCGGCGAGCGTCCCCGCGACGTCACCCTGCTGTGGTACCTCGACGAGCAGGGCGCGCCCGCGGCCATGCCGGTGAAGACGGGCATGAGCAACGGCAGCAGCACGGAGGTGACGCCGCTCGGCGAGAGGAAGCTGGCGCCCGGGACGCAGGTCATCGTCGGCAAGGCGACGGGCGGCGCGACAGTCGCCACGACCCCGTCCACCTCGACGCCCGCGACCACGACGGCCAACCCGCTGCAGCCGCAGCCGACCCAGCGACGGGGCCCCGGCGGCCCCCCGCCGGGCGGGTTCTAGCATGACGGCCACGAACACCGACGGCGTCGTGATCCGCGCCGAGAACCTGCACAAGGTCTACAACCCCGGCCGCACCGAGGTCCGGGCGCTCGACGGCGTCAGCCTGACGGTGCGCGCCGGCGAGATGCTGGCGATCATGGGGTCGTCCGGGTCGGGCAAGTCGACGCTGATGAACATCCTCGGCTGTCTCGACCGGCCCACCACCGGCACCTACGAGCTCGAGGGCCGTCGCGTCGACGACCTCGACCGCAACGCGCTCGCCGACGTGCGCAATACGCGGATCGGCTTCGTGTTCCAGGGCTTCAACCTGCTCGCGCGCTCCTCGGCGCTCGAGAACGTGGAGCTGCCGCTGCTCTACGACCGCGGCGCCAAGAGCCGCAACACCGCGGCGGCGGCGGCGGCGGCGCTCGCCCAGGTCGGCCTCGCGGACCGCGGCCGGCATCTGCCCAGCGAACTCTCGGGTGGCCAGCAACAGCGCGTGGCCATCGCGCGCGCGCTGGTCACCGATCCGGCCATCATCCTCGCCGACGAGCCGACCGGCAACCTGGACACCCACACCAGCGTGGAGGTCATGAGCCTCTTCCAGGATCTACACCGCCGCGGGATCACGGTCATCCTGGTCACCCACGAGCACGACGTCGCCCGCTACGCCCCGCGGCTGGTGGTCCTGCGCGACGGCCGCATCGAGCACGACGGCGCCAGCGAGGGAGGCCAGGCTTGAAGATCAGCCGCCTGTTCGGGATCGCCGGCCGCAGCATCCGGCGCACCAAGATGCGCTCGCTCCTGACCATGCTCGGCATCATCATCGGCGTCGGCGCGGTGATCGTCATGGTGGCCATGGGCGAGGGAGCCAAGGCCCAGATCGAGGCGAACATCAAGTCCCTCGGCACCAACATGCTGGTGATCACGCCGAGCGCGAGCCAGATGGGCAACGTGAGCCGGGGCGCCGGCAGCTTCAACCGCCTCACCACGGACGACGCCGAGAAGCTCCTGCGCGAGGCCACCCTCCTGGCGAACGTGTCGCCCGTGATCACCGCCCCCTCGATGGTCGTCGGCGGGGAGGGCAACTGGCGCTGCTTCATCCAGGGCGTCGACCCCTCCTATCTCGAGATCCGCGACTGGGCCCTCGCCAGCGGCCGCGTCCTGGACGCCGCCGACCTGCGGTCCCGCCGCAAGGTCTGCCTGATCGGCAAGACGGTGGCCGACAACCTCTTCCCGAACTCCGATCCCGTCGGCCAGCAAGTCCGCCTGCGCGACGTGCCGTTCACCATCGTCGGCCTGCTCGCGGCCAAGGGCCAGACCGCCGGCGGCAACGACCAGGACGACGTCGTCATCGCGCCCTGGACCACGGTCAAGGAGCGACTCGCCGGCCGGCAGTTCATCAGCCAGATCCTGGCCTCGACCACCTCGCCCCTGGAGATCGCCGCGGCCCAGGCCGAGATCAAGATCATCATGCGCGAGGCCCACCGCCTCGCGGACTACGACGACGACGACTTCCAGGTCCGCAACCAGGACGAGATCGCCAAGGCGGCCAGCGGCACCACCGAGGTCATGACCGTTCTCCTGGCGACCATCGCCGGCATCTCGCTGCTGGTCGGCGGCATCGGCATCATGAACATCATGCTGGTCTCGGTCACCGAGCGCACGCGCGAGATCGGCATCCGCATGGCCGTCGGCGCCCGGCCCGCCGACGTGCTGTGGCAGTTCCTGGTCGAGAGCATCGTGCTGAGCGTGTGCGGCGGTCTCCTCGGCGTCGGCTTGGGCGTCGGCGGCGCGGCGCTGCTCGAGGGCATCACCGGCTGGCAGACCCTGGTGACGGCCCCCACGGTCGCGCTGGCGCTGGGGTTCTCGATGGCGGTGGGGGTGTTCTTCGGATTCTACCCGGCACGACGGGCGGCGTCCCTCGATCCCATCGTCGCCCTGCGGCGGGAATAACCTAGACGTACCTCGAAGATTGTTGACAGGGCCGAAGCCATTCGCTTCGGCTCTACTCCTTGCCCTCTCACCTACGCGGCATACCTCAACTCATGC
>JADHED010001674.1_pt1 | contig 17762 bp, 11 predicted proteins | sample 8952041 | NCBI WGS metagenome assembly JADHED01 (sample SAMN16124423, study PRJNA663239) | bioreactor sludge metagenome | isolation source: sludge (control) | place: India:Bengaluru | collected 2018-09-08
ATATTTTTAAAGATAAATCAGCAACAGAAATAAAAGACATACTTGAAAAGAGCGGTTACAAAGTGTATCGGATTCAGAAAGGAGTGCAGGATTCGCTCAACGGAGCCAAGTTGTATACAACGATTAACACAATTACCAAAGATGCGGGAGAGGAACCTAAACTTACGCTTACTTTCAGGAAGTCAAAAATTGAATTTGCAAAGGGCCTGGAGGATTTAAATTGTGACAGCATTTACTATACCGTTTTTGGCAGACGACCCGATGCCCCCATGTTGATGCTGATCGGAAACACAGGATGGATGTATGAATTTATGCTGGCAGAAAACAATCTCAGCATACCTACCGTGTTTAGGATTAAAACCGTCACGGATGGAGTTTTGTTAGAACCAGGCCTGTTTATGATTGCCGATTTTGTATTCCCGAAACCGGAAATTGAATGGGCCAACATTCCGGGTGGAGAGTTTGTGTTTGGGTCAACAAAAAAAGAAAGAAACAAGTTCAAATTCTCCCTTGGTGAAATTGAGGCACGTAAAGTAACGGTAAAGCCCTTCGAAATCAGCAAGTACGAAATCACTTTCGAACAGTATGAAATGTTCTGCCGGTCCAGCGGCCGGAAGGTACCCAATGACGGTGGCTTTGGCAAAGGGAAGAGGCCGGTGATATTTATTGCGTATGCTGATGCGGAAGCCTTTGCAGAATGGCTCGGCTGCCGGCTTCCTACCGAAGAGGAATGGGAATATGCCTGCAGGGCGGGTACAACCACGCCGTTCCATACGGGTGACTGTCTGTGTCTCAATCAGGCCAATGTGATGATGTCATTTGAAAATGACTGTTGCAAGGGCATGATGGGCAATTTAATGAAACCGGCTCCTGTGGGCAGCTATCCCCCCAATAAGTGGGGCTTGTATGATATGCATGGGAATGTGGCGGAATGGACAAGTTCATGGCAGTCTACCTATTCTACCACCGAGAACACCACAAAAGTGGTCAAAGGGGGATCATATGGCAGCTACGACTACGGCTGCCGTTCCGCCAAACGGAATGGCATGGATATAAAATCCCGCAGCAATTTTCCGATTGCAGACAAATATACTGGATTCAGGGTGGTAAGGGATCTGTAAAAATCAGCATGTCATCCTCAAACCGAATACATGGTCTTTTATGCCATGTTTGACAAATTAGAAGGATAAAGACATTTTATTTTCCTAATTTTATTATCCGGGCGGATAACTGGTTGTTCATTGCACATAAAGATTGTCCCGGTATATATTTCTATGGTTAAAATTCAATGAATATTATGGATAGAAAAGACATTACCCCCATCATCCGGCGCAGGGAGTTTCTGTACCGGAGTGCTGCCCTGGCGGCAGGTACCGAGCTTATGGGTGCAGGATCCGCAAAGCTGTTTGGTTCGGCTGCTTCAGGCCGGGCCATTCCTTCTGTTGAATCCAAAACCCTGAACAACGGGGTCAGCATGCCGGTGCTCGGATTCGGAACACTCTACCTGAACAACGAGGAGGGCGTGCAATGTGTTTCCGATGCCATTTCTCTCGGGTACCGCCTGATCGACACCGCCACGGTCTATGGAAATGAAAAGGCGGTAGGGGACGGAATCAAAAAAAGCGGGATCAACCGGAAGGACCTGTTTGTGACGTCAAAACTCTGGGTCGACGATTCGGGGTACGAAAAGGCAAAGGCAGCATTTCAGACGTCACTTGACAAGCTGGGCCTCGATTACCTCGACCTGTACCTGATCCACCGGCCCCGGGGGGATGTCAAAGGATCGTGGCAGGCCATGGAAGAACTTTATAAGGAAGGAAGGATCCGGGCCATCGGCGTGAGCAATTTTGAAGACCGCCACCTGGATGAATTGCTTACTTACGCCAGCGTAAAACCTGCCGTCAACCAGATTGAAACCCATGCGTTTTTTCAGCAGGAAAAGGCGCGGGTGAGCCTTCTGAAATACGGGATTCAGCAGGAAGCCTGGTCTCCTTTCGCCCAGGGACGGAACGGGCTCTTCACGAATGAAACCCTGGCCGCCATCGGCAAAAAGTACAACAAAACCAACGCCCAGGTAAGCCTCAGGTGGCACTACCAGCGGGGAATCATCGCCATTCCGAGGACCTCCAAAAAGGCGCATATGCAGGAAAACCTGAACATCTTTGATTTCAAGCTCGATGAGAGTGAGATGAAGACCATTGCCGCGTTGGATCTCAATATAACACAGTTTCCGGAGTGGGAGTAGGTATTTAACTGTTTTACACCCATGCTTCTCATATCTACGGTCACTTGCCATGCCCTTCAGGGCATGGTTTTTCAGTGTGAGTGTGAGTGTGAGAAATGAGAAAAGCCCGGTAAAAACCGGGCTTTTTGTAGCGGGGGCAGGACTTGAACCTACGACCTTTGGGTTATGAGCCCAACGAGCTACCAACTGCTCCACCCCGCAATTTTGAAAGGCAAAGGTAAGCCAAGTTTCTCAGAAAAAAAATTGTTTTTTGTTTTAAATGGCATTTTATCCGCCCAAATTGCTTTAATATATACGTTATGTGATATTTAGCAAGCGATCTTCTATAAAAAACGCCATAAAAGATTCCATTTTACAAAAATGCACCCTGGCAGGTGACAGTGGATTTGGGATTCATTTGTAAAATGCAGTCAAATTCCTTCCCTGTAGGGCATGGCAAGTGATCCTGAATTAAAAATCATTTTGTAACTTTATCTAAGTTGATGGGTAAGCGCCAGTTAAAGAAAAAGGGATTCACACAGGAACGCACTTATGTCATGGATGGAACAGACAAATACCGCCTTCTATTTGAAACGATGCGACAGGGGGTGTTTTTCCAGTCGGCCGACGGAACGCTTACCGATGTAAATCAGGCTACCCTGGATATGACCGGATTGACCCGGGAAGAATTTCTGGGGCGCACCTCTCTGAACCGGGAATGGAAAATCATTGATGCCGAAGGGAATCCGCTTGAATCCCAGAATCATCCTTCTATGGTTGCATTAAGTACGGGCAGGCCTGTTCGGGATTTTGAACTCGGGATTTTCAATCCCTTGAAAAACGATTTTGTCTGGGCCATTGTGAATGCCCTGCCCCGTTTCCGGAAGCATGAAACCAAACCCTTTGAGGTTGTTGTCACCTTCCATGATATCACTGAGCTGAGGCTGGAAAAAGAAAAGTCAAAAAAAGCAGAAAAGGAGGCCCGGGAAGAAAGGGAACTGCTGAAAACGTTATTTCAACATGGGCCCGTTGCTTATTCCGTGGCAACCCTGTCTGATCGTACCGTCGTTGAAATCAATGATGCCTGGGAGCAACTTTTTGGTTATACCCGTGAGGAGGTAATTGGAAAAGAGGCTACAACATTTGACTGGTGGGTGTATCCTGAAGAACGGTTAAGAGCTTTTAAAGAGGTTCTGGAAAAGGGGAGACTTTGGGATTTTGAGTTTGAACTGAAAAAGAAATCAGGCGAGCACCGTTTTGCATCCATGTAGTCAGCAACCGTTGAAAGAAGCGGTAATCGTTATCTGGTCACTGTTTTTGTAGATCTGACGCAAAAAAGCCGAGGCAGATCTGGATCGTTTCTTTAACATGTTGCCTGATATGGCCTGTGTAGCCTCCGTGGATGGATATTTCAGGAAACTCAACAGGGAATGGGAGCGCGTGCTGGGTTTTTCCATCAAGGAAATGATGGAACAGCCCATGACCAGTTTCATCCATCCGGAGGACAGGGAAAAGACCATAAGAGAGATTGAAAAACAGGTCAAAGGCGAAAGCACCATCCGTTTTGTAAACCGATACCGCGCGAAAGACCAGGCATACCGCTGGCTGGAGTGGAACGCGGCTCCGTCTCCGGACGGACTACTGCTGTACGCTGCTGCGCGTGATATTACTGACCGGAGATTAACCGAAAAGGCGCTGAAAAACAGCGAGATAAAATTCCATGAGTTTTTTGATAACATCAGCAGCGGGGTGGCCATTTATGAAGTGGTCAATCAGGGCCAAGATTTTATTTTCAGAAATTTCAACCTGGCTGCTGAGCGAATTGATAAATGTAAAAAGGAAGATGTTCTGGGGAAAAGCATTTTTGAAGCCAGACCCGGAATTGGGAAATTCGGACTCGTGGAGGTCATGAGAAAGGTATATCAAAGTGGAATTCCGGAGGAGTATCCTGCAACATTCTATAAAGACAATGTGCTGGAAGCCTGGTACCAGAATTACATTTTCAAGCTGCCATCCGGAGAAATCGTCGCCGTTTTTGAGGATATCACGGACCGGCAAAAGGCAGCGGAAGTGGTCCTGCAATCAAGGCAGCAGTTGGAGGATCTCAATAAACGGCTTAACGCCATACGGGAAGAGGAGTGTACCTCTATTTCCCGGGAATTGCACGACCAGCTTGGACAGGCGCTTACCGCAATTAAAATTGACCTGAATGAGCTGCAGCGACTGATTACAGGCAATCAGGACACAAGTAACCGGCTGAGCGGCATCATTGGCATGGTTTCGGAAAGCATCCGCGACGTGCAGCGGATTTCGTCTGACCTGCGTCCTGACATCCTGTACGATCTCGGTCTTGTTCCTGCCATGGAGTGGTTTACTGAAAGCTTTGAAAAAAGAACGGGAATCACATGCCGCTTTGAATCAGACGATCATGAATATGCAGATACTGAAAAAAACCTGGTGCTCTACAGAATATTACAGGAATCTCTTACAAACGTAATCCGTCATGCAAAAGCCTCCTTCGTTTCGGTCACGCTGTCAGAGATGGCAGGAAGAACGGTAATGACCATCGTTGACAACGGAACGGGCATGGATGCCGAAAAAATCAGGTCTACAGCATCGCTTGGAATAATGGGTATGCGTGAAAGGGTCAGGCAATTGTGCGGCACGTTGGAAATCACTTCAGCTCTTAACCAGGGAACCACTGTTGTCATAAACCTGCCTTAACCTGTATTGCTATGAAGGTTCTTGTTGCCGATGACCATACCATTGTCCGCGAAGGGCTGAAGCAGATTGTGAAATCGCTCGATGTGATCGGCAGTACCGATGAGGCTGCGAGCGGGGAAGAAGCATGGAAGATGATCCGGAACGAAGCCTATGACCTTGTCATCCTCGATATTTCAATGCCGGGTATGAACGGACTCGAAGTGGTGAAGAAAATTCGGGATCATGGTATTAAAACACATGTACTTGTGTTGAGTGTGTACCCTCAGGAACAATATGCCGTGAGGGCCATCAACCTGGGCGCATCGGGATATATTACCAAGGATAGTGCCTATACGGAACTGGCCCTGGCCATAAAAAAAATCGCAGCCGGAGGGAAATATATCAGCGATGCATTTGCAGAGAAGCTCATTTTCAATAATCCCGATCCCGAGTCTGCCTCGCCTCATGAGAAACTATCTGAAAGGGAGTTCCAGGTGTTTGTTAAATTAGCATTGGGAAGGACGGTCACGGAAATAGCCAATGAAATTTCCGTATCAGATAAGACGGTCAGTACCTACCGTGCCCGTATTCTGGAGAAAATGGGGCTGCGGAATAATGCCGAGATCACGTTGTATGCAGTGAGAAATAATCTGATTGACTAATCCGGCTGTTGTAGTCCTTCCCCTACAAAAACACCATCCTTTTCCTTACAAGGATGCTCACAAATCAAATGTAACTTTTAGGAAACTGTTGCTTCCGGCGCGGCCAGCACCCAAATCCTTGCCGCTTTTTCCAGTTTAATTATGTAATTACCTGTATATGAAAGTAATCATTGCCGATGATTCCCCCATGATAAGGAAAAGAATCAGGGCTATCATCTATGAAAACTCAGAAAAAGCAGATGTCAGTGAGGCTGATAACGGACTGGATGCGCTTCATATGATTTGGCACGATGCCCCGGATCTGGTGATTTTGGATATCAGAATGCCTTTGCTCAGCGGGATCGATGTGCTTACCAGGATACAGGAAATCGGGGTACATCCAGAGGTCTGCATCCTGACCAGTTACGACTTTCCGCAATACCGTGAAAAATGCCATGCGCTGGGGGCAGCCTATTTCCTGGATAAAAACATGGAATTTGACAGGATCCAGGAGATCGTCCGCTCCCATAACGATCCTGGTTACCGGACCTTCATGCATTCCAAAACGGCATTCGTATGAATAAAAGACTAGAAACCTTGCACGATAAGGTAGTGCAAGAACTCAACAGCATCGGGACCTGGGATCGTTCAGCCGGTTATGACAGGCTAAAGTTCCTTTTTGAAGAATTTACAGCCTGTTTGATTGAATCGGAACATGCAGACCAGGAAGAGGATATAAACCTGAATCATGACGGGCCGTTCCATGCAGCCTATCGTGATTTGTTCTATAACTCAACGGTCGCATATGTCGTTATTGATGGACTTCAGAGGATATTAAACATCAATCAGACCGCTTGTGCCTTATTGGGTGTTGAAAGAGCGCCGGTGGTTCATACCCTGTTTACGCAACTGATCCATCCTGAAAACCTGGAGGCTTATCTTCTCTTTTTCACATCATTGACCAGGGGTAAGGAAACCAATGCCTGCGAAACGGCGCTCATTTCCCGTCGAAACCAGGAAGTACTCGATGTCAGAATTGACGGAGTACTCCAGCCAACCCCTCATGGGAAGGAACTGGAATACCGACTCGTCATTACAGACCTTACCAGGATAAAGGAAGTAGAAAAACAACTTGCCAAAGAAAAAGCTCAAGCGAGGGATCAGGAATTGCTCTTGAATGAAATGGGCAGGATTGCCGGGGTTGGGGCCTGGGAACTGGACTGTTCGACCATGAAGCAAAAATGGACTGAGGAGACCTATACCATACACGACCGGCAAAAGGGGGTATATCATCCGAATTCTAAAGAAGAGCTGAGCCGGTTTGAACCCGGTTCACGGGAAATAATTTCAAAGGCCTTTGAAGATGCCCTGACCAAAGGAATTCCTTATGATCTTTTTGTGGAAATGACCACCATTTTGGGCAACCGGAAATGGGTAAGGGCAGTATGTTCACCACTTCTGACAGATGGCAAGGTAACGAAACTCACAGGAACATTGCAGGATGTTTCCGAAAGCAAACGATCAGGGGATCAGCTCGCTAAACTGGCCGAACGGCTGAACCTGGCCACCAAAAGTGCGGGAATCGGAATCTGGGATTGGGATATTGTGAAGAATGAACTCGTTTGGGATGAGCAGATGGTTGCCCTGTATGGACTGCAGCCAGGGTCGTTTAAAGGGGCTTACGAAGCCTGGTTAAAAGGACTTCATCCGGACGATCGGGAGAAAAGCCATAACAATTCAGAAAGTGCCGTAAAAGGGGAAAAAGAATATGATACAGAATTCCGTGTGCTTTGGCCTGATGGTTCAGTGCACTGGCTGAAAGCCAATGGCCGTGTTTTTAGGGATGTAAATGGTGCAGCTGTGCGCATGATCGGAGTAAATTACGACATTACCGGGCGAAAACTGGCGGAGCAAGATTTAAAGCGTTGGGCGGACACCTTTGAAAATGTGGCCTTTGGTTTTGTGATCGGAAGGCCTGAAAATAATCAATTGGAGATGATGAATCCCGCGTTTGCCAAAATGTATGGATTTTCCACCACAGAATTGACCGGAATGCCAATTGCCGACGTTTTTGCACCTGAATTTCGGGACGAATTGGCCGCTCATATTCAACAGGTGTACGAAAAAGGCCATCATACTTGGGAATCCCGGCACATCCGCAAAGATGGCACGACGTTCCCCGTTTTTGTGGATGCAGTGGCAGTAAAAGACCCCGCCGGCAAGGTTCTCTACAGAATTGTAAGTGTGCAGGATATCACCGAACGAAAACAGGTGGAAGAAAAACTCCGCGAAAGTGAAATGCGGTATAATTTGTTGTTCCGCAAGTCGAATATCCCGGTGGTGATCATGAGATTGCCCGAAGTAATCATTGCCGATGTGAATGAGGCGGCTGAGATACTTACCGGGTTCAGCAGGGAAGAATTGATTGGAAAAACATCGGCTGAATTGGGCATTATCAGCCATGCCAAACGGACGGAATCCATTTCAAGTTTTAAAGATAAAGGAGCAATTACCGACAAGGCGATGCGTATCCTTACCAAGACGGGTAAAGAACGCTACATCTCGATAACCACCAATCCTGTTGAAATTAATGGCCAACCCTATGCATATACTTCCATTCTTGATATAACCGATGTACACCTGTCAGAAATCCGGGAGCGAAATCGTTCCAGAATTCTCCAAATGCTCAGCGAAAAATTCGGGCTTGATGAAATCCTTCGCGAGATCCAGGTATCTATTGAGGAAGAAGCTCCCGATTCCATTTGTACCATTTTGCTCGTTGACAAAACAGGGAAATACCTGCAGGCACGCATTCCAAATCAACTACCTGATTTCTATAACACGGCAATTGATGGACTTGAAATCGCTGAGGGAATGGGATCCTGCGGTACGGCAGCTTTTACCGGTGAAACGGTTTTTGTCGAAAATGTGCTGACGCATCCCTATTGGAAATCCTTCAAGGAATTGGCACGAAAGGCCGGGATTGCATCCTGCTGGTCAAAACCGGTGGTTTCTTTCAGCGGACAAGTCCTGGGAACTTTTGCCATTTACGGCAGCAAAGCCAAATTACCCAACGAAACAGATATTGCCAGAATTGACTATGCGGCCAATTTAACAAGACTGGCCATTGAAAAAAAAGCTGGCGAGGAAGAATTGCGCGCCAGTGAATCCAAATTCAGGGCGGTGTTCGATAACGCGCCGGTAGGAATTTCCCTGCTGGACGACCAACATAACCTGCTTGAGTCAAACAGCATGCTTGGGCGTATAGTACACATGGATAAAAAGGCATTGGCAGGAGGGAAATACCGGGCCCTAAAGTATATCCGTGAAGATGGTATGGAAATACCGGTGGGCGAATTGGCCAGTACACGCGCCATTGCCGAACAACGCCCCGTACGGAATGTAATCAACGGCATTGTATTGGAAAACGGGGAAACCATATGGACCCAGGTAAGCGCCGCACCTCTCGGTGTGAACGATCCACGGTATGTGGTGATCACCCAGGATATCTCGGAACTCAAGCAGGCGGTGGACGCCCTGAAAGAAAATGAACGGCGCCTGCGTAAAACCATTGAAACCACTTCTGATGGATTCTGGATTGTTGATCCTGCACGCAGGTTCATCGAAGTAAATGAGGCATATTGCAACATGTCGGGTTATTCAAGACAGGAGCTCATTTCGATGAATATATCAGATATAGAAGCGCTTGAAAGTAACGTAGATACAGATGAGCGAATCAGGAAAATATCCAATCAGGGTAACGACCGGTTTGAAACCATCCATCGGCGAAAAGATGGCAGTCTCTTTGATGTTGAAGTCAGCGTAAACCTCCTGGATCAAGAGCAGGGATTGATGATCTGCTTCTGCCGTGATATATCGGAAAGAAAAGCGGCAGAAAGACAACTGCTGGACCGGGAAACTGAATTAAACAATGCCCAGGAACTGGCTCACATGGCAAGCTGGCAGATTGACCTGACGACCTATCAGCTTTCGGTATCAAAGAATTATAAGAAGATGATCGGTATTGAAAATGAAGAGGAAGAGATTACCTACGATTTTTTCATAAGTCATGTGCATCCCGATGATGTGGTTCAGATGAATCCGGATCAATACAACTTTACCCCCGATTCCCCTCCTGTTACCTCAGATTTCAGAATGGTGATGTCTGACGGAACCATTAGGTGGTTCCAGAATAAGATGGTGGGTGAATTTTCGCAAGGGAGGCTGGTGGCGCTGAAAGGCACCAATATTGATATCACCGAAAAAAAGGAAAGCGAAAGGGAGATCCTTGAATTAAATACCAACCTGGAACGGAAGGTAGCGGAAAGAACACATGAGCTCATAGAAGCCAATAATGAATTGGCTAAAACCAAAGAAATTGCTGAAAAGGCAAACCGGTCAAAAAGCGATTTCCTGGCAAACATGAGCCACGAAATCCGCACACCGATGAATGCCATCCTCGGCTATTCCGAACTCCTCGGGTCTATCGTGAATGAGGGATCTGCCAAGGATTACCTGGACTCAATTAAATCGAGCGGCAGAACGTTGCTTACCCTGATCAATGACATCCTCGATCTGTCAAAGATTGAAGCAGGCAAGCTCGAACTTAAGTTTGATTTCATTGAAACCGCTTCCTTCTTTAAGGAATTTGAAAACATCTTCGCCTTCAAAACCAGGGAAAAAGGCCTGCGGTTTTTTACTGAAATTGCCGGAGATACCCCCCCATTCCTGTATGTAGATGAAACCAGACTCAGGCAGGTGATTATCAATCTTGTAGGGAATGCCGTTAAATTTACAGAGGAAGGATATGTGAAATTGAAAATCCATTCCAACGAAAGAAAGCAAATTGTCTATAGTGAAAAAAGAACCGAGGAAACAGCAAGTCTGATCATTGATGTCGAAGACACAGGGATCGGAATTCCCCGGGAATCCCTGGAGGATATATTCGGTTCCTTTGTGCAGGTACACCATGATAATACCCTGGGTGGAACTGGTCTGGGACTCGCAATTTCACAAAGACTTGTCGGGATGATGAATGGCCGGATCACCGTAAAATCTGCAACCGGCGAAGGGAGCACTTTTACAATTACCCTTTCGGAGGTCCCTTATCTGACCTCCTATAATTCAATAGATCACGGCAATGTGATGCATCCCGAATCCATTGAATTTGAAAAGGCAATGATCCTTGTAGTGGATGATATTGAGGTGAACAGAAGGGTGATCAAGGATATCCTGAATGATACTGCGATAGAAGTACTGGAGGCGGCCAGCGGCAGCAGTGCCCTCGAAATCATGAAAACGATGCTTCCGGATCTTGTTATCTCCGATTTGCGGATGCCCGGAATGAATGGATTTGAATTGCTGGGCATCATTAAGTCTGACAAAAAAATGAAGTCCGTGCCGGTTATTGCCTATTCTGCTTCCGTGATGAAGGAACAAAAAGAGCGGATATTTAGCAGTGAATTTGCCGGATTACTGATAAAGCCGTTGTGTATCAATGACCTGTATATGGAACTTGCCAATATTCTGCCTTACCGGATAAAGGAAGGTATGGGGGAAAAGGAGAAAACAGATGAGAAAATCACGGATATGGAAGGACTTATCCGGAGCCTTGAAGGAAGTTACCTTGAAACGGTGAAAACATTTGAGAAAACCCAACCCATTGGCCAGGTTAAACAATTCGGAAATTCTCTTGTGTCACTTGGAGAAAAACACACGTCAGGTAAAATATCAACTTACGGGCGGAATCTGATCAGCGCGGCAGAAAGCTTTGATATTGACAAGATGTTGGCACTGCTCGACAATTACGGGAATATCCTCGAGGAACTAAAAAAAATGTAACCGGAAAGGTCCCAGGCCTTGTCAGGATGGGGTTAATTATCACCACCCGATTCCGTAATCATCCTCGTAATTACTTGCGCCGCCCCAGAAGGTTCCGTGGAGGGGATCGAGAAAGATGGCGGTGAGGGGACCGCTGGTGCGGTCGGCAAACCGCAGGGTATAGCCCATTTGCTGCAAGGCTTGTTGCGTAGCTGCAGGCGTATTCCGGTTCACCAGAATGTGGCCCGGCCGGGGTTCGCGGTCCTGGTTACCGAGGGAAAGCCTGAGCTGGTAAGTGTTGAAATTCGGCGCTTCGCAGGCTTCCTGCACGTTCATCCCGAATTCACTCATATTTAAGAAGAACTGCAAGAGGTTCTGGTCCTGCGTGTCGCCCCCCTGTACGCTGAAACAATACAGGGGTTTGCCATCCCTGAAGGCAAGCGTGGGGGTGAGGGTTACACGCGGCCGTTTACCGGGCGCCACCACATTGAACGGATTCAGTGCGGAATCACACACAAAGCTCTGCATGCGCTGGCTCATGCCGATGCCGGTGTTGCCGGCAATGCACGCCGGCAGCCAGCCACCGCTGGGGGTGACCGAAACCACCCATCCGGCGGCATCTGCCGCCTGAACTGAAGTAGTACCCTGCCACAGATCGTCAAGGTAATTGCCATCTGTTGCCAGGCCTCCCTCCTGAGACGGAGCCGGCTTCCATTCCTCCAAAAACCTGCCGTAAGGATTCGTCTTCCCTTCGAAGGGATAGGGATCGCCGGGTTTGATGAAGGGATTGTTTTTAGCGGGATCAATCTGTGCAGCCCGCTGTTTTGCATATTCCTTTGAAAGCAGACCGGTCATCGGGATATCTGGAGAAAAAGCAGGATCGCCGTAATAAAAGTCGCGGTCCGCAAAAGCCATGCTCATGGCCTGGTAGAGGGTGTGAATATAGCGGGTGGAGTTGTAGCCCATTCCTTTCAGGTCAAAGTGCTCCAAAATGTTCAGCATCTGCAGCATCACCGGACCCTGGGTCCATGCCTGCAGCTTGTATACCTCGATACCCTTATAGGTAGTTTTAAGGGGTTCTTCAATTTTCACCTTCCAGTTCGCCAGGTCTTCCGCGGTAATCAGTCCCCCCTGTTCCTGGCAACCCCGGGTGAATTCCTGAGCGATATCCCCCTTGTAAAAACGGTCGTATGCCGCATAACTGGCTTCCTTACGACCCATCCCTTGCTTGAGGGCGTTCTGTTCGGCCTCCACCATTTTTGTCAGGGTTTCAAACAAATCCTGTTGCCGGAAGATTTCGCCGGCTACCGGAGTTTCCTGCTGCGTACCCGGATGGGTAATGAACACCGCCTTCGAATACGGCCACTTTTTTAACGAGTCGGCATACTTTTCGAGGGTTCCGGCAGTTTGCGGTTCCATCGGATATCCCTCTGCCATTTCCATGGCGGGGGCCAGCACCTCCTTCAGGCTCAGCGTGCCGAATTCGGCCAGCATGGTGCAGATGCCTCCGGGTGTTCCGGGGGTCACGGCGGCAAGGGGACCATATTCCGGAGGATAATTCATTCCCCTGCTTTTGAAGAACGCCGGAGTTGCCCCGGTAGGCGCCACACCCAGTGCATTGATGGCAATCACCTTTTTTGTGTTCGGATTATAGATCAGCGCCTGTGTTTCGCCTCCCCAGCTCAGCACATCCCACATGGTGCAGGTGGCGGCAATCATGGCACAGGCGGCATCCACCGCATTGCCTCCCTTCTGAAAGATCATCGATCCGGCCGTCGCGGCAAGGGGTTTGCCGGTTATGGCGACATAGTGACGGCCGAAGATGATGGGCTTCTGGGTGGTCTGTGCCTCGCTGTATGGATAATAAAGGGCCATCAGGAAAAGGATTGCTGCTACAATTCTCATCACGGTTTCATACTTTTCTTAATACCTTCTGCAGTTCCTGGATTTCATTCGAAAGGTTGGCCAGGATCCGGTGGTTCAGGTCGGTAAACCGCGCCGTCACATATTGGGCATAGATGCCCATGTTTTCTTCGATATTCTTAATGCCCGTATCGCGGATGAAGTCATCCTTGAATTCATTGAACCTGCTGGGAGCGCCGATAAATGCCATGGTTTTCTGTTTTACATTGTTATGCCAATTCTTTCCAGACTTTTTCAATCAGGGCTTTGGTGGCTTTGATGCCTTCCGGGGCCGGGAGGTAATCGCTGGCGGGATCAAACATTTTCATAAAGCCGCCTTCGTATTCAATCCCGACATATCCTTTGAAACCAGCCTCTTTGATGATCCGGAAAATCCTGAGGAAGTCGATATCGGGTTCATTGCCCTGCGCATCAAACCGGTGGGCTTTGGCGCTGATCCCCCTGGCATAGGGCATCATCTTTTTAATGCCTTCATAGGGATCATATTGCTCGACACATTTGGTAGCCATCATTCCCTTAATGTCGTGTTTGTTTCGGGCTTGCTGCGCCGGCGGCAAAAATTGCCAAAGTCGGGAAGCAATCCGGAATTGGGCATGTTCACCGCTTTAATCACGCCCACCAGCCAGTCGATATCAGTGGAATTTCCAAAATGATTCTCCACGATCACATTCATATTGATCTTAGCGGCATATTCGAGCAACCGGCGGTAACCTTCGGCGGCAGATTTTGCGGCTTCTTCGGCCGGATCATCGGGCTCACCGGTCATGGCCTTGGCGGTGTCACCGAGGTTGACACGAATGGCTCCGCAACCGAGATACTTTGCCGCATCCACCCAGGCATGGTGTACTTCCACGGCCTTTTTCCTTTTCTCCGGATCCAGATCCGCAATATTGGCATCATCCACCATGATCATATTGTTTACCATCCCCAGGTCATCACACCGCTTTTTCAGTTCCTTCAGGTATTCGGGATCGGTATGTTTCCCGTTGAAGAATCCTGATACGTATTCCAGCACATTGATTCCGAATTCTTTCTTTGTAATGGCGGGGAAATCGAGGTTCGACATTTTACCGGAATACAGTTCCCCGGCAAAGGAAAATTCGGCCAGGGAAAAGGTCAATTCCGCTTCCGGGCCTGTAATACTGTTTCCAAACACACTTTTTCCGATGCTGCCGGCAGCGATCCCGCCCAGCGCGATCAGTCCTGACTTCTTCAGAAATTCCCTTCTTGCGTTCATAATGACATGTTATTATTAGGTTATTGTTTTACAAATCGTTTTACCACTGTCTTTCCAGGTGCCAGCAACCGGAGGCTGTACACTCCGGGTGTCAGATCAGGAAGAGACAGGCTGAGGACGTCCCCGTTTATTTCCCATTTCGGTAGTGCCATCAGCCGGCCGTCGGCGTTATAGAGGTGAACCGACAGGCTGCCGTCTGCCGCCATTTTTGTAACACCGGTGACGGTTAGCTGGTCTGACACCGGTATCGGAAACATCCGGATTTCTGCTCCGGCCTCATCGGCCAGTCCGCTTGCCAGGGTCACATTGATCAGCACAGTTTTTGTCGCCTGCGAATAATTTGCAGTATCTGCCGGAGTGAAGCGCACCTGCAGCACCTGAGCCGATCCGGCATCCAGTATCGTACCTGCTGGGGGATCATAAACAAAAGTCCCCGGCACATTGGCGGTAGCGTTGAGGAGGGCGCTGTCAAGCGGGGCGGGGTGGACAATGTCTTCCGGAGAAGCCCATTGGATCACCGGGACGGCCTTTGAAACGTTGATGGTGACTGTTTTTGAAACGGAAGTATAGGTTGCCGTGTCGGTCGGGTTAAACGTAACCTTCAGTTCAATACCACTGCCCGCACTCAGTTTTGTCCCCGCCGGTGGATCATACACAAAACTTCCCGGAATGGTGGTGGCGGCATTCAGTTGGGTGGCTGACAGGGCAGTTCCGTAAACGATGTCGGCCGGATTGTTCCAGGTGATGATGGGCCCGATGGTATCGTTCACCGGAAGCAGGAAGTTTCCGGTATCAGCCATCACGTAGGTTACCGAATAGGGCGGGGCAGTGACGAGAATTCCTGTTTCTGTGGAAGCGGAAGATGCGGCCAGTGTTTCGTAGTTCAATGGACCACCGGCGACTCCCGATGGTCCGCTGCCGTTCACATATACCTTGCGGGAATAGGGCATCAGCGGATTGGTCGACACATCGGTGCCTCCCACGAGGGAGTATGTGTAATACCGGCTGCCGATGCGGGCTCCGTCGATGTTGATCCGCACCTGCTGCGTGTTCACGCCCTTGTTGACTACCATGGTACTGACATGGCCGCTGCTGAACGTGCTGGAATAGGCCGTGATGTCGGATGTACCCTTAAACGTTGTTTTTACCATCCGGTCACCAAGAAATTTCTGCAGGAAATACAGGTAATAAAAGGCCGGCCTGGGAGCAAATTTGGTCACCCCCGGCTCATCGCCATAGGAGAACATGCCCATGTCATTGCCATTGTCCCACCCGTTGGCAAGATCCCACCGCGAGGCTTCCCCCAGTCCGCTTTTAGCCGCCTCGGCCACTACCATGGCAGCAAACATGCCTGCCACCTGCGATACCGCCTGGTTCGAACCAATGGCAAAGGTGTTGTATTCGGTCATCGCGACAGGCCGCATGGGTTTTCCGGCCTGGGCAGCACACGACTTCACGTAATTATAGTATCCCTGCGTCTGGGCAGGGGCGGCCAGGATGACCTTGGCATTGGAGTTCTGGTTCCAGGGCGTGAAATAGCTGTGCACGATATAAAAATCGATCACATCGCCTATTTGTTTCATCAGGTCAACGTTCCATCCGGAGGGGCCGGAAGATGACGATTCGGACGTCACCGCACCGATGTAAATTTTGACGCCCTTCTCAGCCGCTGCCGCCTTCATCGAGTCGATGAACACCTTGCAATGTCTTCCATACAGGTCTGCTGTGATCACTGCCGGTTGCCCGTCTTTGTTCAAGGCAGGATCAATCTGATAGCCCGCCTCCCAGGAACCAGATACTTCATTTCCGATCTCCCAAAACAGGGTACGGCCGTTGTCATACCGCACCCAATCGGCAGCCAGGTGCGCCGCCTGGGCCACCGGATCGGCGCTCGTGCCGTAGCGGGCATAGCCATAGTTTACGGTGATCATGCCGGTGGCACCTGTCTGGTTCAGGATGCTGTAGAAAGAGTCCACATCCATGGTCCATCCTGCCTCCCAGGGGTCGGGCCTTTTGCCGTACCATGGCCAGTCGGCACCCCCGCCAACCAGGGCTGCCGGTACATCCGGAGGAGGGGAATAGTGACTCCGGTTCCAGAAATATACGTCGGAAATACTGCCGCCCGGTCCGCGCAACACGCCCATATTCCTGTCGGTCAGCCGTTTCATCAGGGTTTTGTTTTCAGACATGCTCGAGGTCCATGTATTGGCATTGTCGCCGAATACATAGATGGGAATCCGCGTAAGTGTATCGGCAGCATGGACCGTGACGGAGACATTCGCAGGCACATCATCAGGTTGCATTTCAGTGAAGGAGGGTATCTGCGCGTTCCTGGGTTTCCATGTGTCGAGAAAAAATCCCTGTTGGGCGTGCACAAAACCGTGCAATAGAAGGATCAGGGTTGCGGTGAGGAGTGAAATCCGGATCATGGGAAGTTTTTTAATGAATTAAAGATAACGTAAAACCCCATGCAAAAAACCTGTAAATTGCATCTGATTGTACCCCGATTCCCCATGAAACCTCCAATCCTTCCGCCAGCCATGCAAAAGATTTCCCTTCTTTTTTTTCTGACCGTCCTCTCCTGTTCCGTTTCAGCGCAGGAACCAGTTGCCTTGCGCGACAAGCCGGGCACGTGGACCTATTCTTTTCTGAACGATGCCAACACCACTATGTATGCGGGAAAGCTCGGCATGACGGCACAGGAGCTGGCGGTATACAAAGACAAACTCGACCGCATTGTCAACGCATTGCACCAATACCCTGTGATGCTGAATCCCAAAGGAGTCGATCCGCTGGTGCAATCACGGCCCTATTATGTGAATGGGTTTAAGGAGCCCATGTATTACGGGTATACCGGAGAGATCTGGTTCCGGCTTTGTCCCTGGTTCGAATCGAAAGGGAAGGTCTATAAGCAAACCATCGAACCGCCTTCGTATATGGTGTTGATCAACCAGATCCAAAAGCTGAAGACAAGCGCTTTGAATGTGTCGGGGCCGGAAGATCCGGAGGTGAAAAAAGCTGAAAACCGGGTGAACGATATCTGCCGGCCCATGAAAATCCGCGAACTGGGTCCGGGAGTGACCCTGTTTGACGGGGCCATTGTGGTATGCAAACCGGACCGATCGGTCTACCTTCCCGGCACTGTGGGCGAAGCGTATAAACGACTCATTGCCTATTATGAAGCCGCAGCCAAAAAGGAACCGGTTTTCGGCGC
>JADHED010001675.1_pt1 | contig 17758 bp, 21 predicted proteins | sample 8952041 | NCBI WGS metagenome assembly JADHED01 (sample SAMN16124423, study PRJNA663239) | bioreactor sludge metagenome | isolation source: sludge (control) | place: India:Bengaluru | collected 2018-09-08
GGGCCTTGGTGCGGGGCCGGGGGTCCCGGGGGCCCCCGCCGCAACCCCCCCGCGCGCCCGCGCGGGGGGCGGGCGCCCACGACCCGGAAACCGATATTGTGGCGCGTCTGGGCGTAGCGCGGGCCCGGATTGCCGAGCCCGATCACCAGGTGCAAGGCTAGTCCCCGGACTTCTTCGCCTCGGCCGCGGGCGCCGCCTCGGCCGCCGCCGGGGCAGCCTCGGCGAACAGCGTCGCCGGCTTGAGCAGGATCACCTGCGTGTCGCCGTCGGTGACGATCTCGCCGGCCGGCGCCTGGAGGTCGCGGACGTAGCGCTTCTCCAGCATCTGCAGGTCGGTGATGTCGAAGGTGACCACCTCGGGCATCTCGCGCGGCAGACAGGAGATGGCGACGTGCTCGAGCGTCTTGACGATCTCGCCGCCGCCGAACTTCATGGCCGTGGGCTCACCCACGAACTCGATGGGCACCTCGACGGTGACCTTGGCGCCAGCCGGGATCTCGAAGAGATCGATGTGGCGGACCTCGTCGGTCACGGGGTGCTGCTGGATCTCCCGCATCAAGGTGACGTGCTGGCCCGTCTCGCCCTCGACCGTCAGGTTGAAGATGGCGTTGCGGCCGTGGCGGGTCATCAGGATCTTGCGGAACTCCTGGGTATCGACCGTCACGTTCACCGAGGGACGGCCCTTGCCGTAGATGACCGCGGGAATGCGGCCGGCGGCGCGGGTGCGCCGGTTCTCGTTCTTGCCCACCGTCTCGCGCGGCTGGACGGTCAGATTGATCAGGCCCATGGGACATGCCTCCGTTAGAGTCGCAAACAGGACCGCAAAAGAAAGCACGCGGTCACCAGACTGTCAAGGCCGGGGGCCATTCCGGGGCGTCCGGAGCCCCCCGCGCGCTAGACGAACAGGGCGCTGACCGTCTTTTCGAGGTGAATCCGTTCGATCGCCTCCGCCAGCAGCGGCGCGACGTCCAGGACCTTGATCTTGGGGCACTCGTCGTGCCGGTAGAAGGGCACGGTGTTGGTCACGGCCAGTTCCCGCAGCGGCGAGGCGTTGATGCGCGAGAGGGCCGGTCCCGAGAGGATGGCATGGGTGGCGGCGGCCGTCACCGAGCGGGCGCCCTGCTTCTCGATGCAGACCCGGGCCGCGTCGCAGATGGTCCCGGCGGTGTCCACCATGTCGTCGAAGATGATCACGTCCTTGCCCTCGACCTCGCCGATGAAGTTCATGACCTCCATCTCGTTCGGACGGGGACGACGCTTGTCGATGATGGCCAGGCCGGCGTCCAGGCGCTTGGCGTACGCGCGGGCCATCTTGATGCTGCCGACGTCCGGCGCGACCACCGCGAAGTTCCCCTCGCTGCCCTGCGAGGTGTGCTTGAGCAGCACCGGAGCCGAGTAGAGGTGGTCGAGGGGGATGTCGAAGAACCCCTGGATCTGCGGCGCGTGCAGATCGATGGTCAGGACCCGCTGCGCGCCCGCGGCGGTGATGAGATTGGCCATCAGCTTCGCGGTGATCGGCACCCGCGGCTGGTCCTTGCGGTCCTGGCGCGCGTAGCCGAAGTAGGGGATCACGGCGGTCACCCGCCGGCAGGAGGCGCGCTTGACGGCGTCCAGGAGCAGCAGGAGCGACATCAGGTTCTCGGCCGGCGGCATGGTCGGCTGGATCAGGAAGACGTCGGTTCCCCGGATGTTCTCCTTGATCTTGACTCGCAATTCCCCGTCGGAGAACGGTTCGATCTCCACGTCCCGCAGCTCGACGCTGAGGCACTCGGCGATGCGGCGACTGATCTCGGGGTTGGCGTTGCCGTCGATCAGGACGAGTTCGTTGTACATCGTGAAGGCCTTCCTGGCAGCAAAACGCCCCACGGGTCCGCGATTCCTGGACGGGGGCTGCCGGATACTGTGGTTGGGGCGGCAGGATTCGAACCTGCGAATGCAAGGACCAAAACCTTGTGTCTTACCACTTGACGACGCCCCAACAGAAGGACTGGAAGCTAGTAACTCTCCTCCATCGCGTGGCCGTCGTCGTCGTAGGGACCGTGCGCGGACGGCGGCGGAATCTCGCCCCGCTCCACCCGCTGCAGTTCCACCTTGTAGGCCGCGATGACCTGGTTCTCCAGCCACTCGCGGGTGTCCATGTTGATCGGGTGGGCGATGTCCTGGAAGGTGCCGTCCTTGCGCTTGCGACTGGGCATGGCGATGAAGAGACCCGAGGCGCCCTCGATGATCTTGAGGCCACGGACCACGAAGCAGTTGTCCAGGGTGATGCTCGCGAACCCCTTCAACTTGTTGTCGTCGCGCAGGGTGATCCTGATCTCGGAAATCTCCACGCTATTCCTCCAGGAACTGCACCCCGGCCGGATGCGGCAGGACGCAGCGTATGAACGGGAAATCGCTCCTGATCCTGCTCGCCACGAGATCCGCCGCTCCCTCCTCCTGGAAGACTCCGTACAGGGCCGAACCGCTCCCGGTCATCATCGCCACCGGGGCTGCCTCTCTGAGCTGGGCCAGAGCCCGCTGCAGCTCCGGATGGGCGGGGAGTACTACCTCCTCCAGACGATTATAGCCGAACCAGGTCCCGGATGGAAACCTTGCAATTAAGGGCTTAATTACCCGGATGTTAGCGACGGTGGTGCGGACTGTCAATCCCATTTTGAGGCCGGCGTAGACCCCGGCGGTGCCCAGATCGAAATTGGGTTTCACCACCAGGAAGTGGCCGACGCGGATCGCCGGCAAGGGGGTCAGGTCGGCGCCGAGGCCGCGGCCGAGGGCCGTCGCGCCCGCCAGGAAGAAGGGGACATCGGACCCCAGTCCGGCGCCGAGAGTCGCCAGTCGCGCCGGTTCCAGGTGGGTGTCGAAGAGGCGGTCGCAGGCCAGCAGGGTGGCCATGGCGTCGCTGCTGCCGCCGCCCAGGCCCGAGCCGGCCGGGATCTCCTTGGTCAACTCGATCTGCAGGTGGCCGCTGACGCGCTGGCGCTGGCAGAACAGGCGCGCCGCGCGCACGCAGAGATTGTCGTCGCTCTCGGGCGCCGCGCCGGACGGCGTGACCAGGAGCTCGATGCGCGGCTCGCCGCCCGGCAGCCGCTCGACCAGCGTGACGCGCAGCTTGTCGAAGAGGCTGATCGCCTGCAGGACCGTCTCGATCTCGTGATAGCCGTCGTGCCGCTGCCGGATCACCTCGAGGTGGAGGTTCACCTTGGCCGGCGCGCGTAGCCGCACCCGCTTGCGTTCGCTCAACGTCCCTCCCAGTCCCGGCGCAGTTGCGACCAGGGCGTCTCCCGTCGCCGGGCGCGACGGTCACGCGGCGTGACGCGCGCCTCGCGCGCGTCCGCGTCGCCCACCAGTTCATACGACGCCGGCACCGCTGGCTCGCGGCCGGCAAGTCGGGCGGCGACGGCATCCACCGCCGCCGGATCGGCGCCGGCGAGCAGCACGTTGGCGCCGGTGCCGCCGCACTCGGTGGCGTCCATGACGACGAAGGTGCGCGGACACCGCTGTCGTTGCAAGGACAGCAATTCGCCAAGCAGCGCGGGCGTCACGCGCGGGCGACGGGCGGACCGCTCCGGCTGGCGCCAGCCGAGTAGGGCGCGGGCAGCGCCGGCCTGCGGATCGGCGGCCAGCGACGGCAGGAGCACCAGGCCGCATCCCGCCACCGGCGCCGAGGCCTCGCGGACCTCGCGCGCGGCGGGCGCCACCACGTCGCGCGTCGCGCCGGTCAACCAGCGCGGCGCGCCGGGACCGGGCACCAGGATGATCTCGGGCACGCCCGCGAGATGCTCGGACCAGCCGGCGAGGATCATCACCCGGCGCACGTCGTCCACGATGGTCTCGGGACGCGCGTTCACGATCGCCACCCGCGGGGCGTCCATGGCTCAGGCCTCCTTGATGCCGATGATGGCCACCGTGGCGCTGATCCAGCCGAGGACGAGGACCTGCAGCAACGGGTCGTTGAGCAGGATCTCGTGGGGCCGGCCGCCGCGTCCCTGGCGAAAGATCAGGTACATGTAGCGCCAGAGTCCGGCGAACACGAAGGGCGTGGTCCAGATCAGGTGCCGGGTGCCGAAGTGCTCGACCGTGGTGGGCCAGATGGTGTAGAGCGCGTACGCCGCCAGGGTGAGCCCGAAGCTGGTCCCGATCAGCACGTTGAGCATGGTCTCGTTGTACATCGTGAGCACCGGGCGCGTGGTGTGGCCGGTGGCGGCCAGGCTGAGCAACTCGTGGCGGCGCTTGCCGAAGCCCAGGAACAGCGAAAGGAAGAACGGGCATAGCAGCAACCAGGACGACAGCGCCACGCCCGGCACCACCGGCAGCAGCACGGCCCAGCCGGCGGTGGCGCGCAGCACGAAGCTGACCCCGATGCCGACCACGTCGGCGATCGCGACGTGCTTCAACCAGCGCGTGTAGACGGCGTTCCAGCCGATGAAGGCCAGCATGGCGGCCAGGAACGGCCAGCCCAGCAGCGCGCCGCCGACCACCGCGAGGGCCCCGATCACCACGGCGGCGCGACGGGCGTCCGGGATCGCAAGTCGTCCCGAGGCGATCGGACGCCGGCGCTTGTCGGGATGCAGGCGATCCTGCGCCACGTCGGCGATGTCGTTGACGATGTAGACGGTCCCCGAGGCGAGGCAGAACACCACGAAGGCCGCCACCGCGCGCGACACGCACGTGGGATCCGCGAGCAGGCGCGCGAAGATGGTGCCCGCGAAGAGGAGGAGGTTCTTGGTCCACTGCCGCGGCCGCAGGCTGGCGAGCACCGGCCACAGGCTCGAGCGCAGATCAGTAGGCATTGTCGCCTCGCAGGATGTGGTTCACCGTCATCAGCAGGATGCGGATGTCCAGCCACACCGACCAGTTCTCCACGTAGTGCAGATCGTACAGGGTGCGGGCCTCGATGCTCGTGTTGCCGCGCAGGCCGTTGACCTGGGCCCAGCCCGTGAGACCCGATTTGACCCGGTGGCGCTCGAAGTAGCGCGGCATCTCCTGGGTGAACTTCTCGACGAAGACCATGCGCTCGGGCCGCGGGCCGACCAGGCTCATGTCCCCGCGCAGGACGTTCCAGAGCTGCGGCAGCTCGTCGAGGCTCCAGCGGCGCAGGAGGCGGCCGATCGGCGTGACGCGCGGGTCGTTCTCCACGGTCCAGACCGGCCCCGAGGCGGTCTCGGCGTCGAGACGCATGGAGCGGAACTTGAGCATGCCGAACTCGCGCCCGTCGCGTCCGACGCGCGGCTGCCGGTAGAGCACCGGCCCGCGCGAGGTCAGCTTGATCGCCAGCGCGAGCACGACGAACACCGGCACCAGGACGAGGATCCCGGCGCCGGTGAACACCAGGTCGAAAGTGCGCTTGACGATGCGCCCGGCGCCGCTGAGGGCCACCTCGCGCACCGAGATGAAGGGGATGCCGGCCACTTCGGTGAGGCGCATCTTGCTGGTGTGCAGCTCGAAGAGGTCGGGCACGAACTGCACGTCCGTGCTGAGGTTGCCCAGCGCCGCGGCCGCACCGGTGATCAACGGCAACTGGTCGAAGCGCAGGGTCAGCACCACGCGGTCGATGCGGTGGCGCTGGACCGCCTCGCGGATCTGGCCGAGGTCGCCGAGGCAGGGCAGGGCCGGCGGCTGCGGGTCGACCTCGCCCGGGATGCTCAGCCAGCCGACCGGCTCCACCGTGAGCCCGGGCAACTCCGCGACGGCCCGCAGCAGGCGACCGCGCATGGGATTGCTGCCCGCGAGCAGCACGCGCTGCTTGCGCATGCCGCGCCGCAGCACGTGCGCGAGGACGCGGCGCGACACGATGCGGCCGGCACAGAGGAAGATCCAGGCCGTCCAGAAGAACAGGCCGAAGAACGAGCGGCTGAAGGTCAGGGCGCGCACGAAGAAGGCCAGCGCCAGCACGAGCAGGCTGCCGAGCACGACGCCGCGGAAGAGCGCGACGAAGTCCGCCTCCACGCGCCGGCCGCCGCGTCCGGCATACAGGCCCTGCGCGTAGAAGATGCCCAGGAAGATGAACAGGATCACCAGGCTCGCGAGCAGGTAGGGTCCCAGCGGGGGAATGCCCAGGGGCACCAGCCAGACGCCGCTGTGGAAGCGCCACCAGTAGGTCAGCAGGAACGACGCCACCAGCATGAGCGCGTCGACCGTCATGTAGACCGCGGGTTCGACCAGATCGCCGCGGCGGTGGCCGCCGGGGCGCGCTTCGCCCGCGTTGCCGTCAAGCACGGACGGCCTCCCCCTGGGTGTGCCGGCGCCAGGCGGCGCCCAGCACTTCGGTCATGCGCGTGCGGAACCGCTCGCGCGAGAAGGCCGCGGCGTGCCGCCGCATGGCCTCGCGATCCCAGGCGTCGTCCAGGCGCGGATCGGCGAGGGCGGCGGCCAGCGCGGCCTCGGTCTGGTCCGCGAAGAACACGCCGTTGAGGCCCTCGACCACCGTGTCGAGCGCGCCGCCCGCCTGGTAGGCGACCACCGGCGTGCCGCAGGCGGTAGCCTCGAGGGGCGTGATGCCGAAGTCCTCGAGCCCCGGGAACACGAAACTGCGCGCGTGCGCGTAGAACGCCGGCAGGTCGCGGGTGGCGACGTCGGCGTGGAAGGTCACCTCGCCGCGTCCGGGCGCCTCGGCGGCGAGCCGGCGCAGGCGCGCGGCCTCCGCCCCCCGCCCCACGACCACCAGGCGGCGGCCGGCGCGGCGGGCGGCGCGCACCGCGAGGTCGACGCGCTTGTAGGGCACCAGCGCGGAGACCGCCAGGTCATACCCGCGGCTGGTCAGGCCCGGCGGCGGCGCGGCGGCCTCGGGGGCGGCGGGATCGAAGATGCCGAGGTCGACCGGCGGGAACACGATCTCCGTGCGCGCCGCGGGCAGGCGGTACCATTCGAGGAGGCGCCGGCGCACCTCGGTGCTGATGGGCAGCCACAGGTGCACGCGATCGAGGGTGGCGAGATCCCAGGCGCGCAGGCGGCGGGCCTGCCAGCCGATGATCTGCCGCAGGGGGAAGGGCTTGGATTCGAAGTAGTCGTCGAAGCGGTCCCAGATGTAGCGCATCGGCGTGTAGCAGTAGCACACGCTCAGGGCGCCGGGCGCAGGTCGGGCACCCTTGGCGACGCAATGGCTGCTGCTGAGGACCAGGTCATATCCGGTTAGGTCGAAGCTCTCGACGGCGCCGGGCATCAGCGGCAGCGCCCAGCGGTAGACGCGGTTCGCGGCGGGCAGGTGCTGGATGCGCCCGGCAGTGGCTATGCGGCGGCCCTCGATGAGGGGACTCACGCTGCCCGGCACGTGCAGCAGGGTGAAGACGTCGGCGCGCGGGAAGATCTCGCAGAACACCTCGAGGCACTTCTCGCCGCCGCGCATGCCGGTCAGCCAGTCGTGGACGATGGCCACGCGCAGGTTCGCCAGGTCAGCCATCGAGCGCTCCCCGGCCGCCGCCGGCGCCCAGGCGGGCCGCTTCCAGGGCCGCGCACAGCGCGTGGATCGCCAGGCCGTGGATCTCCTGGATGCGCGGCGTGTCGTCGCTCGGCGCGACCAGGGCGCCGTCGACCAGGGCGCGCAGGCGGCCGCCGCCCTTGCCGAGCAGGCCGTGGGTGCGCAGGCCGAGACGGCGGGCGACCGTGACGGCCTCGACGCCGTTCGCCGACTCGCCGCTGGTGGAGATCACCAGCAGGACGTCGCCGGGCCGTCCGAGAGCCTCGACCTGGCGGGCGAAGACGCGGTCGAAGCCGTAGTCGTTGGCCACGGCGGTGAGGGTCGAGGTGTCGACGGTCAGCGCGATCGCGGCCCAGCCGGACCGCTCCGCCTGGAAGCGGCCGACCAGCTCCGCGGCGAGGTGCTGGCTGTCGGCGGCGCTGCCGCCGTTGCCGCAGATCAGGAGCTTGCCGCCGCCCGCCCAGGCGGCGAGCACGTCGGCGACCAGCGCGGCGAGGGCTGTCTCGTGCTCGGGACCGAGACGACCGAGCGCCTCCTGGAGGTCCGCGATGCTGCGCCGCAGGGTCATCCTTCGCCCGTCCTTTCCAGCGCCGCGACGTAACGGCGCAGTGCATCCTGCCAGGTCGGCCGCGGCGGCGCCCCGGCCCGCGCGAGACGCGTGTCCCGCAGGATGGAGCACGCGGGCCGCCGCGCCGGCGTCGGGTAGTCCACCGTCGCGCAGGGCTTGATGCGCGCGGGGTCGTGCCCGCTCGCGCGCGCGATCTCGCGCGCGAAGTCATACCAGGTGGCCACGCCGGCATTGGTGCCGTGGAACCGGCCCCGCAGGCCGCTGTCGGCGAGCCACACCAGCAAGACCGCGAGGTCCTCGCTGTACGCCGGACTGCCCCGCTGGTCGGCAACCACGCGCAGCACGTCGCGCTCGTACAGCAGGCGGCGGATGGTGCGCACGAAGTTCACCGGGCCGTCGCCGAAGAGCCAGCTGGTGCGGATAATCTGCCACGCGCCGGCCAACTCCTCAACGGCTTCTTCGCCGCGAGCCTTGCTGAGGCCGTACTGGTTGATCGGTTCGCGCGGGTCGTCCTCGGCGTAGCCGGCAGGCTCCTCGCCCGCGAACACGTAATCGGTGCTCACGTAGGCGAGCACGACGCCGCGGGCCGCGCAGGCCCGCGCGAGGTGCGCCGTGGCCTCGCCGTTGGCGCGCAGCGCGAGGGCCGGCTCGCTCTCGGCGCGGTCGACGGCGGTGTAGGCGGCGCAGTGGATCACGTGGTCGGGCCGGTGGGAGGCCAGCAGCGCCGCCGCGGTCGCGGGGTCGGCAAGGTCGCCGTCGGAGAGGTCGACGCCGACGACGTCATGGATGCGCGCGGCCTGCGCCACCACCGCCCGGCCGAGCATCCCGGCGGCTCCGGTCACCAGCAACTTCATGTGCCATGCCTCACTCGATGTCGCCCTTCGGCTTCTCGGCGCGCGCCGCGTCGCGGCAGAGCCGCGGCGGGAAGCCGCGGCTCGCGAGGAAGCGCGTCACCCGGGCCTCGGCCCGCGCGTCGGTCTCGCGCTCGCGCCGCCAGCGCCGGGCCGCGGCATCGTGCGCCGCCTGCGCCTCGTCCGCCACCGAAAGTTCGGCGGCGGCAGCCTTCGCCGCCACCGCCGCATCGATGCCCTTCTGCCGCAGGTTCGCCTCGAGGTAGCGTCGTCCCGTCGGCTGACGCCGCAGCGTGTCGCGGCACCAGGCCCGGGCGAAGTGGTCGTCCGAGTGGATGCCCTTGGCGACCGCCTCTTCCAGGACCGAGTCGACCGCCTCGGCCAGCAACCCCTCGGCGAGGAGCTTCTCCCGGATCCGGGCGAGCGGCAGCAGGCGGCGGTCCAGAAGTTCGAAGAGCCGCTTCGCAGCCTGCTGGCGCTCGTTCACGTCAACTCGACGCGCCGGCCTTGCGGGCCTTGCCGCCGCCCTCGGGGTCGGCCGCCGGCGCCGGCGCCGGGATCGCGGTGCCGTTCACCACGGCCACGGCCGCCGCGGCCGCCGCGCCGGCCTTGCCGGTCACGCCGAAGTGCGTGAAGACCTGCGCCTTCATGCGGGTGAAGAGGTCGGGGTTCTCCTTCAGGAAGGTGCGCACGTTCTCGCGGCCCTGCCCGAGGCGCTCGTCGCCGTAGCTGTACCAGGCGCCGGACTTCTGGATGACGTTCGCCGTGACGGCGAGGTCGATGAGATCGCCTTCCTTGCTGATGCCCTCGCCGTAGAGAATGTCGAACTCGGCCTTCTTGAACGGCGGCGCCACCTTGTTCTTGACCACCTTCACGCGCACCTGGTTGCCGATCACGTCCTCGCCCTGGGTGATCGCGCCGAGGCGGCGGATGTCCAGGCGCACGGAGGCGTAGAACTTGAGCGCATTGCCGCCCGTGGTGGTCTCCGGGTTGCCGAACATGACGCCGATCTTCATGCGCATCTGGTTGGTGAACAGCACCAGCGTGTTGGTCTTGGAAATGGTGCCGGTGAGCTTGCGCAGGGCCTGGCTCATGAGCCGCGCCTGCAGGCCGACGTGCGAGTCGCCCATCTCGCCCTCGATCTCGGCGCGGGGCACCAGGGCCGCCACGGAATCGATGACGATGATCTCGACCGCGCCCGAGCGCACCAGCATCTCGGTGATCTCCAGCGCCTGCTCGCCGGTGTCGGGCTGCGACACCAGGAGGTTGTCGATGTCCACGCCGAGTTTGCGCGCGTAGAGGGGATCGAGGGCGTGCTCGGCGTCGATGAACGCGGCAACGCCGCCGGCCGCCTGGACGTTGGCGATCGCCGTCAGGGCGACGGTCGTCTTGCCGCTGCCCTCGGGACCGAAGATCTCGCAAACCCGGCCGCGGGGCAGGCCGCCGATCCCCAGGGCGATGTCCAGGGACATGCTGCCGGTGGAAACGGCGTCGATCTCGTCGTAGATCTTGTTGTCGCCGAGCAACATGATCGAGCCCTTGCCGAACTGCTTCTCGATCTGCGCGCGGGTGAGTTCGAGGGCTTTGGCCTTCTCGTCGTTGCGGTTGACAGCCATGGGCATCCTGCTCCTGTGCATCTGGTTGCGGGAGAGTCGGTTGCGAACGATGGGGCCGGCCCGCGCGGCAGCGCGCCGTGACCGCGGGGAAGATAGCACAGCGCCGCGCCGGCTAGCAAGGGTTTTGCTAAATTTTCGCCATGATTTTCGACACCCGCCGGGACTGCTCCGGGACGGTGGTCGCCACGCTCAGGACGCGGCCGGGCCCAGCGGGAGGACGGCCTGGTCGACGTGCCGGGCGCCCCGGGGCCCGAGTTCGCTGGTCACCAGGCGCACCGCGTCGATGGGCTGCGCGGGCCACGCGCCGAGATCGATCCGCCCCAGGATCTCGCGCTGGTCCCGCGAGAGCGGGTCCTTGATGCGCGCCAGGGTGAGGTGCGGCTTGAAGGCCTTGCGATCCTGGGGGCCGGCCGGCCAGGACGACTCGACGCGCGCCCGCACGCCGGCGGCCAGAGCGTGGAGCGGACCGCCGACGGACGGCAGGAACTGCAAGAAGAGGACCCGGGGCGACCGCAGGTCCGGCAACGCATCCAGGCCGCCGGGCTGCGCCATGAACGGCGAGTGGACGGCCGCCTCCTCGGCAAGAGCCGCGCGCAGCGGCGGCACGCGTTCGGCGGGCCACTCCCCCAGGAACATCAACGTGAGGTGCCAGGTCTGCGGGCGCGTCCAGGCAAGGGGCAGCGCGTGGCGGGAGGCGTCGAGCCGCGTGGCCAGGTCGGCCACGAAATGTTCCGGGCAGTTGACGGCCACGAAGAGCCTCACGGCGCCACCGCCCAGCTCACGCGCGCCGGCGCGAAGACCGGCAGGCCCGCGAGCGACCGGCGCAGCGCGTCGAGCGCCGCGTTGACGGCGAGGTCGCGGTTGCGCGGACGGTCGGCCGTGAATCGGTAGCACCCGACCTCGACGCCGGCGGGGCCCGCCAGGGCGATCCAGGTGGTGCCGACCGGCTTGGCGGCCGTGCCGCCGTCCGGGCCGGCGATGCCGGTCACGGCCAGCGCGTGGTCGGCGCCGAGGCGTTCGCGCGCGCCGCGGGCCATCGCCGCGGCGACCTCGCGGCTGACCGCGCCGTGAGCCGCGAGGAGGGTCTCGTCGACCCCGGCGAGCTGGTGCTTGGCCGCGTTGGCGTAGGTGAGCACGCCGCCCAGGAAGGCGGCCGAACTGCCGGACTCGCCCGTGAGCGCGGCGCCGAGCAGCCCGCCGGTGCACGACTCCGCCACCGCCACCGTCTGCCTGCGCGCGATCAGCATGTCGAGCACGACGCGCGGCAGCGCGACCATGTCATGCGCGTACACGCGCTCGGCGAGGATGTCGTCCAGCTCGGCGGCGGCGGCGTCCAGCGCCGCCTCGTCGCCCGCCGCCGCGCTGATCTGCACGTCGACCCCCCACGGCACCAGCCACCACGACCAGCCGAGCTGCGGATGGCGCTCGCGCACGGGTTCGCAGAGGCGGGCCACGGGCATCTCCGCGAGCTGCGCCACGCGCCACAGCCGGGCCGGCGGCGGCGCCGGCAGCACGCCCGCGGTCGCCAGGCGCTCGCGCACCAGCGGCAGCAGGCCCCGCAGTTCGGCCGGCACGCCCGGCAGCACGGCGAGCCAGCGTCCGGCCAGCTCGCCGACGAGGCCCGGCGCCGAGCCCACGGGATTGCGCACCGGCGCGAGGCCGCGCGGGATCTGCGCCTGCTTGAAGGTGGCGGGGCAGGTCGCGAAGCCGCGGCGGCGATGGCGCTCGGCGAGCTCGGCGGCGAGGACGTCGTCGTGATCGAGAGGGACGCCGGCCCAGGCGGCGACGGCCTCGCGGGTGAGGTCGTCCGGGGTGGAACCGAGGCCGCCGTAGACCAGCACCAGCGCCCCGGGCTCGGTGGCGGCGAGAGCCGCGACGATGGCCGGCTGCTGGTCGCCGACCACCTGGATGCCCTGCGCCGGCACGCCGAGGACGCGCTGCACGGCGGTGGAGTTGGTGTCGGACGTGCGGCCGCCGAGCAGCTCGTCGCCGACGGCGATCAGGCGGATGTTCATGCGGTCCACCCCAGCAGTCGCACCGTGGCGTGCGTCGCGGCACAGGCGAGGGCGCCGGCGGCGAGGTCGTCCGCCATGATGCCGTAGCCGCCCGGCAAGGCCTCGAGGCGCCGCACGCCGAAGGGTTTGAGGATGTCGAAGAGGCGGAACCACAGGAAGCCGACGACCCATCCCCACAGGGTGGTGGCGACCAGGAAGTACGTCACCAGCATGCCGGCGACCTCGTCGATGACGCAAAGGTGCGGATCCTCGCCGTGCTCGCGCTCGAGCGCCGCCGCGACGCGCACACCGACCGCGGTCACCGCGACGATGAGCGCGATCTGCAGCCATACCGGCACCGGCCCGACGAGATGCCAGACCGCCGCCCAGATGATCGTGACCACGAAGCTGCCCGCGGTGGCCGGCGCGATGGGCGCGTAGCCGGCGCCGCCGCAGGTGCCGAGCGCATGGACCAGGAATCGACGCAAGGTGGACCCTCTCGCTGGTAATGGGATCGTCACGGAATGTGCGATGGCGATGATACGTGCCTCAGCGGGCACGGTCAACGCGGTGGCACCAGACCCGCAGCCCCTGGTCCACGACGATGCCGACCCCGCCCATCACGGCGACGTAGACCAGCATCGGCGGGTACTGCACCAGGTAGCGGAAGTCGAGCAGGCGGAAGCCGAGGCCGCTGTCCACGCCCAGCATCTCGGCCGCCACCACCGTCGACCAGCCGAGCCCCCACAGCACGCGCAACAGCGAGAGGAGCGCGGGCGCCGCCAGCGGGATCTTGACGTCGTGCAGCAGCCGCCAGCGGCCCGCGCCGAGGACCTGCGCCTCGTCGACGTACTCGCGCTCGAGGTTGGCGAAGGCATCGGCGGCCGCGACCAGCGCCGGGAAGACCAGCGCGACCATCAACACGAAGGCCACGGGCGCCTCGCCGAGGCCGAACCACACCACCGCGAAAGGCAGCCAGGCGAAGGGCGACACGCTGCGCAGGAAGTTGACCAGTGGCAGGGCGAGTTGCCGCGCCACGGGCCGCGCGTGCAGGACGTAGCCGCCGGCGATGCCCGCGAGCCAGGCTGCCGCCACCGCCACGCCGGTGCGCGCGAGCGAAGCCGCGAGGTCGGCCAGCAGGCGCCAGCCATCGAGCCGCAGGGCGGCCAGTTCGCCGCGTCCGACGCCCAGGGCAGCCGCGAGGACGACGAGCATCCCGACCACCAGCCCATAGCCGGCAACACGGATGGGCAAGCTAGCGGGCATGGACCTCGTCCGCCGCCACCGCGCGCGTGAGATATCCACGCGCGAGCATCGCCGCCGCCATGCGCGCCTCGAAGGCGCGGCCCGCGTCGTCCAGGCCCGTCCGGAAATGCATGTGCGCCAGCGCGCCGGCGACGGTCTCGGGAGCGAGTTGCCAGCGCTGCGCCGCGATCTCCGCCGCTTCCAGCGGCCGCTGCGCGAGCACCGCCACCCCCCGCTCGAGCAAGGTAACGAAGGCCGCGACCTGGGCCGGGCGTTCGCGCAGCGCGTCCGCGTGCGCCGCCACGTTGCAGCAGGGGTGGCCGGGATCGGCGTCGCCGAACCAGTGGACCACCGGGAACTCCTCGCCCAGACCGAGGATGGGCGGCACGTAGAGGCTCACCGCGTCGATGTCGCCGCCGCGCAGCGCCGCCGCCAGTTCCGTGGGGCCGCGCAACGGCACCAGCTCCGCGTCGAGGCCCGCCTCCGCGAGCGCCGCGCCGGCCAGCACGTCGAGGGTCGAGGCGCGCAGCACGCCGATGCGTCGTCCCGCGAGTTCGGCCAGGGACGACAGCGGCCGCCGCGCCGCGATCCCGTCGCTCTCGCGCTCGAGGAACGACACCGTCCGCACCGGCAGCCCCGCCGCCACGTCCGCCCACACGTAGGTGAAGGGCAGGATCGCGACGTCCACCTTGCCCGCCGCCAGCGCCTCGTTCGCCTCCCACCCCGACCCGAATTCCGTCACCGCATACGCCGAGGCGTCGACCCCGCCGAGCTCGATCGCCAGGACGTAAGGCAGATAATCGAGCGAGGGCCGGATCAGGCCCACGCGCAGCGGCCGCGACTCGACGCCGTTGCCGCAAGCGCCCAGGAAGCACGCCAGGACGATGAGAATGAGAGTCGAAGCACGCATGCCGACAAGATGCCATACCCCGGCGAATGTGCCAACCCCCGCCCATCGCAGCGGCTCGCGGGACCGCCGGCGGGCTGCGGTGCAGGCGGGTAGAGACAACTCGGCCCGGTGCGTCTCCGCAGGTTCTGCGAGGACCAGCGCACCGGGCCGGGTTGTCTCTACCTGCCTACACCCCCGCGGGCTGGCTCTGCAACTGCCGCAGCACGTTCTTCGCGACGCACTTGAGCGTGTCGAAGACCCCGACGCCCTTGAAGGCGACGCCCTCGTAGAACGGGTAGCCCTCGGGATTGAGCTCCTCGTTGAGCTCGTCGACGGGCAGCGCGTCGGGCATGTCGCGCTTGTTCCACTGGATGACGAACGGCAGCTTGTCGAGGGAGAGGTCGTATTCCTTGAGGTTCTCGTGCAGGTTGTAGAGCGAATCGACGTTGGCGTCGAAGCGGTTCTCGCTGCTGTCGGCGACGAAGACGAGGCCGTCGCAGCCGCGCAGGATGAGCTTGCGGCTGGCGTTGTAGTAGATCTGGCCGGGCACGGTGTAGAGATGGAAGCGGGTCTTGAAGCCCTTCACCTGGCCGAGCTCGAGCGGCAGGAAGTCGAAGAAGAGCGTGCGGTCCATCTCGGTCGCGAGGCTGACCAGCTTGCCCTTGGTCTCGGGGGCGAGCTTGTCGTAGATGTACTGGATGTTGGTCGTCTTGCCGCCGAGGCCAGGACCGTAGTACACGATCTTGCAGTTGATCTCGCGGGACGAGTAGTTGATCAGCGACACGTCCGCACTCCTCAGTCGACGAACAGGTTATCGATCTCGGCCTCGACGCCCTCGGAGAACTCGCGATCGAAGGTGTCGTACTCTTCGTTCCGGAACACGAGGCGATCGTAGAGGCCGTCGATGATCACGTTGAGCTCGCCGACGGCCTTCTTCACGCGCAGGCGAACCAGGCCCAGGGTGGTGCGCTTGTCGAAGATCACGGCCAGCACGACGCCGCGCGCGATCTTGCCGATGTACATGCTGTCGCGCGCGCCCTGGTGGTAGAGGGAGCTGAAGTCGTCCTCGCCGATGAGCTTGGCCAGCTGGAAGTTGGCCTCGAAGTCGGCCGCGCAGAGCGAGGCGAAGCTCTGGATGTCGAAGGCCGGCTCGGCGCCCGCCTGGGCGATGAGCTGACCGGTGCGGTCGATCAACAGGACGTGCTGGGCATCGCTGCTCTGGATCAACGCCTCGAGCACGTTCGTGATGGCCCAGTAGTCTTCCTCGTGAATCTTCCACTCGGCTCTGACCATTGCCACGGCTCCCGGTGGTGAGTTGCAGAGGATATCGGCGGCAACTTACCGAACTTGAGCGTTGCCGGGACAGAGATCTGACACGGGGGGGCGAGAGGGTCCTCGCCGAGCCTGCGGAGTTCTCGCCCCCCCGTGTCAGATCTCTGTCCCTGCACCCTTTCCTGTCAGGATGGCGGACGGGCCGGTTGCCCTCTTGCTCGTTACCCGGCGGCACCTCGGCCTTGGGCGACGGTAGGCCTCCGAAACGGCCAGGATCTCGCCATAACCCCCAACCTAGTCACGCGGACCTCCCGCCGACAGGCAGGGGCATGCAGGCCCGAGCACACCTCCGCAGGCTCTGGGCGGACCCGTGTGGGCGGGGCGGCCAGCCCCGGCCCGGGGGGGGGCCGAATCGCGGGGGTACCCCCACACCACCCCCCGCGTCCGCCCCGCCCACAGCCCGGGCCACCCCGCCCCGCGAACCCCCCCCCCGGCTCGGGGCGCACAGGTGTGCTCGGGCCTGCATGCCCCTGCCTGTCGGCGTCAGAAGTCGAGGCGGTGAGCGAAGGCGCGATGGAGCGTCGCCTCGTCGGTGTAGGCCAGGGCCCCGCCGACGGGGATGCCGGTCGCCAGGCGGGTCAGGCGCAGGCCGCGGCCCGCCAGGAGGCGCTGCACGTAGAGCGCCGTCGTCTCCCCCTCCACGCTGGCGTCCAGGGCCAGGACCACCTCCCGGACCCCGTCCGTGTCCACGCGTTCGGCCAGGCGCGCGAAGGGCAGATCCTCGGCGCGGACGCCGTCCAGAGGGGACAGGAGGCCGCCGAGCACGAAGTACCGCCCGCGGAAGAACGCGGCTTTCTCGAAGGGGAGGATGTCCACCGGCGAGGCGACGATGCAGAGCTGCGCGGCTTCGCGGGCCGGCGAGGTGCAGATCGGGCAGGGATCGACCTCGGTCAGGGCGCCACAACGGCCGCAGGATCCCACCTGGACCAGGGCATCGGACACCGAGGCGACCAGTTCGGCCGCCGCGGTCTCCCGCCCGATCAGGTGCAACGCGATACGGGTGGCCGACTTCCGGCCCAGGCCGGGCAGGGCCTGGAGGTTGCGCACCAGGCGTTCGAGGGCCGGCGACTGGAACTCGCCACCTTGCATGGCCTACATCCCCGGCAGGTTGAGGCCCCCGGTGACCTGGCTCATCTCCTGCTGGACCATGGTGTCGGTCTTGCGGACGGCCTCGTTCAGGGCGGAGACGATCAGGTCCTGCAGGAACTCCACGTCGGCCGGATCGACCGCCGCCGGCTGGATCTCGAGGCTGAGCACGGCGTGCTTGCCGTTCATGACGACCTTCACCTGACCGCCGCCCACCTCGGCCGTCACGGTCTTCGCGGCCAGGTCCTCCTGGACCCGGGCCATCTTGGCCTGCATCTCCTGGGCCTGCTTCATCAGCGCGCGCATATCCATGTCAGTCCCACTTCTCCCGTTCGCTCTCGGGCAGGGGCTCGCCCTTGAGCAGGTCCACCAGCTTGCCGAGCTTGTCGTCCTGGCGGCAATCGTCGGCCAGCGCCTCGCGGTCGGTGGGCGCGATCTGGCGCCGGATCTCCTCGTGGACGACGGCGGCGGCATCCGTCTGGTCCGCGACCGCCTCCAGGCGGATCTTCACGCCGCGCCCGAGAAAGGACGACAGCTTCTCCTCGAGAAGCGGCACCTCGGTCGCCAGGTTCTTGAGGACGAACGCCTTGTCGGCGGCGAGGGCGATGGTCACCCGGCCGGCCTCCCCGTCGAGGGAGGGCAACCCCTCCATCAGGCACGCGGCGATGCGCGGGTGGGTCTGCATCAGGCTGTCGAGAAAAGGCGCCCAGGCGGAGAAGGTCGAGGCGCCCGCGGCGGCGTCGTCGCCGCGCCGGGTCGCCGGCGC
>JADHED010001677.1_pt1 | contig 17744 bp, 10 predicted proteins | sample 8952041 | NCBI WGS metagenome assembly JADHED01 (sample SAMN16124423, study PRJNA663239) | bioreactor sludge metagenome | isolation source: sludge (control) | place: India:Bengaluru | collected 2018-09-08
GCGCCGAGTACGTGGCCAGCGGCTACAGCCAGGTCATCGGCCCGCTGGTGCCGGCGAGCGTCAACGAACGGAACCTGGACCTCGGCAGGCGCACCGCAGCGCGCCTGCTCGGTGTGGAGCCCGCGCTCTGGCTGGTCAACGAGATGGCCTGGAGCGGCGGCCTGGCCGCGCTGTACCGGGACGCGGGCGCGCGCGCGGTGATCATGGAGTGGAACAACGCCTGGCATGCGCACCCCGAGTGGGACGCGGACCTGCGCTGGCACTGGCAGCGCGCCGAGGGTCCCGACGGCAGCGACGTGCCCGTGGTCTGGGTCGACACCTTCGACTTCCAGAAGCTGCAGCGCCTGGTGGCCGGCGACATCACGCGCGACGAGTTCCTGGCGCATTGGCGTGGCCGCCTGCCGGCCCCCGACGAGCGTTCGCCCCGCCACGCTCTGTTCTACGGCAGCGACGCCGAGGTCTTCGACTTCCGTCCCGGCCGCTACCGCGACGAGCACGGCGAGTCGGGCGGCGCGCCGCGGGGCGAATGGGACACCGTGGCGGACGCCGCCTCGTGGCTGGCCGCCGAGCCGGGCATGACCCTGGCTCCGCTGGCCGCCACATTGGACGAGCCGCCATCGACCCGCTGCGGCCTGCGCCTGCGCCTGGGTACGGTGGCCCAGCCCGTGCCGGTCAAGAAGCAGGAGAAGTACAACCTGAACCGCTGGGCGGTGACCGGACGCGGCGATCTCGAGCTGAACACCGCCTGCCACGCGCGCGCGCGGGACCTGGCCGCTGCGGGCGACGCCGACGACGAGCCCTGGCGCGACCTGCTCTTCCTCTGGTCCAGCGACCTGCGCACCCACCTCGCCGCCGAGCGCTGGCCGGAGGTGGCGCCGCGGGCCCGCCTGCCGCGGCTGGAATGGCCGACCGCCGCGGACGATGCCGCACGGCACGCACCCGGCGACGGCGACCTGGTCCTGGCCGGCGAGTCGGCGCGCCTGGAGCTGAACCCGCGGCGCGGGCTGGCCGCGCGCTCGCTGGCGTTCCCGCGCTGGCATGCGCGCCCGGTGCTGGGCACGCTGGCCCACGGCTACTTCGACGACATCACGCTGGGCGCCGATTTCTACACCGGCCATGTCGTGGTGCAACGGCCGGGCTGCCCCAAGCAGGCGGACCTCAGGCCGGTCATGGCGACGCGGACCGCCGCCGCCACGCCGTCGGCGACCTGCGAGGCGCACGACGGCGACCTCCACGTGCGCAAGGAGTGGCGCGTGGATCCCGTGGCGCCGGTGGTCACCTGGCGTGGCGAGCTGCAGCTGCCGGCCCGCCGCGCCGCCGAGATCCACGTGGCCCACGTGACGATCGTACCCGGCGTGTTCGACGCGGCCGCGCTGGGCTTCGCCGTGCGCAACGGCGGCCGCGCCCGCGAGGTCTTCCGCTTCCGCGACGGCCCCGTGCACCACGGCGAGGCCTACTCGACGCTGATCACCGCCAAGGGCGGCCTCGGCGCCACCGACGGCGAGATCGTCATCGGCGACGACCGCCGCCGCCTGGTGCTGCGCCACGACCCGACCGTGTCGGCGCTGGTCCCCACCGTGCGCTTCGTGCCGGGGCGCGACGGCCGCTACTTCCTGCGCGTGCGCTGGTCGGCGCAGGAGATCGACGAGACCTTCGTCGCCGACGAAGCGCCGTGGCATGTCGCGTGGGTGCTGAGCGTGACGGCGGAGGACAAGGGCCTCGACGGGGACTAGGGCGGTGCGGCCGCGGACGGTCGACGAGCCGCGGACGGCCTGATCGCGCGCCCGCTCCGCTACCGATAGTCCAGCGCCAGCACGCTCGACGTCCCGAATCCCGTGCGCACCGCCTTGTCCGGCCGCTGGTAGAACGGCGACACGCGGCTGTCGGCGATGAAGTGGAAGCCGTCCGCAGCAGCGGCGCCCGTGGTCGGGTCGACGAACGCGGGCAGGCGCGCGGCCAGCACGCGGCAGCCCGTGACCAGCCCGTCGTCATCCAGCCTGAAGCAGGCGACGCGATCCAGTCCATTGTAGTTCTGCACGGCGATGAGCTCCCCGCCACCTGGCAGCAGGTAGAGGCCATCGACGCCGACGGTCGTGAAGTCGGCGCCCGGCATCGCCGCGTGCGTCACCCCGCCGCCGCGCAGGTCCACGCGCACGAGGCCCAGCACGTAGGCCGAGACGTACAGGCGATCGCCGCCCGGCCCCACGCACAGGCCGTTGGCGCCGGGCGCGCTGCCCGGCGCGGTCAGCGCCACGGGCGCGCCGCCGTCGGGCCCGAAGCGCAGCACCTGGCCGCGATCGGACACCGACACCGCGGCGCCGCCGTCCGGCAGCACGCAGACATCGTTGAAACCGAGGCTGTCCGCCGCCGCGGTCACGTGCCGCCACAGCAGCGCGCCGGAGCGCAGGTCGAAGACGTGCACGGCCGAGACGTGGTTGATCGCGGCCTCGAACAGGCCGTCGTCGGGCTGCGCCGTGCTGACAGCCCACAACCGGCGGCGCTCCGCGTCCACGGCCAGCCCGAGCCCGGCCAGGTAGCCGTGGGCGCCGGGCGCGATGAAGTCGCGAGCCGTCCCGTCGCGGTCCACGCGCACGATCTTCCGCGCGGCGACGCTGCTCAGGTAGAAGGCGTCGTCGACCGGATCCCAGGCGAGGCCCTCGGGAATCAGGTCGGCCTCGGCCGTGGTGTACGTGGTTCGCGGCGCTCCGCGCGGGGCCAGGTCGGTCGCCGTCTCCGCCAGCAGCACGGGCCAGTCCGCGCGGGCGCGCAGCGGCTCCAGCAGCGCGCTGCCGCCCAGGTCCGCTGCCACGCCCCAGGCGGCCAGGGCGCGCAGGGCGGCCATCGCCTCGTCGCCGCGCCCCAGCTGCGCCAGCGCCTCGGCCCTTCGGCGCTGCATGGCGGGCTGCCCCGGCGCCAGGTCCAGTCCACGCTCGCAGGCCTGCAGGTAGCCAGCCCAGTCGCCGGCCTCCGCGGCCGCCACCGCCTGACCGTAGGCGACCTCCAGCGGATGCGGCGGCGCCGACACCGCCGTTGCCGACAGGGCCAGCCAGGTCACGCCGACCAGGATCCCGCTGCGCATCGTGCCACCTCCAGGGAAAACGCTGCCTGCCCCGACTTGACCAATCAACGGTCCGACCCGGTCACGCGCCAGTTCGCGGGGCAGGCGGGCCGCCGGGATGCTGGTCCGGATCCTGCATGGATCCGGGCGATCGGGCGCGGCGGCCCCCGGCGGGGCGGCCCGGCGGCGGTCGCCGGCTGCCATCCGGCCAGGCCTGGCCGCGCACCACCCGCTCCGGCCGGTGGACGCCGGGCGAGGGAATCGAACCAGGGAGCCGACATGCGCCTGCAGGACAAGGTCGCGGTGGTCACCGGCGCCGGTCGCGGCATCGGCCGCGCCATCGCCGAGCGGTACGCGCGCGAGGGCGCCGACGTCGTGGTCAACTACCGGGCCGACGAGGCCGCCGCCCGCACCTGCGCCGCCGCCGTCGAGGCCGCCGGCCGCCGCGCGCTGGTGGTAAGGGCCGACGTCACCCGGCGCGCCGAGGTGCGCGACCTGTTCGCGCGGACGGTCGAGCGCTTCGGCCGCCTGGACATCCTGGTCAACAACGCGGGCATCAACCGCGTCTGCCTCTTCGAGGAGATCACCGACCAGGACTGGGACGACATCCTCACGACGAACCTCAAGGGCCCCTTCATCTGCTGCCAGGAGGCTTTCCCGCACCTCAAGCAGCACGGCGGGCGCATCGTCAACATTGCCTCGGTGGCAGGCCAGTACCACGGCCCCAAGACCGTGCACTACGCGGTCAGCAAGGCGGGGCTCATCTCCCTGACCGCCGCCGTCGCGCGCTACGGCGCCGAGCACGGCATCCTGGTCAACGCGGTGGCGCCCGGCATCATCGAAACGGACCTGACGCGCGACGAACTGCGCGGCCCCGGCGGCCAGAAGGTGGTCTCGCTGACGCTGCTGAAGCGGCCCGGCCAGCTGGACGACGTCGCGAGCGCCTGCGTGTTCCTGGGCTCGGACGAGCAGAACTACATGACCGGCCAGGTGCTGAGCGTGGCCGGCGGCGCGGTGCTGCCGTGAGCGCCCCCTGCCTGCTGGTCCTGGGCGGCAGCGCCGACCAGCTCTTCATGCTGCGCACCGCGCGCGAGATGGGCCTGCGCACCGCCTGCCTGGATGGCAACGCGCGCGCGCCGGGCCTGGGTGCGGCGCACCTCGCCGCGGCCATCGACTTCTCGGACCTGCCCGCCGTCTTCGACTGGGTCGACGCCCAGCGCGCCGCCGGCGAGGACCTGCGCGGCGTGGCCACCATGGGCAGCGACGTGCCGCACCTGGTGGCGGCGATCGCCGCGCGCTACGGCTGGAGCGGGCCGTCGTCGGAGACCGGCCGCCTGGCCACGGACAAGCTGGCGATGAAGGAACGGTTCGCCGAGCGCGGCGTGGGCGTGCCGCGCTTCGCCGCCGTCCGCGACGCCAACGACGTCCGTCGCCTGTGGCGCCACTGGGACTGCCGCCAGGTCGTGATCAAACCCACCGACCGCGCCGGCTCGCGGGGGGTTCGCGTGCTGGCCAGCGACACGCAGGTCGACGAGGCCGTGGCCCACGCCCGCGAGCAGGGCCGCAGCGGCGCGCTGCTGCTCGAGGAGTTCGTGCCCGGCCCGCAGATCTCCACCGAGACCGTCCTCTGGCGCGGCCGCGCCGTGACGCCGGGCTTCGCCGACCGTCTCTACGAGGGCATGGAGTCGTTCCATCCGCAGATCCTCGAGAACGGCGGCTGGCTGCCGTCGCGGTTCGCGGGGACCCCTCTGCAGGTGGAAGTCGAGCGCCTGGTCGAGGACGCCGCCCGCGCTCTGGGCATCGACTGCGGCGTCGGCAAGGGCGACGTCGTGGTCTGCCCGCGCCGTGGCCCGCTGATGATCGAGATGGCCGCCCGCCTGTCCGGCGGCGACTTCAGCGCCGGCCTGGTTCCCCTCGGCACCGGCGTCAACTACGTGCGCGCGGTGATCGACATCGCCATGGGAAGCGAGCCCGACTGGGCGGCGCTGCGGCCGACACGCGCGCTGACCGTCGCCAACCGCTACTTCTTCCCGCCGGCCGGCCGGCTCGAGGCGGTCGACGTGCCGCCCGACTTCCGCGCGCGCCCCGGCGTGGTGAAGCTGGAGCTGTCCTACCAGCCCGGCGACGTCATCCCCGTCATCCGCAGCCACGGCGAGCGCGCCGGGGTCATGGTGCTGACCGGGCCCGACCGCGCGGCGGTGCAGGCGCTGGTGGACGAGGGATACGAGCGGGTGCGGTTCAGGATCGATGGGCAGTGGCGGACAGGTGCACCGGCCGCCGGCGTCCGGCATGCGGTCTGACGCGCCACCTGTGACCGGAAACGCAGCCGGCCGCGCCGGATGACGGCGCGGCCGGCGGGCTTCATGCGGTGACTCCTACTTCGCGAGCGTCATTCGCCTGACCTCGCGCACGCCCGGTCCGCGCAGCTCGTACAGGTACGCCCCCGCAGCCGCGACGCTGCCGTCGTCCGCCCGTCCGTCCCAGGTCACGGCGTGATCGCCGGCCGGCAGCGTCGGCGCGTCGATCAGCGTACTCACCAACCGCCCCCGCAGGTCATAGACCGCCAGGCGCACGGCGCCATCACCCGGCAGCGTGAACGCGATGCGCGTGGAGGGGTTGAACGGGTTGGGCACGTTCTGGCGCAACGCGACGGCGGGCACTGCCGGCAACGCGGATGAAAGCGCCGCCTCGCCGACCTGGGCATGCTGCACCCGCCACGAATCGTATGGCTCGCCGTCGGTGACGAAGCTGGTCCAGGCCACGCGCGTCGGCCCGCCCGGGCGGCAGAGCAGCGCGGCCGTCGCATCGCCGTCGCCGTCCGCCTGCACGGCGAAGCCTTCGGAATCGAGCACGACTCCTGCAGCGCTCACGCGAGCGCCGTAGATGTCGGTGCGCCCGTCGTAGAACGACTGCTGGTTGCGCTGGTCGTCCCATACGACCAGGAAGTCGGTTCCGTCCCAGCCCACCGTCGGCTGCAGCTGGCGCCCGGGAGCCTGGGCGATGGTGAAGTTGCCCGTCAGGAACGTGCCGTCGGCTGCCATGAGCCGGCCCGAGATGTAGTTGTCGGCATTCGCCAGCGGGTTGCTTCGCCAGACGAAGAGATAGGTATCGCCGGAGAAGGCCACGTCCGGCGTGCCGGCGCCGCCGGACGTCGTGGTCGGGTTCACGGCCGGCGTGAACGAGCCGTCCGGTGCCACGAAGTTGTACACCGCGTCGGATGCCGAGCTGTTGTGCGACCAGTGACTGTGGTACGTCACCAACCAGCGGGAGCCGTCCGTGCGCACGCGCGGACCGACGTTGACGTAACCGGCGTGCAGCCGCGCTGCAGGCCCGGCGAAGGCGCCGGTCCCGCCGTCGGCGATGCGCATCCAGGCGTCGATGTACTGGGGATTGGCGGCGTACCGCGATGCAGCGATCAGGAAGGCGCCGTCCAGGGCCTCCAGGTCGGGATCGAAGCCGGCCATGACGTCCAGCGGCGTCGCGTCGATGTAGCCGCCGGCGGCCGTGAGGCGACGCGCGCGCACCTGGACCGGCGTCAGGCCGCTGGCGCCCTCGTCCCACGCCACCATGTAGCGCTCGCCGTCCCAGGCCACTGCCGCCGCGCCGATGGTGGGCGCCGACGCGACCTCCACCGGGTCGCCGGAGGCCTGCCCGCTCGCGGACAGGATCTGCAGGAGCACCCGGTCATCGTCGGCGTGCTCGCTGACGAACACCAGGGCCGTGGCACCACCGGGACCCGACGCCAGGTCGGGCTCGCGCTGGTTGGCGGTTCCCGTCGATACGCAGGCCTCGCTGCCCGGCTGGTTGGCCGCTCCCACCGGCAGCGTGAAGACGTTGCTGTCGTTGCCCAGCGACGGTCGCTGGTCGTGCCAGAGGAACTGCACGCCACCCGTGGCGCGCGGCGCCAGCTGTGCCGCGTAGGCGTTGTTCACGGTGCCGCCGATCACCAGGGGCAGCAGCGCGCCGCCGCCGGCATCGAGCACCGCGCCCGCCGCGCTGATCCGCAGCGTGCGCCACTGGTCCGCAGCCCCCCAGGCCAGCCACCAGCTGGCACCGTCGTGGGCCAGCGTGCGGCCGTGGTACTGCGTGAAGCCCTCGGCCAGAATGGTGCCGGCGGGATTCAGCAGCGTGCCACCCGTCGTCATCCGCGAGCCGACCAGGTTCACGAAATCGGACACCCAGGTGACGTAGTACTCGCTGCCGTTGCTGGCCAGGTCGAGGCTCGGGATGGTGAACGAGGCGCCCGCCGGCTGGCCGTTGGCGCCGACGCGCCGGGCACGGATGATCGAGCTGCTGTTCCAATCGGGCCCTGCCACCAGGAAGCCGCCGGCGGACCACGAGGCGATCGTGCGCCCGTAGACCCAGTCCTGCAGCAGCACCGGCAAGGCGTCGAGCAGCTGACCGTCGGCCCCCACGCGCTGGCCGGCCAGGTAGGTACCGTAGCCGTCGCCGTGGTAGAGGCAGCGGGTGACAAGCCACTGGCCACCGCCTCCCGCCACCTGCAGGCCGATGTCGTCGGGCGTGAATACACCGGGCGTCAGCGTCAGCGGCGTCGCGTCCAGGCGCGTGCCATCGGCGGCGATACGCACCGCGCGCAGGCGCGTCTCGTAGTACCCGGCAGTGGGATCCTGCGAACGGTAGACGACCAGCCAGGCGGAGCCGTTCCAGGCCACCAGCGGTCGATCCTGCAACCCCATCCCACCGGCCACCAGGAATGGCGCCGCATCCACCGGTTGGCCGTCGGCATCCACGCGGATGCCGAAGACGTCGCCGTCACCCTGTGCCGAGCCGCCGCCGACGGCGCGTCCGCGCAGGTCCGACCAGACGATGAGCGTGTGGTCGCCACCGGTGGCAGCGGCGTGAGCCTGCTGCGAGCCGGTTGCGGCGGCAATCTCCGCATCCCCCTGCAGGGCATCCTGCAGGGTGACGACCGGCGCACCGCTGCCGGACGAGGTCGCTGAAGCCAGGACGCACAAGGCGACAAAGAAATGGCGCATGGAACCGCCCCCCTGATCGATGGGTTTGTCTCGAAATCCCCTCGTATTGATAGTATCCTTTCGCCGTGCAGTCTGTGACGGCGATCACATAGTATCATCTGGGTCCGGGTCCGGAGGCCACATCCCATCGACCGCCAGCGCTTCCATGCCGCCCGCGCCATCTTCGTCGACGCCCTGGGGCTGGATCCCGCGGCGCGCGAGGCGTACGTGCGCCGGTGCTGCGCGGATGATCCCATTCTGCTGGACGAGGCGCTGGACCTGCTCGCCAACCACGCCGACGGTGTCGACCCGGTCGATGGCGCCGATCCCTGGGCGCGGCAGGCCGTCGTGCCGCGAAGCGTCGGCCCCTGGCGCGTCATCGAGCTGGTCGGGCAGGGCGGCATGGGGATCGTCTACCGCGCGCGCCGCCTCGGCGGCGATGGCGACGGGAGTTCCCCCGGCCCCGATGTCGCGCTGAAGGTCCTGCGCGCCACGCTGGTGGGCGGACAGGCCGAGCGGCGATTCCAGCGCGAGATCGAGGCGTTGCGCCGGCTGGACCACCCGGGCATCGCGCGCCTGCTGGACGCAGGCGCCGACGACGACGGCACGCCCTGGCTGGCGACGGAGTTCGTCGCGGGTTCGACGCTCACGCGCTGGCGCGTCGAATCCGGCGCCGACACGACCGCGCGCGTGCGCCTGCTCGCCGAGCTGTGCGAGGCCATCCAGGCCGCGCACGACCTGGGCATCGTCCACCGCGACCTCAAGCCCGAGAACGTGCTGGTCACGCCGGACGGGCACCCCAAGGTCCTGGACTTCGGCATCGCGCGCCTGCAGGCGGACGAGGCGCCGCTGGCCACGCTTGCCACGCAGACCTGGCAGCTGCTGGGCACGGTTCGCTACATGAGCCCCGAGCAGGCGTCCGGCGGCGCCGGCGCCATCGACGCGCGCACCGACATCTACACGCTGGGCGTGATCGCCTACGAGCTTCTGACCGGCGCGCTGCCGTACGACCTGGCGCGCCTGTCGACGCCGCGCGCGTTGCTGGAGATCACCACGGCCGAGCCGCGACCGCTGGGCGGGCGTGACAAGCAGCTCGAGCTGGTGGTGCAGCACGCGCTGGAAAAGGATCCCGACCGTCGCTACCAGACGGCCGCCGCGATGGCTGCCGACCTGAGCCGCCACCTCGACGGCCGGCGGGTGTCGTTGCGTCCTCCCGGGCCGCTGGCCCGGGCCCGGCGCGCGCTGCGCCTGCGGCCGCGCCTGCGCCGCGCGGCGCTGGTGGCGACCGGCGTCGTCATGGTGGCGACCGTCGGCGCCGGCATGCTGCTGGCCCGGCGCGAGGCGCCGGACGCGCAGTGGCGCGGCCTGCTGGCGCAGCTGGAGCAGGCCGACATGCTGCGCCACTCCGGCCCGTCCACGCGCGAGAACTGGGAGGCGGCCATCGCCGCCTTCGAGCAGGCGCGCCTGGAGCTCGCGCGGATGCCCGACGCCACCTACCGGCACGACATCGGGCGCTACGTCCGCTGGCGCCTGGGCGAGCTGCACTTCTTCATCGGCGACCTGGAGCATGACTCCAACCTGCTCGAGCAGGCGCGCGGCTACTGGCGCGACATGACAGTGGTGCCCTGGCGCCGCGGCACCGCGCTGGACATGGACGAGACGTACACGGTGCGCGAGAAGGTCGTGCGCGTGGGCCGGCACCACGCCCACACCGGCATCGCCTATGCGCAGGGAGCACGGGCCACGCTGGAGTCGCCGGCCGAGCTGTGGCGCGAGGCGGCCTCCGGCCACGACGCCGCGCTCAGCCTGCTGGCCAAGGGCGAGGAGAACTACCAGTGCCCGCCCAACGCATATGAGGCTGTCGCGCGCCAGGAGGACGTGGCCTGGACGAAGCTCAACCTGGGCGTGGCGCTGGGCGGCTGGGGCGCCGTCACCGACAGCCTGGCGACGGTCGAGCAGGGCCTGGATATCCTCGCCACCGCGGTCCCCGAGGGGCTGCTGACCGGGACGGCCGCGCGCGCGATCATCGCCGAGGCGCGCGGCACCGCCTGGGTGCGCTGCGCCGGCCTGCGCAGCGGCGCCGCGGCGACGGCCGCGCTCGACAGCGCCTTCACCTGGCTCGACCGCTCGCTGGACCTGCGCGGGCTGGGCACCGGACGTTCCTCCTGGAAGCTTGCGCGCGCGCTGGCCCAGGCGCTGGTGCTGCGGCTGGAGCTGCGACCGGAGCCTGACCCCGCTCCAGCCGCCGCGCTGGAACTGCTCGACCGCGCCGAGACGACGGTCACGCAGGCCATGGACGGCCTGCGCCCGCGGTGGGACCGCGTCGAGCGCGCCGAGGCGCAGGGCGCGCTGGCCGGGCTCCTGTCGCGCCGCGCAGTGCTTTCGCGACGAACGGCCCTGCTCGACCGCGCCGACTCCCTGCTGGCGGTCGCCGATACGGTGCTGACCACCGGGCGCCTGCCCGTCCCCGCGGCCGATCTGGCGCTGGTCCGCGCGCAGGTGGCGCGGCGGCGCTTCGCGCTGAGCGGCGACGCTGCCGACAGCGCGCGCGCCGCCGGGCTGGTGACCGCGGCCCGGCAGATCATACCCCGGCCGGATTACCCGGCGCTGCACCACCGCCTGAGCGCCGAGTCGGCGCTGCTGGCCGACGGCGGCCGATCGCCCGCGCGCGCCACGCCCGCCGCCCGTTGACGAAGGACCGCCGCTGGCCGATGCTCCCCTCCGGTCCCAACCGGAGGTGCCCCATGTCCCGCCAGATCATGCGCCTGTCCAGGGTCGCCGCACGGGCGGCGCTGCTGCTGTCCCTGCTGCCGGCCCTTTCCTCCGCGCAGGAGGCCGCGCCGGACACGCCGCCGCCGTTCACCGACACCCAGCTGCAGGGCGCCGCCGCGGTGCTCGGCCTGGACCTGACCGAAGCCGAGCGCACCCTCATGCTGCCGGACCTGTTCGAGCAGCTCGCGGCGTACGGCTCGCTGCGCGCCCGCCAGCCAGGCAACGACGTGGCGCCGGCGCTGCGCCTGGACCCGTGGCAGGCGCGGACGCACCCCGCGATCGCCGACACGCCCGCGCGCTTCGCCGATCCCGGCCCGCAGCGGCGCCCCGCCGACCTGGACGAGCTGGCCTTCGCGGACATCGCGACGCTGTCGCGGCTCGTGCGGGATCGCCAGGTCTCGTGCGTCGAATTGGCCGAGTGGTCGCTGGACCGCCTGCGTCGTCACGACCCGATGCTGCACTGCGTGATCACGCTGCTGCCGGAGCGCGCCCTGTCGCGCGCCCGCGAGCTGGATGCGATGCTGGACCGCGGGCAGTACCTGGGCCCGCTGCACGGCATCCCCTACGGTGCGAAGGACCTGCTGGCGGTGGCCGGCGCGCCCACGACCTGGGGCGCGACGCCGTACCGCGACCAGGTCATCGACGACACGGCCAGCGTGGTGCGCAATCTCGACGATGCCGGCGCCGTGCTGGTGGCCAAGCTGACCCTGGGCGCGCTGGCTTGGGGCGACGTCTGGTTCGGCGGCACCACGCTCAACCCCTGGAACCTGGAGCAGGGCGCGAGCGGCTCCTCGGCGGGCTCGGCCTCCGCCGTCTCGGCCGGCCTGGTGCCGTTCGCCATCGGAACCGAGACCTGGGGTTCGATCATCTCGCCCAGCTCGCGCTGCGGCGTCACCGGGCTGCGCCCGACGTACGGCCGCGTCAGCCGCGCCGGCGCCATGGCCCTGAGCTGGAGCATGGACAAGATCGGGCCAATCGCGCGCACGGTGGAGGACTGCGCGCTCGTGTTCGAGGCGATCCGCGGCCCCGACGGCCGCGAGCCCGGCATCTCGACCGCGCCCTTCCCCTACGACAGTGCTCGCACGCTGAAGGGCCTGCGCATCGGCTGGGTGCAGGATGCCTTCGCCGAATCGCGACCCGACAGCCTGGTCGACGCGCAGGCGCTGGACGTGATGCGTCGCCTCTGCGCCGAGCAGGGCGCCACGCTGGTGCCGGTCACGCTCCCGGTGGCTGAACCGGGCGTGGATCCCTACGCGCTGTCGATCATCCTGTCGGCCGAGGCCGCCGCCGCCTTCCAGGAGCTGACGCTCAGCGGCCGCGACGACCTGCTGGTCCGCCAGGTCCGCGACGCCTGGCCCAACGTCTTCCGGGCCGCCAGCCTGATCCCCGCCGTGGAATACGTGCAGGCCAACCGCCATCGCGCGCTGCTGATGGCCGGCATGGCCAGGCTGTTCGGGGAAGTCGATGCCTACGTGACGCCGTCGTTCGCCGGGCCCGGACTGCTGGTGACCAACCTGACCGGCCACCCGCAGGTCGTCGTACCCAGCGGTCTCGGCCACGACAATCCGCTGGCCTCGCTGAGCTTCGTCGGCAGGCTGGATGACGAGGCGACGCTGCTGGCGGTCGCGCGGGCCTTCGAGCAGGCGACGGACTGGCACCGGCGGCATCCGGAGGGTTGGGACTAGGCGGGATGGCGGACGCGCATCCGGGCGGGATCAGCCGATCGTCTGCCGCCAGGCGGCGGCCAGCTCGTCCAGCGAGGCGGTCATCTCCGCGACCAGCTCCTGCGCATACTCGCACTCGCGGTGGCGGGCCGCGGCGCCGATCGCCGCGGCCTGCCGCGCCAACGGCGCCGCCTGCACGTTGAGCGCGGCGCCCTCCAGCGTCTTGGCCTCGGCTGCGGCGGCCTCGCAGTCGTACTTCGCCAGCAGGGCGGCCGTTGCCGCCAGGCGCTGCGCGGCGTCGTCCAGGAACAGCGTGAAGATCTCGCCGGCCAGGTCGCGGTCGCCGTCCAGCTGGTCGGCCAGCGCCCAGAGGTCGAAGGCGACGTCGCCGTCGCGTCCGGCCGCCGCCTGGTCGGTGGCGCCGGACAGCACGTGAACCATCGCCTCACGGAGCCGCTCGCCGCTGATGGGCTTGGTCACGTAGTCGTTCATGCCCGCATCGAGGCAGGCCTGCCGGTCCTCGCGCGCGACGTGGCCGGTCATCGCGATGACGGGCACGTCACGGTTCCGCTCGCCGGCCCCGCCGGCGCGCAGCCGGCGCGTGGTCTCCAGCCCGTCCAGGCCCGGCATCTGGACGTCCATGAAGACGACGTCGAAGGCTTCCTCGGCCAGGATCGCCAGCGCGTCGGCGCCGTCGTCGGCGGTGCGTGTCGTGACGCCCAGGCGCTTCAGCATGCCCACCGCGACGCGCTGGTTGATGCGGTTGTCCTCGACCAGCAGCGCCGACCGGCCGACCAGCGTGTTGCGCGCGGCGATGCCGGGCGCCGCCCCGCGCGCCGGGCCGGTGACCACGGCGTCGGTGGGCGCCGGTTCGAGAGGCAGCGTGAACCAGAAGGTCGAGCCCCAGCCCTCCTGACTCTCGACGCCGATGCGGCCGCCCATGCGCTCGACCAGCATGCGGCTGATCGCCAGGCCCAGCCCGCTGCTGCCGCTGCCGGCCGCCACGCCCGCGGCGGCCTGGCTGTAGGGCTGGAAGAGCAGTTCCTGCTGCCCGGGCGTGATGCCGATGCCGGTGTCGGTGATGCGGAATTCCACCTTCACGCGCCCGTTCGCCGCCTCCAGCGGTCGCACGGCCAGCGTGACGCCGCCCTCGCGCGTGTACTTGATGGCGTTGCCCAGCAGGTTCAACAGCACCTGGCGCAGGCGCCCCTCGTCGCCGATCACCGGATCCGGCAGCTCGCCCTCGACGCGGAGCGAGAAGCCGAGGCCCAGGTCCTCACACTGGACGGTCGTGATATCGGCAAGCTCGCCCAGCAGGTCGCGCAGGTTGTACGGCGCTCGCACCAGCTCCAGCTTGCCGGCCTCCAGTCGCGAGTGGTCCAGCAGGTCGTTGATCAGCCGCACCAGGGCGCGCGCGCTGGAATGGATCAGGCGTGAGGTGTGACGTGCCTCGTCGTCCAGCTTCATGTCCGTCAGGAGGTCCGCCAGGCCCATGACCGCGTTGAGCGGCGTGTGCATCTCGTGCGCCAGCCCGGCGAAGAACTGCGTGCGCTGTTGCCCGGTGCGGCGCAGGGCCAGCGTGCGCTGGTTGGCCTCGGTTATGGTGCGGGTCAGGTGCTGGTTGGCGACGGTGAGCTCGCCGGTGCGCTCGGCGAAGCGGCGCTCCAGGTCACGGAGCTGCGCGCGAAGGTCTTCATCGCCGTCGCCCTCGTTCCGCCGGCGCATCATGGCCACCACGATGCCGTCGTCCGCCTCGCGCAGCGCATGGGCCGACAGCGAGATGGGAACGTGCTGCCCGTCGGCCCGTCGCAGGACGGCGGCCAGCTCGCGCACCGGCAGGCCTGACCAGACGGCCTGGTGTGCGCAGTGTCCCATGGGACGCTCATCCGGAATCAGCAGGTCGGCGTGACCGCGTCCATGCAGGTCCTCGCGGGCGTACCCGCACAGCTCGCAGGCGGCATCGTTCGCGTACAGGATCCGGCCGGTGGGCCCGTCCGTGACACACACGGCGTCAGGCGCCGTCGCGAACAGGCGCGCCAGCGGAATACGGGCCTCGAGGACATCATGGCGATCAGCCAACTCCGGCTCCTGCGGGAGTGGGGGTTGCCGGGGCCCCGTCGCGGCGCGGGTTCCGCGCGGGGTGCACTGGAGTGGATATCGACCGCCGGATGGCGGTTCCTTAGCATGGAACGCGGGAAATCCTCGCAATTCAGGCGGGGATCGGACTTGACTAATAGGACACTAATGTCCGATATTATGCCGGACGGTTGGCAACCCCTGACCTTCGGGAGGCCCGGCGGCATGGCAGTGCGGAAGATCGTGCACATCGACGAGGACCTGTGCGACGGCTGCGGCGATTGCGTGCCGTCGTGTGCCGAGGGCGCCATCCAGATCATCGGCGGCAAGGCGCGCCTGCTGGCCGACAACCTCTGCGACGGGCTGGGCGCCTGCCTGGGCGAGTGCCCGCAAGGCGCGATCACGATCGAGGAGCGCGACGCCGACGAGTTCGATGAGGAAGCCGTCCATGACCACCTGGCGCACATGCCACCGCCGGGCCCGGTCGACTTCGCCTCGCTGATGGGCGGCGGCTCGCACGGGCACCTGCCCACGCCCATGCCCGCTCCCGCGTCCACTCCCGCAGCGCCGCGCCCGGCCCACGGCGGCGGCGGCGGCTGCCCCGGCTCGCGCATGATGCATTTCCCGATGGCCGGCACCGCGGCACCCGCATCCGGGCCGGCGGGCCCGGCTCCGGGGGCCACGCCCGCCGCGCAACCCGCCCTGACGTCCGAGCTGCGCCAGTGGCCCATCCAGCTGCACCTGGTCAACCCGGCCGCCCCCTACTTCCAGGGCGCGAACCTGCTGCTGGCCGCCGACTGCTGCGCGTTCGCCAGCGCCGAGTTCCACCAGCGATTCCTGCGCGGCAAGGCGCTGGCGATGGCCTGCCCCAAGCTGGATCACGGGATGGACGTCTACCGCCAGAAGCTGACGGCGATGATCGACCAGGCGGGCATCGACACGATCACGGTGCTGATCATGGAGGTCCCGTGCTGCGGCGGGCTGCTCACGCTGGCGCAGCAGGCGGTGGCCGCCGCCTCGCGCAAGGTGCCGCTGAAGCTGGCGGTCATCGGCGTGCAGGGACAGGTCGTGCGCGAGCAGTGGGTCTGAGACGGCGGGCGGCGCTCAGCCTTCCCCGAACAGCACCTGCCTGAGCCAGGCGACGACGGCCTTCGTCTTCGCCGCGGCGGCCGGCACCACCAGCAGCGTGTTGTCGCCGGCCACGGTCCCGATGACGTCGCGGTTCTGCTGCAGGTCCACGTACTCGCCGACGGTATGCGCCGCCCCGGGGATGGTGTGCAGCACGATCAGCGATTCGTTGGCCACGATCCCGGTCACCTCGGCGCCCACGATGGGCCGCAGCGCGGCGGCCGGCTCCTGCGCCAGCTCGTAGCGACCCACACCCCCGCGCGTGACCCAGCCCACGCCCAGCTCCTTGAGGTCGCGCGAGAGCGTGGCCTGCGTGACGCGGTGGCCGCGGCCTTCCAGCTCGCTCCTGAGATCCTCCTGCGAGCCGATGGCCCGCGAGGCGAGGATCTCCTTGATCGCCAACTGTCGCGCCGACTTGCCCATGCCCACCGTGCCCCTGCCCGTTTCGCGTGTCGCCGCGGCGATCACGGCACCAGCTCGGTGCCGACGCCGTCCTGCGTGAAGATCTCCAGCAGCAGCGAGTGCTTCACCCGCCCGTCGATGATGTGCACCTTGCCCACGCCCGCGTCCAGTGCCGCGAACGCCGAGCGCAGCTTGGGCAGCATACCGCCGTCGACGACGCCTGTCTCCACCAGTTCGGTCGCCCGCGACCGGTCCAGCGACCGCAGCAGCCCGCCGTGCGCCATGACGCCGGGAATGTCGCTCAGGTAGACCAGCTTCTCGGCCCCCAGCGCCGCGGCCAGCGCGCCGGCCGCCGTGTCGGCGTTGACGTTGTGCAGCGTGCCGGCCGCATCCACGCCCAGGGGCGCGATCACCGGCAGCGCGTCCTGCGCCAGCAGCCCCGCCAGGAACGCCGTGTCCACGCGCGCCACCTCGCCGACCAGGCCCAGGTCGGCGCCGTCGTCCGCGGCCTGCCTCTCCACGCGCAGCAGCGAACCGTCCGCACCGGTCAGCCCCACCGCCCCGCCGTCGTGCCGGTTGATCCGCGCGACGATGTCCTGGTTCGTCTTGCCGCCCAGGACCATCTGCACCACCGCCATCATCGCCGGGTCGGTGTAGCGCACCCCGCCCACGAAGCGCGTCTCCAGGCCCAGGCGGTCGGCCAGCCCGGTGATGTCCCTGCCGCCCCCGTGCACGATCACCACGCGGATGCCGATCTTCTTCAGCAGCGTGACGTCCTGCGCGAACGTCTCCTTCAGCTCGTCGTCGGTCATGGCGGCGCCGCCGTACTTGATGACGAACGTCGTGCGCTCGTACTGCTGGATGTAGGGCAGCGCCTGGACCAGCACCTCGGTCTTGTCGGCAATCGACGTCATCGCGCCCTCACGTCCGGTAGTTCGCGTTGATGGAGACGTACTCGTGCGAGAGGTCGCACGTCCAGAAGAAGGCCTCGGCCGGGCCGTCGCCCAGGCGGATCGTGACGGGGATCTCCCGCTTCGAGAGCACGACCTTGGCCGCCTCCTCCGAGAAGTCGATGCAGTAGCCGGGCTTCAGGATGGGCACGTCGCCGAAGTCGATCGCGACCTGCGCCGCGTCGAAGGCCACCCCCGAGCGCCCCAGCGCCGCCAGGATGCGGCCCCAGTTGGCGTCCTCGCCGTTGAAGGCGGTCTTGACCAGGCTCGAGTTCGCCACCGTGCGCGCGGCCTGCGCGGCGGCGGCCTCGTCGACGGCGCCGGTCACGCGGATCTCGATGAACTTCGTCGCTCCTTCGCCGTCCATGACGATCATCTTCGAGAGCGTGACGAGAACATGCTCCAGCGCGGCGTAGAAGGCTTCATAGGCAGGGCCCTCGGCCCGCTCGATGACGGGGTTGCGCGCCAGGCCGTTGGCCAGCACGGCCACCATATCGTTGGTGCTGGTGTCGCCGTCGACGGAGATGCGGTGGAACGAGCGCTCGACGGCCCGCCGCGTCGCCTGCCGCAGCACCTCGGGCGCCACCGCCGCGTCGGTCGTGACGAAGGCCAGCATGGTGGCCATGTTCGGCGCGATCATGCCCGAACCCTTGGCCATCCCCCCCACGGTGACGGTGACCCCGCCCACGGCACAGCGCACGGCCGACACCAGGGCGAA
>JADHED010001679.1_pt1 | contig 17736 bp, 13 predicted proteins | sample 8952041 | NCBI WGS metagenome assembly JADHED01 (sample SAMN16124423, study PRJNA663239) | bioreactor sludge metagenome | isolation source: sludge (control) | place: India:Bengaluru | collected 2018-09-08
ATTGGTGGCTGGACGCGTATAAAACTTGCGCTTGCTGGTAAAACGCCGCCTGGGTGCCGTTGCCGTGGTGGACGTCGAAATCGACAATGGCAATGCGCTCCAAGCCGTGGTGAACGCGGGCGTACTCGGCGGCGATGGCGATGTTGTTGAACAGGCAAAAACCCATCGGGTAATTGGGCATAGCATGATGTCCGGGCGGGCGGACGGCGCAAAATGCATTGTCGGCTTCGCCGGCCAGGACTTTGTCTACCGCGTCGCAAACCGCGCCGACCGCGCGCAAGGCTGCCGCTTTGGAGCCGGGCGAGGCGACGGTGTCGGCGTCGAAATGCGTCAGGCCATGCTCGGGAATGCCGGTCAGCACCCGGTTGATCATCGCCGGGTTGTGGATCAGCGCCAGTTTGTCTTCGACATCGGACGGAATTTCGGCTTCGATGCGGCGTAGCACGGCGAATTCGGCAGTGCTCAACGCCTGGTCGATCGCCGTCAGTCGGGCCGGCGATTCCGGATGGCCGGGGCCTGTATCGTGTTTCAGAAAGTCCGCATGATGGTAATACAGCGTCGTCATTCTTCACCTCCGTAAACCTGGGTTGCCGAAACGATCAAGGTTCAGTGTACCCCGATTCGGCGGTCACGGTAAGCTGGTTTCCTCGGCACCGACGCTCTACAATTGCCGAATTTTTAGGTTAACGAGAATAGTCATGTCCAGACCTGTCACGCCTTTATTGGCGGCCGATATATTAATCCAGCTGATCGATCTGCCGGAACGGCCGTTCGTCTTGATCGAACGCGCGTTTCCACCCTACGGCTGGGCAGTGCCGGGCGGTTTCGTCGACGTCGGTGAGACCGTCGAGCATGCGGCGGTTCGCGAAGCCAAGGAAGAAACCGGATTGGACGTAAGCTTGACCGCCTTGCTGGGCATTTATTCCAACCCCAAGCGCGATTCGCGCGGCCACACCGTTACCGCCTGTTATGTCGCCGAAGCTCACGGCATGCCGGTTGCCGCCGACGATGCCAAGAACTGCGGCTTGTTTACTTTCGACAAACTGCCGGAAGTGTTGGCCTTCGATCATGCGCTGGTGGTGGACGATTTCAAACGCTTTCTCGAAACCGGCGCGGTGGCGCCGTTGCGATTGGAGTAAAATATCGCCCGGTTTACGGAGAACCTGGACTGGATTCAGTGCCGTTAAGTTAAGCCGTTCGTGGTGAGCTTGTCGAACCATGGATGAATTAACGGCATTGGGACTGGGATAGGGCATGCAATCGATCGAAGGAAACTCACCATGGCTTTGGCGGAAAAATTAAAACTCAGCGCGGACGATTATCTGCACGGCGAGGCTTCCGCGCCGGTCAAGCACGAATTTATCGACGGCGAGGTCTGGGCGATGGTCGGTGCCAGCGATGCTCATGTCACCATCGCCGGCAATCTGTTTTTTCTCCTCAAGCAAGCGTTAAAGGACACGCCTTGCCGGCCCTACATTTCCGACATGAAGGTCAAGGTCGCCGCCGCCAACGCGTTTTTTTACCCCGACGTGCTGGTGACTTGCGAAGGCAAGGACCGAGACAATCGTCTGTATAAGGAGCATCCGGTCTTCATCGCCGAAGTGTTGTCGCCGTCGACCGAAGCCTTCGATCGTGGCGCCAAGTTTGCCGCCTACCGCCAACTCGATAGCCTGCAAAGTTATTGGCTGATCGATAGCCGGACACTGGCCGTCGATTGCTTCGAACGCACCGCGCAAGGCTGGCTGCTGCGGGGATTTAACGGCCCTGACCAGCATCTGCCGTTGCCGGCCTTGGACCTTGAGCTGACGCTCGGCGCAATTTACGACGACGTGATCCTGGATGACGCAGTCCAGGATTGATTAATATTGCCGCCCGCGCGGCGGACCGAATTCATTCACCTTAATATTTTCCATTCACTCGAACCTATTATGAAATTAGCAAAATCCAATCGTTTTTCTCCTTGCCCAGGCCCCGTGGTCACCATCGTGCTCGACGGCGTCGGTATTTCGCCGCGCGACGACGGCGACGCGGTGAAAACCGCGCGCACGCCGATGCTGGACAGCTTGATGGCGAATTTCCCGATGATCAAGCTGCTGGCTCACGGCAAGGCTGTCGGCATGCCCAGCGACGAAGACATGGGTAACAGCGAAGTCGGCCATAACGCCATCGGCGCCGGCCGGGTGTTCGCCCAAGGCGCCAAACTGGTCGCCGAATCGATCGCCAGCGGCCACTTGTGGCAAGGTCAGGCCTGGCAGGACGTGGTCGCCACCGCCAAGCAAGGCGGCACCCTGCATTTCCTGGGATTATTCTCGGACGGCAACGTGCATTCGCACATCGACCATCTGAAAGCGATGATAGACCGCGCCAAACAAGAAGGTGTCGCCAAGGTGCGTCTGCACATCCTGCTCGACGGCCGCGACGTCGGCGAGACTTCCGCCTTGGATTACGTCGATCCGTTCGAAGCTTATCTGGACGGCCTGCGCAACGCCGACTTCGACGTCGCCATCGCCTCTGGCGGCGGCCGCATGAAAATCACCATGGACCGCTACGAAGCCGACTGGAGCATGGTGCAACGCGGCTGGGACATTCACGTCAAAGGTGAGGGCCGTCAGTTCGCCAGCGCCCACGAGGCGATCGAAACCTACCGCAACGAACTGAAAGTCATCGACCAGGATTTACCCGGTTTCGTGATTGCAAAGGACGGTCAGCCGCTGGGTAAAATCGTCGACGGCGACGCGGTGGTGTTCTATAACTTCCGTGGCGACCGCGCGATCGAAATCTCCCGCGCCTTCACCGAGGAAAACTTCACCGCCTTCCATCGCGGCCCGCTGCCGAAAGTGACTTATGCCGGCATGATGCAATACGACGGCGACACCAAACTGCCGCCGCGTTTCCTGGTTGAGCCACCGGCGATCAGCCGCACCATGGGCGAATACCTGGCCAAAAACGGCGTCGCGCAATACGCGATCAGCGAAACCCAAAAATACGGTCACGTCACTTACTTCTGGAACGGCAACCGCTCCGGCAAGTTCGACGATGCGCTGGAAACCTATGTCGAAATTCCCAGCGACGTCGTGCCGTTCGAACAACGGCCGTGGATGAAATGCGCGGAAATCACCGATGCCTTGATCGACGCCATTCGCAGCGGTCAATATCAATATCTGCGGGTCAACTACGCCAACGGCGACATGGTCGGCCATACCGGCAACTTCGAAGCGGCGGTCACCGCGATGCAAGGCCTGGATTTGCAATTGGCGCGGCTGATTCCCGTAATTCTGGAAGCGGGCGGCGTCGCGCTGATTACTGCCGACCACGGCAACGCCGACGAAATGTACGAACTGGACAAGAAAGGCAACGTCACCCGCGACGCCGAAGGCCGTACCAAGGCCAAAACCTCGCACACGCTGAATCCTGTGCCGTTCGTGTTGGTGTCCGGCGACGCCGATCCCGCCTATAAACTGCGCGACGATTTGGCCGCTCCCGGCTTGTCCAACATCGCCGCGACGCTATTGAATCTGTTGGGCTACGATGCGCCGGAAGATTACGATCCGAGCTTGATTCAAGCCAATTAAGGCCTGGCTTTGACGCGCGCCCGGACGTTGCGACGTCCGGGCGCGCCGATTTCGGCTTGCCGCTTACTTGGCGACGCCGGGCGGAAAATCCGCGACGATTTTTCTAACCGCTTCCTTCATTTGCGCGGCATTGCTTTCGGGGTCGCCGACCGTGCCGGTTGCCACGCCGCGAAACACCAGCTTTTGCGTTTTGGCATCGACGAAATCCAGGATCAAGGTTCCCTCCGTATATTGCGAAATATCGGTGTAGGTCATTGGCGCGCCGGCCCACATGCCGTAGCGGCCATAGCGGTAAGGGAGTCCGGCGTAGCCCCAGGTGGTCGACGGATACACGGCCAGTTTTTGCTGGGTCGAGACGTGCGGCACGACGTTCAAGTCGGGCTGGTCGTCGGTTTCCGCGATGCCGTGGCCGGCGAGGGATGCGCGCAAGGTTTCCCGTAGGGCGGCTTCGGTCGACGGCGACAGGGGAATAGCGGCTCGGGCCGGTTCCAGAACATAACGGCGGTAATGCGCGAACGAAGCCGTTTTGTCGTAATCGGTGGTGACCGATACCATCGAACAGGCCGCGGACAATAGCGCGGCCCCGGCGAGCGCAATGCGTGACAATGAGAAGATCATCCTATGCTCCAAAAAATAGCCGTGAGGTTGGCGGTCGATAAACAAGATGGGCTTATTATGCGCGTGACCGCGTCGACGCGCCATGGCGTCCCTGGTATCTATCGCAGGCGGTAAAATGCTAAAATCGGCGGACATTTAAACTTGTATTGATTACAGACATGACACAAATCAAAATCGAACATAATCCCAGCGAAGAACGTTTGCGCGAACTCGGCGTCTCCAATTGGGCGATCTGGGAAAAAGAAGTTTCCAAATTCAACATCGACTTCGACGAAACCGAATGCGCTTACGTGCTGGATGGCGAAATCCTGGTGACGCCCAAAGGCGGCGAAGCGGTACGCATCCTGCCCGGCGATTTGGTGGTGTTTCCCGCCGGATTGGACAGCGACTGGGAAGTCGTCAAGCCTTTGCGCAAGCATTATAGCTACGATTATCCGGACGGCGTTTAATCGCTAACGGTTCCTAAAAAGGCATCCCTGGGGTGCCTTTTTTTTGGCCGCGCAATGTCCTGAGTTTCGATTCGGCCCTATTCATCGAAGATCAACGGAGTCATCTCATGTCCGCTCCAATCGTCGTTTTCGGCGAAGTCCTGTTCGATCATTTTCCCGACGCTAGCCGCGTCCTTGGCGGCGCGCCGTTTAACGTCGCCTGGCACTTGCAAGCCTTCGGCCGGCAACCTTTATTCGTCAGCCGCGTCGGTTGCGATCAAGAAGGCGACCAGATTCGCCAAGCCATGGGTAACTGGGGTTTGGACGTTTCCGCCTTGCAAAGCGATGCCCTGCATCCGACCGGTCGGGTCGCGGTAAGTCTGGACGGCGGCGAACCGCGCTATGAAATTCTGCCCGAGCAGGCTTACGACTACATCGCCGAAGAGGGTTTACCCGCCGCCGATTGCCGGCTGTTGTACCACGGTACTCTGGCGTTGCGAACTCCAGAGTCGCGGCGCTCGCTCGATGCGTTGAAACGCCGGGTGTCCGGTCAAGTCTTTGTCGATGTCAATCTGCGTGCGCCGTGGTGGTCGACCGACGAGGTTAAGCAGTGGTTGGCCGGAGCCGATTGGGTCAAACTCAACCAAGAAGAATTGGATAGGCTTCATCCCGGTGACGGCGGCTTGGAATCGCGAATGCGGGAATTCCTTGGCCACTATCGTCTCCGGGGCTTGCTGGTGACCTTGGGCGAAAACGGCGCAGCGGCGCTGACCTCGAACGGCGAGCAGGTATCGGTCGAACCGGAGCGACAAACCCCGGTGGTCGATTGCGTTGGCGCCGGCGATGCCTTTGCAGCCGTGATGCTGCTCGGTATTCTGGAGGATTGGCCGTTGGCGGAGTCGATGACGCGGGCGCAAGCCTTCGCATCCGCCTTGGTCGGCAGGCGGGGCGCCACGGTCGACGACCCGGCGTTTTACCGGCGCTTTGTCGATGCGTGGCGCGGTTAGGCCGCAATGTGGCAGGCGTCTCGTTACGGCAATTAAAGTCCGTCACTGATTCGGCGCGACCGGCCGCGTTGCTGACAACAGCTGTCGGCGTTTCGGTGTCGCATGCCGCTGAGTTGGCCCGTCTAGCGCGCACCAAATTCCAGCCAAAGCGGTCATAATTCCAGAATTAGCCGCATTGCCGAGCTCATGATTGCGCGGCCGTGTATACTGCTAACCGGAACCTCGAAGTTAGCGCTCGTTGGACGCGACCAACGCCGACCCGCTGCTTCGATCCATTGAGCCGAGCGGTTTTGGCTCAACGATAGGGAATGTTTACCGCCCATCTCGCCTCGAACGGGATATTTCGTCATCACCCTTGCGAATCAATAGTGATAATGGAAGCACAGCACAGCCTTAACCGAACATCACTAGACGCCGAGCCCGGACATAGTCGTCCGATTATCCTGGTGGCCGACGACACGCCCGATAATCTGGCGTTGATGGACGCCTTGCTGCGGCCAAGTTATCTGGTTAGAGTGGCTAATTGCGGCGAGCGGGCATTGCAGCTGGCGGCTATCGCGCCGCCTCCGGACCTGATTTTGCTGGACGTGATGATGCCGGGCATGGATGGATTCGAGGTATTGGCGAAACTCAAGGCCGATCCGGCCACCCGCGATATTCCGGTCATCTTCATTACCGCGCTGGATAGCCAGCAAGATCAACTCAGCGGCTTTCGCCTCGGCGCGGCGGACTACATTACCAAGCCGATCATGCCGCCGGTGGTGTTGGCGCGGGTGCAAACCCATCTCGAGCTCAAACAGGCACGCGACCGCCTGCGGAGCGACAATGCCTGGCTCGAAGCCGAGGTCAAACGCCGCTTGCAAGAAAACGAACTGGAGCAGACCGTCAGCATCCGCGCGCTGGCTCATCTGGCGGAAACGCGCGATCCGGAGACCGGCTATCACATTCAGCGCACCCAGGGCTATGTCAGGGCCTTGGCCCAGCGTTTGCGGCAACATCCTCGCTTTTCGACTTTTCTGACCGACGCCAATGTCGACATGCTGGTTAAATCGGCACCGTTGCACGATATCGGCAAAGTCGGCATTCCCGACAGTATCTTGCTCAAAACCGGTAAACTCAGCGACGAGGAATGGGCGATCATGAAAACGCACGCCAAGTTGGGATCGGATGCCATCGAGCATGCCGAGCTGGACGCCGAGCAACCGGTGGCCTTCCTGCGGCTGGCCAAGGAAATTGCGCATTGGCATCACGAAAAATGGGACGGCAGCGGTTATCCCGACGGCTTGGCCGGCGAGGCGATACCGATTGCCGCCCGGTTGATGGCGCTGGCCGACGTTTTCGATGCCCTGGTATCGCCCAGACCTTACAAGCCCGCGTTCCCGTTCGAACAGGCGAGAGCGATTATCGCCGAAGGGCGAGGTTCGCATTTCGATCCCGATGCGACCGACGTGTTTTTGGCCGGCTACGACGAATTCGTGGCGATCGCCGAGAAATATTTACGATCGTAACCATGAGGTCACGCCATGAATGAGTCACGACAACATCGGCCGGGTGGCGGCAGTGGCTTGTTGATGGTCGTCGTCATTTACGCCGTGTTCGGCGCGCTTTGGATCGTTTCGTCGGACGGCATACTGAAAATGTTGGTTCAGGATGCGGGCCAATTCGCTGTTGTCAGTATGTTCAAGGGGTGGGCTTACGTCGCGGTGACATCGTTACTGCTCTATGGCTTGTTGCGGCGCTTCGAACTGCGGCCGGTCAAGAACGGCTCGGCGTTTTCCGCGCCGCCGCGTTTCCGCCGCTGGTTGCCGTTCGCGCTATTGGCGTTGTGCGTCGTCGGCGCAGGAAGCGCCGCTATTGTCTATCACTGGCAACAGCAACAGCGCGAGGACGTTTCCGGTCTCCAGATATTGGCCGAACTCAAATCGGTGCAAATCGCCGATTGGCTGGAACAGCGCCGGCAAAACGCCGCCTACCTTGCCGGCAACCGTTTTTTCGCCGAATTGGTTCAGCGCCGGCTCGCGGCCGGCGATGCGGCCTTGTCGGAGCCAATACAAGTCTGGATGAATCAATACCCGCAATCCATGGATTTTTCCGCCGCACTGCTTTTCGATGTGCACGGCCGGCTGATTTGGGCGTCCAGGGAAAGCAATAGCGAGGTGTCGCCGGTGTTGGCGACGGCGGTCCATGATGCGGTCGCCGGCGGCGCTATTCAACGTAGCGGACCTTATCTGGATCGCGGCGGGAACATTCATCTGGATTTTGTCGTGCCGATAACGGTCGAAAATCAAGCGATTGCGGTCGTGGTGTTGCATATCGATCCCAGCCGTAGCCTTTATCCGCTGTTGCGGAAATGGCCGGACTCCGCCATGAGCGGCGAAATGCTGATCTTTCGCCAAGACGGTGACGATGTCGTATTTCTCAATGATTTGGAACACCGTCCGGACGCGGCATTGAAGCTGCGCATGCCGATTGCCAGCCCCGGATTGTTGGCGACGCAATTGTTGCAGGGCCAGTCGAGAGCGGGGGAACTGATTCGGGGCGTCGATTATCGTGGCGAGCCCGCGGTCGGCATAGGCTATGCGATTCCAGGCACCGACTGGTTTCTGATGGCTAAAAAGAATAGCAGCGAATTTTACGATAGCGCAGTCAAGGATTCGGCCGGCATAGCCCTGATCTGTTTGCTGGTGCTGGCGATCGGCGGCACGCTGTTGACCGTTCAGCAGCAGCGGGCGCAACTCCGCTTGATGGACGAACATCAATACGCCGAACGCGCGGTTCGGCTGCAAGCCGAAGTTCTCGCCAACATCACCGAAGGCGTCAATGTGGTTGGGAGCGACGGCCGCATCCTGTATGTCAATCCGGCTTTCGCGGCGATGTTCGGCTATGCCGCCGACGAATTGATCGGATGCAGCGTGGACATACTCAACGCCTCGACCGAGGAGCGCAACGCCGAAGCCGTTGCCGCGACGATCATTGAACAATTGCGTACCACAGGGCATTGGCAGAGCGAACTGCTAAACCGGCGCAAGGACGGTAGCGTATTCTGGACGCATGCCATCGTGTCCAGCCACGCGATGCCGATTTGGGGGCCGGTCTGGTTGGCGGTACAGCACGACATCACCGACCGAAAGATGGTCGAAATCAAGCTAAACCAGCGCAACGCGCTGTTGGAACGCTTCAATCGCGCGGCGGTCGGTCGCGAGCTGGATATTGTGGCGATAAAGCAACAAGTGAATGCCCTGGCCGGCGAACTCGGCCGCGATCCGGTCTACCAGGAGGTCTCCGCCGATGGCGGCGCGTCCTCGGAACCCTGGCAAGCTGAAAATCAGCAACTTGCGATGATCAACCTGCTCGAGGATGCTCAAGCCTCGCGCGACAAGGCCAATGCGATCGCGGCAACCTTGCGCGAGAGCGAACGTCGCTTGCTGATGGCGCAAGAGGCCGCCCATGTCGGCATTTGGGAATGGAATCTGCGCGACGGTTCCTTGTATTGGTCGCCCGAATACGAACGCCTTTACGGCGTCCCGCCCGATAGTCCGCATAGCTACGACGATTGGCGGGCACACATCCTTCACGACGATTTGGCATTGATCGACGCCGAATGGGCGCGCCATATCGACCGGGGACAGCCGTTCGAAGTCGAATTCCGCATTCGCCGCGAGGATAACGGCGAAACGCGCTGGATCTATTGCGTCGGCCGCGCCCGGCGCGACGACAACGGCGAGGTGATCCTGTTATCGGGCATCAACATCGACATCACTGAACGCAAGAAAGTGGAGGCCGCGCTGGCGAAAAGCGAACAGCGTTATCGAGTGTTGGCCGACAATCTGCCCGGCGCGGTTTATCGTTGCGAAATCAACTGTCCGTGGCGCATGATCATGCTATCCGAGGGCGTGAAATTATTGGCCGGCTACGATGTCTCGATGTTTCAAGCCGAAGACGCGGGCCTGACTTGGGCCGGGTTGATCGTCGCCGAGGATATGCCCGGCGTGGAACGCGCCGTCGAGGAGGCCATTGCCGCTAGGCAAACTTACCGGCTGGCGTATCGAATCCACCATGCCGATGGTGGCATACGTTGGGTTCTGGAACACGGACGGGCGATTTACAGCGACAATGGCGAACCCGAGTTTCTCGACGGCGTGATCACCGATATGACCGCGCAAAAATCCACCGAGGAGCAATTGCGCGCTCGCAATCAGGAGTTGGAACGATTCAACCAGGTCACCCTGGGCCGGGAATTGGACATGATCGAGATGAAGAAGCAAATCAACGCGCTGTCGCAACAACTCGGCCGCGAACCGCCTTACCCGCTGGCCTTTTTAAACGGCGACGAAACCGGAGCGACATAAGGTGAAGCCTCGCCTTGATCTGTTGCTTGCGGTGCCCGCCATGCTTCGGAAATGGGCTACGTCGGCAACGGCGGCGGCCATTGTCCGGGCTAATCTCCGCGTCGCATCGCTTGGCAAGGCGGGCGGCGGTCCGGAGTATTTGATTTCGTCGATCGAAGAACTGTCGAGGCGACTGAAGCGTCGCGGCCAATTCCTGAAATCCTTTCAAGTGGACATAGCGCCGGAGACATCAGCGTGATGGCGCCGTTCAACACCCGATATGCCGGTCGATGGCTGGCCTATGGCTTGGCAACGGCATTGCCGCTGGTGATGCTGGCCGTGCGCATGCAATTGAGTGTCGATTTTGGCCAGCGGCCGTTATTGATTTTGTTCATGCCGGCGGTCATCGTCGTCGCAATGGCGGGCGGTCTGGGGCCGGGCATGGTCACCACTGCCTGTACCGGACTGGTTGCACTTTATTATCTAATCCCGCCAGCCGGTCATTGGGTCATTGCCGAGGGTCACGATTTGTTTCAATGGAGCATGCTGATGCTGAGCGGCGTTTTGGTCAGCGTCGTGGCCGAAATGCAACGTCGAGCTCGTCAAGTCGAGTCGGCGCGGCGGCGGGAGCTAACCGAGGCTCATCGGCAATTGCGCGAAAACGAAACCCTGTTTCGATCCATTTTCGATGGCATGCTCGACGCGGTGACGCTCACCGACACCGAACGCCGTCTGATCAGGGTGAATGCCGCGTTCACGCAACTGTTCGGTTACCGGTTCGACGAAGTCGCCGGCCGTGGTGCTCAGTTGCTGTATGCAGACTACGCCGACTATGTCGAGCAAGGCGTCCGGCGCTATCGCGCCGATCCGGGCGGAGAAACGGCGCTTTGCGAAGTTCGCTACCGGCGCAAGGACGGTAGCGAATTTTTCGCCGAGACGCGAGGAATGCGAATCGTGGCGCCGGACGGCGAGGTCCTGGGTTTCATGGGCGTGCATCGCGACATTAGCGAGCGCAAGCTGGCCGAACAGCAACGCGCCGAATTGCTGGCGGCCGCGTTGCAACAACAGACGGTGGCCCTGAACCGCCTGCAAGACGCCGACATTGCCCGCCGCGAAGCCGAAGCCAGCAAGGCGTATTTGGAAGCGGCAATGGCGGCGATGTCCGATGCGTTATTGATCTCCGATAGCGATGGCCATTTTACCCATATCAACAATGCTTTCGCGGCATTTCACCGTTGCGCCGACCAAGGCGAGTGCGCTCGAACCTTCTCCGACTATTCCGCCGTGTTCGAGCTAACACGGCTCGACGGCGAGCCGGTTCCGGTCGAGGACTGGCCGCTGTCGAGGGCGCTACGCGGCGAAGCCGCCGTTGACCAGGCCTATCGATTGCGGCGCAAGGATAGCGGGGAAATCTGGCTCGGCAGCTATACTCTGGCGCCTATCCGCGATTCACGCGGCCATATCGTCGGTTCGGTGTTGACCTGTCGCGACATCACCGAACGCAACCGAGTCGAGCAGGAGTTGCGCCAAGCGCTGGAGCAACAACGTATCTCGCGTTTGGCGTCGCTGTCGCTGATGGAGGACGCCGTCGCGTCGAAGCGGACGGCCGAACAAACGGCTCAAGAGTTGCGCCAGTTGTCGATGGCGGTGGAGCAAAGCCCGGAAGGCATCGTCATTACCGATTTGGGCGGGGCTATCGTCTATGTCAACGGCGCTTTTTTAGCCCAAACCGGCTACGGCCGCGACGAGGTCATGGGGCGAAACCCGCGCATGTTGCGGTCGGGCAAAACGCCGCCCGAGACTTTCGCCGAGATGTGGGATGCCCTCGGTCAAGGGCGTTCGTGGAAGGGCGAATTTTATAATCGCCGCAAGGACGGCATCGAGTATGTCGGTTTTTCCATTATTGCCCCGATCCGCCAACCCGACGGCCTGATCAGCCACTATGTCGCGATTCAAGACGACATCACCGAGAAAAAGCGCATCAACCAAGAGTTGGACCGGCATCGCTATCATCTCGAGCAATTGGTGTCCGAGCGCACCCATCAGCTCGAGGATGCCAAGATGGCGGCCGAAGCGGCCAATGTTTCCAAAAGCGCGTTTCTCGCCAACATGAGCCACGAGATTCGGACGCCGATGAACGCCATACTGGGCCTGACCCACTTGCTCCGCAACGAAGGCGTGACCGCTCGGCAGGCACAACGTCTGTCCAAAATCGACAACGCCAGCCAGCATTTGCTCGCCATCATCAACAACATCCTGGATTTGTCGAAAATCGAGGCCGGTCGTATCCAGTTGGAGCATCGCGATTTTCAGCTACACGACATTCTCGATCACGTGCAATCGCTGATCGTCGAGCCAGCCGCTGCAAAAGGCGTAGTCGTCGAGATCGATCCCGGCGACGTGCCGATTTGGCTGCGCGGCGATCCGACTCGATTGCGTCAGGCCATGCTCAACTATGCCGGCAACGCCGTCAAATTCACCGAGCGCGGCAAAATCGTACTGCGCGCGCGATTGTTGGAGGATGACGGCCAACGTTTGCTGATACGTTTTGAGGTCGAAGACACCGGCATCGGCATTGCTCAGCCGCAGAGGGCCAAGTTGTTCCGAGCCTTCGAACAGGCCGACGCATCGACCACGCGCAAGTACGGCGGTACTGGTTTGGGTTTGGCGATTACCCGTCATCTGGCTCGGTTGATGGGTGGCGATGCCGGCGTCGATAGCACGCCCGGCGTCGGCAGCGTTTTTTGGTTGACGGTGCGCGTCGAGCGCGGGCAGGGCGTTAGCCATGCCGTTGCCGATCAAACGCTGGCGAATGTCGAAACCAGGTTGCGCGGCGAGAAATCCGGCGGCCGCGTGCTATTGGCCGAAGATAATGCCATCAATCGCGAGGTCGCGATGGAATTGCTGCATACGGTGGGCTTGGAGGTCGACATCGCCGAGAACGGCGCCGTTGCATTGGCGAAAGCCCGCACCGGCAACTACGGCCTGATCCTGATGGACATGCAAATGCCGGAGATGGACGGACTGGAAGCGACCCGAGCCATCCGCGCCTTGCCGGATTGGCAACAGAAACCGATTCTGGCGATGACCGCCAATGCCTTCGACGAGGACAGGCAAGCCTGCCGGGAGGCCGGCATGAACGATTTCATCGCCAAACCGGTCGATCCGGAGCAACTCTATGCCGCGTTGTTGCGCTGGCTGCCCCTGGCCGAACGCTCTACTCCGATACCGACCTCCGAAGTCGACGCGTTGGGCAGACTTGCCGACGTTCCCGGCCTGGATGTCGAGCGCGGATTGACGCTTTTGCAGGGACGGCAGGCCACTTATTTGCGGCTGCTGCGTTTGTTCGTCGGCGAGCATGCCGATGACATGGTTCAACTGCGGGAAGCCCTCGCCGCCGCCAGGCACGATCAGGCCCGGCGGATTGCGCATAACCTGAAAGGCGTGGCCGGTAACCTGGGTATTAGCGGCGTACAAAGCTTGGCCACAGCATTGGATGGTGCATTCAGAACCGAAGCGGATGAAAATCAAATCGGTGCGCTAATCGAAGACTTGGAGAGTCAGTTACATGCGCTGGCCGCCGCTGTCAACGGCATGGCTCCCGGTGGTCGCCAAGCCGATATTCCGGAAACGGTTGATTGGGGCGAAGTACGCCGGATATTGCTCGAACTCGAAAAGCGCTTGGATGTCGGCGATGCGGCGGCGGGTCATCTGATCGAACAACATGCCGCGTTGCTCAAGGCGGCGCTGGGTGCCGGCGCCGAGCCGTTGATCGCGCTGATCGTCAATTTTCGCTACACCGAGGCGCTGGATAAGGTGCGCAAAATCCTGCAATCCGGCGCCGGACGCGACGCGGGCTAGCTCCGCTTCAAAACTGTCCGGCCGCGTCGGGATTGCAGGCCTTGGTTAGCGGCTAATGGCCTTGAAACCGATGTCGGTGCGGTAGTACACGTCCTGCCAGTCGATTTGGCCGCACAACTCGTAAGCCTTGCGTTGCGCGTCGGCGATGTCGTCGCCCAATGCGCAAGCGCACAGCACGCGGCCGCCGGCGGTGACAATGTCGCCGCCTTGTTGTTGGGTGCCGGCATGGAACACCTTGCGGTCGGCCGCTTCCTCGGCGGGTAGGCCGGAGATGGCGTTGCCCTTGGCGTAGTCGTCGGGGTAACCGCCGGCCGCCATCACCACGCCCAGCGCCGGGCGCGGATCCCAGGCGGTTTCGATCTTGTCCAGCGAGCCGTTCAACGCCGCTTGGCACAATTCCACCAAGTCGCTTTGCAAGCGCATCATGATAGGTTGAGTTTCCGGGTCGCCGAAACGGCAGTTGTATTCCAGCACCTTGGCGTTGCCGCGCTGATCGATCATCAGGCCGGCGTACAGAAAGCCGGTGTAGGGAATGCCGTCCGCCTTCATACCGCGCAAGGTCGGATAAATGACCTCGTCCATCACCCGTTGGTGAATGTCCGGCGTCACCACCGGCGCTGGCGAATAGGCGCCCATGCCGCCGGTGTTCGGGCCTTGGTCGCCGTTATCGCGGGCCTTGTGGTCTTGCGACGTCGCCATGGCTAGCGCATGTTCGCCGTCGGCGATGACGATGAAGCTGGCTTCCTCGCCGACCAAAAATTCCTCGACCACCACCCGATGGCCGGCGTCGCCGAAACTGTTGCCGGCCAGCATGTCGTTAACCGCGGCTATCGCTTCCTGTTTGCTCTGCGCGACGATCACGCCCTTGCCGGCGGCCAGACCGTCGGCCTTGACCACGATGGGCGCGCCCATGCGCTCGATGTAGGCGACGGCGGGTTCGATTTCGGTGAACACCTGGTATTCGGCGGTCGGAATGCGGTGGCGGGCCAGGAAGTCTTTACAGAACGCCTTAGAACCTTCCAGTTGCGCGGCTTGCGCGGTCGGCCCGAAGCAGGGCAGGCCGGCGGCGCTGAACGCATCGACGATGCCTTTCACCAACGGCACTTCCGGGCCGACGATGGTCAGGCCGATGTCGCGGGCCTGGGCGAAACTCAACAAGCCTTGGATGTCGTCGACCTGAATCGCGACGTTTTCGATGCCCGGTTCCAAGGCGGTGCCGGCATTACCGGGCGCGACGAAAACGGTCTTGGCTTTGGGGGATTGCTTGGCTTTCCAGGCGAGGGCGTGTTCGCGGCCGCCGCTGCCGACGATGAATATGTTCATAACTGATGGTTTGCTGGATGAAAAATGGCGTAATTTTACGGCATTCATCGGTTCGGTTTGAAATTTGTTGACGCCGCGTGTTAGCCTGCGGCGGTTTTGGAATTAACACTTACGCTGATTACGAGGTATAGCGATCATGACAGACTGCCTGTTTTGCAAAATGGTCAACGGCGACATCAAGCCGGACGTGGTGTACGACGACGACAAGGTGCTGGCCTTCCGCGACCTGCATCCGCAAGCGCCGATGCACGTGCTGGTGATACCCAAGCGCCACATCGCCAATCTCAACGAACTGGACGACGCGGCGCTGGGCGGTCACATGCTGCAAGTCGCCGCCAAGATCGCCGCCCAATTCGGTTACGCCGACAGCGGCTACCGCACCCTGTTCAACTGCAACGACGACGGCGGACAAACGGTGCATCATTTGCATTTACATGTGTTGGGGGGAAGGAGGATGCATTGGCCACCGGGTTGAGGTTGGAGTTAGTTGTGGGCGTTTTGCGGGTGGATGCTGCGAGATTTTCAAACAATGGCTAACGGCCGCGTAGAATGTTTCTCGAATGTCAATTCTGTATATCATCTGAAAATGGGTGATATACAGATCAACTCAATTACTTGTTAGCTTCATTAAAGGATCCATAGGTATGAATGAAAAACTCTGTTTTCTAATAAATTCCTCGAAGCTCTATAGAGAGTTTACATACCTCACGGAAAATGACTGCTTAAGACGCTTTTTAGCGTTTAAGATCATATTGAATTGCATGTCGTTTGAAGATTTGGTCAATAATCGACAATTTGGGTCTATTCGTCCAATCAGAAATGTTTTTCTTGCTCATAAACAAGAAAGAGATTTCTTTAATGCTTTCCACGCATCAAACGTAATAAAAAGCAGTCTAATTGATCGATTGATAGATTTTATGGAAGAAAAGGCCGCTTTAGATGAAAATGAATTTCCTGAGCTTTACGATGATAGGCTGCGCAAAAAAATATTTGAACTGACAGAAAAGATATTGCGTAGGTTTGAGCAAGATTATTTCTCGGGGTACAGATTAAGTAATAATTTTCTTTGCTCACAAAAAGGCCAAATTTCTGAAATATCATCCGGGCCTATAGCATCGGTTTTTTACAGGTACAATAGCTCCAAACATCTTTCCTTTCTATCAAACTACTTCATATCAAACCTCATGCAGCACCCTGAAATGTGTTTTGTTCTGCGTAACGCAAAAATTGATTATGTATTGCACGCAGTTAATATGTATGACTCCATTTTCAAAGATGGTCACAATAGGCATTCTATAGATGGGTTGCATGAAGTTTTGTTAGCTGAAAATATAGGGAATATATCGACTCTAGATGATTTGCAACAGGATTCTGGTTTATTAGCCACATACGATCAGTTGCGACACGTTAGAAATAAACTGGCTGGCCACATGGACCAAAGCGCTAGTATGAGTGATCTTCTATATTTGGTCGATCAGCTTGATTTTGATAATGTTTTTGATTTTGTTAATAAACTTGATAAGGCCGTATTCAATACGGCACAAACACATATCGCCATTCTGGCACATAACTTATCAAATGAGCCAGGCGCAATGAAACTCAATGATGAGAGTATAGTTGATATACAAGGCCTTGAGAATGAACCATATTTCAACTAATAAGCTAACAAAACCATCCAGCGGACGCGCAAAAAGCGCGTAGCGTGCGGTGAGGTAACGAACCGCACGGAACGAGGTTAATTCTGTTTGTTGTTATGGGGTCGCGTTGCGAAGCTCGATTTGACGCCGATTCGCGGACCGGCAACCGCGATACTTTCGCTACGAAAACCATCCCTGGTTTTCGCCCTTCGGGCCAGCCTGTCGGCTGTTCAAATTTGCTCCTGACGAATTTGTGCTTGTCCAAAGAAAAGTATCCAAAAGAAACGACACCCCATGCCGCTTTCCCCTGAGCTCCGAAGGCTTTGAGCGGGATTTTTCGAAGAGGCATCCCAGCCCCTGCAAAAAACGCGCGGCATCCCTGTCGGGCAAATCCGCCCAAACCCTCCGGTGCTCGGCGCGGCATCAGGGGGATAAAACCGCTGCATGAATGATGTGGTATCCAACTGCGTAGGATCGTAGGATGTGCTGAACAAAGTGAAGCGCATCAATCGAGTAATCGGACGAATGAGCCATGTAGGTCGGGTTAGCAACGCGTAACCCGACAAACGACGACTTTCAATGTTGGGTTACGCTACGCTACCCAACCTACTTGGCTGAGGTTTTTAAAGGGTAAGATAGCCCGTAGCGTGCGGTGAGGTAACGAACCGCACGGGACGAGGTCTTAATTTCTCGAATTCTGTTTGTTGTTATGGTGTCGCGTTGCGATACCCGATTTAACGCCGGTTCGCGGACCGGCAACCGCGATACTTTCGCTACGAAAACCATCCCTGGTTTTCGCCCTTCGGGCCAGCCTGTCGGCTGTTCAAATTCGCTCCAGACGAATTTGTGCTTGTCCAAAGAAAAGTACCCAAAGACAAATCCGCCGGGAGCGGATTTGGACGCCTTAGGCGCACGAAGTGCGAGCGCCCGGATGGCGCGAGTCAGCAGGCCACCCCATGCCG
>JADHED010001680.1_pt1 | contig 17724 bp, 20 predicted proteins | sample 8952041 | NCBI WGS metagenome assembly JADHED01 (sample SAMN16124423, study PRJNA663239) | bioreactor sludge metagenome | isolation source: sludge (control) | place: India:Bengaluru | collected 2018-09-08
CAAATTCGTCAATTTTCCCCGCGTTAAATTTCAGGTCGCGAGGCGATTCACTTGGAACAGGAAGATTTGTTGGTTGCGTAGCCATATTGATTCCATAAAAAAACCCGGCGCAGTGGCCGGGTTGGGATGATCGGGATGGGTCTTATTGGTAAATCAGATCGCTATACTCAGTGAGGGTTAATGCGGTACTACCCTTTCCATCAGGTTGCTTGGCCGTGATAGTCCACTGCCCTGCATCAAGCTCCTGTGAGGTGGCGATGACGTACCGGGAAGGTGACTGGACGTCGACACCATCAAACAGGTTGAGCTCAATGTTAGGGATGGCAGCGGTAAAGCCGAACGCGGTATCAGCACGCGGAGACGCCGGGTATCGCGCCGTGGTGGCGCCGGATGAATCAGTGACCTGCACAAACATGGTTCCGGAGAAGTTGATGCGCTCACTCGTCTCAAAGTCGTTTCCGACTCGCGACACGATATAACCGGCCTGCTGGTTGGTGTCGTATGTGTCAGGCACCTGGACCATGTCGCCAATGTTAACCCACTCTCCGTCCGCCATGGCTGTTACCTGCATAGTCATGCGGGAGTAGATAAGCCGCTTGCACTCACGCAGAGCACGCTCGTCAGCCTGGAACCTGTTCCTGATGTACAGCATTTCGAACTTTTTAGCCTTTGTCGGCACCCCTTCAATAATGGAATTGCCTGATATTCGATACCTGACAAAGTCCTGCTTATTAGTGTCCGGGTTACGATACTGCAGCTCAACGCCGTCATAGCCGCCAGGCAGCGTCATGTCGTAGGAGAGCGAGTAGCCATCTGGCTTGGTATTCGAGCGGTTAAATATCGTGGCCGCAGACGTCTTTTTGCTGTCTCTGGTGAATGACAGCACGCCATTGTCGTCGTAAACCGAGACGCTGGCAGCGTCACATATTGTCTCCATGCGCGAACCTAGCGACACATCCTCATCGTCGAAGGTGAAATCGAAATACCCTAGACGCGGGTCGATAGCGTCGATTTCAGCCTGGATCTGGTACAGGCCATAAATATCAATGCTCGACTCCGGCTGCTGCCCGACGACCAGCCAGTTAAACAACGCGATATCAGCGAATTTTCGTGACGGCCGGAGCGTATAATCAACCTGCTGCGTCGTCATGCTGTAGGTGATGACATGACGTGTGATGAGTGCGTTATATTTGCGATCGCGTGAACCTGTGGCGTTTTCTGTAGCCCGGACTTTTACCATAACCAGCGTATCGTCAGGATGGACTACGTTTGTACGCACGTTAACCGCATGAATTTCTTCAACCTGCAATTTGCTGGCGTCGCTGCTGTTATCGGTGCGCTGGAAGGATATTGCATACCGGCCATACCCTCCAACTGGAGTAATTTTATCTGTGCGATAAAACGTCTCGGAGGTGTGGTCATGTGGCGTTGTCTGCTTGTATATGAAAGTTTGCTCAGTTCCAGGTATCTGATCGTTGTTTTCATCAACCTTCCATAGCGTGACCTTCCAGTTTGTCTCGCTATCACCACCAAGTCCGGATTGCGTATGCAGCCACAATTGGCTAGAAGGCAAAGGCGAGAAGAAAGGACCTACAATAAGCGCCGCGTTATCATTCAGGATGAATTTTGTAGTGTTTATGGTCGCGCTTTCGATCGGTATATTTGGTCCATCAAGCCGGTCGAATGTGAATGTGTAGTAAAAAACAGGATTCACAACCGCGCCGTTGTTCGTCTCCGCAAAGCTAATTAAATTTGCAGAAATAGTAATATCCTCAGTTTTTGTACCACCTGTCACAGGATAAGAAACGTTGATCGTAAAGGTAACCGGGTGTGGAAATGCCAGGTCAGCGAAGTAATCAAAGGAAGCCTGCTTGACTATCTTCATTGCTATTTGGCCTCCAGCATAAGTCCCGCTGATGACCGTGTTTGCCGTTGCTGTCTCTATCGGGAAATCACCACTTTCATTTAGTCCAGGCACTTCCTGCCCGTCGACGTCATCAAACTGATAGCCTTCAAATACCTGTGGAATGACAGCGCCTGGGTTAAAGATGGTATAAGTCGCACCAGCCATCGACCCAAGGTTTGTTTCAGAGAATCGAACTGACGAAATGTCATAACGCCCAAGGCCGAAGCTCATCAACTCTGTGATGTACTTGAGGTTGTTCTCATACTCAAAAAGAGACTCTTGAGTCAGGTCAGGGTAAGCCCTAATTTGCCCGAAGTTATCCGGCTTTGCTTCACCGTTGCGAGCGATGTTAGTCTGGCCCTTCAGGCTGTTATTTGGGGATGTCTTGCTGTTGCCTGAAGCAGCACTGGCATTTGGCTTCGGCATCAGCGAAGACAAAACCTTTTGCGTGAACTTGATCGGGTTAAGATGCTCAAGCGGGTTTAACAGCGTGCCGATAAGTCCGCCACCCTTTGGCTGATCGAAGATGATTACTCTGTCGCCGTCCTGAAGTGCAAACTCCAGCTCATCATCGGGCTGAAGTTCTTTACCGTTAACGTTAATGCGGATATCGCGGTGAAAACTTTCCTGCTCAAGCCATTCTGAAAAAACCGTGCCGGCTTTAACTACTGCCCTGTCCTTCGGCATCCCCGGAATGCGCTGAATCTCGATTACCGGCATAAGTGTAAAACTCCACTCTGGTGAATAGCTTCTGAATTGTCCGGATGGCGTCGAACCGGACGTGACCATTTTCCCCGCGGCTGTGCAGCGCGCGACCGTCAACAATCAGGCCGACATGCGCAGGCTGGCTGCCAACCCAGGCGACGAAGATCCCGCTCTCAGTGAACGTGGCGCTCGGCTGCCAGAACACGATATCTGCGTCATAGCACGTCATGAAATCGCGCCCTGATTCGTAATCCACCGTCTGGTGAATTTCGATCCCCAGAACGTGGCGGTAATAGAGCACCACCAAGCCCCAGCAGTCAGTACCGTCAAAGCTGCAGGCGCGGTTACTCCAGGGGATGCCCTCAACCCGAGAGATGAATTCGTCTTTAAGCATTCTGGAGCCCCGGATATTCTTCGACTGTGTACAGTCGTCCGACGTTACGGTTAAGCGGGTTTACGCGCGTCAGGCTGCACGTCACGTCCTTGTCGTCCATCGAGCAGTCGCTGACGTAGAGCGTCCACGACTTGATGGCAGTCATCATGTCAGCTGCGTCAAACTGCTGGTACGTCGCCGAGATTGGCGTGATGCGCGAGTAGGCTTTCCACTGCTTGAGTTGCTGCTTGAAGTCCTGCGCCAGCCGGCCAAATTTGACGGTGCTGTCGAGGATAGGCGTGTTGCTCTGCTGGCTTTCGGTTAACTCCATGCGGCAAGGCGTGTAGACCTGCCCGCCGAGCGTTTTGGGGAAAATCTGGTTATTAACGAGCCTGATATAGCCAAAGACCGGGCTGTAAAACGTGATAGTTTCGTACAGGATTCGGTTTGGCCTTCGGCTCTGAAATTCTCTGAGCGTCGGCATTATGGCACCTTCGGTAAGCTCTCCGGGTCTCGCCCGTCAGGATAGCCAGTGACAACGATATCCAGCCATGAGGCCCATGGTGGCGGCAGCTCAATGATGATGTCGTCAAACTCGTCATCTGAGTTAACCAGCTCGCGCGCAATGACATCACCGCTCCACGTGAAAATGGACCCGGACTGTGACCACGAAGGCCAGGAGAGAAAGTGTAATTCCTGCATCTCGACGCCTGTGTCTCCGGTACCTGTGCCAAGCGGCATCATGAACCACTGATTGCAGTTGTCGAGGTAGTTCGGGCTGCGCAACCACTGCATGAATGCCCGGTGCTGGTCCTGGGTGAATATCCACGTCAGCGTGACAGACGTCTTCAGATCGTCGGTTAATTTCTGGAATACCGGCGCGCCGACCGTCGGCTGGTCGACGCGAAATCCGGTATCGGTAGTTGGTGTTTTCCCCTTCTGCGCCAGCGGCAGCCAGTCAGGGTAAGGAATTGGCATAGTTAGCCCCTTGCTTTGCGTGGCGCCTGGTGATTTCGCAGTATGGCCTGACTCGCAGGGCCGCCGTTATCGAGGTCATAAACGAACGCATCCACCGTCCACCCACCATTTCCATCAGGTGTCGCCTGAGCGTCAACGTTGGACGACGTGTAGTTATTGATATTGACCACCACACCGCCACCTCCACCATTAGTCAGATCCTTGTTGCTGATCACCTTGCCGTTATCGCCGGGGATCATGTACTGGCTGCCATTATTGGCGCGGTAGATTTCGGGCATACCTCCCTCGCCTACCTGGTACATAGAACCGGCTGCTACTGGCCCACCGTTTTTTCGTTTCCCGGCCACGCCAATTGCCAGCGCTCCAAGCACAGCAGCAAGACCTATGGCAGCAGCACCGCCAAATGATCCGATTGAAGCCACAATCGCCGCTGGAGTCCACGCCGCCGTCGTCGTCGCAGCAGCAGATGTGCTCGCGGCTGTTGTCGTAGCTATCCCCGCTGTTTGTGCAGCCGTGGACGTGGCCACGGCAGATACTTGCGCTGCCTGTCCCATCATTGCAGACTTAACCCAGTCAACGCCCCATTGCACCACTGCGTTAATGGCGCTGTTGAGAGCGTTGCTTACGAGTGAGTTAACGGCCTGCTCTGCTGACATACTGCCTGTTAAAATTCCAGCAAATGCGTTGCTTGCATTGTTCCCGAACGAGGTAAATGCAGCGGAAGCAACCTGAGTGGCAAGATTTAGCTGAGACCATTCTTCGAACATTGCAGTTGTACGCTGCTTACGATACTGATCTTCGATTGCCAGCCTTGCTGCTTCAGCTTCAGCAATCTTCTGCGGATACATCTGCGCGTAAATGTTGATATCATTGATGTCCTTCTGATACTGACTATCAATACCTGCCACTTTGTTCGTTTTACCCTGAATGGCACTGAAGTTGTTAGCTGCGTCAGTACGCTCTTTCTCAGCCTTTGCCTGCTCACGCAGTGCATTAGCATTATCCCAGGCCTTCCCGGCAAGTTGCCCGGCAAGTATGAGTTGCTCCTGCGTGGCTGTATTACCGAGAGACTGCTGTGCATTAAGGACGGCCTGCGCTCGCGATAACTCACCAACACTCCCGGCTGACAGCTCTGCCTTCTGCCGCAACTCATCCAGTTTTTGGTTAACAGTCTCCTGCGCTTTAGCGTACTGCTGCGCCTCTTTCTGGGCTGCTGACGCTCCGCCTTTTGACTTGCTACCAGTGGTAGTTGCAGTTGCCTTTATCTCAATAGGCTTGGTATTGGCGGCGGTTTGTGAAGCTTTGGTTACAGCAGCCAGATCGCCAACCAGCATGGCGGCTTTATTGCTCAGCCCTGCCAGCGCTTTGTTTTGTGCCTCCCATCCGTCAAGCCCCAGCCATGACCAGGTGCGGGCCCGGCGCGTAAACATTTCCGCAGTACTGTTCAGATCAGAAATCTGTGCATCGGCAGAAATTGCCTTACCGGCCAGCCTGTCGAGAGCAGCTGTCAGCGAGTCAATCACGGCGACCATGCCAGAGCTTGCACCAGTAGCCTGGTTAACAGAGTCGATCATTGACAGGAATGAGTTGGTAAGCGCGGTGTTTGCCTGGGAAAGCGTACGCGGTAGTTTCTCGAACTCAGCGTTGACCGACCCGGTCTGTTTCTGGATGGCGTTCAGCGCGTCTTCTGCCGTCAGTTTGCCGTCCAGCATCAGCTGACGCAGCTCACCGATACTTACGCCCATCCCCGCGGCAATTTGGCGCGCAAGTTCCGGCATTTGCTCAAGGATGGAGTTGAATTCCTCCGCACGGATAGTGCCTGATGAAATTGACTGGCCGAACTGACGAAGAGCATTTGCCATTTCTTCGGAAGAGGATCCGCCGATGCGCCCGATTTTCTGAAGTGTCTCGGTGAGCTGAATAATCTGACCGTTCGTCGCTCCGGTATCGCGCAACGCCGTGCTGAGGGTTTCCCACAGCTTCGCGGTGTCCTGCAGCGAACCTCCTGTTGCCGAACTGATACGCATCAGATTCTGCATCGTCTGTGATGCCGATGCTGCGCTGCCTGTCAGGCGTTCAATGCGCGCGTTGAGTTGACTCATGTTGTCAGCAGCTACGAGGAATGCCTTTCCCCAGTCAACAACGAGTGAAGCAGCAATAGCCCCGGCAACGCGGTTAATATTTGTCTGCAGCTCATCCATCTTTTTTGCGGCGCTGGTTGCAGAATTGCCGATAGAGTCGAGCGACTTATTGGCCTTTCCCTGCGCCTTGAGCAAGCCAGATACATCTGCCTCGATGTCGTAATAAATCTCGCCTGCTTTCTCAGACATCACTTTTCTCCGGGCATAAAAAAACCCACCGAGAGGTGGGTTAGTTATTCGTGTCGTTTATTGGCATCGTTCGGTATAGGCTGGCGGTGGCGGCGTTTCGCGCGAACTCAGGAAATGTTCGCCAAGCGTGTAATCGACGCCTTTCGAGAACATACCTTTCGATTTCATTTTCAACTCAACGAAGAATGGGTGAAACCCTGCATAGGCCCCAAAACCGTTCTTGCCGTTAATTTCCCCGCAAACTATAGCAAAGACCCGGCCCTCGTCAGCATCCATCATTTTTGCAACTTTCACGTTGCGGAATTGCGCACTGCTTGGATCAAGCAGGTTTGCTGAAACTTCTGATTGCGCCAAAGAAATTGCCTTTTCTTCACCCGGCTTGCAGCCAGCCAGAACCAGCGGAATAGCCAAAGCCAAAAGTATTTTCTTCACTCTTATCCCCTGAGTTTTATTGTCGAGCCATATTACGCCCGGTCAGGCGATTACGGTACATTCATTATTAACTCAGGCCGCTTTTTTTGCTGATTTTTCGCGCTCAACCATTTCCTGCCAGCGGCGATCGTCATCGTCCATAACAGCGTCGTACTCTTCCCTGGTGAAGCCTTTCTGGTCAGGGTATTTGGCGTTAAGCATCATGGCAAATTCGGTCATAGTAAGGTTTTCAGCCTCTTCCCTGCTGATCCCGAAATGGTTGCGCGCTGCCATGATGTATTCAGTCGCATGAAACTCCGGCGTCGTTTCCTTGCTTTCGTGCTTCTGCAACTTACGAACCTTCGCCCTGCCGATAACGCCGTGCATAATGAGTGACTGAGCTATCAGAATAAGGTTCTCCGGCGGCAGCGAGCCGCGGCGCCATACAAACGTACGCCTTCCAGTGCGTGATGGCTCGTGCCAACCTGTCAATTCAGAAACGTCCTCGTCACAGCATGACTGAATGACGTTAATAGCCGAGAGCAATGCCTGACGCACAAAAGCGGCAGAACCTGCTGCATCCAACGCCCAACGTGGCAGCGAAACGTCACCGAAATAGTGGGCGTAGAATCTGCGCTGATGCTCTGGTATCGCACTGTGAATTCCTCGCGCCGCCTCAAGCATCTTCGCTACGTCGTCATTGAACAGCGCGTAGAAAGTGCGGACGATATGCTCTGGCTCTCCGATCCGCGTCATGTTACGGAATGATGGCCGGAAGAAGTATTCCCGCTCGCCAGCACCAATCAGGCACTCGCCAATCTCTTTCAAGGGTGTCATATCGTTCTCCATAACCAGTATCAAGGGCAGCACGCCGCCCTTTGTAGTGATTACGGCGCGGCTGTCACGGTAACAGCGCAGGTATCGGTGAAGTCACCGTCAGCAGTGGTAGCCGTAATAGTCGCGGTGCCGGCGGAGACGGCCGTTACCAGGCCGGTTGAACTGACGGTGGCGATGGATGGCGCCGAAGTGGTCCAGGTAATCGCCTTATTAGTCGCATCGGTTGGCTGAACCGCGCCGCTCAGTTGCTGGGTTGCTCCAACGACCAGGGAAGCAGTTGCAGGGGTAACTTCAACGCCAGTGGCCGCGATGGAATCAGCGACTTCAAACACAACGGTGTCGGCGTCGTAGACCTTCCACTCGCCGGAGAAGGTGGAGATATCGTTGGTACCGAAATCACCAGACCATGAAGTTGTGTTCATGTAACCCTGGATGTAAGTACCGGCGTTCTCACCCGCGAAGTCGAAACGCACCCACAGGTTAGGCTGACGGCCTGCCTGCACTTCGTCAAAGATGTACTTCGACAGACGCCACGCGCCGATCTCGTTATCTTTATCAGACTTGCGAAACTCCCCTTCGCCGGAGATCGTCAGATCCATGTTGTTGACCAGGTTCTCCACCAGCCCTTTGGCATCATCTGCCTCGGAGTTGATGGTGTTCATCGAATAGTCGATACCCTTGGTCGTCATAGCGCCGAGACGCTTCCACTCAGAAAGCGCTGGCACTGCGTCGGGGCAGCCAAAGGCCATGCGTAGCACAGCTACTTTCCCGATCAGCTTGCCAAAATCATTAGCACAGCCTTGCATGTGTACCTCTCAAATAAAAAAGGCCGCCGGATGGCAGCCTGATGGGTTGGTAATGTGGTTATTCGCCGTAGACGCAGGAAAATTGTAGGCGGAAGACGCATCGTCCTTCTGCGGTAAGAATTGGTGATGGAAGATTGCCCATATTTTGAATCATTCCGAGGCATTCATCAGCCAGAGGGTTGTCCTGCACATACTTCAGTAACTCTTTAGCCTTTTCTGTGGCTAGGCGTCGCTTATCTTTTGCCGCCACAAGATCAACGGAGACATAATAGTCTGCGCCCAAATCGTTCTTGATTTCCGTGCCGCCATTTGGACGAAAAACGATAAATGAATCAGTTAACTTTCCCGAATCTTCAAAAAAAAGTAACTGCACTATCCAGCCGGTGGTAAGCCCTGCGGTCACAAAAGAATTTTTAACCCTTTCGAACATAGCATCGGTCATACTTGTAACTCCTTACGCATGATCTCCGCACGTTGCTTTTTGGTTTTCTTAACAGCCTTTGTCAGGAACTGAGGCTCTCCATGTGGATCCCAGAAATTACCCTGATTGGAAGCAAATGCTGTTCTTCCGTCACCGGTCTGAAATGCCGCCACACTGGACCTTGGCTTACCTTTTAACTTTCCAGAAGCATCATGGACATATGCAGCGTATTCTGCAGAGTAACCAATAGTTCCGACAACCTTTGTCCCAAGCAGATTTACATCTTGGTATTGTGAATTAATTAGATTCGAAGTATCTATTGGGGTCATTACGGCTGCTTCAGTACCAACAAGCATCAGCGACGCCCTAATTCCTCTAACTATTTTGCGCCCTTTGACGTCGCTTATAATCGCTTCCAGGCCGCGCTTTGCTTCTGCTATCCCCTTCACTTTGATGCCCATAACTACGCTCCCGTCAGGATGGCGTAATCATCCGCCAGGCGCTCGAACGTGTCGGCGTAGCGGATAACCTGCCGCACCTCGTCGGCACCGGCCACAATCGGATCGGCTTCGGTCGAGACGCCAATCAGCAGGTAATCACCAGCAGCTGCCAGCGCGAACTCCGTCCAGACGGTATTCTTCACGACGATTTCGGCACCCAGGCTGGCTAACTTCTTGCTGAGCCCGCCCTCGTAATCACAGAGGATTTGCTCAGGCTCGGCATATCCCAGCGGATCGCCGTATTCGTCATTGCCTTCCAGCTTGCGCCAGATGGTCGCTGTCGCGGTATAGCTCCAGTTCGCTACCGATGACATCAGCCCTCCTTCCAGCGCAGCACCTTCGCGCCAGTCGCCCGGATGTGCGGGCAGTTGATGAACCACTCGCCATCCGACTTCACGTATCCGGTAGTCTCCCGCCCGGTGTCGGTCATCACCCAGACGCGGGTGAATGAGCGTGGCAGGCCGTGCTTAACTGATTTGTACGTCATCAGCAGCCCCCGACCACCATGAACAGGCCGACGCTGTTACCGGCGCTGATCGGCAACTCACTGGTGCAACCGCTGGTATCTAGCCTGGCCAGCGAGTCGCGCAACCAGGTGATACTGTCGTCGCCATACTCAAACGAGCGGGACGCGCCAGAAGGCGCACCCTGCGATTTGATACGGCGCGCGCCGGACGACGTAGCCATAAGCGCGGCGGCGTACATCAGGATCAGCTTCGCGGTGCAGTCGTCATAACCCGCGCCATCTAGGCACGGGATAATCTTGTTCACCACGCAGAGGATCGGCGTAAGCAAGGCATCAGGTATGGCGTACCCCAACTCAGCGAGGAAGCCTTTAATTTCTTCTGGCGTAAGCGGGGTTGCCATGGTTATTTCGCCTTTTTCTTCAGCTCGTCGATTTGTTTCTGAGCCTCGTCGAGGTCAGCCTGCAGCTTTGCGTTGTCAGCGGTCAGCGACTCAACTTTGCCATTGGCCTCGTCGAGGTCAGCCTGCAGCTTTTGCACGTCGGCAGGTGTCGCCACTTCCAGGACCTGGTCGCTTACCGGGATCGCTTTTCCTGCCAGCCACAGCGGGAGAGTCTCGCCTTTGTATACTTCACCCTTTTTCAGTTCGTGGCTGTCGTGGGTGAGCAACCATTTTTGTTCTTTACCAGCCATACGGCCTCCGTAAAAAAGATGGGGCCTGAGCCCCATGAATTATGCTTTGGTCAGCTGGGCGTAACCGGCTTGGCCATTCGCGTCGTGTTTGAACTGCGGCGCCGCAGCAGCCAACACGGAGAAGACATAATCGTCTTCCGGATTCTGGCGAGCTTTCGGGCGCATGGTCATCGGCATGCCGTTGAGGATCTGCACAACATCAGGGCGCTTAACCACACCCAGCAGTTCGTTTTGCGGTACCTTCGAAGCCGGAACCAGCGCCGCAACACCAGGGATTTCCATGATGCGGGACAGGATGGTCTTCGGATAGTTTGCCGCGTAGTCGTTCACAGACGCGTAGAACCAGTCTTTGTAATTCACGTAGATGGTTACCGGGCCGTAGAAATTCTTGGACTGCAGCAGCCCAATAAGCGCGGAAATGGCCCCGACCCACTGAGCGCCGGTTGCGCCGTTCAGGTCAAGACCATGCGTGCCGGTTGCGCGGTTTGGCGCAGTGCGCAGACCGTAAATGGTCGCGCCCCCGACGTTGATGTTTGGATCGCCGTTCAGCACCATGTCTTCCAGCTTCTCAGCAACTTTACGCTGATGGTTGGAGATGGCGTCGCTGTCCAGAGAGTAGCCTTCAGTCTGCGCTGCCAGCATCTGGCGCCAGCCGAAAGTCAGCTCACTGTCGATGATAGGCAGCGGCGTGCCTTCGTAATCCATGACAGGCTGATCACCCTTCGCCTTGCCGCGGCCATCCAGGCTGATGTTTACATCACCGGAATCTGACAGAGTCATGAAGTAGTGAACGATCTTACCGAGTGCCATCGGGCGGGAAACGCTGGCAGCCAGGTCGTTAAACACTGACAGCACGTCGCGCTGAACGGTAATCGCAGAGCGGTCCCATTCGCCCCAGACATCTTTCGGCAGCACGGAGGCGTTACCGACAAGCTCATCAAACGCAATGAACTGGCCGTTCGCATCATTGACTGCAAAGCCATGCTGTGCAGCCATATTGCGCTGCATCATGTCCCAGCGACGGCGGGCATTGAGAATCAGCTTCTGCTGCTGTGGAGTAAACTTTAACATTCTTGTTTTCCTTATGCCTTGGCGTACGGAGTGGAGAGGATCACCACGTCAGCGAAACCTTCCGCCGCCAGAGTGCGCCCTGCTTTTTCGTCGAACGTTGCGACGACCTGGTTGCCGGTTGCGGCCGCTTTGAATACGCCGCCGGTACCGATTGTCAGCTCCTGGCCTACCGTGTAGGCCGCTGCCGCCAGGCGAACGTTGTATTCCTGTTCACCTTCAACGCGGTATGCAACGCCGGTTTCGTTCGCTGCGTATGCAGTGGTGATTGCCTGGCCGGTGAAGCGACGGTTGCCGAGGATGAGCCAGCGGCCGGTTGGCGCACCGGTTGTAGTTAGTTTCCCAGCCGAGATTACGACTGCAACTCCCGGATTAAGCGCCGCAGCAACCGGCAGGTTGATGGTTTCCGGCTCGCGCTCGACCGGGCCGCGATAGATGACGTTAGCCATTATTTAGTCCCCTCTTCCATACCTGCGTTAAGGTCGTAGTCTTTCCACTGGTCGTTTTCAGCATTTACCTGCTGGAAAGACGGGTTCAGACCGGTGCTGGTCTGGCACTGTGAGTACAGGTCGTTCAGCGCGTCACCGGACAGGGAGTTAACCGCTGCTTCGGTCATGAACGAGAATTTCGCTTTAACCGCATCACGCTTGGTTTTCAGGTCGCTCTCAGCGTTCGCCTGCAGCTGAGATTTCAGCGTGCTGATTTCATCGGTAAGCGGCTTCAGCGCCAGATTTACTGCAGCAGTAATCGCGTCAGAGTTAATCTGAGCCTGGCCCTGGTCGCCGCCACCTTCTTTCTTCTGCATCTGCTGGTTGTAGGCATCCCAGACCTGATCGTCGGTCAGCCCCTCGGTTTTAACGCCTGCGGCATTGAGCGCGGCGATCATCTTCTCTTTCATCGGGTTTGTTTCTCCGTTGGTTTTGACTTCGTACTCAGTTGGTTTGCGCACGACTTCTACTGGATCGCCGACAAGCGTTACGACCTTGTCAGAGATGAGGTACTTCTGGTCAAAGAGCTTCGGCTTGGCATTTTCGCCATCCTCTTCGTAAACGAAATGGTCAGGCCAGACGCTGACGACATAGCGCCACTTTTTGTCGTCCTGCTTGATGGACATGCGCAGCGCCTGGTAGATGTCGTCGAAGGACATCTCTGAGGCGTTGCTGATGAAGAACTTCACTTTGTTCCACCAGCCGTCTTTCATGCTGTTGGCGGCATCAATGAGGCTTGTCGATTCAACATCGGCCTCCTGCCCGTCAGCGTTTACGAACATGCCGACACCTTCATCCGGCGTACCGGCACCGGGTTCGTCGAGCAGGATCGCGATGTGGTCGAACTGCATGTTGTGAGCGACCCAGGAATACTTCTTCTGCTTCGACTCACCTGACTTTTGCTCTTTGTTCAACAGCAGACCGGTAGAGACATGAATCGGGTCGGCGTTATTGCCGGAAATCATGTCGTCCAGGCGCTGAATAAGGCGCCTACCGTCAGGCTTGGTGTCTGCCACTGCCTTATTGACGTAAACGTCCATCACGACCTTGTCGTTGGCCTTGCTGACGTTCTGAGCCCATGCCCCAGCGTAGTAATCGTTGACCGCCTGCGGGTCGTTGGCGCTAACGTATTTGCCGTTCACCATCGGGTGGCCGATCGGCATTAACTTGCGCTCCATCGTCTGGTAGCTGTTGTTAATCTCCTCCGCCGGGTACAGCCCGCCATTCATCACGATGTCATCGACGATCGGAACCGCACCACGAATGACGTAGTGTTCCTGGCCGTTGATGGTGGTCGTTGAGATGTTGGAGGCGTTGATGGCGAGGGATTTAACGTGGATGCTGGATAGCTTCACGTTGCGTCCTCTGATTTTCAGGCTGCTTTAGCCCATTGTTTACGTTCGGCTGCCAGCTTATCCGTCAGCCCTTCATTGAATATGCTGCCGTCGTCGTTGAGCAGCACCGGAATCTGGCTGCAGTAGCAGTTGTACCGGTTGCCGTTCTCAGCGTAGAAGTCCCGCACCTCTTCCGTGGTGTAGACCTTGCCGTGACGACTGGCGTGCCAGGTGCGCGTCGTTGGCTTGAGCGCTGATAGCCACAGCAGGCCGGTATTCAGCCCCAGCCGGTCAGCGGCCCAGTCCGTTTCGTTCCATTGCGCCTGCCGCAGCGCACCGACCTGCTCAGTCTGGGCGATGGTCTTAGCCTTCGACATGCTCACATCGAGGCGCTTGCTGATGACGCTGGCCGTCTCGCGAGGATTAACCCCGCGCGCTACCGCGTCAGTGATGATGTTGGTCAGGTCGCCGCGGGCTGTATCGCTGATTACCTTCCAGTCACTGAACGTTGTCAGCCTGGCCGCCGATATCTGGTTCAGATAACCGGGGCTGCTTAAAAGTTGCTGTAGCGTCGTCTGGCTGGCGTACACCTGCGACTGCTGCGAGAGGTTGTTGAAAGCCTCCAGCGTGCCGCGCTGCGCTTCTGCGACAACGTAATCCATCGCCCACAGGTTCTGCTCGCCACCATCCAGCAGGTAATCGTCGAGAATGGCCTGCACTGCCTCCAGCAGGTCAGCCAGTTCCTGCGCCGACATGTCGTAGATGAACTTGCCGGCGTTTACCTGGTAGAGCCGCATATCCTCGCCGTGGTCATGGCAAAGGAAGTGCCAGTTATGGCTGTTTACCTCACGCTCTCTCCCGGTAAGGCTCTGGTCGAACAGAGCTTTCAGCGCCACCTTTATCGCGTAATACCGGTCCTCAATGTCTCGATCCATCTTGCTGACAGACTTGCGCGACATCGTGGGGTCAACTTTCGACCGTGGTATTACCGGGCTTTTCGGCTTCTGACTGAGGGTCGGCCAGAGGATCAGGCTTTGGTTTGTTGCCATCAGGCGGAACCTCATCATCAAGCTCGGGCAGTGGTTGCAGTTCGCCAGCAGCGCGGATTTCGTTCTCTTCGATAGCCGAACGACCAAATGCATTCGTCGATTTCACTGCCACGTCTGCGAGCTTGTCCATGTTGGCAATCTTCTCTGCCTGGCTCGGCGCCAGCAGATCAGACCAACCTACGGTGATTTCTTCATTCTGAGCCGGTGGAATAATGCCAAGCGTCCAGAAGCGTGAAACCACATCCGTGATCACGTCGGTCAGGAAGCCTTTCCGACGGCTCATCCTGGTGCGCCCCCAACCTTTGGCATCCTCAGTGCTGGCGCGCTCACCCGTCTGCATCCCAACGAGCTCTTTCACAGGGATGGGAACGGTCGCACAGAACTCGCTCAGCGCGGTACGCCAGGTCGGCTCTGGGTCAGCTGCTGCCACACTCAACACCTCGGCGGTACCAGCCTGCATAAAGCTGGCGCTGTCGGTGCTGTCGTTAAGTCGGCGGACCTGCTGATCAAGCGCTTCAGCAAGCTGCCCTTCCGCCACGCCAAGGGCCTTGGCGAGAGCGGAGAAGTTCGTCTTCTCACTGAATGAGTAGTTGAGCTGGCGACTGGCGTTCTTGAGGAAGCCCTCAGACGCACCACCGCTAACCTTCTCGATGTCCAGCAGCTTGTTGAAGCCAGCCTCAAGCAGAGATTTGCCTGACGTCATCACGCCATCATCAGATCCCTCGGCCAGGATGATTACGCGATCCGGGTGTACGTTGATGATACGGCCTGGGCGGGCGTCAAAGTTTCCGTCAACCGGCAACTCTGTGAACGAGTACATTGTCACTTCACCGAACGTTTCACTGTCCGGGTTATCGTCCCAGTTAACAGGGTCGATTTGCGCTTCCCATGCAGGAATTAGCTTAACGAGCGCCTTTTCCTGAAGCCTTCCCACGATGGTGGTGTCAACAGGTTCAGACCACTTCTTGCTGTCTTTAATTTGAAGCAGGATCGCAGAGTAGCGCCCAACAAGGTTACGGCGGTCCGCGCCTTTAATCTGTTCCCAGCAGCGTTTCAGGAGCTTGTTGACACGCTTATCCCAAGCTGTTTGCTTCGATGCGTCCTTTGTCTGGTCGCCCTCGTAAACATCCGGGTAGTCTTCCCAGCAGCCGTCGAGCATGCGCGTCACGGCGGCACCAGCCACCGCATTTCTCCGGTACGCCCGGTAGAAGTCATCAAAAGTGAGGTGCAGTGGGTAACCGAACTCCTGATAGAGCCGCTGGCGTTTGGTATTACTGGTGCCGTTAAACAGCATTGAGAGGTTTTTATTCCGCTCCCTCTCAATACTGGAGTTACTGGCGCGCTGTTGTTTCATTTCGCTTTCGGTCACGATGTCCTCCGTCAGCGCGATCGCACCAACATGCCGGTGATTTTTTGTGGTGAATGCAGTACGCGATAACGTGTTCCATCCCAGTCGTGGTCTTCTTGCTGGGTGTCGACGTCATCAGGGTTTTTATCGTCACGAACGAGCACCGGGATGCGGCTTATCCAGCCACGGCAGTAGTCAAAAACGTAGAATGCTGGCTTCTCAGGCATGCCTGATTCCAGCTTCACGCCTTCAACCACCGCTTCGAGCATATCCGCAAAAAGAGATGCGCCGTTGATGCGGGAGCCAGGCTTTTTATCAGCTGGCAACCAAGTAACGCCCTGCGCTTCCATCTTCTGAGCGATCGATAACTCGTTATCTCCGGTGTTGAATATCGCCCCGTCAGCTGGTCCGGGGATCACTTCGCTACAGATGCCCGGCATAATGTGAAGCTGGCCCTGCGTGACACCGTCGATTTGAATCTCTTCCGGCTCGTCGGCTTCTTCGCCCACCAGCCGTTTGTCAATCCACGCCACGCCTTTCGCGACGTTGGTGGATGACATATTCAGGCCTTTGTTCAACTCGTCAGGCGGGCAGCCGTACCATTCTCCGATCAGGATTATCGAACCTGCCGGCGGGCAGAACTGTCGACCATCTGGCAGCTCAGCGGCAGTGCCATCAGCCTGCGCCCACCAGAGGTTAGAGAACGGCTTCGACTCACCCCAGTCATGGGAGCGGTCAACTGTCCAGCTATCCGGTATGCGGAATGGCTTAATGACGTGCAGCGATTCATTCCAGAGGTGGTCAAATCTCCCGCCACTGGTCACATCCCAGGAGCCATCTACCCACGCTTTGCGTCGGTTAGGGTCTTTGATTGCCATCAGCGTCGCGATGTACTGCGGGTCGAGGTACGGGTTCTCTTTAAACGATCCGTGGATGGCCACGCGGGTCAGCGTGATTTCCTCTTCTCGCTCTGTCTGGGGGTTGAATACCATCTGCCTGTCGCGCTGTACGGTTCCACGCGGCGCCGGCTCAATGAAGCGTTTCTTCACCCAGGTATGTCCGATGCCAAACGGGTTGGTCGTGCTGAACGTCTCCAGCGGGATTGGCCTCAGTAACTTGCCATTCTCCAGAGGGTAGTCTTCCGGCCTGAACGATGAACGTCGGCAGGAGAACATCATTTCGTAGAACTCTGGCGACTGCTGTTTCGTCAGCTCGTTAAAGCCGATAAACGGGAATTCCTGCCCGTGGAAATCCCAGTAGTCGTCTGCCTCTTTGCCGAAGCGGAAGAGAAGCTCCTCGCCAGTGGGCCACACCCATCGCAATTCGCTCGCAGATGACAGATAGCGTGCACCGTCGTTGAACAGGCGAAACATACGCTTCGACTGAGTGATGATGTCGGCAAGGTTCTTATATTCGGTGTCGAAAATGACGCCGCGCCAGAATGAGTCATAACCCACGCCGACATTGCGCCGGAACCTGGCTAACTGTGCAGCGGTCTTGCCCGGGCCGCGAGTGCCTTCGAACAGGATCTCGTTACACGGGCAGCTCAGCGCCAGAGACTGCGATCCAGGCAGTGGCTTCCATACAGCTTTGTAATTCATCCACCGAGCACCCCGCCCTGTTGTTTCTGCGCTGCCGCTTCCCAGTCATCCACGTTGTCACTGGTTGGCACCAGCATGACGTTATGCGTGACCTCTTTAGTTTCTGCCTTATTCTCGATGCTGTAGGCCTCACGTTCGAGGCCGATAAGCGTCTTCAGGCTATCGCTAAGGTCTTTCATGGATTTAACGCGGGAAGGCAGGCTGATTACCTTCTGATAAATTTCATTGAGCCGGTCCCGGCCTTTATCGTCGGGATCAAACATGATGTCACCCAACTGCTCGAGCGCACTTACATCTGCGCACTGCGCACCAAGCTCATCGAATAACGTGTTGGTCAGTTCGCGAGCCCGTCGGATGTCTCCCCGGTGCTCCATGCGTACCGTGGCAATCACCTCGGCAGTCGCCTCTATCA
>JADHED010001649.1_pt1 | contig 17723 bp, 16 predicted proteins | sample 8952041 | NCBI WGS metagenome assembly JADHED01 (sample SAMN16124423, study PRJNA663239) | bioreactor sludge metagenome | isolation source: sludge (control) | place: India:Bengaluru | collected 2018-09-08
TAAGCTCTGGACATACCCAGGTTCTGGCGGGGCAAATCATGCAAATGCGTCCGGAAGATGACGCAGTCGCAGTGACCATCCGCATGCGGAATTCAGGCGGGGTCAACTCGGTGCGAGTGGCGGCCGTGATCAATTGCACGGGGCCCGACTATGACATTGATCGCGCATCCTCCCCACTTGTGGCTCAGTTGCGTAGCGAGGGATATATTCAGCCGGACCCCCTACGCTTGGGGTTGGAGGTGGATATGGACTACCGGGTGATCGGGCAAGGCGGTCAGGCTATTGAAGGTCTTTACTACGTAGGTCCCATGTTGCGAGCTCGTTATTGGGAGGCCATTGCGGTGCCCGAATTGAGAGTGCATGCAAAGCAGCTGGTCAAGCGGCTCCTTTCGTAGACAACCTGCCTGCAAAGACGGTTAAAACGCTTGACATTGTGAACCTGGCTTCAGTCAAGCGAGATCTCGTGACGTATGGACCCTGATCGGCATGGTGTGAGATAGGCAGAGCCAACATGGTTTGGCGATATAGTACGGCCCCTTAGAGCGTCAACGCGCTCACATGCCCATGTGGCTCAGTGGTAGAGCACTCCCTTGGTAAGGGAGAGGTCGCGGGTCCGATTCCCGCCATGGGCACCACATTCAGCGCACCCTGTCCAACGGCTGACTGTTTCGCTGAGTGCAGCCACCAAACTGTTTCTGTGACAGCTGTCCTTGGGACATATGCAATCAACATGGGTTGGGCGCCTAGTGCGCAAGCCGTCTCTCAGGTGATCTTTTATGTCTCTCTACCAGCCCGTTTCGTTGTCCACTCATGCAAATTTGCAATGGCAGCGCTACGCCAGCTATGCTTTTGCCAAGCAGGATGCGCTGGTTTCGCTGGTGGCGCAGGAGATGACGAGAGCATGCACATGTTTGCCGATAGCTTTCGCCCGAGAGGGTGATGGCTTTGTACCGGTGGCGGTGCAGGGTTTTCAGCCTGGACAGAATTTGTGGGTGGCCCCTGATGGGCGCTGGCTGGCGCAATATGTGCCGGCGGCGTACCGCGGATATCCGTTTGCGCTGGCGCGCACCGAACAAGACCAGTGGGTGCTGTGTGCAGACATGGACAGTGGTTTGGTCGGCCAGTTAACGGCAGGGGCGAACGCTCAACCTTTTTTTGACAGCCAGGGACAGGCGACTGAGCCGGTGCAGGAAGTGTTTAGGTTTCTGCAGCTGGTACAGGCGCAGAGGCAGGTGACAGTGGAGACTTGTGCGGCTTTGCAATCCGAAGGACTGATCGTGCCGTGGACGATCGGTGTGCGAGAGGCTGCACACGAGCGTGAAGTGCAGGGGTTGTGGCGGGTGGATGAGGCCCGGCTGGACGGACTGGATGCCGCTGCTTTGTACCGGTTGCAGCAGGCGGGTGCACTGCCGGTTGCCTTTTGTCAGCGTATCTCCATGCAACATATAGCTGCGCTGGGGCCATTGGCACAATCGCATGCACAAGCGGCGGCAAAGGCGGTCCAGCCCGTGCAGCCGGGACAAACCATTCCTCAGTCGGCTGACGGCGCGGGGCTGGGCGGGCTGGGCGCGTTGGTTCAGGGCGATACCCTGCGCTTTAGCTGAACACTGGGTGAATGCGATGACGGCATTCCAGCGCATCACCACCGTTTACTGCGATGAGCAAGACCGGCTGCGCCTGTCGGGTGAACAGGCGCAAGGGCAGGTGATTGTGCTGTGGATGACGCAGAGGCTGACCAACCGGCTGGTGGCCCATTTGTGCGAAGTTGCAGGTACTGGGGCTGCAGATTCACTGGCGTCTCAGCTGCAGCGTAGCTTTGAGTTGCAAGTGGCAGCGGCGTCATTGGTGGAGCAGCCACCTGTGCAGCCGACATGCGATGCGGCTGAGGCCTTGGTGTACAGCGTAGATGTGACCAGCTCGCAATCAGGGGCGCGGCTTGTGTTCAAGGGGTCGAGTCGCGAAGTCTTGGCCGAGTTGAGTTTGCCGCATGTGCCGTTGCAGCAGTGGCTGGGCATTGTGCACGGACAGTACCGTAGCGCCCAGTGGCCCATGGCTGTTTGGCCTGCGTGGGTAGAGGAGGCGCAGTCCCCAGCGCCTCGGCCCTCCGAGGCAGTGTGGCATTGAGTAGCAGTGAGACCGACATGGATACGAATCATTTGCGGATAACCGATGAAGAGCTCCAAGCGGATTTGGATGCCTTGCAGGCGGAGGCATTGGGCTGGCTGCCGCTGGGGGATGGCGCATACCTGCATGCAGGGGGCCTTGCTGCTACCCGTGATGATGGCGTGGTAGTCATCGACGTGGTGGGAGTGCCAACCTCAGCCATGGCAGAAATGACAGTTTTGCTCCTCACCTGATGGCCTAGCTTGTTTGCATGGTCTGAACTGAAGAATATGCTGCACCGGAGTCGTCTTTGACGCCGCACTCGATCGAAGCGGATGCATATTGTGGAGAGTGTCTGCACTGGCCCTCTGTGCTTCTACCCAACGAGCCACGCATTGCCTTTCCTGCTCTGGCCACGAGCGGCAGACCTCTCAGCGCGACCACAACCTAGTCAGCAGCATGAGCCGGCGTGGCAACGGCCACGACAACGCTGTGGCCGAGCGCTTCTTCCAACTGCTCAAGCGCGAACGCATCCGCAGGCGGGTCTATGCAACCCGTGATGATGCGAGAGCGGAGGTCTTCAACTACATCGAAATGTTCTACAACTCACAGAGCCGTCATTCATCGGCGGCAGGACTATCCCCTGTAGAGTTCGAACAGCGACATTCCAAACGGCTCAATGGTGTCTAGGAATGCTGGGGCGATTTAGATTGCACGCGCACGTCGCCGCTCTGCAAACGGCACGTAACGCCTACGTCAATGAATTGAAAGCAGCGCTCTGCCACGACCAATGAGAGGCGATTCACCTCAATGGCTCAAAGCCAACAAATGGGCGCCGCAAAAGGCAGCATGACGAATGCCCGCTACCAGGCGCGAGCGTCTCAGAGTCGGAGGCTGGAATCCGTTAGAGATAAGAGCCTTCAGCTAGCCTCAGGCCATTTGATTGCGAAAAGATTACGCTAACCGTCGACATTAGACCGTGCGGCGTTTGCGTATCTCCCATCGCGCAAGGCATAGCAGTGTGGTGGCGGCCATGTATTTGGCCACACTGAACCAAGAATTGAAGATGCGCGACTGTCCCACCTCGCGCAGATTCATAGACACGGGGACCTCCGCTATCCGTAATCCGGCACGGCGCACCAGCAGAAGGGCTCCCAAGTCTTGATAGTCCAGCAAAGTGGCTTCGCGCGAGGCCAGCACTTCCATGACTTCACGGTTGTAGAGCCGAAAGCCAGAGGTCAGGTCGCGCAGGTCAAACCCGGCTAGGCGTCGAAACCAGTTCCACGCCATTTGCCGCAGAGGGCTCGCGCGCTCCGGAAATGCACCTACGACGAGATCTGCGCTCGCACGTGCTTGAAGCAGCACCGGGATTTCGTCTACCTCGTGTTGACCATCTGCATCCATGGTGATAACCGCTTGATACCCCTGCCGTAGAGCATAAGAAATGCCTGCTTGCATCCCTCCCCAAGCGCCGATCGGCAGGACGGGGCTGAGAACATTGGCTCCAGATGCGCGTGCGATTTCACCGGTGGTGTCGGTGCTTTGGTCATTAATGACCAAGATCTCATGCCAGCCTTGGCTGCGAAGCCGCCCCAAAAGAGCACCGATGGTGACAGCCTCATTACGGGCCGGTATCACAATGAGTACGTCTTTTTGTGAAGGGTTGGAGGGCAGGGCATCTGGTGCTGCCAGGACATATTGCGTAGACACGTTTTTCGCGCAGGCCTCCATGGAGAAGTGGGTGTTCAGAGCCTTTTTGCCTGCGGCGCCCCACTGCTTTCGCAAAGCGGGGTGACGTTGAGCGTAGCCAATCGCATTTTTCCAGGCTGTCACATCTTCGGCAGGTACTGTGATGCCCGCACCTGCGGTCTCGACCACCCATGGCATGCCAGAGCCTTCCAGGGCTGAAACAATGCAGGGCCGAGAGTGGTGCATTGCCTCCAGCAGTACCATTCCAAAGGCCTCTGTGCGCTCGCGCGACGCCAGGCAGAACAGGTCGCAGCTTTCAAGGAGTGCATGCTTCTCGGCATCATCCACATTTCCCAGCAGACGGACATTAGGGCCGGCACCTGAAGGCGTAACTTTGCTGATTAACCTTTGTAGTTCGTCGCGAAGTTCACCGTCGCCCACAATCAGTAACTGAACCTCCGGCAAGCCCGCCACTGCTCGGATCAGGGTTGCAAAGCCTTTGTAGTAGGCGAGCCTTCCAATGGACAGAATACGGAGCCCGTGGGGTTGCCAGCCGATGGTGGTCGTGGCTAGGGGGGCGCCATTGTTGGGTATTGGTGGAGTGGAAGGGATGCTGGCTGTGTTGAGTCCAAGGGGGATAACCACGCACTGAGTCCGCCAGTCGCTCAGTGGTTCGCTGGCAATCAGGTAAGGCGGTGAAGTGACAATGATGCGTGCAGCCCGTGCCAGTACGGCCTGTTCGAAAGGGCGATATAGCCGGTATGCCAGCGAAACAGCAGTTTTGATTCGCGATGCCACAACATCTGAATGCCAATGTACGACCCAAGGTATTCCTCGTGCTTTGGCAAGAGTTAACACCCACAGGGCGGAGTTGTTGGGCATGTGCAAGTGCAGTACGTCAGGCTGATGGTTTTTGATAGCCCTCGCAATGGCGGAACGAAAGCCCAGCGCAATGGGCGCAAAAATGACCTGCCACTGGACGGGGACCCGTGTGATCCAGGAGGGGTCTGAAGCCTGGGGAGTGCCATGCACCACAGCGGCTGCATCGATGCCCACGGCTCGCTGAGCATTGATGAGGTCTGCAAGAAACACTTCTATCCCCCCTCGGTGAGGCGGATAGAACTTACCGATGTGCAACACGCGCAAAGTCACGGGATATCTTGTAGGTACTATTTCTTGCCGGCAGAAATGACAGCGCGCATTTGCGTGTATTGCGGATTTTTGGGGTCAAGTTGAATGGCCCGATCCAAATCACTCAAACTTGCCTTCTGTTGACCCATGCGGTACTTGGCTATAGCCCGACCGTAGTAAACAGGCGCTCCAGGATGAGAGGATAGTAATTGGTCAAAGACTTGAATAGCCGTTTCATTGTCCCCTTTGCCCACCATCGCCATGCCCAGTCCAAGCCGCAGGCGAGGGTCATTGGGATTGGTCTGTAGAAGTGTTTTGAATCCCGTGATGGCTTCGTCATAACGCTGAGCTGCCATGGCAGTCTCGACCAACCGGATTCGTATCGTGGGCACCACGCCCCGCTGTAGGGGGTCTGCCTCGGCCTGGGTGAGTGCTACCCTGAAGCTTTCAAGGGCGGGCTCCATTTGCCCTAACGCAGCCAGAGATTCAGCCTTATGGAAATACAACCCAGGCTGTGAATAACCCAGCGCTTCAGCGGCGTCAAAAGATCGCAGCGCCTCGACGTGGTTCTTCTTCAGCTGAAGGATTACCCCTGAGTTGAACCGAGCGCCACTACCTAACTCTCCACGGTCATTCAGTGCAACCGCTGTTGCGATGTTGCGCTCAGCTTGGTCGATCAAGCCCTTGCGGATGTAATAAGCACCGAGGTTCAGGAAAGGACGACTCCGCCCCACTGCATTGGCAGGAGCCTGCAGGTTGGTCTTTTCAGCCGCGTCCGTCCAGGTGACCACCTCTTCACTGAGTGAGAGATTGCGCTCTATTGCCAGAGCACCTAACAGAGTGCCTACAACGATTCCGAAAATATAGATCACACGCGGTTGAAAGCCTGTGAGCGCAATCGCCAGCAATCCAGGAAGAGCAATGCCCCAGAGGTAGCTGCGGTACAGCACGAACGGATCTTGAACCCAAACGGTGGAGAACTCAGTGACAAACCAAAGTAGTGGGAGCAGTAGCAGTAGTGCCACCAAACTCAATACACCCGAGCGCCGTACCAGCAGCCAAATGGCGCCCACAAGCATCACTACGTAACCCAGGGCCCCCACGACATGCCATGACGAAAATAAGCCCATGGGGAATGCAGGCCGTATGTCAATGGACATCCAGCCGACATAAGGCACTATCCATAGCAACCCATAGAAAAAAAATAGCGCGGCTTGATTGAGGATGCTCAGCGGGTAAATCTGATGCGTGATGCCAGGCTTCAGTGCTTCGAGTTGCTGTGCAAATGCCTGTGATTGCGCGTCGAACAGCTGTCCAATCACATCGCCGTAAAAATGCAGCATGGAGGTCACGGCAATGCACAAAACTGCCAAAGTGCATGCCGCCAATATTCCAATTTTTCTCCAGCCAGGGCGAGAAACGTGGATGTACAAGGGAATGGCCAAGCCGACTGTCATTACCGCATGTTCTTTGGATAGAACAGCAAGCAAATAGCTTAGTAGAGCGCCTGCGAACCAAGCTGGGCTTCGGGTTTGCAGTCCTCGCACGAACGCCCAGCAAGCCAGCAGGGCGAATAGCGTTGCCATGAGGATGGAGCGCTGAATGAGGTATCCAACTGCATAGACAGCCAAAGGATGTAGCGCGAACAGAGTAACTGCTACTCGCAATGCCGCACGCTGAGACGTTGCAAAGTGCGGTTGATCTTCAATGTCTTGCGGAAAACGAGTGCTGGCCATGAGCGCTTGCAGCAGCGCATAGAGTGCCGCCACGACACCCAGGTGCAGCGCTATGTTGACGATGCGCTGCTTCCACCAACCCGATCCCACAAGTTGCTCGATCCAAACGAAGCTCCCATAGGAGACCATGCGTTGCTTGATATCGAGCAGGTTGCCGTAGGTTCCAAAAATGGAGCCATCCGTGAGCCGTAGGTCGTCGAACACCAGCTCGTTACGCAGCCCGGGTAAGTAAACGGCCAGCACTGCCAACAACACAATCAAGGCGAAAAAATAAGGTGCTTTGCCGGACTTGGCCATGAAAGGATTTCAGGGAGGAGGTGGGGTGACGCCGTCCGAACAGACAGCCTGAGGCAATACCAGTGTAGCAGAGCAAAAAGTACGATGTATTGTGAAAAAGTGTTTAAAAACAGAAGGTTTGTTCAAGTGACCGATCGCGATAGCGATCTCCTTGCGCACCCCAGTCGGGGTGTTTGGTTACTCATGGACAGAGGGTTGGTGGTTGTATTGGCGGGTCGATTTATGTTCGGCGCGCCAGCATCAGATCCAGGTTCTGCACCGCCGCCCCCGAGGCGCCCTTGCCCAGGTTGTCAAACACGGCGGTCAGCAGCACCTGGCCGTGGCGGGCGTTGCTGAACACCCCCAGCCGTAACTGGTTGGTGCCGTTCAGGGCCTGTGGGTCCAGGTGCTCGGCCGCTTCGGTAGCGGCGGGAGGCATCACCTCGACAAAGGGGGCGTCGGCATAGTGCTGTTGCAGGCAGGCATGCAGGTGTTCGCCTTGTGTGCCCGGCGCGAGCTGCCGCAGATGCAACCCGATGGTCAGCACAATGCCCTGGCGGAAGGCGCCGTATGAGGGCAAGAAAAACGGGCGCTGCGACAGCCCGGCGTGCTGCGTGATCTCGGGCGTGTGTTTGTGCTCCAGCTGCAGCCCATAGACCTGGAAGGCAGGCGCATGGGCTGCCTCGGGGCCTTCGTGCGCTTGCACGCGAGCACGCCCACCGCCGGAGTAGCCCGACACCGCATGGATGTTGAGTGCATGGTCGGCGGGCAGCAAGCCGGCCTGCACCAGGGGCCGTAGCAGAGCGATAGCGCCTGTGGGGTAGCAGCCGGGGTTGCTGACGCGTTGCGCGTTGGCAATGCGCGCGGCCTGCGCCGCATCCATCTCCGGAAAGCCGTAAACCCATTGCGCGTCCGTGCGGTGGGCCGAGCTGGCGTCGATCACGCGCACGGCGGGGTTGTGGATGGCGGCGACTGCGTCGCGGGCGGCAGCGTCGGGCAGGCACAGGATGGCGATGTCGCAGCTGTTGATGGCTTCGGCGCGGCGGGTGGGGTTCTTGCGGTCGGACTCGGGCAGCGTCAGCAACTGCAGGTCGGTGCGGCCGTGCAGGCGCTGGTGGATTTGCAGGCCGGTGGTGCCTTGGTCGCCGTCAATAAAAACAAGGGGCTGGGTGGTCATGGTGCGGGTTCCTGACATGGGGGGATGTGGAATCTTCGGCGCCGGTCTAAACTTTGAAAAGTTGAATTTCACAAACTTCAAGATCAGTTCTGCTGAACGTCATGCGCGAACTCAATCTCGACCGGCTGCGCACCCTGGTCACCATCGCTGATCTCGGGTCTTTTGCCGAAGCGGCCCGCACGCTGCATCTGGCACCTCCCACCGTCAGCCTGCACATTGCCGACCTGGAGGCGTTGATTGGGGCGCCGTTGCTGGTGCGCAAGCGGGGCGAGGTCCGGCCGTCCGGCGCGGGCGAGGTGCTGGTGGAGCGGGCCCGGCGCCTGCTGGCCGACGCCGACGAGGCCATGGACGTGGTGCGGCGCCAGGTGCAGGGGCTGGAGGGGCGGGTGCGGCTGGGCGCGTCCACCGGCGCTATCGCGCACCTGCTGCCCCAGGCGCTGGAGGTGCTCGGCCAGCACCACCCCGGCATCGATGTGCAGGCGGTGGTGCTCACGTCGCAGGAGACCGTGTCGCGGCTGGCGCTGGGGGCGCTGGACGTAGGCCTGGTGGCCTTGCCCATGGCCTCGGTGCGCGGGGTGGCGGTGATGCCGTGGCGGCGCGACCCGGTGATGGCGTTTGTCCCCTCCGCCTGGGCGGCACCCCGCAGGGTCACGCCCCAGTGGCTGGCGGGGCAGCCGTTGATCCTGAATGACGACGGCACTAGCCTGTCGCGCCTGACGAGCGAATGGCTGGCCCTGGCGGGCGAGCAACCCAAGGCGCGCATCCAGCTCAACTACAACGATGCCATCAAGAGTCTGGTGGCTGCGGGCTACGGAGCCACGCTGCTGCCGCACGAGGCCTCCACCGCCACGCCGCTGGACCCGCGCATCCGCATGCTGCCGGTGCAGCCCCGGCTGTGGCGCCCCCTGGGCATTGCCCACCGCGCGGGCCCGGTGGAGCGCGCCACCCAGCATGTACTGGATGTGCTGTGGCAGCAGAAGCAGGGGTGACGCGAAGCGGAACCGGGAATGTGCCGTCCCAGGCGGCTGCCATCGCTCAGGCCGCGTCGTCCCCGATGAGCAACCGGGTGTCAGACAGGTAGCGGTGCGGAGGCACCTCCAGGTTGGTGGGTGCGGGCTTGTTTTTGAAGACGCGGCCCGCCAGGTCGAAGGTGGAGCCGTGGCAGGGGCAAAAGAAACCACCCGGCCATTGGTCGCCCACGCTGGGGTTGCTGGTGCCTGCGGGCACGGCGGTGGGGGAGCAGCCGAGGTGTGTGCAGATCCCCACCGTGACAAACACCTCCGGGCGGATGGAGCGTTGCGGGTTGCGGGCGTACTCGGGTTGCTGGTCCTTGCGCGAGGCCGGGTCGGCCAGCGCGGCGTCTTGCTGGGGCAGGGCGGCCAGCATTTCGGGTGTACGTCGCATGACCCACACGGGCTTGCCGCGCCATTCCACCGTCTTCACGCCGCCGGGCGACAGGTCGCTGATGTCCACCTCGACACCGGCGCCCATGGCCCGCGCACGTTCGCTGGGGGCCAGGCTGGACACCAGGGGCACGGCAACCCCTGCCGCCGCCACGCAGCCCGTGGCCGCTGTCAGCAGCACCAGCTGCCGACGCTCTGCGGAGGGATCGCCCTGGGTGCCTGGAAGGGAGCCATTGGGTGTAGCGGGTTGGAGAGACATGGGGTGCTTTCTGAGAGAGGTACGACTGGCCGTGGCGTCGGGAGGGGGCTCGGCGGGGTGACGGCCACCGCCCGCAACGCTGCGGGCGGCAATGCTTTACCGCAAACGACGTGCCATCACCCGTAAGACCGGCCTGCCATGACGTGTCTCGCATAAAAAGCCAGTGAATTCAACAGGTTGCGCGCGCGATATCGGGTTGGCAGGTGCGCCGCAGGCTCGGCAGCGGCCGGATTCACTGCCACCTGGTCTGCCAAATCGGCTGCCAACTGCCATCCATTGCAGTCCCCATGGCATAGATCAAAGGCCCGTCGGCGAAACCGGTGCACCGTCGGTGATTTTGTCTGTACGAGGTTTTTTGCCATGCCCCGTCTCCCCGCGCCCCCTGCCGAACTGGTGTCCTTTCTGGAGGGCCTGACCGATCCACACATCCTGCTGGACGACCGCTATCGCATCCTGGCGGCCAATGGGGCCTATCGCCGCCAGTTCGGTGCACGACCGCTATCGCATCCTGGCGGCCAATGGGGCCTATCGCCGCCAGTTCGGTGCAGCGGGCGGTACGGAAGGCGGCGCGGAGGGCAGCGTGGTGGGGCGCACCTGCCACGCTGTGTCTCACCATGCCAGCGTGCCCTGTGACCAGGCGGGCGAGTCCTGCCCACTGGCGCAGGCGCAAGCCTCGGGGCAACGCGAACGGGTGCTGCATGTGCACCACACGGCCCAGGGCGAGGAATATGTGCAGATCGAGCTGACGCCGGTGGCGGGGGCGGACGGCACCACGGGGTTTTTTGTCGAAAAGATGGTTCCTTTGCCGGTGGCGGCGCAGCCGGTGCCGTCGGCGCAGGGGCTCATCGGGCGTTCGCTCGCGTTCCAGAAGATGCTTGGGCTGGTGGCGAGGGCGGCGCCTTCGCGAGCTGCGGTGTTGTTGCTCGGAGAGTCTGGCACGGGCAAGGAGCTGGTGGCCCATGCCGTGCACCAGGGCAGCCTGCGCGCGCGGCGGGCGCTGGTGCCCGTGGACTGCTCCAGCCTGCCCGAGGCGCTGTTTGAGTCCGAGCTGTTCGGGCATGAGAAAGGGGCGTTCACCGGCGCGGCCCAGGCCTGGCCGGGGCTGGTGGAGGCGGCCGCCGGCGGCACGCTGTTTCTGGATGAGGTGGGCGACATCCCCCTGCCGCTGCAGGTCAAGCTGCTGCGCCTGCTGGAGACCGGCACCTACCGCCGCGTGGGCAGCACCGAGCTGCGGCATGCCGACCTGCGCGTGGTATCGGCCACGCACCGCAACCTGCAGCACATGGTGGCTGCAGGGCGCTTTCGTGAAGACCTGTATTACCGCCTGAGCACCTTCCCCATCCACCTGCCACCGCTGCGCGAACGCCAGGGCGACATTGCCCTGCTGGCACGCGCGCTGCTGGAGCGTGTGGCGCCCCCGCCCCGGGCGCTGCAGCTGTCTGGCGCTACGCTGGCCTTGCTGGAGGCGCAGCCTTACCCCGGCAATGTGCGGGAACTGCGCAACCTGCTGGAGCGCACCGCCTTGCTGTGTGATGGCGACACCATCGGCGCGGAGCATGTGCAGCAAGCGCTTGCCTGTGGCCTGCCGCCGCTCGTGAGTGGGGTGGAGGAGGGCGCAGCGGAGCCGCGTGCATCGGCGGCGTTGGCCGGGTCGTCACGTCAACGAAGGTTGCTGGACGACCAGGCCCTGCAACAGGCTCTGGCAGCCCACCATGGCAGTCGTGCGGCGTTGGCGCGGCAGCTGGGCATCAGCGAGCGATCGCTGTACCGGCGGCTGAAAACCTTGGGCACTTGACGCCCATAGATGAAGAAATCGGCCCCAGGCGCATAGGGTGATTGCGCCAGCAGCTATTGTTTATATAGCGTCTGGTGTGCCGTGCCTGCTTACACCACCGCATCGGGCGCCAGCGCGCTCAGCACCATGCGCACGATCAGCTCTTCGGCCTTTTCGTAGTCGCGCTCGGTCAGGGCGGGCTTGCCCAGCAGCAGGGCGAACTGGGCCTCCTGCTCCGCGTACGCCTGGGTCACCGACCAGATGATGAACATCAGGTGCGTGAAGTTGACCTTGGCAATGCGGCCCTCGCGCGCCCAGCGCTCGAAGGTGCGCACCTCGGTCTTGAGCAGCGGCGCCACCCGTTCGGTGATGGCCGTGCCATACCGTGGTGCACCCGCAATCACCTCTTTGGTGAACACCTTGGCGCCCTGGGGGCGCGTGCGCGAGTAGTGCAGCTTGGCGCGGATGTAGCGCCGCAGCGCTTGCTGCGGGTCGTCGCTGTGTGACAGGTCTTCCATGCCCGCCAGCCACTGGGTGAGCACGTCATCCAGCACCCGCTGGTACAGCGCCTCCTTGCTCGGGAAGTAATACAGCAGGTTGTGGCGGCTGATGCCAATGGCGGCGGCAATGCTCTCCAGCGAGGCGCCTTCAAAGCCGAATTGCGCAAACTGGTTCTCAGCCTCGGTGAGGATGCCCTGCTCCTTGAGCAAGCGCGACGCCGTGGGTGCGCGGGGCGCGGCCTCGTCAAGAGCAGGCGGGCGGGCCACCTTGCGGGGGCGGGGGGCGGGGTTGGCAGGGGACGGGCGGGCTGCAGTCATTGCACCATTGTGGAACAAGCCGGGGCCTGAAAACTGGCAATTGGCTGGGCGGAGGCTGGCACGCGGTTTGCTGTAGGGATTTTACCAATTGGTAAATTTTTACGGGTTGGTAAATTGACCCACAACGCAGGGCACCGCCGCACCAAAGCAGCGGGCACCTGCAACCCACAGCGAGGACCACGATGAAACCTCCGAAGTTTGCGGGTACCAGCCTTCACGCTGGTGCCGCATTGGTTGGCGCCACTGGCTGGCGCTCCAACGCTGCGCGGCGTGCGCTTGCACGCCCCATGGGCGCTCAGACCCCCACCCTCACCCTCTCGGAGGAAACCTGATGGACACACCCGCAAGCCGTGCCTGCGGCATTCATGCCGCACGCCTGAACCTGGCCGACTACGCCGTCAACTTCGGCGACGCCCACCCGCCGCTCACCCGGGCGCAGGCGCTGATCGAGGCCGAGCGCTGCTACTACTGCCACGACGCCCCCTGCGCCACGGCCTGCCCCACGGGCATCGACATTCCGTCGTTCATCCACCGCATTGCGCAGGACAACAACCGGGGCGCCGCCCGCGCCATCCTGGAGGCCAACCCCCTGGGCGGCATGTGCGCCCGCGTGTGCCCCACCGAGGTGCTGTGCGAGCAGGCCTGCGTGCGCAACACCAACGAAGACAAGCCCGTGGAGATCGGCTCGCTGCAGCGCTACGCCACGGACGCATTTTTTGAAAAGCCCGGTGCACCCCTGTTCCAGCGCGCAGCCGCTAGCGGCAAGCGCGTGGCCGTGGTGGGCGCGGGGCCTGCGGGCCTGGCCTGCGCCCATGGCCTGGCCGTGCGCGGGCATGACGTGGTGCTGTTCGAGGCGCGCCCCAAGCTCGGCGGCCTCAATGAATATGGTCTCGCCAGCTACAAGACCACCAACAACTTCGCCCAGAAGGAAGTGGAGTGGCTGCTGTCCATCGGGGGCATTGAGGTGCGCACCGGCCAGCAACTGGGCCGTGACATCACGCTCGACGGCCTGCTGGGCGCGTATGACGCCGTGTTCCTGGGCCTGGGCCTGCAGGGTGTGAACGCGCTGGGCGTGGCCGAGCCCACAGCCACCGGCCTGCGCAATGCGGTGGACTTCATTGCCGAGCTCCGTCAGAGCACCGACCTCTCCACCCTGCCCGTGGGCCGCCGCGTGGTGGTGATTGGCGGCGGCATGACGGCGGTGGACGCCGCCGTGCAGTCGCGCAAGCTGGGCGCGGAAGAAGTGACCATCGTCTACCGCCGGGGCGCCGAGGCCATGTCGGCATCGGCCGTGGAGCAGCAATGGGCGCAGACGAACGGCGTGACCATTCGCCACTGGGCCGCACCGAAAGAGGTGCTGAGCGAAAACGGCGCGGTGAAGGGCGTGCGCTTCGCCGCTACGGCGCTGAGCGGCGGCAAGCTGGTGGAGACCGGCGAGACCTTCACGCTCGAAGCCGACATGGTGCTCAAGGCCATCGGCCAGACCTTTGTGGCCGAGCCCGTGGGCAGCCGCATTTCGCTGGAGGGCGGGCGCATCGCCACCGATGCCGAAGGCCAGACCAGCCTGCCACGTGTGTGGGCCGGTGGCGACTGCCGCGTGGGCGGCCGCGACCTCACGGTGGAGGCGGTGGAGCACGGCAAGGTCGCCGCTGTTTCCATCCATGCCGCACTGATGGCCTGAAGTGGCCTGATCCCCTTCACCCCAGTTTTCACGGGAGCACCCCATGGCAGACATTCGCAGCAATTTTCTGGGCATCCAAAGCCCCAACCCCTTCTGGCTGGCCTCCGCACCACCCACCGACAAAGAGATCAACGTCACCCGCGCCTTCGAGGCGGGCTGGGGCGGCGTGGTGTGGAAGACGCTGGGCGAAGACCCACCGGTTCGAGGCGGGCTGGGGCGGCGTGGTGTGGAAGACGCTGGGCGAAGACCCACCGGTGGTCAACGTCAACGGCCCGCGCTACTCCACGCTGATGTCGCAAGACCGCCGCGTGATCGGCCTGAACAACATCGAGCTGATCACCGACCGGCCGCTGCACACCAACCTGGAAGAGATCAAACGCGTCAAACGCAACTGGCCCGACCGGGCCATGATCGTCTCGCTGATGGTGCCTTGCGTGGAGGAGAGCTGGAAGAACATCCTGCCTCTCGTGGAAGACACCGGTGCCGATGGCATTGAACTCAACTTCGGCTGCCCGCACGGCATGAGCGAACGCGGCATGGGTGCCGCAGTGGGCCAGGTGCCTGAATACATCCAGATGGTCACGGCCTGGTGCAAGCACTACAGCAAGCTGCCCGTGATCGTGAAGCTCACGCCCAACATCACCGACGTGCGCCACCCAGCGCGAGCGGCCAAGGCGGGCGGGGCCGATGCGGTGTCGCTCATCAACACCATCAACTCCATCATGGGGGTGGACCTGGACCGCATGGTGATGAGCCCGAGTAACGACGGCTGGGGATCGCACGGCGGCTACTGCGGCCCGGCCGTCAAGCCCATTGCGCTGAACATGGTGGCCGAGATTGCACGCGACGCGCAGACCGCCGGCCTGCCCATCAGTGGCATTGGCGGCATTACCACCTGGCGCGATGCGGCCGAGTACATCGCGCTGGGCTGCGGCACGGTGCAGGTGTGCACCGCCGCCATGGTCTATGGGTTCAAGATCGTGCAGGACATGTGCGATGGCCTGTCCAACTTCATGGACGAGCACGGCTACGCCACGCTCGACGACTTCAAGGGCCAGGCCGTGCCTACCGTGAAGGACTGGAAGAACCTCAACCTCAACCACATCGAAAAAGCCGTCATCAACCAGGATGCCTGCATCCAGTGCGGCCGCTGCCATGTGGTGTGCGAAGACACCTCGCACCAGGCCATCACCTTCACCAAAGAGGGTGGCGTGCGCAAGTTCGAGATCAACGAGGCCGAGTGCGTGGGCTGCAATCTGTGCGTGTCGATCTGCCCCGTGCCCGAGTGCATCACCATGCGCGCGCTGGAGCCGGGCGAAGTCGATGTGCGCACCGGCAAGACGGTGACGGGCGAATACGCCAACTGGACCACGCACCCCAACAACCCGCAGCGCTTGTCTGCGGCCGCTTGATATGTGCCCCTGCGTGCGTTTGCCACAGGCCCCGCAAGGCGTTGCGGCAGCACCTTTTGTGGTGCCGATTTGCAACGCATGCTGCACTGCATCTGGTGCAGTTCTTGCGTGATCTCTAGCATCGCTCGCTTCCCTTTGCCCGCCATCTGCCAGCGTGAGGGCGCTGGAACAGACAGCGGGTTGTGTGCAACCCCAACGACGTCTTTGACAGGAGTACAGGCATGACCAACAGTACCGGCAGCGCGGCCCATGTGGCGGGGCTGATGCCCGGCGATGCATCCAACACGCTCGCCAATGAAGATCTGCTCCCCACCACCGCCGCGCAGCGACACTGGACGTGGAAGGACTTTGCCGCACTCTGGGTGGGCATGGTCGTGTGTGTGCCCACCTACACCATGGCCAGCTCCATGCTGGACCAGGGCTTTACCTGGCAGATGGCGGTGTGGCTGGTGTTCCTGGCTAACTGCATCGTGCTGGTGCCCATGGTGCTCATCGGGCGCGTAGGGCCCCGGTACGGCGTGCCGTTCCCGGTGCTGGCGCGTGCATCGTTTGGCGTGAAAGGCGCCAACCTGCCCGCTGTGCTGCGCGGCCTGGTGGCGTGTGGCTGGTTTTCCATCAACTGCTACTTCGGCGCGTTGGCGCTCCATGGCTTCCTCAACATCCTGGGCATGAACCTGGCTGGACCGGCTGATGGACAGACCATCAGCACCTCGCAGTTCATGTGCTTTCTGGCGTTCTGGGCGGTGCACATCTGGTTCATCTGGAAGGGGCCGGAGTCCATCCGCATGCTGGAGGTGATTGCGGCGCCGCTGATGATCATTGCGTCCATCGCACTGGTTGTGGTGCTGATGATGAAGGTGCCCTCGGGCCAGCTCTTCAACCTGCCCGCCAAGGTGGTCGAAGGCGGCCCCAAGACCTGGGCGGCGCTCACGGGCCTGGTGGGCTTCTGGGCCACGCTGGCGCTCAACATTCCGGACTTCACCCGCTTTGCCAAATCGCAGAAGGACCAGGTGGTGGGCCAGGCCATCGGCCTGCCCATTCCCATGGCGCTGTTCTCCATGGTGGGCGTGATCGGCTTCTCTGCCTCGGCCATCCTGTACGGCAAGGCCCAGCTGTTCCCTGATGGTCTGCTCACGCAGATGGGCAGCGTGGCCGCAGGCCTGGGTCTGCTGGTGATCTTGCTCGCCAACCTTACGACCAACGTGGCCGCCAATCTGGTGTCACCGTCGTATGACTTCAGCCAGTGCGCGCCGTCCAAGATCAGCTTCCGCATGGGCGGCCTGATCGCTGCGGGCATCGGCCTGCTGTTCATGCCCTGGAAGCTGCTGGCCACCTCGGGCGGCTACCTGTTCACCTGGCTGGGCGGCTACGGCACGCTGCTGGGCGCCATCGCGGGCATCCTGCTGGTGGACTACTACCTGGTGCGCAAGAGCGAACTGAAGGTGGACGACCTGTACCGCCGTGGCGGTGAATATGAGTACAGCAACGGCTGGAACCTGCAAGCCCTGATCGCGTTTGCACTGGGCGTGCTGCCCTGCCTGCCCGGCTACCTGGCCGTGTCGGGCGTGGTGGACAAGGCGGGCATGCCTGCCATCTGGCTGTCGTTGTTCGACTCGGGCTGGTTCTTCAGCCTGGCGGTGGCCGGCACCTACTACTACCTGACGGCCAAGAAGAAGTGATGCCCCGGACCCTGCCTGGGCCTGGTGCCAGTGCAGGGTCCCTTTTTTGAATTGATCTGTATCCCTGAAGGAGACCCCCATGAGCCAAGCCCTTGTGATCCGCGGTGGCACCGTAGTCAACGCCGACCGTGAACAGCGCGCCGATGTGTTGTGCGTCGATGGCCGCATCGTGGCCGTGGGGGAGGACGTTGCGGCCCAGGCCCCTGCGGGTGCAGAGACGCTGGACGCCAGCGGCCAGTACGTGCTGCCCGGCGGCATTGACCCGCACACGCACATGCAATTGCCGTTCATGGGCACCGTCACCATGGACGACTTCTTCACCGGTACCGCCGCCGCGCTGGCGGGCGGCACCACGAGCATCATCGACTTCGTGATCCCCGACCCGCAGGAGCCGTTGATGGACGCCTACCGCAAATGGCGCGGCTGGGCCGAAAAATCTGCGGCCGACTATTCCTTCCACGTCGCCGTCACCTGGTGGTGCGAGCAGGTGCGCGCCGACATGGGCACGCTGGTGCAGGAAGAGGGCGTGAACAGCTTCAAGCACTTCATGGCCTACAAGAACGCCATCATGTGCGACGACGAAAC